>Ga0181529_10001270_pt1 | contig 33574 bp, 35 predicted proteins | sample PEATcosm2014_Bin_36_FD_119763 | JGI IMG/M metagenome (GOLD analysis project Ga0181529, IMG submission 119763) | Peatland microbial communities from MTU Mesocosm Facility, Houghton, MI, USA - PEATcosm2014_Bin10_30_metaG | ecosystem: Environmental > Terrestrial > Soil > Wetlands > Peat | place... | reverse complement strand
TTCCCACCTGGCCGTCGATGGTGAGGAACGCGCCTTCTTCGGGGACGCGCGAATGCACCCGGATCACGCTGTTTTCGGGCACCAGCACGGGGCGGTTGGTGAGCATGTGCGGGCAAATGGGCGTAATGCAGATGGCTTCCACTTTGGGGAAAATGATGGGCCCGCCCGCCGAGAGCGAATACGCCGTGGAGCCGGTGGGCGTGGAAATGATCAGGCCGTCGGCCTTGTAGGCGCAGACGAACTGCTCGTCCACGTAGGTGTCCAGGTCGATCATGCGGGCCAGCGAGGCCTTGGTGATGACGGCGTCGTTGAGCGCCTCATAGGTGGCCACGGTTTCGCCCCCGCGCTGCACCTCGGTGCTCAGCAGGCGGCGGTTGGCGATGCGGTGCTCGCCGGCGAAGGCGCGCTCCAGTTCGGGATACAGTTCGTCGCGGGTGATGGCGGTGAGGAAGCCCAGGCTGCCCACGTTGACCGGGAACAGCGGGGTCTCGCGCCGCCCGATGGCGCGCGCCGCCGAGAGCAGCGTGCCGTCGCCGCCCAGCACGATCACCAGGTCGCAGCCTTCCGGAACGTGGATGCGCGGCGTGCCGGCTACGCCGCCGGCATAGACGGCCGTAGCCTCGTCGATGCGGACGCCCAGGCCGCGCGCGTGCAGCCACTGCAGCAGGCCGGGGACGATCTCGCCGACCGACGGCGCATTGGGTTTGGAGATGACGCCGACGGTCTTAATGATGGGCATGCAGCAGGAACTCCTTGTTCCCTTCCGCGCCCAGGATGGGGCTTTCCATGATATTGGTCTCGAATCCCAGTTCCGTTACCGTCTTCACCACGCGCTCACAGGCCGCGCGGTGCAACTCCGGGTCGCGGACAATGCCGCCCTTGCCCACCTGACCCTTGCCGACTTCAAACTGCGGCTTGATCAGTATAACCATTTGCCCGCCCGGCTGTAACAAAGCGACCGCGGCCGGAAGAATCAGCGTGACGGAAATGAAGCTGACGTCGCAGGAGATCAGCGCCACTGGCTCGCCGATTTCCGCGAACGTCAGTTGGCGCGCGTTGATGCCTTCGTGCAGCACCACCCGTGGATCGGTGCGCAGTTGCCAGACCAATTGGCCGGCGCCCACATCCACGGCGTGGACGCGCGCCGCGCCGGCCTGCAGCAGGGCGTCGGTGAAGCCGCCGGTCGACGAGCCGATGTCCAGACACGTGGCGCCCGCCACGTCGATCGAGAAATGGCGCAGCGCGGCGGCCAGTTTGAAGCCTCCGCGGCCGACATAGGGCGGTCGCGCCATCACCTCCAGCGCGGCCTCGACGTCCACCGGCTGGCCCGGCTTGGACGCCTTCTGCCCGTTGACGCGCACCTCGCCCGCCATAATGAGGGCTTGCGCCTTTTCCCGCGATTCCACAAGGCCGCGATCCACCAGCGCGCGGTCCAGGCGGCTCTTCATGATTTTCGCAGCACGATATGATCGGCCAGTTCGTGCAGCCGCGCCGCGCGATCGCCGAACGCTTCCAGCACCGCGTGGGCGCGCGCGCATTCCTCCGTGGCCATGCGGTGCGACGCTTCCAGGCCATAGACCGCCGGAAAGGTGATCTTGTGCTGCGCGGCGTCCTTGCCGGCGGTCTTGCCGAGGGCTTCGGAAGATTCCTCCACGTCCAGAATGTCGTCCACAATCTGAAATGCCAGTCCGATGTGCTCGCCATAGCAGGAGAGCGCGGCGTACTGTTCCTCGCTGGCGCCGGCATAAATGGCGCCCAGGCGCAGGCTGGCGCGCAGCAGGGCTCCGGTCTTGGCGCGGTGAATGGTCTCGAGCAGTTGCGCGTCGGGCGGTTGGCCTTCGCCCTCCAGATCGGCCACCTGCCCGCCGATCATGCCGCCCACGGTGCCGCTGGCCGTCGCCAGTTCGGCCACCAGGCGGGTCTTGCGGCCGTCGGGCGCATCGAGCTGCGCGAGCACTTGAAACGCCAGGGTGAGCAGCGCATCGCCGGCCAGAATAGCCATGGCGTCGCCGAAAACCTTGTGGTTGGTGAGCTTGCCGCGGCGGTAATCGTCGTTATCGAGCGCCGGCAGGTCGTCATGAATCAGCGAGTAGGTGTGGATGAGCTCCAGCGCGCAGGCGCAGGCGGCGATGCCCGCGGCGGAACCGGAAACGGCGCGCGCGGCCTCGATGCAGAGGATGGGGCGGATGCGCTTGCCGCCGGCAAACAGGCTGTAGCGCATGGCGCGGTGGATAGTTTCGGGCGGTGTGGATTCGGCGGGGACCAGGCGGTCCAGCTCCGCGTCCACCAGCTTCTGCTGTTGGGCCAGGTATTCGCGCAGGGTCATGACGATTCGGACTTCTCGGGACGGAAGGGCTCGGCGGTGAGTTTGCCGTCCTTGCGGATCAACATTTCGACGCGCGTCTCGGCCTCTTCGAGTTGTTTGCGGCAGGTATCGCTGAGGCCCACGCCGCGCTCGAATAGTTCCAGTGCGCGCTCCAGAGGCAAGTCGCCCGATTCCAATTCCTTGACTACTGTTTCGAGTTCGTCGAGCGAGGCTTCAAAGCTCTCCACGGGCTTCGCGCCGGGCTGGGATTCCGCCATTGCCTGATTCTAACAAAGCGCCGCGCGAGTCATCCCCCGAATCCCCGGCGCCCCATGCCAGACGGCGCGAATTGGCGATCACCGACAGGCTGGAAATCACCATGGCGCCGGCCGCCATGATGGGCGTGAGCACGCCGGCGGCGGCCAGCGAGATGCCGGCGGCATTGTAGACGAAGGCCCAGAAGAGATTCTGGCGCACGATGCGGAACGTCCGCCGCGCCAGGTCTAGCGTATCGATGACGGCATCGAGCGATTTGCCCATGAGCACCAGCGGGGCGGCTTCGATGGCAATATCGGCGCCGCTGCCGAGGGCGATTCCCAAGTCGGCCTGCGCCAGGCTGGGTGCGTCGTTGACGCCGTCGCCCAGGAACGCCACGCGAATGCCGCGCGCCTGCAAATCGCGAATCATGTCCACTTTGCGGTCGGGCGTGGCTTCGCCCAGGAATTCCTCGGCGCCGATAGCGCGGGCAATGGCCTCGGTGGTGGCGGCCGCGTCGCCTGAGAGCAGCAGGGTGCGCACGCCGCGGCTGCGCAGGCCGGCGCACAGGCGGGCGGCTTCGGGACGAATGCGATCGCCCAATGCCAGGTGGCCGCGAACCGCGCCGTCCCAGGCGAAATAGACCAGCGTGATTCCGGGCTCCGGAGGAACTTCGGGGAGCGCGATGCCGAGAGTCTCCATCAGGCGCGGGTTGCCTATATGGTAGCGGCGTCCGTCCACTTCGCCGCTAATCCCCATGCCGGCGTGGATCTCCACGTCGCGCGCCGCCAGGCCGGCCGCGGCGCCCGAAACGCCGGGACGTAGCGCCTTGGCGATGGGATGTTCGGAGTACGCTTCCACGGCCGCCAGCTCCGCCATGCGGCTGGCGTCGCCCTCGACGCGCAGCAGCGAAAATTCGCCGAAGGTCGCGGTGCCGGTCTTGTCCAGCACCACCATGTCGATGGCGCGGATGGTTTCGAGCACGCGCGTATCGCTCACCAGGATGCCGCGCTGCGAAGCGGCGGCTACGGCGGCGGTGAGCGCCAGCGGAGTGGCAATGCCCAGGGCGCAGGGGCAGGCGATCACCAGCACGGCGATGGCGTGCATCAGCGATTCGGCCGGGCGCCCGGTGCGCCACTCCCAACCGGCGAACGTCAGCACGCCAACCGCCAGCACGGCGGGAATGAAGAGGCGTGCCGCGCGGTCGACAGCGCGCTCCACCGAGGTGCGGCGCAGGGCAGCTTGTTCCACGGTGCGCACGATGCGCGCCAGGGTGCTGTCTTCGCCCACGCGGGTGGCTTCGATTTCCAGCACGCCGCCGGAGTTGATGCTGCCGCACACCACGGTGTCGCCGGGGCCTTTGGCGCGCGGCGCGGCTTCGCCGGTGAGCACGCTTTCGTCGGTGTGCGAACGGCCTTCGCGGACAATTCCGTCGGCGGGGATCCGCTCGCCCGATTTCACGCGGAACCATGTCCCCGGGTGCAAGGCCGCCACCGAGACAAAGCGTTCGCGGCCGTCCACCAGCACGCGCGCCTTGCTGGGCATGAGGCGATACAGCAGCCGCAGGGAGCGGGCGGAGCGGTCCTTGGCGCCGCGCTCGATGATCTTGCCGGTAAGCACCAGGGTGACGATGGCGCAGACGGTATCGAAAAAGACGTGGGTGCTGCCGGCGAACGCCAGCGCCACGCTGTAGCCGTAGGTCAACAGGATTCCCATGGCCAGCAGGCTCTCCATGCGCAGCACGCGCGCCCGCGCACCGGCCCAGGCAATGCGCAGAATGGGCGCGCCGCAGTAAAACACCGAGGGCGTGGCCAGCGCCATCAGCACGAAGGGAATGTAGTGGGCGAAGCTGAGCGTGATGTGTTCGAAGTAGCTGGCATAGACCACCAGGCTGAACGTCATCACGTTCATGGAGAGGAACGCGGCGATTCCGGTGCGCAGCAGCAGGTCGCGGCGGTCGCGGTCGGCGGCGGCGGTGGAGGCGTCGCCTTCCGACGCGCGGTAGCCGAGGGCGGCGATGCGATCGAAGATGCGCTCCACCGGCAGATATTGCGGGCAGTAGCGGAGCTTGAGCAGGTCGGAGGTGAACAGCACCTCCGCCGAGACTACGCCGGGGGTGCGGGAGAGCGCGTGTTCGATGAGCCAGCCGCAGGAGGTGCACCAGAGGCCGGAGAGATGGAACATGGCGTCGCGGGTGACGGCGCCCGAGGGGATGGCGGGCGCGGATTCAGCCGGTCTGGAGATCAGGCCCAGCTTGAGGCTCTGGCGGTAGAGCGGAGTGTCGCGGAAATCCTGGCCGGAGGCGAGGACGCCGCTCTCCCGCAGGATGGTGTAGACGTTCTCGCATCCCGGACAGCAGAACGCGGCCGCGCCGGACTCCAGGCCGCAGAGACTACAGGTCATGCGCGGCGGAGCGTGGCGGCAAGACCGGCGGTGTTGCCGATGCTGCCGGTTTCCAGCATCTGGGGGTTGGCTTTCTTGGTCTCGATATAGGCAAAGATCAGGATGCCGATAAAGACGGCCGAGACGAAAACCAGAAACGGAATGAGCGCTGGGACGGGACGTTTCATTGGGCCTCCGAGGGTGCCAGGAATGTCATGGGAATGGTGTCGGTGCGCGTGAGAATGGTGAAATGGCGCACCAGTTCTTCGTGGGGCGCCCAGGGTACGGAGATATCGAACTCTCCTTCGGCTACTTCGCCGGGCTTCACGGTGATCGGACTGTCGAGCGACAAAGTGGCCTCGGGCAGTTGGGCGATGGAAAACTTCACGACGGCCGGTTTGCCGCCGCGATTCGAAATGGTATACCGGAAGTGGTTCCACACGCGGCCATCGGCGACGCGGTAGAGCGTGGCGCGCACGGGATCCACGCGCGTCAGCACGGGCTGGCGCATGGCCAGCGCGGCGAACAAGCCGCCGCCATAGGCCAACAGGACCAGCAGCACGATGGCGCGTTTGGCGTCCAGCTTGCGGCCCCAGGTGTAGTGGATCAGCCCTGGCTTGTGGAGGCGGCCGAGGATTTCGTCGCAGGCGTCGATGCATTCGCCGCAATGCACGCATTCGATCTGGAACGGCGATTCGCGGATGTCGATGCCCATGGGACACACGCGCACGCACTTCTTGCACTCGATGCATTCTTTCTTGGGCGTGCCGTCGCGGTACTGCACCAGCAGCGTGTTGGCGTCGCCCAGCATGCCCTGCAGGTAGCCGTACGGGCAGACGGTGGTGCAGAAGCGCAGGCGGACCAGGCTGAAATCGAGATATGCCACCAGGGTGACGGCGGCGCCGGAGATGCCGCCGGCGGTGCGGATGTCGAGCGAGAGCAGCCTGTGAACGAGGTCGCGCGGCTCCACGAAATAGGAGATGAAGATGAACGCCAGGACTATCGACGCCGGGCCCACCACGGCATGAAACGCAGCGCGCACCAGCCATTCGCGCGTGGCGGCTTTCCAGTGGCCGAACTTGCGGACCACTTTGCGCCGGAGGAAGGTTTCGACCGCCATGGACGCCTCGCTGAAGATCATCTGCGGGCAGAAATAGCCGCAGTACACGCGTCCGTAAAAGACCGACGAGAGTACTACCAGGAACATCAGAAACATCAGGGCGAAGAAGATGATGGCGAATTCGCTGATCCACAGCTCGTAGCCGGCAAAATAGAAGCGCTGGCGGGGAATATCGAAGCGCACCACATTGAGGAACGGCAGCGCCAGGAACGCCAAAAAGCAGATGAGGTGGACGACTTTGCGCAGGCGATGCCAGTTCATATGCAGCTCCCCTGGGGAAACTGCTGGATTGCGGTACCTCCGAGTTTTGGCAGCCCGCGACGACTCTTTGTGTGGGGCGGCCGGGTGGCGCCGCCTGGAACCGCGACCGCGGCGAGCGGCCCGGCGAAGGGTTGCACCCGCATGCGTAGGAAAAACCGAGAAGCAGTGGGCGCCTCATCCGTCGATCGGGCCGCTCGCTCGCGCTCGCGGTTCCAAAGCGCAGCGCCGGGCGAACCTGCACCGCGCATCGTCAGGCGGGTTGACAACCCGCCTGACGCAGAGGGTACCCCTGACAGTCTGCCCCAGATAAAGCGGTCACGCCTAGCCATGGCACACCGGCCCGGCGGACAATCCGCGCCACAGCAGCACGGCTCCGAATAACACCACGAAGACCGGCGCCAGGCGAGCGCTCCAGCGGCCCAATCGCAGGCCGGCAAAAGAAGCTCCGGCGCCCAGCCCGAACAGCGCCACGCCGGTTCCCAGTCCGAAGGCCAGCATGGTGAGCGCGCCGCCCCAGGCCGTGGCGGATTCCATCGCTTTCAACAAAGCCGCATACACCAGGCCGCAGGGCAGGAATCCCAGCGTCAGGCCGAGGCGGAATTTGCCGCCGGCTCCGGGCGACAGCAGCATCCGCCCGATGGCCCGCGAGAGGCGCGCCGTGACGCCGTTCTTCTGAATCTCGACCAGGCCGTTCGACGGCAGGAAGCCGGCCATCAGCAATCCGGCGACGATCATGGCCGCGCCCGACACAATGCGCGCGCCCGAGGCCATTCCCGCCAGGCGGCTCAGCATGCCCATGCCGCCTCCCGCCGCGCCCATCAGCGCTCCCAGAGCGGAATATGTCAGCACGCGGCCCAGGTTGTACCCGAGGTGCGCGCGCCAGGCGTCGCCCGGCCGCAATGTCATGCTGTAGGACAACACGATGGGCCCGCACATCTGCAGGCAATGCAAACCGCTGACCAGCCCCAGACCGAGCACGGCGCTGAATTCCAGCGGCGTCATGCGCGGTACAACACCTTGGGATTGGGCGTGGGCACGGACACGCATTCGCGGTGGAACGTAAACAGGTTCATCACGATGGCATGCGTGGGACAGCGCGACGCGCACAAAGCGCAGCGAATGCAGGTGGTTTCGTCCTTCATCATCACGGCGCCCAACTGGTCCAGCTCCTCGGGCGGCATCTGGGAGATGTCGCCGAATGCTTGGACCGCCTGCGCCATCCAGGATTCGTCCTTCACCAGTTGGCTCAGGCCCACCAGGCGGATCAGGTTCTCGGGGCACACGTCGACGCAGCCGTTGCAGGCCACGCAGATGGCCGTGTCAAAGACCGTGTTGACGTTGCATCGCAGGCAGCGGGACGCCTGGCGCCGCGCCTCGGCCTCGGGAAAAGCCTCTTCGATGATCTCGAGCGAGGCCGCGCGGCGGTCGCTTTCGAGGACCGGAGGATTCCGCCGCTCGATCACGTTCCAACCGTCCGCCATGGTATAGGCGGCCGGCTGCCAGCGCTTGCGCACTACCACGTCGGTACGCGTGCCGCGCAGGAAATCGTGCATCGAACGGGCGGCGATCTGCGCCGACGCGATGGCGTCGATGAACAGGCGCGGGCCGTGGGCGATGTCACCGCAGGCAAACACATCGGGCGCCGTGGTCTGGTAGGTTTCGCGGTTGACCTTGATCAGGCCGCGGTCGGAAGCCACGCCGTCGGCGGGGTCGAGGAACGAAAGGTCGGAGGTCTGGCCGATGGCAAAGATCACGCTGTCGGCGGGAATGTCCTCGATGTGGGTTTCGTCGAAGCTGGGGTTGAACTTGCCCGAGGCGTCGAACACGGCGGTGCAGCGCACCGTGCGCAAGCCAGTGAGCATGCCGTTCTGCTGCAGGATTTCGCGCGGGCCGCGCTGATTGTGCAGGTGCAGACCCTCTTCGGCGCCTTCCAGGATCTCCACTTCGTCGGCCGGCATCTCGGCGAGGCTTTCCAGGCAAACCACGTGGACTTCTTTATCGGCGCTGACGCGCAGGGCGGAACGGGCGACGTCGTACGCGATATGCTCGTCATGCGGGCGAACCGCGGAGCGGGCCACATCGTAGGCCACGTTGCCGCCGCCGATCACCACGATGCGTTTGCCGAGCGGCAGGGGCGTGCCGGCGTTGAAGGCGCGCAGAAAATCCATGCCGTCGATCACGCCTTGTGCATCGCCGCCGGGCAGCGGCAGCTTGCGGCCCTTAGGCAGTCCAATGCCCAGGAAGATGGCCCGGTAGCCTTCGGCGCGCAGACTGGCGATGGAAAAATCGCGGCCCAGGCGTTTATTGCATTGCAGTTCGACGCCCAGCGACAGGATGGCGTCGATCTCGGCGCGCACCAGTTCGCGCGGCAGGCGGAAGACCGGCACGCCCGCGGTCAGCATGCCACCCGGTTCCTTTTCGGCTTCGAAGACCGTGACTTTGTAGCCGATCTTCACCAGGTCATGGGCCACGGTGAGGCCGGAAACGCCGGCGCCCACCACGGCGATGCGTTCCGCATACCCATCGTCCCCGGCGCGATGCGGCGGCAGCATGCGGTCGTCGGAGGCCGCGCGGTAGATGGCGAAGTCTCCGGTTTCCGGACCGAATTTGCCGGTGACGAAACGCTTCAGCGGACGAATGGAGACCGGGGCGTCGACATCGCCGCGCCGGCAGTTGGCCTCGCACGGCGCGCCGCACACCCGTCCGCAAATGGACGCGAATGGATTGGTGGCGCGCGCCATCCGGTAGGCCTCCTCGTAGCGGCCATCGGCGATGGCCGTGACGTAGCCGCAAGCGTCGGTATGCACCGGACAGGCGTGCCGGCACTTGACCATCTCCATCCAATAGTCGGTGGCGTCCGGAACTCTGACCTGGTAGAAGCCGTTCTCCATCAGCCGATCCTCATTCGTGCGGCTTGCCAAAAGAAAATGCGACGACGATCACGCCGAATACCACGATCAGCGCGGCGATGCCATACATCAGGCCGGCTGACGCTTCGGTGGCGGCATTCATGGCGCGCACCAGTTCTCCGCGGTCGGGGTGGCTGGTCTCGCCGTACATGTACATCAGGAAGTAGGCGAGGGCGCCGCCCGCGATGACGATGTAGGCCAGTTTAAGAAAGCCGGGGACGGCGGTTCCTTCCCGCTCCATAATCCAGCCTTCGGCGTATTGCTTGAGTTTGGGCTTAACGGGTGTCATGCGGTTGCTCCTGGTGGACATTGGGTGGTCCCGGGAACTCATCCTCGAAGACCTGATACTTGATCTGCTCGCCCTGCTTGCTCCAGTAGCCGTCCTTCCGCGAGCGCAGGCAGAAGTAGATGGCTAGCGCCAGGCAGATGGCAAAGAAGAAATAAGCGAAGTAGACGCTCGGCCAGGTGTAGTCGTTCATTTCTCGTAGTCCTGATCCGGCCGCCAGTCTTTGGCGCGGCCGAGGGTTTGCAGATAGGCCACCAGGGAGTTGAACTCCACCGGATCGTTGACGATCCAGGGGAAGGTCGGCATGACGGAGCCGGGGACCAGGTCGCGCGGATTGCGCAGGTGCGTGCGGTGCCACTGCGTATCGTACTTGCCGCCCACGCGCGACAGATCGGGACCTGTGCGCTTGGTGCCGAACATATGGGGCGCGTCGTAGACGAACTCATCGGGAGTGGAGACCGGCGAGCGGACGCCTTTCCAGCCGCTGCGAATGGTGTCGGCCACCAGGGTGCGGGTTTGCTGCGTATGGCAATACCAGCAGCCCTCGCGCGTATAGATTTTGCGGCCGTGCAGTTCCTGCGCGGTATAGGGCCGCAGTTTGCCGGTGGGACCCTTGCTGGGGTCGTGATTCTCGAACGGCCGGCCCCAACTCTTATCGACGAGCGGAGGAACCACGGTGGTGATCAGGCCGCCGATGAAGAACAGCGACAGCGCCGCCACCACCGCGAAGGTCGCGCTATTGTCCGCTTTACTGAGCATATTCCCGCCTCCCGACTACCGTCGCCATGATGTTGTAGGCAAACGATACGATGCCGCTGAAGATCAAGGTTCCCGAGAAGAAGCGCACCAGCCAGATGGGCTGCAGCGCCTTCACCGTGTCGATGAACGGGATCTTCGGATTGTTCCATTGCCATCCCTGCCAGAAACCGCCCAGCCAGAGGGTGACGAAAAAGCCCAGGCCGCCGATCATGATCAGCCAGAAGCTCCAGTTGGCCAGGGCGTCGCTGTGCAGCCTGGTCTTCCACATCTTGGGAACTACGTAGTAAGTGCCGGCGATGGCGAAGAACGAGAAGCAGCCGAGCAGCGCCATGTGGGCGTGGCCGGGAATCCAATCGGTCTTCGATACGATGGCGTTCACGCTGCGCAGGCTGTGCATGGGTCCCTGGAAGCAGGTGAGCAGGTAGAAGACCGTTCCCGACATCAGAAATTTGATGGGGACGTTGTCGCGCAACTGGTGCCACTGGCCCTTCATGGTGGCGAAGAAGTTATAAACCACCGCCCAGACGGGAATGAGCAGCAGCAGCGAGAAGCTGATGGCGATGGTCTGCAGCCACTGCGAAATGGGCCCGTGGATCATGTGGTGCGCGCCCGTCCACACATACACGAAGGCCAGCGACCAGAAGCCGATCATGGAGAGCCGGTGGCTGTAGAGCGGCGTGTTGGAAGCGCGCGGAATGAAGTAGTAGGCGGCGGCGAGTCCGATGGGCGTGAAGATCAGGCCCACGGCGTTGTGCACGTACATCCAGTTGAGGTTCGCCTGGTTGACGCCGGTGGTGAATTCGACCGCAAAGTTGCCGGTGATGTAGACGAAGGCGGTCCACAGGATGGTGCCCATGGTGTACCAGAGCGACACGTACATCTGCTCGTACTTGCGCGTAATGATGGTGCCGAAAATGTTGATGCCGAACATGATCCAGGCCACCACCACAAGGATGTCGAGGGGCAGCGGCAGTTCGGCGTACTCCAGGCCCTGGGTGTAACCGCCCATGAGGGCGAACACCGCTCCCAGGATGATGACGTTCCATAAGGCGGCCGTGGCGATGCCCAGCTTTTCGCTCCACAGCTTGACCCCGCACAGCCGCGGAACGATGTAGTAGGTGAGTCCCATATCCGCGGCCAGCAGCCAACCGAAGAGCATTCCGTTGACGTGTAGGGGGCGCAGACGGCCATAGGTGAGATACGGCACCGTGCCCAGCAACTCCGGCCAGCAGAATTTGGCGGCGATGGTAAGGGCGATGATGCCGACGATGAAGAAATAACTAATGGCGCTGATGAGGAACCATTTGGCCGTGGTATCGGCGTGGTTCACGGTTCCTGCCGGCGCGACTTGGGGAGTAGTGGCAGTCATAAGATGGCCTCTTGGTGGGGCAGGTGGTTCAAACGGGCTGCTCGGGGGGCTGACGCCCCCGCGGCCGGCGGGGCATGGGGAGTAGTGGCAGTCATAGGATGGCCCGCTGCCGCTATGGAACCGCGACCGCAGGGAGCGGCCCGACGAAGGGTCACAGCCTCCGGAGTAGGAATACTTGAGAAGGGAGTTTCTTCCGTCAGGCCCTCGGGCCGCTCCCCGACGGTTGCGGTTCCACTGTTAGTTGCTGGCATGGGGCTGCTCGCTCCTGGCGGATGGATTGATGCCGCGGATGAAGTTGATGATGTCGCCGGCGTCTTCCTTGGACAGGCCGTAATCGATCCACGACGGCATGGCGGTGCCCTGCACGCCGTAGAGGATGGAATCGAACAAGCGCCGGTCCTCCACCTTGGCGACGAACCAGTGGTTGCGCAGATTGCGCGGATGCGGAAAGATGTCGAGCGAATTGGGGCCCTTGCCGTCGGCCTTGCGGCCGTGGCAGCCGGTGCAGCGCTCCAGGAAAATCTTCTCGCCGCGGGAAACCGACGCGTCGGAAGTGGCCACCGGATTGTGGTCCGGCACATTGTGCTGCTTGGGCGAAGGCGCGTCGATTTTGGCGAAGGTCTTCAGCACGTAGTTGAGAACGCCGTCCACCTGGTCGTCTTTGAGCGTGCGGCCCCACGGCGGCATGGACGTGCCGGGCACGCCCTCTTTGATGGAAGTCACGAAGCGATCGCGCGGTTTGGAACTCATGAAGCCTTGCTTGGTGAAATCGCGCGGCGAGGGATCGATATACCAGGCCACTTTGCCGGCGCCGTCGCCCTTCTCGCCGTGGCAGCGTTCGCACAGTTGCTGGTAAGTGACGTCGGCCGCCGCCGGCGCGGGCGGAGTCTTCAGGCTCCCCAGGAACGCCGAGAGACGCTCGAAATCTTCATCCGGGAAGCGGAACGTGGGCATGATGGAATCGGGAATCCGCGAGCGCGGATTCTTGAAATGCTCCATCAGCCAGGCGTCGTCGCGGATCAGGCCTTCATAAGAAAGATCGGGCGCGATGCCGCCGTCGCGGTCGCGCAGTTTGTGGCAGGCGGTGCAGGCGCGGTCGGCCAGCAGTTGTTCGCCGGCCTTCTCACCGGCGGTTCCGGGCGGAATCACCACGGCCACGTTCTCGATGTGCGCTTTGTAGCGGTCGAGCGTGGTCTCGGCGAAATTCACGCCGCGGCGGCTCTTGAGGAAGATCACCAGGGCTTCCACGTCGTCGTTGCCCAGGTGGAAATTGGGCATGAAGGAGGTGTCCAGGTTGGCGCGCGGCTCGACTATCGACTCCCACAGATAATCGATCTTGAACTTCTTGCCGGCCTCGGTGAGATCCGGTCCCAGGGTGCCTTCGCTGATGCCGTCGATTTTGTGGCAGCCGTAGCAGTTCATGGCGTAGAACAGCTTGCGGCCGCGGTTCACGTGCGGGGTGCCGGCGAAATCCTGTTGGGTGTGGCACTGCGCGCAGGCGGCTTCCATGTAGGCCGCGCCTTTGAGATGCGGCTCGAAATCCTTGCGCCAGTTGGCCTGCGTGACGTAGCCGAGCATCGGCTCCGGCCAAAATTCGTCTTCGCCATGGCTATGGAAATTGTCCAGGCCGCGGCCCTGGCCTTCGTGGCAGACGGTGCAGCCGAAATCGGAGAACTTGTGACGGCGCTCCCAGTGGCCGTTACGCTGGACGTCGCCCAAAGCGGCGGAGTAGGGATGAGTCTTCAGCGGTTCGGCCATACCGGCGAATCGCGGATCGTCGGCGGCGATGTGGCAGGTGACGCAGCGGTCCACGCGGGTGTCGCCGAAGCTGGTGACGATGATCTGCTCGATGTGGGGCGCGCGGGCTTCCAACTCGGCCCGTTCGCGGGGGTTCTTGGAAAGCGACCGCGCCTGTTCGAAGTACGCGGTCTGGTGCCGCTCCCAGCGGTGAAAGAACTGATCGTGGAACACCAGGCCGTGCACGATCAGAACTACGAAGCTCGCAATTGCCAGTGCCAGTCGCATGCAATCAGTCCTTAGAACGGCGACACGAAGGTCCAGTTCGGACCCCGGAAGAAAGTGCCGATGATGATGAAGATGACGTTGAGCGTGACCAGCGTCAGAAACAGGGTATTGGCCAGCAGCCGCTCCTTGGCGAACCAGCGGCCCACGCCTTTGGGATTGCGGTCGAGATACGGCACGCCCAGCAGCAGCGCCACCATCAGTCCGGGGATGCCGATGCCGCCCCAGAAAGCCGAGTAGCTCACCATTTCCTGCAGCCCCAGGAAGTACCAGGGCGCTTTCGCCGGGTTGGGCGGGTGCATCACGTTGACCGGCTGTTCGAGCGGCGCGTTGAAGAGCAGCGAAACCACCAGGATCACGGACACCGTCAGCACGAAGACGAACAGTTCCGAAAGCAGCAGGTTGGGCCAGGAGTACACCGAATCGTCGGGGACGTTGCCGACTTTGGTGAAGGGTCCGCGGACGAAGCCCTGCAGCCCGTACACCACCTTCTTATAGACCATCGGCTTGGCGGCGGCTTCGGCCGGCTGCGGCCTCGACAGCCCGCCATCTTTGCGGATCCGCCAGAAGTGGATGGCCGCCAGCAGCACCAGCACCGCCGGCAGCACGGCTACGTGCAGCACGTAGAAGCGCAGCAGCGCCTCCTGTCCCACGGTGGTGTCGCCCAGCAGCACGAACTGCATCTGCTTGCCGATCAGCGGCGCATAGGCGGCGATGGACGTGCCCACGGTGATGGCCCAGTAAGCCAACTGGTCCCAGGGCAACAGATACCCGGTGAAGCTGAGAAACAGCGTGACCAGCAGCAGAAGCACGCCGATCACCCAGTTGAACTCGCGCGGTTTCTTGTAGGCTCCCGTCAGGAACACGCGGCACATGTGCAGGAAGACCATCGCCACCATGCCGTGCGCCGACCAGCGGTGCATGTTGCGCAGGAAGATGCCGAACGCCACCGTGCCCCGCAGATCGAGCATGCGGTCATAGGCCTGCGTGGTGGACGGCACATAGTAAAACATCAACAGCACGCCGGTGACGACCAGGATGAGGAACAGGAACAGCGAAATCAGTCCCAGGCCGAGCGTGTAAATGGGCCGCAGCGTGTTGCGGTGGACTTTGACCGGATGAATGTGCAGGAAGAAGTTGGTGAAGCTGGTGGACGAGCGCTCCAGGTCCGTATTGGGCAGTGGATTGCGAAAGATGGAACTCCACACGTTGGAGGGCAGTTCCTTCAGAGTGGTCCAGATTGTGGTGTCGGGCGCTGTGCTCATACGGTTAAGTAGGTCCCCGGATCTACCTGCGTGTTCTTGTCCACCTCGAGCTCGCCATTGGGCGCGAGACTCACCTGAAACCAGGGCAGCGGCTTGGGCGCCGGACCGCCGGTGACGGTGCCGTCCTGGTCATATCGCGAACCGTGACAGGGGCACGCAAAACCCGTGTCGGAGATGCCTACGATGCATCCCAGATGGGTGCAGGTCGTGGAAATGGCGGCCATGCGGTTGCCTTCGCGGACCACGCAGACGCGCTCTACGTCGCGGGAAATGCGCGTGCCGGGCGGGAAATCGTCGGGTTTTCCGATGCTGAAGCGCGCGCTGGGGCTATAAGTGACGCGCGGCTTGAAGAAGACCAGGTTGCTGACGGCAGCCAGAACGGCTGAGCCGAACAATCCCACGCTGGACAGCCAGGCGAGGAGCCGCCGGCGTTCGATGGTACGCGGGCCGGCGTCCGTATCGTTATCGTGAAGCCTTTGGGCCACTGGCATTACGGTTCTCCGTACTGGAATTCGGTTCCTCCAGGTCGCTCCAAAAGACCTGGAACTTGGTGTCCTCGATGTTGCGGAAATAGTCTTTTTTTACGGCGAAGATGAAGCCGCACAAGGCCGCCAGGGCCATCAGCAGGCTGGCGGCGATGGCGATCCAGGTGGTCAGTTCCATGGACGAATGTCGATATGCGGACCGACGCCGCTGCCGCCCGGCATCAGCACCTGGCGAGCCAGGTCCTGAATGGTGGCTTTTCGCAGGACGTCCGCCATGGCGCGCTGCGCCTCGGCCCAAACCGAATGGGCGGGGCACCAGCCCTGGCGCGCGCAGGCCGCGTCCGCGGTGAGGCACAGGTTCAGGCGAACCGGGCCTTCGATGGCTTCCACGACGTCCAAAACCGAGACCGTTTTGCCGGAAATGGGCAGTTCAAACCCACCGGTATTTCCCCGATGGGACATGACCAGTCCGGCGCGGGTCAAGCTTTGCAGGACTTTCGACAGGAACTGTTCGGGACATTCCGCGGCTACCGCCAGGTCGGCACGACTGGCGCGGGTATGAATGGGCTGACCGGCCAGGTGAATCATCACCCGGACGGCATAGTCGGCGGCACGTGTAAGTTGCATAGAAGTAAAGAGAGCCTGTTTATCTTGTTTATCGCGTAGCACTCTAAGCGCCACATTCAAAAGGCAGGAATTAACTGGACAAATCGGGTCAGTATTGCGGCGGAAGAGGATTTTGGCTCACCCACGGTGGGTGAAATTCGTGAGGGAAAACTCAACAGTGGCTATGGGGTGGCGACGCGCGCCGCGATATCCGGCGAGAGGCGCCGGAAATGCCTGACATTCCAGGTATAGAGGGTCTCCGCCCCGGCCTTCAGGGCGCAAGACCCGAGCACGGCGTCATAGACTCCGCCCCCAATAATTCCGATCGCGGCGGACCCTTCCATCGTCTGGAAATACTCCTCATTGGTGAGGGTGATCAGGCTCAGACGATCGCGGATATTGCTGAGAAACAGCATGGCTTCATCGGCGCTCACGCGCTCCTTGCCTGGCATCCCAGTCAAGGATGCATACACTTCGGCGAGGCTGTGGGCTCCGCAGCACACCTCGTCTTTCGGGTACCGCAGGAACAGTTCGATGCTCGGTTCATGATGCTCGTGATCGGCATAGAACGTGGCGACCAGCACGGATGTATCGAGGAACGCTTTCAACGGGGATCCCCACGGTTAGCGCGACTGCGCTGGTCGCGGCTTTCCGCGAGCACGCGATCCGTGACGGCCGCCGGCATTTTCCTGCCCGTACGGAACACCCAAACACCCCGTTCTTTGCGCAGCGGCGTGGCGGATCGTACCGGACGCAAGGTGACTTGCTGGCCTTCCGATTCCAGTTCGAGCGTGTCGCCGGGTTCGAGACGCAGTTCGTCGCGGAGGGTTTTCGGGATGACGACCCGCCCCGCCTTGTCGAGCGTCACCGTGGTAATCATGATGGAATCGTAGAATGGGATGACCCAATTGTCAAATGGTATTGAGCAACCCTCTCGAGTTCCTCTACCGCGATGGACTCTTGCACCCGACGCCAGCGACGAGGCCAGCCATCGATGCTTTGCAGGAGTTCTGGGCAAAAGGCAGACCGGATCTGTGAGGGGCTTCGGCTCGGGACGCCGGCTTCGATCCAAGCTCACTCGCGCGAGGCACGCTCCAGACGCGGGCGATGGAGCACGCGAATGCGCTTGCGGTCCACGGCAATGATCCCGGCTCGCCGCAGTTCTCCGAGCGCGGCGGTCACCGACTCGCGATACACGCGCAGGTGCTCGGCGATCTCCTTGTGAGTGAGGTTCTCGACCGAATCCCCCTGCGCGCGCTCGAGCAGCAGGCTGGCGATGCGCGGCAGCAGCGGGCGGAAGGACGTGGCTTCCAGATCGAGCAGCACGCGCACAAAACGCTGGCTCACCAGATCGAGCAGCCGCCGGGTGAGGATCGGGTGCTGCTCCAGAAGGGTTTCGAGCGCGGCGCGTTCCAGGATGCGAATGCGCGAGGGCTCGGTAGTCTGGGCCGAGCAATGGTACATCGACTGGCCGACGAAGGCCATCTCCCCAAAGATCGCCGGCGATTGGAACTCGGCGACAATCAGTTTGCGCCGGCCCGACGTGCGATAGGTCTGCACGCGTCCGCTTTCCAGGAGAAATAAGCGCTGGCCTGTCTCGCCGGTGCGGAAGAAGACATGGCCGCGCGCAAAGTCCCGCAGTTCGCTGTCCCGCGCCAGCGCCTGGTGGCAGGACGGCGGAAGACCCTGGAAGAGATCCACCGCGGAGAGAGCCGCGGTTTCGAGGAGACTCGCGGACGGGTTGGATCGAGGAGCGGGCACAGTGTCGCCAGTCAATTGTAAGGCAGGTTACACGGGTTCGGCGAAACTCGCTCCGCTGCCCCTCATCCAACCAAGCGCACCGCAAAAAACAGGAAGCACACAAGGAGAAGGCAATGTCGAGATTACCGGCAATCCAGACCGAAACCGCCGCGGGAAAAGCGCGGCAACTGCTTGAGGCCGTGCAGGCGAAGCTGAAGATTACCCCCAACATGACGCGCGTGATGGCCAATTCGCCGGTGGTGCTGGAGGCCTACCTGGGCTTCAGCGGCGCGCTGGCCGGCGGGAGCCTGCCGGGCAAACTGCGCGAGGAGATCGCGCTCGCCATAGGCGAACAGAATGCCTGCCAGTACTGCGTATCGGCGCACACTGCCATCGGCAAGATGACGGGGCTGACGGACGCGGAGATCGCCGATGCGCGCGAAGCCCGGTCCCACTCCGCGAAACACGCGGCGGCGCTGGCGTTTGCGCGGCAGGTGGTGGTCCGGCGCGGGCAGGTGTCGGATGCCCAATTCGAGGAGGTGCGGCAGGCGGGCTGGAGCGACGGCGAAATCGCGGAAATCCTGGCGCATGTGGCCCTCAACACCTTTACGAACTACTTCAACACGGCGGCCGCCGTGGAAGTGGATTTTCCGAAGATCGCGCTGCTGCCGACGGCGTAGCGAACGGCGGCCGCCGCGAGCGCGCGATTCTCGCGGCGACCGCTATCGCAAGAAGCGAATTGGGAGGCAGAATATGGCGACGATGTTGGTACCCCCGTTCACCGAGGAAAGCGCCCTGGCCAAAGTCCGGGTGGCGGAAGATTTGTGGAATACGCGCGACCCGGAACGTGTAGTGCTGGCTTACACCGAAGACTCGGAGTGGCGCAATCGCGCGGAGTTTGTGAAAGGGCGCGAGGAAATCCGGGCGTTTCTGCGGCGCAAGTGGGCGCGCGAATTGGACTACCGGCTGCGCAAGACGCTGTGGGGATTCCACGGGAGCCGCATGGCGGTGAGCTTCGAGTACGAATGGCACGACGATGCGGGGCAATGGTACCGGTCGTACGGCGTGGAGTTGTGGGAGTTTCACGTATCCGGGCTGATGCAGAGGCGCATCGCCAGCATCAACGACGCGCCCATTGAGAGTACAGATCGGCGGAACCGGTAGCGGCGCCCCGCTACTTCTGCAATTCCAACTGCGTCTTCTTCGGCAGCTTGGCCACCACCAGGTCGTAGGACTGGCGCAGCAGGCGCTTCAACTCGGCGGCCGGCAGGTTGGCATGCGGTTCCAGCGCCACCCATTGGCCGCGGGCAAAATACGGCGCCTGAATGATCCCCTCCTGCTCGGTGAGTTCCACGAACTCTTCGGGCGGCACCTTGAACGTCAGCGCCCTCTCCACCGGCTCCAGCGCGCCAACGGCGAATACTTTGCCTGCGACTTTGAAGACCAGGTTGTCTCCCCATTGCACCTGTTCGGTGGCCTGGGGAAACTTCAGACAGACGGCGCGGATCCACTCGATGTTCATTCGGTAGCTCCTTCGATGCGCCACGGCAGCGCGGTCGCGATGTCCGAAACGGGGCGCCTCCGTGAACGCATACAGGACAGGAAGTCACGCCAGTGGGCGACGCGGGCGTAGGCCTCGCGAGGATCGACCAGCAGAGTCGCGGTAGCGCCGTGCAGCGCGATCGCCGGCTCGCCGTTGCCCCGGCGCTCGTACGACGCGACGAATCGCGGGTAGCGGAACGTCGCCAACAGGTTGCCGCGGCTGCCCTGCACGGCGACGGACGCGGGCGCGTCGTCGCCGGGAATGAACTGCAGCAGGTCGATGAGATGCAGCGAGCAGGCGGACCCGCGGCCTTCGAACGCGCGGCAGAAGACAATGTCGCCCAGGTCGCCGCGGCGGACGGCGCGCCGCGCTTCCTGCACGGACCGGCTGGAGCGCCAGATGGTGCCGGCCTGCACCACGCGACCCCCGCGCCGGGCGGCGTCCAGCAGCGCGCGGCCTTCGGCCGGCGACGCGCAGACCGGCGCTTCCACCCAGATGTCTTTGCCGGCGCGGCAAGCGTCGATGGCCATGCGGGCGCGCTCGGCGAGCGAGGTCGCGAGGCAAATGGCATGGATGGAGCGGTCGGCGAGCGCATCGCGGTAGGACGCGTCGACAATGGCGAATCCGGCGGCGCGCGCGGCTTCGCGGTTGCGGGCGGCGTCGCTGCCGGCGAAGGCGAGCTTCGGCGGGCGCGGGGAGAGATCGGGAAACAGCGTCGCGGCGCAGGCCAGTTTCAGAGCTTGGCGGCGGGTGGCTCCCGGGGACATGTCCTCTGTTGTAACAGGTTTGTGAGCGTGGGGCGGACGCCCTCGTCCGGGCCGGACCGCCTGGTCCGGCCCGGCGCGCCGAACCCGCCGGACACAGCGGCGGAACTGCGACGGGGCATAATGGATCATGCCTGACTATCGCTCGATCGAAGAGAAGATCCAATTGATGCTCGGCGGCGGACGCCGTCCCGTCGCCATTACGTTTCTGGATGCGGCGCCTGAGGGAGTGGAGAAGTTCACGGGATCCGTGCCGTCCTCCTGCAGTTTCTGGAAGCTGGCGGCCGCCGGACGCACCTTCTATACGGCGCCGTCCGACCATTGGAATTGCCCCGTCGGCGGCTACACGCACAACACCCTCACGCCGGAACGCATGCCGGAACTGATGCAGACCCTCACCTTGATGAGCGACATCGGCTATGTCCGCATGGAAGAGGTTCCCAAGGTATTTCATATGGAGCAGACGCCGCAGGCGATTGTCTACTCGCCGCTGGGCGATGCGCCCATGGCCCCCTCGGTGGTGATCGCCAGCGGCAAGCCGGGACGGGTGATGATGCTGGCGGAAGCCGCCGGACGGGCCGGCGCCATGTCGACCTTACCCCTGCTGGGCCGGCCCACGTGCATGGCCATCCCGGCCGCCATGGCGAACGGCGCGGTGGCCAGCACCGGATGCATCGGCAACCGCGTCTATACCGACATCGGCGACGACGAACTCTACGTCACCCTGCGCGGATCGGACCTGGAGCGCATCGCGGCCGAGCTGGACACCATCGCGAACGCCAATGCTACGCTGACCGGGTATCACCAGGAACGCCGGCGGACGCTGACTTCGGCGTAGTCCCCACGCGCTGCGTGCAGAAACCGATAATGGCGCCGGTAACGAACCCGGGCATCATGATTTGCAGGTAATGCGGGGCTCCTTTCTGCGCGTCCATGTAGGCGACCAGGAACGCGAACAGCAGCCCCAACCCGGCGCCCAGCAGAATTCCCCGCTGCGTGGACTGCACTTTGCGCGCGTACCAGCCGCTGAACAATCCGACCAGCATTCCTTTGAAGGTGGACCCCATCAGGATGCCGCCGATCACCGGCCGCGTCTCCGGGTAGAACCACGCCGTGGCTCCGTCGATGGCGCCGAGGACGACGCCGCAGATCACTCCCACCAGAATCTTGTTCATCGTTATGTACCTCCACCCGGATATTCCGCGTCCGCGCGGATTCCTTTAGCGCCGTCCCCAAAAAAATAACAGAAGCTTCACCACCGCATAGGCCGCCAGCAGCCAGAGCAGCGCCGTGTTGCGCGACCAGAATCGGCGGAACGCGTGCCACAAAGGCTCGCGCCAGGCTTCCACAGCGGCGCCCTCCTGGAAGCGTTCGATATCGGCGAGCAGCGCCGGAACGTCGCGATAGCGTGCGTCGGGTGCGGGCGCCATGGCTTTGTGCGCCACTGCCCGGAGTGCCGGCGGCGCAGGCGTTGGCAGCAGAAAAGCCAGCAGCGCACCCAGCGCATAGATGTCCGACTGCGCATCCAGGCTGGCTTCGGGCGCGCGGAACGCGGGCGTCCCGGCCACGCCTTCCACGCCCCAGTCCATGACGTACACCTCGCCGAATTCGCCCACCATCACGTTCTGTGGCTTCAGATCGCGATGGATGGCGCCGCGCGCGTGGGCGAACGCCAGCGCTTCCGCCACGCGGCGAAACACCCGCAACCGTTCGGCCGGCGACGGCGCGGCCGCCACATATCGATCCAGCCGCGCGCCGGCCACCAGTTTCATGGCGTAGAACGCGCGGCCGTCGGGAAGCAAGCCGGCGTCATGGATGGGCACGATGGCGGGATGTTCCAGGCGGGCGATGAGGCGCGCCTCGCCGGCCATGGCCTGGTCGAGAACCTTGAGCGCCACCGGTCGATCGAGCTGCCGGTCGCGCGCGCGGTAGACCACGCCCAGGCCGCCGCGGCCGATCTCGTCTTCCAACTCGTAGCGCGTCCCCGAGAGGTCGGGAAGGGCCGTCACGCGGCGCAGGTGGTCGAGTACCGAATCGCTCAGAGGCGCTTCGCTCACAGTCCGGCCCTCCGCATCTCTTCGCGGAGTTCGCGATCGCCCGAGGTGACGCCCTGCAGGCGCTGCTGGACGAATCCGCGCAGCATGCGTCGCGCCCACGCCAGGTAGTTGGTGACGGCGCTTTCCGCGATGCCGTGGCGCGCGGCCAGCGCGGCGTAGGACGGGCGGGCGGCGTCGCTCAAATCGTAGGCTTCGAAGAGGACCCAGTGCAGCGCCTTGCCGGACGCATCGCAGTGCGCGCGCAGGTCGGCCAGCGCCAGGGAAAACAGTTGTCGCTGCCATTCGTGCTCGAATGCCTCTTCGGGGGATTCGGTGGCGGCCGCCTGCTCGTCGAGCGGCTCGATGGCGACGTCCCCGCCACGCTTCTGCCGATGTTGCGCGGCATAGTCGCTGGCGGCGAAGCGCTCCACAGCCATGCGCAGATAGGTGCGGAACGAAGCTTTGGAGGGGTCGAAGCGGGCGAAGAACTCGCGCTCCAGGGCGGCGGCGAAGAATCCCTGGGTCAGGTCCTTGGCGTCTTCGTTGTCTTTGCGGAACTTCAGGCGGAGGAAGCGGTAGACCGGCTTCCAATAGAGCGCCGTGACGCGATCGAGCGCGTCCGTGGGAAGTCCCGCGGCGACGGCTTCGAACAGCGAATGCTGCGTGGAAGGGAAGCGGTCGTGCGGTCCGCCGATGGCGGTATCGGGATCCAACTCGCGCTCTTTCCTTACCGGATCACGTCCAGATCCTTACCGTAAATCACTTCGCCCGCGAAGTGTTCGCGGATTTCGCCCAAGACTTCCTCGGGCGGCTGCCCCATGGGCAGTTCATGATAGAGGACCAACTTCTTCGGCTGCGCCGCCGCGGCCAATTTGCCCAGGTCGGGCGCGGAGGTGTGGTAAGCGGCGTGATACCGCTGCCAGTCCGGCGTGCGCGCTTCCCATCCTTTCTGCGAATAGAACTCGTGCACCAGAATGTCGCAGCCTTTGGCCGCCTCCAGCAGCCGCGGATTGTAGGTGGTGTCGCCCGAGATCACGATCACCTTGCCGCCCGCCTCGAAACGGTAGCCGTAGGCGTGCTTCCACGCGCCGTGTTCGACCGCGATGGCGGTGACGCGGACGGCGTCGTCGCGATAGACCACTCCCGGCTGGACGTCATGAGCGTGCACAACGTAGGCCGCCGCGACGGCCGGTTCCAGACCGTGCAGGCGGATGTCGGTGTCCTGCTTCCACGCTTTCATAATGTGGCCGGTCATGGCGCGGAGACCGGGTGGGCCGTAGATCTCGAACGGCTGGAGGCGTCCGGTCACGGCGGGCGTGAAAATCAGGTCGGGGAGCCCGGCGGTATGGTCGGAATGCAGATGGGTGATGAAGGCGCGCGTGAGTTGCTCCATGCGGATGCCGGCCTGGGCGGCGCGGCGCACCACGCCCGGTCCGCAATCCACGATGTAGACGCGATCGCCCGACACCACGGCTACCGCCGGCCCGCTATGGTCGGGCTCGGGATTGGGTGTCCCGGTGCCGAGAAGGATGACGCGCGTGTCCTGGGCGAAGGCGGCGGTGAGCAGAAGCGCGAGGAGAATCCAAGCTCGGCGGACAGGGCGAAAACTCGGGGACAGACCGTTCTGTCCGCGCGGCGCAGAAACGGCGCCTTGGGACAGAGAAGTCCGTCCCCGAGTTTTCGCGAAGTTGAGCGTCAACGCTCGGGCGCTCCCGACGCCGCGGCGGGCGACGGTTTCAGATACTTGTCGTACCAGGCCAGGTAGCGCTCCATGCGGTCGCGCTGATAGCTGGGACGCTGGATGCCGTGCGTCTCATTGGGATAGATGATCAACTGCGTGTCGATCCCCAGGCTGCGCAGCGCCTGGTACATCTGCTGTCCGCCCTGCACCGGGACGTTGAAATCGCGCTCGCCGCCCAGGAATAACGTCGGCGTCTTGATGCGGTCGGCGTGCAGGAACGGGTAGGAGATCTTCATGTAGGTATCGAAGGCTTTCCACGGCGGTCCGATCTCGTAATCGTACTGAATGATGTACTGATCGGTGCCGTAGAAGGCCACCGTGAACGCCGTGCCGGCGCCCGACGTGGCGGCTTTGAAGCGGGTATCGGTGGCGATCATATAATCGGTGAGAATGGCGCCGTAGCTCCAGCCGCCCACGCCCAGACGGGCGGGATCGGCCACTCCCAGGCGGATTGCGGCATCCACGCCGGCCTCCAGGTCCTCGACTTCGTAATGGCCCCAATCGGCCGCGATGGCGCGCGAGAATTTCTGCCCGCGGCCGGAACTGCCGCGATAATTCACCGCCAGCACGGCGTAGCCGTTGGCCGCGAAGATTTGCTTTTCGGTGCTGAAGGAGTGCGCGTCCTGGCCATTCGGCCCTCCGTGGATGCGCAGCAGCAGCGGTACCTTGCTGCCGGCCGTGTAGCCGACGGGTTTGGTCAGCAGGCCGTGCACTTCGGTGCCGTCTTTGCTTCGGAAGCTCACCTCTTCGGATGGCGCGATCAGCAACTCGGCCATCAGCGCGTCGTTCTGATGCGTCAACTGGCGGAGCGCGCCGCCTTCCACGGCATAGATCTCGGTGGGTTTGGTGTCGCTCCCGGACAGCACCACCGAGCAGCCTTTCACGGCCATCGGACTGCTCACCAACACGGGCGACGCCATCAGCCGTTCCACGCCGCCGCCGCTCAGGCGAACGCGTGCCGGATAGACCGAGCGGTCGTCGGCCACCAGGAATTCAATCGACCGGCCGTCGGCGGTGAAATGCGGCGAGGACACGCCGCGGTCCAGGTCGGCGGCGGCTTTCACCAGCGCGGGGGCGCTCGACCCGTCGGCCGCAGCCACCACCAGACGCTCCATGCCGTACGCCTGAAATTTCTTGTCCTCCTCGCCGATCAGGAAAGCGATCGACTTGCCATCGGGGCTCCATTCCGGACGGCCGCGGCCGCCGCGCATGGTCATGGGGCTGAGTTGCTTCTCGACGACACCGGCAGCGGCGCCGGCCACGTAGATCTGGCTCTCGGGATCGCGATCGGGGTCGGCGGCATGGTTGCTGGTGAAGACGATACGCGCGCCGTCGGGCGACCAGTTGGGCGACGCTTCGTCATATTTCTTCTGCGTGGTCAGGCGATCCAGCTTCTTGGTCGCCACATCGAACAGATAGACATAGTTGTGGCGGCCGGAGAGCAGATAGCCGGCGCCATCCTGCTTGAAGTGGTAGCGATCGATGACGATGGGCTTGGGCGCTTTGGCGCCGCGTCCGCCGGCGGCGGCGCTATCGCCCGCGGCGTCGGCCTCCGGATCGGGATCGCCGATCACCAGGGCCAGCCGTTTGGAATCGGGGGACCATTCGTAGCCCTGCAAGCGGCCTTTGACGTCGGTAAGCTGCTCGGCTTCGCCGCCTTCGCGCGGCAGCAGCCAGACCTGGTTTCCCTTGGCCTTGCCGGGTCGCGACGAGAGAAACGCCAGGTATTTGCCGTCGGGGCTCCAGCGCGCGGTGCTCTCGGCTTCGGGGCTCGACGTCAGGCGCAGGTCGCGTTTGCCGTCGAAGCTGACCATCCAGACATCGGAATCGTGCTTGTCTTCCTTGGCGTCGGTGGTGCCGACGGTGTAGGCCACCCACTGGCCGTCGGGCGAGCATTGCGGGTCGCGGACTTCGCGGATGCGCGCCAGATCATCCAGTCGGAACGGATGGCGCGCCGGTTGCGCCAGCAGGGGCGTTGCCAAAGGCGTCATCAGGGACAAGGCCAGCAGAAGACGGGTTGCATGCATGGGGATAAGTTTACCTCCGTGGACGAGACCCGGCATTGTGCCGCACGAACAGGTATTCTATGATTACGGAAACTGTACAATCTCATGGCATTTCTTGGTAGGCGCCACTCGGCTTGGCTGATCGCCGCGTCCTGCCTGGCAGGCGCTGCACTGGTACCCGTGGCGGTCGCCTTCCAGGCGCAGACTACCCCTCCGCCCGCCGCGCCTCCGACGCCGGCGCAGGCCGCGCCTCCGACGCCGGGCCAGACACCACCCGCGGGGCAAACTCCGGCCGCGCAAGCCGCTCCGCCCGCCAATCCCAACGCCCCGGAAATCGCCACCCACGACGAAGCCGCTACCTTCCATACGCGCGTCAACCTGGTGATGGTTCCGGTGGTGGTCCGCGACAAAAAGGGAAAAACTGTCGGCACGCTCACCAAGCAGGATTTTCTGCTCTTCGATAAAGGCAAGCCGCAGGAAATCACGCGTTTCTCGGTGGAGAAGCCCGGCGACAAACCGCCCGAGGTGAAAACCGAAACGCAGCCGCCGGAGACGCCGGGAGAGCCCTCCAAGCCGATCGTGCTGCCCGATAATTTCGTGGCGTACTTTTTCGACGACATCCATATCAGCTTCGGCGATATGGTGCGCGTCCGCGACGCCGCCCGCCGCCACATGGATTCCCTGGGCCCGCTGGACCGCGCCGGCGTGTACACCACGTCGGGACAAGTGGTCCAGGAATTCACCGACGACAAGCAGAAGCTCTACGAAGCGCTGGCCCGCCTGCAGCCGCGTCCGATCGCCCGCTCCATTGGGCAGCAGTGTCCCGACATCAGCTATTACATGGCGGACATGATTCAGAACAAGAACATGCCGGACGCCATCCAGGCCGCTTCGGCCGACGCCATCGCGTGCGCCAATATTTCGGGGCCAAACGCCGCGCAGCAAGCCGCCCAGATGGTGCAGTCGGCTTCGATGATGGTGCTGGCCAGCGGCAATCAGGAAACCAAGGTATCGCTCTACTCGCTGCGGGACATGGTGCGGCGCATGGCCGCGGCGCCCGGCAAGCGCACCATTCTGCTGCTGTCGCCGGGATTCTATACGCCCGAGCAGCAGACCGAAAAGATGGAAATTTTCGACCGCGCCATCAAGGCCAACGTCATCATCAGCACGCTGGATGCGCGGGGCTTGTGGACCGATCCCTCGCTCGACGCCTCGCAGCGCTCGGTGGCTTCGGGCGCCATGCGCGTGAAACAGCAGTACGACCGCGAGTCCGCCCAGGCGGACGCCGATGTGCTGGCTGAAATGGCCTACGGCACCGGCGGCAGTTTCTTCCAGAACAACAACGATTTCGACGAAGGGCTGCGCCGCCTGGCGACTCCGCCCGATTTCATCTACCACCTGGGATTTTCACCGCAGAACCTCAAGATGGATGGCGCCTTCCACGCGTTGAAAGTGAGCTTGAAGCCGGCGTCCAAGCTGGCCGGCGTGGAACTGGACGCGCGCAAAGGCTACTACGCGCCCACGCACCTCGAGAACGAAGCGGAAAACGCCCGGCGGGAGATTGAAGAGACGCTGTTCTCGCGCGAAGAGGCGCAGGAAATTCCCGCCCAACTGCGGCTGCAATTCTTCAAGTCGGGCGAGAAGATCGTGAAGCTGACCGCGGTGATTCATCTGGACATCCGGCCGTTGCGCTTCCGCAAGGCCGACGATCGCAACCTGGATACCCTGACGGTGGTCACCGGCTTGTTTGATCGCAACTTGAATTACGTGCAGGCCATCACCAAAACCATCGAGTTTCGCCTGAAGGACGATACGTTGCAAAACCGGCTCGGTCCGGGACTCAATATTCGAACCACCTTCGACGTGCAGCCGGGAGTGTATTCCGTCCGCCTGGTGTTGAGGGATTCCGAAGGTCATATGATGACGGCTCTGAATGGGGCCGTGCAGATTCCGTTCTAGGGAGGTGCAGTATGCAGTTTCGAGGATTCGTCTTGTTCGCGGGGTTGGCTTTCACGGCGGCGCTGCCGGCGCAGGGCCCGCAGAGCGACACCGTAATCCGCACGGAGACGCGCGTGGTGCTGGTGGACGCGGTGGTCACGGACAAGAAGGGGAACTACGTCAGCGACCTCAAGCAGAAGGAGTTCAAGGTTTGGGAAGACGGCAAGGAGCAGGTGATTAAGAGCTTCGCGTTCGAAGCCGACCCCTCGGGGCCGATGGCCAACCAGAAGCACTATCTGGTGCTGTTCTTCGACAATTCCCACATGCCGGACATCGCCAGCCAACAGCGCGCCCGCGACGCCGCCGGCAAGTTCATCGACGCCAATGCCGGGCCCAATCGCATGATGGCGGTGGCCAACTATAACGGGACTCTGGAAATCACGCAGAATTTCACGGCGGACCCGGACCGTTTGAAACAGGTGGTGTCGGGCGTCAAATTCAACGTGGGTCCGACCTTCGGTAATTACGGAACCCGCAATTCCATGCTGGCCCTCACCACCCTGGCGAAGAATCTGTCGGACGTTCCCGGACGCAAGATCCTGGTCCTGCTGACCGGAGGCTTTCCGACGAGTCCGGAGATCATGTCCGACATTACCGCGGCTATCGCCATGTGCAACAAGAGCAACGTGGCGATTTATCCCATCGACGTGGGCGGTCTGCAAACCGGCATGCCGGGTTTCGGAACGCCCACACCGGGCACCGGCGGGCGCGGACGCGGTTTGGGCGGAGGCGGGTTAGGCGGAGGTGGAGGCGTGCCGCTGGCATTGAACCGGCTCTTCGGCTTCGGATCGGCCGGCGTGATGACGGCTTCGTTCCAGGCCAAGGGCGGAACTACCGGAGGTTCGAGCGGATCGGCCGGCAGCGGCGGCGCATCGGCTCCCGGCGGAGGATCGAAGGCCGGCGGAGCTACCGGAAGCGGTACGGCGGCGGGCAGTCCCGGATCCGGCACCGGCAGCAGCAGTCGCGCCGGGGCGCCTACGGGATCCTCATCTAGTACGGGCAATACGGGGAGAACCGGGACCACCAGCACGGGCGGCGGTGGCTCCGCCATGAATCCCAACAATCCCAACAACATGAGCGGCCGCAATATGGGAGGCATCTTGAGGCCGCCCATGCCGCCGTTTGCCGCGGCCAATCAGCAGGCGCTGTACATGCTGGCCGATGGCACCGGAGGGTTCGTCATCGTCAACACCAACGATCTGTTGGGTGGCATGGAGAAGATCCTCAAGGAACAGGATCAGTATTATTTGCTCAGCTACACGCCGCCGGAATCCACCGAAGGCAGTTGCCATAACCTGAAAGTCAAAGTGGACCGCGGCGGCACCACCGTCCGCGCGCGCACCGGGTACTGCAACGTCAAGCAGGTGGACCTGCTGTCCGGAAAGCCGGTGGAAAAGACCTTGGAAGGTCTCGCCGAAGCCACCCGGGCGGGCACCATTCAGGCACCGCTGGCGCTGCCGTTCTTCTTCACCGGAGAGAACACCGCGCGCGTCAACGTCGCCGTGGAAATTCCTTCCGACTCCATGAAATTCAGCAAGGTGAAGGGCAAAGAGCACGCCGAGATGAACATCATGGGGATTGCCGTCAAGAAGGATGGATCGGTGGGCGCGCGCTTCAGCGACACCGTACGGCTCGACCTGGAGGACAAGAAGGCCATCGACGAGTTCCATAAGCTGCCCATGCACTACGACACGCAGTTCGACGTAGCTTCGGGCGAGTACACCTTCAAGCTGGTGTTCGCGCCGTCCGGCAGCCAGGACTTCGGCAAGATCGAGCGGCCGTTGGTCGTCGAACCGTTCGACGGCAAGGGATTCGCCATGAGCGGCCTGGCGATCAGCACGGAAGCCAAAAAGGTGACCGAAGCCGACGCCGGCCTGGATGCGCTGCTCACCGAAGGACGCACGCCGCTCATCGCCCAGGGGATGCAATTCACGCCCACCGGCGTTTCGCAGTTCAAGTCCACGCAGAGCGTTCTGCTGTACCTGGAGCTCTACGAACCGGCCAATACCACCGATGTGCCTCCCAAGCTGGGCGTGCAGTTGAAATTCGTCGACGCCAAAACCGGGCAGATGAAGGACGATTCCGGAGTGGTGGAAGTGACCCGGTACGCCAGCAAAGGCAATCCCATGGTGCCGGTGCCGCTGCGGATTCCGGTGGCGCAACTGGGGGCCGGCACGTACCGCTGCGAGTTGACCGCCATGGATTCGCTCAACCGCACCGCCGTCCGCAAGTTCGACTTCGTGGTGCAGTAAGCACGGTCTGGAACCGTGAGCGTGAGCGAGCGGCCCGACGAAGAGGAGGACGCAGGTCATTTCCTCCGTCGATCGGGCCGCTCCCTGTTGGTCGCGGTTCCAGCCCTAGAAATTCACAATGGAAGCGAAGGAAACCGCTTCCAGGCTGGCGCCGCCTACCAGGGATCCGTCGATCTCCGGCTGCGCCATCAGTGTCTTCACGTTGTCGCCCTTGACGCTGCCGCCGTACAGGATGCGAACGGCGTCGGCCGCATCCTTGCCGAACTTGGCGCGCACTTCGCCGCGGATGGCGCGATGCGCGTCGGCGGCGATTTCCGGCGTCGCCGTCTTCCCGGTGCCGATGGCCCAAACCGGCTCATAGGCGATGACGATGCGGGCGAACTGCGCCGCCGTCAATCCTGCGATGCCATCGGCGAATTGCTTCTTCAGCACGTCTTCGGTGCGGCCGCCTTCGCGCTCTTCCAGCCGCTCGCCGACGCACACTATGGGAGTCAGCCCGTATTCCAGCGCCGCCTGCGTGCGCTTGAGAACCGTGGCGTCCGTCTCGCCGAAATACTGACGCCGTTCGGAATGGCCGACGATGGCATGGGTGGCGCCCGCCGCCAGCAGCATGGGGCCGGAAATCTCACCGGTGAACGCGCCTTCCTTGGCCCAGGCGATGTTCTGCGCGCCGATGCGGATGGGTGAGCCTTTGACGGCGTCCACGGCCGCGGAGAGATTCGTGAAGGGGGGACAGATCACGATCTCGCAATGTTCCGACTTTTCCACGAGCGGCCGGAATTTTTCAAAAAACGCAATGGTTTCGGCGGGCGTCTTGAACATCTTCCAATTGCCCGCCATGACTGGTTTTCTCATAAGACTGGTCTCACAGAACGATTTGTTCTAAAAAGCTTTGGCCGTGCTCCAGCGACGCGCCGAAATTGGCGGCCACGGTCTGTCCGATATCGGAGAGCGACCCGCGCAGCCCCAGATCCACTCCGCCGCGCACCTTGGGCCCCAAGGCCAGCAGCGGTACGTACTCGCGGCTATGGTCGGTGCCCGGAATGGTGGGGTCGCAGCCGTGATCGGCGGTGAAAATCGCCAGGTCGCCCGCGCCCAGCGCCGCGGTGAACGCCGGCAGCCACGCGTCGAATTGTTCCAGCGCTGCGCCGTAGCCCTCCATATCGTTGCGATGGCCGAATTGCTGATCGAAATCGACGAGGTTGACGAAAATCAAGCCGCGCTCCACGCTGCCCATGGCCTCCAGGGTCTTGGCCATGCCGTCGACATTATTCTTAGTTTTGGCCGACTCGCGGATGCCGCGGCCGAGAAAAACATCGAAAATCTTGCCCACGCTATGCACCAGGATGCCGCGATCGTCCAATTGATCGAGCAGCATGCCCGGCGGCGGCGGGACCGCGTAATCGTGGCGATTGGCGGTGCGCACGAAGTGCCCCGGCGTTCCCAGGAACGGCCGCGCAATCACCCGGCCTACTTCGAAGGGACCACTCAGGATCTCGCGCGCCGTCTCGCACATTTTATACAGTTCCCACAGCGGGATGACTTCTTCGTGAGCCGCGATCTGGAAGACGCTATCGGCCGAGGTGTAGACGATCGGCGAGCCGGTGCGCAGGTGCTCCGGGCCCAGTTCCTGGATGATCTCGGTTCCCGACGCGGCCTTGTTGCCCAGCGACGATCGTCCGATGCGCCGCTCAAATTCCCCCAGGATCTCCGGCGGAAAGCCATGCGGATAGAGCGGAAACGGCTTGTCCAGGTGGATGCCGACCATCTCCCAGTGGCCGGTGGTGGTGTCCTTGCCCGGCGATGCCAGGGTGCAGCGGCCGAAAGCGCCGGCGGGCGAATCGGCCGGCGGAATGCCCGTCAGCGGTTTGATATTGCCGATGCCGAGGCGCGCCAGGTTGGGCAGCCGCAGGCCGCGGAGGCGCGCAATATTGCCCAAAGTGTCGCCGCCGGGAGGGTCGCCATACTGCAGGGCATCGGGCATAGCGCCGATACCGACGCTATCGAGAACAATCCAGATGATTCGCGAGAAGACCAAATTCGAATGTAACACGCGGCTTGCGGGCGCTATGTATCACAACTGCTCCGCGCAGTGGCCGCGGCTTCGCTGCTTTGTGGGGCGGCCAATCGTGGCTGCAGCCGCTCTTCAGGCGGGGAGCCGCGCGCGTAGAGTAAGCGAGCGGCCCGAATGCCAGATGATTTGTCCAGCGTGCGCGGATCGCGAATCCTTGGGGAGTGAGTCGCCTGAGCTCGGGCCGCTCGTTCACACTCGCGGTTCCAGGGAATCGCCGGCAAGCAGTCTCTGGAGAGGCGGCCGGACCAGCTGGAAAGCGTGTCCGCGGGCAGGATTGCCTGCCCCACGTCAGTTCTTGAACTCAACCATGAGCGCTTCGAACGGCGAGTCCATCAGATTTTGTTCCTGGTGTTTGGTGGCGCCGCCCCAGCTGGTTTCGCCGGCTTTGTGGACGGCCACTTCCTCTTTGCCGTCGATGCCGGTCATGCGCGTGTTCTGATTGGTCAGGTAGACCACCACGCGGTTGAGCTGGTGCTCGTGCATGGGCGTTCCCCCATGCGCCGGAAACTTGACGCGTACCACGCGCACCTGGCTGTTCTCGAACTCCACCTTGTACACCTGGGGAAACACCTTCAGCGGATCGAGCGTCGTGGTGATTTTCTTGGCCGGGTCGCCGGGCTTCTTTACCTCCAGTTCGACAATGGTCACGGGCGCGTCGCTGATCACTTCGGAGGTGTGCATGCCGCTTGCCGGGCTCCATTTCACATCGCCGGCGTTCCAGGTGAGCGTGGTCTTCTTGCCGTCGGCGGAAATGATCTCCTGGCGGCCGGGCCGCAGGTAGACCATCACCCGATTGAACGGATGTTCGTGCAGTTTCGATTTGACGTGCGGCTGGTCGGTGACCGTCACCACGCGCACTTGATCGTTGTCGATGCCTGTCGCACTCTGCGCCAGCAGGCAAGCTGCCGCGGCGAAGCCCAGGGTCAAAAGCCGATGCCATCGTTGCATTCGTCCATGATACAGCGAGTTCGGCGGGCGACTATGTGGGCAGGTTGTTTGGGGCGCCCTCCGGGTCCGGCAGGTTGTCAACTCGCGGACGATCAGTCTGCGATGGCCGGGGAGTTTTGAGCGGCAGTCGGCAAGCGGGCTAGCAACCCCGCTGGAGCCAGCATAGGCGTCGAGATAAGCCCGACCGACTCTGGGCTCGCACTTTCCGAGTGGCCGACCATCCGCCCGCTCCCTGATCCGGGCACCTCCGCGACTAGGGTGCCAAGGCGTCACCTTGGTGGCAAAGCGACGCCGACCCCGGGCGAGAGCCTGGTGAAGTTACTTCTTTGCCTTCCCGGCTGGTTAGGGCATAAAGGTGCACGCCGAACCGCTGAGCTTGGTGGGGGCAACCTTCATCTCCTGCAAGTTGTTTTTGACCAGCATCGCATTGAAGTCGGTGACCTGTTTC
>Ga0181529_10001266_pt1 | contig 33675 bp, 29 predicted proteins | sample PEATcosm2014_Bin_36_FD_119763 | JGI IMG/M metagenome (GOLD analysis project Ga0181529, IMG submission 119763) | Peatland microbial communities from MTU Mesocosm Facility, Houghton, MI, USA - PEATcosm2014_Bin10_30_metaG | ecosystem: Environmental > Terrestrial > Soil > Wetlands > Peat | place... | reverse complement strand
GGTTTCAAAGTCTCCCTGTCGATGTCATACATATAGTCGCCCACCGCAAAGGCGTTAAAGGCCACCAGGGAGTTCAGTACCACCTCAAGTGCAACGCTTCCAGGCCTGGAAGAAACTCGCGAAGGAACGTCAAGGTGTGGACCGTTCCTTCTGCCTGGAAGATAGCACGAGGGGTTGCGGGATTCGGGCGGGAGAGCCTGTAGGCGACACAAACGAAAGGAAAGATAAATCGATAGAAACTGTGAACGGTTTATGGGCCATGGGGAAAACTCGCATTCCGTACCGTGCGGCGTCTGGCATACTAGATGGAGTTCCATGATCGCCAGAGCTGGAAGAATTACGATTGCCGGGTTGCTCCTCTTCGTTGTGTGGGGACCGACCGGGGCCGCTCAGACGGCGGAAAAGAAGTTGCCGCTCACCAATATCAATGCGCCGGGCGCCATCCAAGAGCTCAGCAGCGTGCTTACGGTGATGCCCGATGTGCGGCGCGTGTCGTATGACGGCGCCGCGAAGGCCATGGTGATTCGCGGGAGTAGCGGCCAGATCGCCCTGGCGGAGTGGCTGGTTCAGCAACTGGACCGGCCGGCGGGCGGTGGGTCCACGGAGCCGCAGAAACCGGGCGTGTTTGAATACCATCCACCAGCCGGGCACGACGACGGCGACAACGCGGTGCGGGTATTTCATATGACCCACAGGGACAACCAGACTCTGGAGGAGGTGCTGACGGTGATGCGCTTTGGCGCGGACATCGACCACGCGATGGCGTTCCTGGCGGGCGGCGACGTGGTGGTGCGGGCGGCGCCGCAGAGGGTGGCGATGGCCGAATGGGTGGTGCAACAACTGGAACAGCCTGCCGACGCGGAACGCAAGACGGTGGCGTTCGAGTACCAATCGCCGGACGGCGGGCGCGATGCGTTGGCCAGCGCGGTACGCATCGTATATCTGACCAACACCGAGACGCCGGAGGCCATCTGGGCGCTGGTGAGGCTGGTCCGCACGGGTTCGGGAGTGCCGCGGGTCTACCCGATCACATCGCTAAAAGCGCTGGTGATCCGCGCGGAACCCAAGCGCGCGGCGGCGGCTGAAACTCTGATTGAGGTTACCGACAAACGGGCGGCTCATTAGGAAGCATGCTGCGCGCGGGCCGTCCGCTCCCTTACGGTCGCGGCTCGATTTGGGTGCTCGGACGGGGCAGGTTGGCAACCTGCCCCACATAAGACAGCGTGGGAGACTCAATCGATACCGGTGTCCGGTTGTGAGAATACCAAGTGGCATTGCGCATGAGTGCGTGCGCCACATGGGGGCGCGGGCGGGATGTTAGGCTGGTGACTCGGCGGATGGCGATCAAGAACAGGAACGTGGTGGCCGGGGCGGGGTTGTGCGCGCTTACGCTGCTGGTCTATGCAAACACATTCGGGGCGGGGTTCACGCTGGATAACCGGGGGCTGCTGCTGGAGGATCCGCGCGTGCGGGAAGCGTCGGCGGAGAACGCGGGGCTGATCTTCCAACATACTTATTGGTGGCCGTACGGGGAAAGCGGGCTGTATCGACCCTTCACCACGCTGACTTACCTCTTCAACTATGCGGTGCTGGGGAATGGCGGACAGCCGGCGGGCTATCACTGGATCAATTTTCTACTGCATGCGGGCAACGTATTGCTGGTATTCGCGCTGGCGCGGCGGCTGGTGCGGGGCTTCTCGAGGCCGGTGCTGCTGGCGGCGGTGTGGGCGGTACATCCGGCGCTGACCGAATCGGTAACCAACATGGTGGGGCGCGCGGACCTGCTGGCCGGGATGGCGGTGCTGAGCGGGCTGCTGATGTATCTCAAAAGCGCCGAAACCACGGGGCCGCGGCGGTGGGGCTGGCTGGCGGGATTGATGGCGGCGACCACCATCGGCGTGTTCTCGAAGGAGAGCGCGGTGACGGTGCTGGGGGCGATGGCGCTCTACGAGCTGACGTGGTGGCAGGGGCGGAAGCGGGCGGGGGCGATGCTGCGGGGCGGGTTGGCGGCGGGCATTCCGGTTGCGGCGATGTTGTGGCAACGGTCCGTGGTGCTGGCGAGCTCGCCGGCCGTGGCGACGCCATTTGGGGACAATCCGCTGACGGCGGCAAGTTTTTGGTCGGCGAAACTGACGGCGCTGGAAGTGATGGCGCGATACCTGGCGGTGCTGGCATGGCCGGCGAATCTCTCGTGCGACTATTCGTACGCGCAGATCGCACCGGCGGGCGGAAGCCCGGGGGATTGGCTGGCGTGGGGCGTGGTGGCGGCGGTGGCGGCGGGCGCGGTGGCGATGTACCGGTGGAATCGCACGCTGTTTTTCTTCGCGGGTATGGCGTTTGTGGCGTTTCTACCGACCGCGAACCTGCTGTTCCCCATCGGGACCATCATGGCGGAGCGCTTCCTGTATCTGCCGGCGATCGCGCTGGCGGCGTGCCTGGTGCTGGGGGTTTGTGCGGCCGGGGACAAGCTGGGCCGGGGCAGACTGGCGCGGGCGGCAGTGTCGGTCGCGATCGCGGCACTGGCGGTGCGCACGTGGGTCCGCAATTGGGATTGGCAGGACGATCTGAGCCTGGCGAACGCCACGGTTCACTCATCGCCGCGGAGTTACAAGGCGCATAAGATGATGGCCGCGGCACTATTCGAATCGGACGCCAGCCACGGTAACATCGACGGGGTGACGGCGGAAGCGGAGAAGAACCTGGCGATTCTGGCCGGGGTGCCGGATGCGAGGAATAACGCGGATTCGTACCGGCGGGCGGCGGCGTACTACCTGGTGAAAGGCGACGGCCAGCGCGGGACTCCGGAGAGTCTGGGAGCCTACCGCAGGTCGCGGGAATTGCTGGGGCGAGCGATGGCGATTGTGGAGGCGATGGACCGGCCGGCGGGCGATAAGAGCCGGATGCTGGCGGAACTCGACCGTGCGATGGCGACGGCGTGCACGCGGTTGGAGGATCGGCAGTGCGCTCTGAGCGCGGCCAGGGATGCATTGGAGGCGGAGCCATTGGCGGCGGAATCGTACGGTCAGATGGCGGTGGCGCTGGCGGCGGCGGACCGCGTGGACGAGGCCGCGGTTCTGCTGATGCAAGGCGGATTGATGACCGGCGAACCGCGTTTGAGGGAGGGTCTGGTGAACCTGTATCGGGAGGGTCTCGACCGGGAAGGCTGCGCGCTGCTGCCGGGGAGCACGGCCCTGAACCGGGCGTGCGCGATGGTTCATCGGCACTTGTGCCAGGCCTCGCTCGGGGCGATGCGCGCGTGGGAGGCCGCGGGGCAAATGGAATCGGCGCGGAAGGTGAAGATATCGGCGTTGCAGGATTTCGGCTGTCCGGCGGGGCCGTTGGACGAGGCGTTGCCGGGGAGATAGGCGGCGGGCACCACGGTCAGGTCATATTCGAGCGCGCGTTGAAGACCACGTCCACGCCGGGGTAGCGCCTCGATAGCTCACCTTTCCGTAAGTGGGGACGCCGGTGCGCCACTTTTGGGGATCGTTGCCGATGAAGTAGTTCGCAGTCGCGGCTTGGGCTCGGCACCCGAGACGGGCGCCGCCAGGCTGGCAACTGCGGCCGGCAGGCTGAGGAGTAGAGCTATCCGAGCGATCTGGTTCATGGTGCGAGTCCTCTCAACGAGTTTCTATCAAGTTGGAGGTTCGCGGGCCATCCCTTCGTGGTTGAGATGCAGAAGAATTTCCAGTGAGCGAGGCACGATCCGCAGGGCGTCAGTGAGTATCCTTGCGGGTGTCGAATTCCTGACCGCCCTGTTGGGACCGGTTTGCCGAGTGCAATACGTCCCTGATCATCTGAACGAGCTTTGTGGCCACAAAGGGCTTCTGAATGAAGGCCCAACCGTAATTGAGAACCAGTAGGTTCCCGTCCGCGCCGCCCGACATCAACATCACGTGCAGGTCCGGTCTGGCCTTTTTCAGGATTTCACCGAGGTCCGGACCCGACATCAGGGGCATGTCCACGTCGGAGAGCAGCAAGTCGATTCGGCCTTTGGTTTGCTGCGAAAGTTCAATCGCGCCGGCTCCGTCAGACGCCGATAGCACGTGGAACTGCGCATGCTGGAGCGTCGATACGACACACTGGAGGACCCCCTGGTTGTCATCGACAACGAGAATTGTTTCATGGTTTCTGACGAGAGTATCGGGCATTAGATTCGTTTCAAGCCAATTCAAACAGTGCAAGTGTATGGCCACGGGCTAACACGTGGCATGTTATCGTGTGGCCGCGCCGGCAGGCTCCTAAATCTGCGCGCCAGGTGCAGTATCTGCCGAGTAGCCCGACCTTCTCGCAGGAAAGTTCGATGTTGTGGCGTACATAGGCGCCGCATCCAGATCCATGGGGCTTCGGTCTGTCGAGCGGGGGGCGCTCCCGAAGAGTCGGGACGCGGTACTGAGGGTGCAATGCCACTTAATTTTCCTAATGCTGGAGATACTGCGGAGTTTGTGGGGCGGATTGTCAGCCTGCCTGGGCGGCATTGGCTTACTGGTCGGCAGGCCGAGTACCACTCGGCCGCAGGATACCATCCTGCCCCACATAAGACCGCGTGCGAGACGCAATCAATACGTGGGCTCGGTTACGGGAAGAGTAGGCGGCTGCGAGGTTGGGCGTGAGCACCGACGCTAAGCGCCGCGGCGGTGGGGGGATCACCGGCGAGCGCTGGGATCGCCGGTGGGCGGTGGGGCGTGATCCTCCTGCGCGGGAGGGCCGAGTAATTCAGTAAATATCGGCTTCAGCGCATCCGCCCACACCTGATACCCCTTGACGGTGGGGTGTAGCTTGTCGCCGGCGTTCATCATGCCCTCGAATAGCTTGCCATCCCGGTCGGCGAGCTTGTCGTTAATATTCAGGTATCGAATTGTCTTGCCATCGGCGAGCTTGGACAGGTTGGCATTGATTTTATCGATAGTGGGCATGACCGCCATGTTATCGTTGCGGGGGAAGATGCCGGTCAAGACGATGGTGGCGTTGGGGGCCTTGGAACGGATGGCGTCCAAAACCGCTTGTAGACCCTTGGCGATGTCCGCCACCTTGGCGTCGTCGCCTTCGGCGGGAACGGCATTTCCGACATTATTCGTACCGGCCAGGAGGACGACGATCTTCGGATTCACGCCGTCCAACTCTCCGTTATTGAGCCGCCAGAGGATGTTCTGAATGCGATCGGCGCCCCAGCCGAAATCGGCGGCATTCCAGCCGTAGAAGTTCCGCGTCCAATTCGCCAGAAACTCGGGATAGTCGGTGGCGCCCCAACGCCGGGCGATCGAGTCGCCTTCGAAGTAGATGTCCACACGGCCCTTCTTAGCCTTTTCCAATAACTGAGCGTGGGCGAGGAGAGAGTTCGGGTCGGTGCGGGGAGCGGGCTCGCTCGCGGGAGTGGAGGTAGAGAGATGCTGGCCGTAGATGCCCGATGTCGGGAAGAGCGCCAGGATTCCAACCAGCACGGCGGAGCGGGGAGACACTATCCTAAACAAAGTAGTCGCTGTCATGTTCAATTCACGCAGGTAACGGTCCGATACAGGCTGGGGCCTTACCCCAATCGCCTTCCATTCTCGACCGGATTGGGCCGAGGCGCAACTCCTCCACGGTTTGGCGTCACAGTTACGAAGTGTTGGCGTAAGCCGGAGATCGGCGTTAGAATCAATCGAATACGGGTCAACGGGGGAGCATGGTCTCGGATCTGATTTCAAACGAAGAAAAACGGCAGGCGCTGGAGCGCGTGATCGCCAGCCGTACGTTCAGCCGGTCCGACCAGTTGCGTGCATTCCTCCGTTATATCTGCGAGGCTGAGTTCGAAGGGCGGGCGCAGGAACTGAACGAGTACGTCCTGGGAGTCTCGGTACTGGGACGCCCTCCCGATTATTCCCCAACCGAGGATTCCTGCGTCCGCAGCCGTGCCTATGAGTTGCGAAGTAAGCTGAAGAGTTACTACCGGCTGGAAGCCCAGGACGATCCGATTCAGATCGAGATTCGGAAAGGGGCCTACGTTCCGCAGTTTCAGCGCACGGCCGAAGCCGCACCTTCCGAAAACACGGTCGCATTGGTTACGGCGCCCGCCGTAACGCCGGCCGCGCCGACGATTGCTACACCGAGCCCGGCGAGCGCCCCGCCCAAACGGCGACTGCTCAGACCGAGTGTGGCTCTGATCCTCATAGCGGTTCTTGCGGCGCCGGTTCTTTATTATTTGTACTCGATTCGGGAGAAAACCGCCGCCGGAGGATTCGATCCGCAAGGCTGGACGCCTGAGATGGGCGCGTTCTGGAAGCCCTTCCTGGGCTCGGCCACGCCGCTGATCGTCTCGTTCGAGATTCGGCTCTTCTTCTTTTCTCCGTCCACGGGCCTGGTAGTTCGAGACTACCAGACCAATCAGTTGGCGGATCTGGCCGGGTCGAAGCCGCTAGCCGGTTTCCGCGCGCGCATGGGGGCGGGTGAATTACAGGAGACTTCGGATTACACCGATTTCGGAGCGGTACACGCAGCGTTTCTGCTGGGGCGTGTGCTAGGGCCGCAGCACAAAGAGATGGGTCTCAAGCACTCGGAATCTCTCGGTTGGGAAGATCTCTGGAACAGCAACGTGATCTTCATCGGGAAGCCCAACCTGAATCCGACCATTCGATATGCTCTCAAGAGCGCGGACTTCACCGAAGATGAGCTTGGACTGGTGAAGAACCTCCACCCGTTGCCTGGGGAGCCGGCAGAGTACCGCAGTGCGACAACCCACGGTTCCGGTGTGAAGTACGCCGTCATCACGCTCTTGCCGGGTCCGCAATCCGGCCACCACGTGATGATCCTGGGAGGGGCCGGGGCGGAATTCTTATGGGCGTTGGCGGAGTGCGTTACAGACCCGGCGCATGTCAAAGAACTGGTGTCGCATCTCCGGTTGCCCTCAGGGGAACTCCCCGGAGCATTTCAAGTGGTCGTCCAGGCCACGTTCGAATCCAATGTACCCATCAAGGTCCGCTACATCACCCACCGCGTTTCTAAGACATCCTGACGTCACTTTCCATCGTATTGATTCTAAACGAGGCGAAAACCAGTTTCGTCACGGTTTTTGCTCAGTTTGCGAACCGTGGGGCAACTTTTCGACTTTGAAACCCCATGCTACGCTTCTGCCGTTGAGCTCATTAATTTTGGACAACAACAAATTATTCGTGAGCCAGGGGCGTTTTTGACCTCACCTAATCCGCGTGGAGCATTACACGGACACACCGTTAGGAAGGAAAAGAGGAAGGTTTCGCGTCTATGTCGATGAATCGAATTGCGTGTGTTATCGGGGTGCTGCTTGCTATCGCAAGTCCCCGTCTTGGGTACTCCCAAGTACTATATGGAACACTCACCGGGAACGTGACTGATCCTGCCAACGCAGCCGTACCGGGTGTCCATGTGGAAGCCCTCAACCAGGGCACCAACGTCAAGAGTGAAGCCAGCACGGACGAGCACGGCATTTACCGCTTCACAAACCTGCAATTGGGACTTTATAAGGTCTCGGTCTCCGCCAAATCGTTTCGCACGTACGTAGAGACAAATGTGCAGGTACAGCCAAACGAGGTCCGGCGCGTGGATGTGCAATTGCAAATTGCGCAGACGGGCGAATCCGTGACAGTCTCCGCCGACGCGGTTGTGCTGCAGACGGACAAAGCCGACATCCACTCGGAAGTATCGGAGCAGGAAGTCCAGGAACTGCCCTACATGGGCGGCGAAGGCAAGAACTTCCAGAGTTTGCTGCTCCTGCTGCCCGGCTCGGCGACCACGGCCGGTACCGGCGAAGCCAATTCCGAAGCCGGTAACCCGCAGCGCGCCATCACGGTCTACATGAACGGCGTTTCGTCCCAAGCCAACAATACCAGACTCGATGGCACGGGGATTTCTTACCCGTGGCTGCCGGTTAACGTCGCGTACGTCCCCCCCGGGGAAGCGATTCAGACAGTCAGCGTGAGCACCAGCGCATTCGACGCGGAGCAGGGCGCGGCGGGCGGCGCGGCGGTGAATGTAACCATCAAGACGGGTACCAACCAACTGCACGGCTCGGTATTCGAGCGGAATACCAACAACGAGTTTGCGGCGGTGCATAACTACTTCTCTCCCGCATCGCTGAACCGGAACCCCAAGAACATTTTCAACCAGTATGGATTCGCTTTGGGCGGCCCGGTCTGGATCCCCAAAGTAATTCATGGCAAGGACAAGCTGTTTTTCTTCCTGGACTTCCAGGGGACCAAGCGCCGGCAGTATGCGCAGTCCACCAATCTGACGCTCCCCACGGCGGCGATGCGCACGGGCGACTTCAGCGCCACCTCGACTACCATCTATGACCCGCTGACTGGCAATGCCGATGGCACGGGCCGTACGCCGTTTGCCGGGAATATAATCCCGACGAACAGAATTTCCTCAGCCGCCGCTGCACTGACTGCCCTCATCCCCGGTCTGACGCGGCCAACCAGTTACTACACCAACTACGACGCCTACGGAACCACCCAGTACAATCGCAACAACTGGGACTTCAAAGTCAGCTACAATCCCACCAGCAAAGCCATGGTGTGGGGCCGGTATAGCCTGTCCCCGATGGATATCGTGGCGCCCTTGGACTTGGGGCCCGCGGGAGGCGACGCTTTTAACGGCGGCAATGCGGGCCATGCCGGAGGCCGAGTGCAGGTGGTCGCCGCGGGTTTCACGTACGCGCTGACTCCCACGCTGGTTCTGGATGGAAACGTCGGGTACACGCGGCAGAACATCGGCGCCAATGGCGACCCGCAGGACGGCGATTTCGGGACCGACGTGATGAAAATCCCCGGCACAAATGGGGTGGGGCCGAACTACCTCGGTATCCCCGCGTTTCAGGTCACCGGGATCAACAATCTGGGAAACGCCGGCACGGGCAGCCCCTTCCAGTTCCGCGATAACCAATATGTCTCGGCGATCAATGTTAGCAAAATCAAAGGTTCTCACAATCTGCGCTTCGGCTTCGAGTACGACAAGTTCGCGTTGAATCACTTCCAGCCGCAAGGCGGAACCTTCGGCACGGCGCGCGGCTCATTTGGCTTCGACGGCACGCTGACCGCGCTCAAAGGCGGCACCGCCGTCAACAGCGGCAGCCCTTCGAATTCGTGGGCTCAATTCATGCTGGGCTTTCCGTCCCGGGTCGGCAAGGTAACCCAATTCAACAACCCCAACTCGCTTCGGTTCTCCACCTGGTCCACGTATGCCCGCGACTCCTGGCAGGCGACGAAGAATCTGACGATCAACTACGGGCTGCGCTGGGAATATTATCCGATTTACTCGCACGATAACTATGGCGCGGTCCGCTACGACCCAGCCACTTACAACATTCTGGTGGGCGGCGAAGGTGGGATCCCGTCGGACACGGGCGCGACCGCCAATAAGAAAGACTTCGGGCCGCGTCTTGGCTTGGCCTACCGGCTGGGAACGAAGACCGTCATCCGTAGCGGCTACGGCATCAGCATCGATCCCGACAATATGCGGAACCAGCGAAATCAGTACCCGTCGATCGTAAATCAAGACTACAATCCGGCGGCTACATATCAATTTATCAGCTTTGCCGGCATTCCGAATTCCACTGGATCCACTCAGGTAAAACTGTCCGACGGCATTCCGATACCGAATTTCCCGGACATCACGGTCGGGACCATCAAGCCATCGACGGTCCAGTCTCTCACCACCTATCTGCCGAATATCAGCACGGCGACATTTCCGGCAAACTTCAACCGGGGATACTATCAGAGCTGGAACGTCTTCGTGCAGCGCGAATTCTCTCCCACGCTGGTGGGGGAAGTGGGATACGCCGGCACGCACGGCGTGCACGTAGACCAAATCGTGAATATCAACTCCGCGGCGGCCAACACAGGGACGGCGGGCCGGCAGCTCTATCCGTATTTGCAGACCGATCTGAACATGTACGCTCCCTTTGGAGACATGACCTACAACGGTCTACAGACCCGATTGAGAAAGCGCATTGGCGCGTCGTTTGTGGTGGTCAGCTACACGTATTCCAAGGCGATTAACACCGGCAGCGACAACAACGATGGCGGCCTGTTCCGAAACTTCCCGCTTTCGTACCGGTTGAACAAGTCCCTCGCCAGTTTCGACCGGACCCAGGCGCTCAATATTTCCTATCTGTACCAGTTGCCATTCGGCAAGGGGCATGCGCTGTTGAACCACGGCGTGGCGGAGCGGATCGTGGGCGGATGGCAGCTTACCAGCACTATCAGCCGGTTTAGCGGTCTGCCGTTCACCGTGGGAACCAGCTCCAGCCTGAACGCACCGGGGCAGACCAATAGCGCCAACCAGATCAGCTCGTCCGTTAAGATTCTGGGCGGGCACGATACCAACACGCCGTACTTCGACGGCAGCGCTTTCGCCAATCCGGCGGGTGGAGTTTTGGGATCGACCGGCAGGGACCTTCTGCGGGGACCGGGCCTGTTTGCCATGAACGCAAGTCTTTCCAAGATCTTCTCGTTCAAGGAAGGCAAGCTCAGGTTCCAGTTGGTGGGCGAGGCATTCAACCTCACCAACACGGTAGTGTTTAGCAACCCGAACACGACTTGCTGCTATGTGACCAGCAGCAGCGGCAGCGTCAATTACAACGGGTTCGCGGTGATCAGCGGTACCCAGTCCAGCCCGCGCTACCTGCAGGTAGGAGGATATCTGCGGTTCTAGCCGGATACACTCGACAACCTCCTCGAGTACCGGGAGCATTCGGCCGGATAAGTCAGCTAAGCCGAGTGCTCCCGGGCCCGGGGGAAGCGGTACTGTAGTTGAGAGCGGACGAGCCGGGACGCCGTCGAACACGGCGCTCCCGGCTCGGATTTTGCCGGCCCCAATCAGGTGAATCCAACATGCTGTTCCGACAGTTAGTATGCGGCGCCCTGCTTTGGGTTTTCGGTGCGCTTCCCATAGCATCCCAAACGAAGCCCATCGCCGCTATGCCGCACCTGGAACGGCGCGGCGACACGACGCAGCTTATCGTGGATAGCCGGCCGTTTCTGGCGCTGGCCGGCGAGTTACACAACAACTCCGCGACCAGCCTGGAATACATGAAACCGGTGTGGCCCCGGCTGGCGGCGATGCATTTGAACACCGTTCTGGTTCCCGTATCCTGGGCACTGCTTGAGCCATCGGAGGGAAAATTCAATTACGAGTTGGTGGACGGTCTGGTCAGAGACGCGCGGGCGCAGAACCTGCGCCTGGTGCTTCTTTGGTTCGGCAGTTGGAAGAACACCTGGTCGAGCTATGCACCCGGCTGGGTGAAACGCGATTTTGCGCGGTTCGCGCGCGTGCAACTGCGCAACGGTTCCGGAACGGAGAGACTCTCGCCTCTCTGCGAAGCCAATCGAAATGCGGACGCGCGCGCTTTTGCGGCGCTGATGCGGCGGATCGGGGAAGTAGACTCCGACGCACATACGGTGATCATGGTCCAGGTGGAGAACGAAGTCGGCGTGATACCGGACGCCCGCGACCACTGCCCGGCGGCGAATGCGGCTTACGATGGGCCCGTTCCCGCGGAGCTGATGGCATACCTGCGGGGGCACAAGGATTCGCTGGAGCCTGAGCTGCGCGCCAAGTGGCAGAGCGCGGGCTTCAAAACATCCGGCAACTGGGAGGCGGTGTTCGGCTCCGGACTGGAGACCGAGGATCTGTTTATGGCGTGGCACTACGCCCGCTATATCGGTAAGGTGGCGCAAGCCGGTAAGGCCGAATATGCCCTCCCCATGTATGCTAATGCCGCGCTCATTCGGCCGAACTACGCTCCCGGGCAGTACAATAGCGGCGGTCCCCTGCCCCACTCCATCGACATATGGAAGGCCGGGGGGCCGCAACTGGATTTCGTGGCGCCCGACATTTACTTCGAGTTTAAGAAGTGGTGCGCCAGGTACGACCGCGCCGACAATCCGTTGTTCATACCCGAGGCGGACGGCGACGTTCAAGGAGCCTCCAACGTTTTCTACGCTGTCGGGAACCACAGGGCATTCGGTTTTTCGCCGTTTGCTATCGATGGAACGGGGAGTTCCAGCGAGGAAGGCAAGGAACTGGCTCGAAGTTATGACGTGCTGTCGCAACTGGCGCCGCTGATCCTGGAGAATCAGCCCAAGGGCCGTGTTGCCGGGGTGCTGCTTGAGAACCTGACGCCTTCACAGCAGGTGCGCCTTGGAGACTATACGCTGAACGTGATCGGAGGCGGTCCCCGGCGGTTTGCCCCCGGCGAACCGGCTTCACCCGAAATGCCGCGGGCTCAGACGCCGCACGGGATCTTTATAGCCACCGGCCCGGACGAGTTCTACATGGCCGGCAACGGCGTAACAGTAACATTTTCGCCGAATACGCCGGGGCCGCCGATCGCGGGTCTGGCGAAGGTCGAGGAAGGCCGATTCGCAGAGGGACGTTGGATTCGTGGGCGGACCCTGGCGGGCGACGATACCGGCCAGGGGAATAGTATTTCGCTGCGCGGCCAAGGTCCGGGGATCCTCCGGGTAGTTCTATACCGGTATCGCTGACCCATCGAGCGTATTACGGGCCACAGTGCTGGTCGGCATGGGAAACTTCGATCTCAAACACGTCAATGCAGCGCGCCCGGGATTCTCCCGGGACATCAACCGGCGCCTGCTGCTGAATCTCATCCATACGCGCCAACCACTTTCGCGGGCCGACTTGGCTCGAATCAGCGGGCTGACTCGAGCTACCGTGTCCGAGATAGTTCGGCAACTCATCGCCGAGGGCTGGGTTAGCGAAGGATCGACCGGCCGGCTGCCCCTGGGCAGACGCCCGACTTTCTTGAAAATGAACGATCAACGGATGATAGTCGGGGTGGACCTGGCGCAGCGGGAGGCGACCGTGGCACTTTCCGATTTGACCGGGCACTTTTGTACCCGGGAGGCGATGACGATGCCGCCCGATCGAACGGCGGGAACGGCACAATTGATCGCCGGGATCGGGAGGATCGTGAAGGCCGCTGCCGGTAAGACGATTGAGGGGATAGGAATCTCGGTGCAGGACCCCCGCTGCGCAACGTCGAGCCGCACATCGTGCGAACCAAACCCGGCCTGGCCCGATCCGGAACTGCCGGCGTATATCGCGGAGGCTACCGGGCTGGCGGTGGACGTGGATACCGCCGCCAACGCCTGCGCCCTCGCAACGGCGTGGTTCGACACCGCGGAGGATCGATGCGGCAGCGTGGTTGTGAGCGTTGCGGAGGGCATCGACACGGGCTTCATCGCGAACGGACAACTGGTCCATGGGCGCAACGGCATGGCTGGCGATTATGGACATGTCCAGATCGATCCGAACGGCCCGGGGTGCGAGTGCGGTGGACGTGGGTGCTGGGCGGCCTTCGCCTCAAATCGCGCTGCGCTACGTTACTACTCGGGTCCGGGCACACAGTCCGGCTTGAGCTTCATCGACTTACTCAATCTTGCCGACCGAGGCGACACTTCAGCCACAAAAGCGCTGGAGACTATGGCTTACTGGCTGGGCCTGGGGTTTCGAATGATCGTCGCCGGCGTGGCTCCCGATCGTATCCTGGTGGTGGGAGACTTGACGCGCTCCTGGGAGCGGCTGAGTCCGGCGTTGATGGCGGGATTGACGGCGCATCCGATCGCCAACGAGCGAATTCCAAACGTAAAGTCGGTACCGGATGGCGGAGCGGCCCGCTTGCGAGGCGCCGTGGCGTTGGTGCTCCAAAAGCGTCTCGCGGCGTGGCAAGAGGGTTGGGACGGGAGCGCACAGGAGCCGTGGAAAGCAAGCGGACGAAATCAAACGGGACATCCGGACGCTGGCCGGCTGTGAATGCTTTTCGAGTTCGGAATCCATTCTCTGCGCGGCGCTCATTGGCGTGTCAGTGAGTTACCCGCGACCAAGCAGCGAGCGTTCGGCACCGCTGAAGAAGGAACCGTCGCCCGGCAAGCTCGGATTTTCATCTGCTTTCGCGGGCCGCCGGCCCGTGCTTGCGCTCACCGTTGGACGCTACGTCTCCATAATCCGGGAGATGTTCCAACATGACGCAGGAACACGCGCGCCAAATGGCTCTGATCGGCAAACCCGCATAGAACGGCTATCTCACTTAGCGATGTCTTGCCGGCCGACATCAGGCGCTGTGCCAACGCGATTCTCCGGCTCAATACCCATTGGTGAGGCGAAACATTTAGCGCGGCCCTGAATCCGCGAGTTAGTGAGCTGACGGAAGCGCCGGACGACTTCGCTATGTCGGCAAGGCTAAGATCGTCGGCCACGTGGGTTTCAATGTATTCCAGCGCACTACGGATCTGAAGGTTTGTCGCACCTCTCCGATCGCGCCTGGGGGTTCCGAGGAATGCTCCGTAGGTAGCGGCAAGGTATTCCCGTATGGCTAGAAATACGTGATCCAGATATAATTTGCCGAGTTCATGAGGACGCGCCAAGGCCGGTAAGATCGCTCGCGCTAAGGACAGCATCACCTCGTCGTACGGTTTGTCCCTGACGTCATATCGCAACTCCAAGAAGGTTTGATTACGTTCGGCCGCAAGTTCCTGAAACGTGCTAACGGGAAGAAACATGGATAAGTTGTCAAATGGGTCCCGCATGTATCCAGCCCACGACTGGCGCAAATCGTAGAGAGCCAGAGCTCCCGGCCCGGTGGCGGGCTGTTGGATGTGTCGGCCATCCCGGAACATGTCCGTCGGCCCAAGCGCCCGGAATTCGACCGAAACCATGATGCGATCCGCCAGAGGCGTGGGTTCGAGAAATCCGAGACCGGCCTTAGTTTGTCGATACCTGCAGAAGAAAAGCGATTGACTCGGGCGCTGCGGTATCGAATGGACGTCTTCGATTTCGGGCCGACTCTCGCTCAAGAAGCCCGGACGGTCAAAGGAATCCTCCAAACTTTCTCGACTCGCGCTCATTTCTCCCTCCCGGTGTTTCGGGATCGGTCGGCGGCACGGCTAAAGCCAGGTGGAAAGCGAGCGAATTGTTCCAACCCGGCCCCGAACGTCCAAGACCTTTCCGAATGGATGCAGTATACCAAAACTATGGCGGAGGGACGCGCGTTACATTCCATTGACACCGCTTTCACGGGCGACCTCGCGCCGAACTGCATTGCTTGCGGTTGGGGCAATTGGCATGGCGGGGACGGTGGAGCCGGACAGTCGCCAATCCGACCGCGCAAATTCTGGAAAGGCGAACAAGAGCATGAGCACCTTCACAACTCCGGACGGCGTCGAGATCTTTTACAAGGATTGGGGCTCCGGCCAGCCGATTGTATTTAGCCATGGCTGGCCATTGAGCGCCGACGATTGGGATGCGCAGATGCTGTTCTTCCTCCACCATGGCTTTCGAGTGATTGCCCACGACCGCCGCGGCCATGGGCGATCGAGCCAAACCGGCGGCGGCCACGACATGGATCACTATGCCGCGGACCTTGCCGCGTTGGTCAAGCACCTCGACCTCAAGCGTGCCATTCACGTTGGGCATTCGACCGGTGGCGGCGAGGTGGCTGCGTACATCGGCCGCCATGGTGAAAGCCGAGTCGCCATGGCAGTGCTCATCGGGGCCGTCACGCCCGTAATGATCAAGAAGGACAGTAATCCGGGCGGAACACCTTTAGCCGTGTTCGATGGGTTTCGCACGGCATTGGCAGCCAACAGGGCCCAGTTTTTCCTCGATGTGCCGAGCGGCCCCTTCTATGGATTCAATCGTCCCGGGGCGACGGTCTCGGAAGGCACAATCCGCAATTGGTGGCGTCAGGGCATGATGGGCGCAGCGAACGCGCATTACGATTGCATCAGGGCCTTTTCGGAGACCGATTTTACGGAGGACCTGGCGAAGATCACGGTGCCGACGCTGATCATGCACGGCGATGACGATCAAGTGGTCCCCATTGCAGATTCCGCCCTCCCGACCGCCAAGCTAGTTAGGAACGCGACGCTCAAGGTGTACAAGGGCTTCCCGCATGGCATGTGCACAACCCAGGCGGAAGCGATCAATCGGGATCTGCTTGGCTTCGTGCGGGCGTAGCTAAGATCCCGGGCCGGATCCGTCCGTTGTCAACCTTGTGAGCGCATGGAGAGTCCAGAATGCTGAATCCGAAATACGCCGCCTACGAGGCCTCCAGGCCTTACTTTGAGTTGGTTCGAGGGGCGCTCGGCGACCTTGTCGATGGCGAGCACTTCTTTGACATCGTCGCTGACGACGTCGTCTACGAGGTTCTCTACGAGTTCCCCGGTTGGCCCCGCATTATCCGGGGGCGCGCCGATTTGATGGCCAAGTTTAGGGGCTACGGCGACAACATCGAGCTTCAATCCGCCGATAAGTTGATTACTCACAAGGCGGACAACGGCCGTGTCCTGGTCATCGAATATGAAGTCCATGGGACTATCCTCGCGACAGGAGTAAAGTACAACAACCGGTTTTGCTCAGTCATAACGATTGAAAATCGGAAACTTTCGCACTGGAGAGACTACATGGACTCTCTCGCGGCTTGGAACGCATTAACGCCGCGCGCCCGCTGAAGGACCGGGGTTTCGAGAAGATCGAAGAGATACAGCCACAGCCATGAAACAAATCCTTATGATTAATGTGAGCCCGAGAGGGAAGGACTCGGCGAGTCGATCGGTCGCCGATACGCTCGCCGCACGGCTCACCGATCTTTATCCTTCCGCAAGGCTCATTCGCCGCGACCTGGCCGCCGAGCCTCTGCCGCATTTGGACGAGATCACGCTTCGGGCCATTTCGACAAGGGACGCGGCCGAGGCGGAGCGGCTGAAAGAGGCGGCCCGCCAATCGGATCGACTGACCGACGAGCTACTGGAATCCGATCTTCTGGCGATCGCAACGCCGATGTGGAATTTCGGCATTCCCTCCGTCCTCAAAGCCTGGATCGACCTGGTCGTGCGGCCAGGCAGAACCTTCCGGTACTCCGATGGCGGCGCCTTCGGTCTGACGAAGGACAAGAAAGCCATTCTGGTTTTGGCTTCGGGTGACGTTTATACGGAAGGCGCATGGCGCTCGTGGGATTTTGTCGAGCCTTACCTGCGTCAAATCCTGGGTTTCATTGGCATCGTGGATGTACAGACTGTTCGAGTCGAGGGGATGAATATTCCGCTGTTGTCTGCCAACGCCGTGCAAAAGGCGAACAAGGCTGTCGAGGAACTTGCGCTGTAACGATTGTTCCCGACCAAATGGAACTGAACGACGTGTAGAATCTCTTTGCGATTCCCGGGCATGCGGCCCCCGGCCGTCAAGATCAAGCCATCCCTCCGGAAACCGGCGGAGGCGCACGGCGATCCGGGCCGCTTCGTTGACGCGGGTTTCGTTTTCCATAGGTGTTCGGTAGGTAAGGGACTGTCGGGAAATAACCGGGTCACTCACCGGCTACCGCTCCCTCAGAAGCCGTGAAAAAATTGGCGCGCCGACGTGGCGCACTCATGCGCAGTGCCACTTGGTTTTCCCTGTACTGGAGATACTGCGGAATTTGTGGGGCAGGTTTTCAGCTTGCGGCCGAGTGCAAATGCCGCCCAGGCGGGTTGAAAACCCGCCCCACATACCGCGTGCAAGACTCAATCGATACAGGTGTCCGGTTCCGGGAAAAGTAAGCGGCATTGCGCGCGCATGCCTTCTGCGTCGCCACTCGTGGCGATGCCCGGCGGAGAGCCGCTGAATCTACGGGTGTTCGCCGAGCATCCCGATGAGTCGGGGTGCGGGGGATTCTCTCACGGCTTCTGAGGGAGCGATTGACACGGTTATTTCGGAACGAGCCCTTAGGCTCGCGACGTGGCGGGATGCGCCTGGACAGGTGCTTGCGGCTAGTGCAGCGGTGGGCGCTCTACCGCAGCCTGAAGGTCCGAAGAGTGGTGCGGCCTTTCCCGTACACCACCTCGCTGCCCAATTCGGCGGTTGCGAGGAAGTCGGTCGGCTGCGCCAGCCCGTTTGCGATCATGGCATCCACCAGCGGACCCAACTCGAGGCTGCCTTTGCTGCGAGGCTCGGTGTCTACCAGGCAGAGCGTCTTCCACGGCTTGTCCGGCTGCTCCTTGGGCGTCTCGAAGGTGGCCTCATAGGTGCGCCCGCCGATTTTCAACGTCGCGCGGCGGCCTTTGTATGCGGGCTCCACGCCATGATTCATGGTCCAGATCGTCAGGTTGCTTACGATGTCCTTCGTGCCCGGCCGGTCGGAGTTGGCGATCCAGAAGTCGAAGCTCTCGATCCAGCGCCCGCTGCCTACGGTGGCGAAATCGAAATCGAGCGTCTGGCGCGTTTCGGCGAGCCGGCGGGGCAACTGGTCGCCCGCACTCAATCCAGCCGCGCCGGCGGCCCCGCCGGCATCGCTCCACGGCGATCGTCCCATAAGAGCCTCGGGGTAGTTCTTCAGCGACGGGCCGCCGCCCTCGGGCCAATCCCACTCCCAACCTGCGTCGTCCTTACCCCGAAAGACGAGCTGCCGGTAGTTCTTGATGTCGCCCTTGCCGTAGACATTGTTGTAGAGCACGGCTCCGGAGATTGGGAGCAGGGCGGAGTCCTCCTTGCGCACCTCGGCGGACGACACCGGGCGGCAGGCCTGTGCGAGCGCCAACAGGATCGACGTCAACACGAACAAGATCGACTTGAACATCATGCCCTCCAGCGCTGGCGCGGATCGTATCGCCCGTCCTGCGCGACATTCCGGGGTGGCCGCTCAATGCACCACCGTCCGGGACCCGCCGGCGATCTTTCCCACCTTGGGGTCCCGCAACCTCACGGTCACGGTGTGCTTGCGGCTCTTATCGGCCGGCGGGTCCGGGGAGAACCCGGCAACGTATGCTGTCCGGACTTCACCTGCGATGGAGCTCAGAATGTTGTGCACCATCGTCGCCGTCAGATTCGCCGGCACGAACGACTTTCCGCCAGTGAGGCCACCCAGGCTCGCGAACTCCCTCTCCCGCGGCGCCCGCACGCTATTCGTATCGCCCGGTTTGGCCAGCAACACTACCGGGTAGACGGGGATTCCCAGTTCCTGGCACACCGCGGACGCGTCTTTCGGCTCCGACGAGGTGTCGCCCAGTCCATCGGAGAAAACTACCAGGATATGGGTACCGTCTCCGGGGAACGCCGCCGCGTCGCGCGCCCCCGCGATTACCGATTCGTACAGCCAGGTGGCGCCGCCGCCATGTGGAGGAAGGCGGCCGGGCGGCAACTGGAGCGGGAGTAATTCCGGCTCGGGATAGGCCTTCTCGGGGAGTTGAAACGCTACCGCGCGCCAGGGGCTCTGCAGACTCAGCATGGCGCGCGCAATCGGGTCGAAGTCCCGGGTGGGAAGGGAGTACCGCGTCATGGTCCGTTCGAATCCGGAGACGGCCAGGCGCGCATACTTCAGGTCGTCCAGCAGGTCCTTCTGAATCACAGCCGGATTCAGCAGCCCCAGCAAGGTCACGGTGCCGCTCACGTCGAACAGAAGACTGATATCCACGGCGCGCCTCTCGGAGAACGCGTTCTCGAAAAAAGTCATGGCGCGCGGCTGGCCGTCTTCCAGCAGCACGAAGTCGTCCGCCTTCAGATTCACCCGGTAGTTGTTCCCGGTCATCACGTGGAACTGCACCGTCGCCAGCCGGGTCTCGGTGCGAAACACAGGGATCTCCTGCGCCCTGGCTAACGGCGCACAGCCCGCCATCGCCAGAAAACCGCCTACCATCCAAAGCCGATGCATGTCAGTCGCAGTCGAAAGCTATTATACTGGCTGTTCTCCATGCGGTGCGGATTACTCGCGTGCCTCATTCCGGCGGCTTGCGCCATGGCTGCCGACCCGACCGGCGATCTGCCGGCCAAGGTGGAGCAAACCTATCGCGCCGCGCATTCGTTCCGCCTTGCCGCGTCCTACCGCACCCAGACGGACGATGCTCACTCGCAAACTTACCGCATCTCCCTCAATGCCGAACGGCATGGGCGCCTGTCCATCTCCCTGACCGGTTCACCCGGTTCCGACGCCTTCACGCTGCTCAACGACGGAAAACAGTTCGTCATCTACTCCGCCGCCGCTAAGACCATTCTCCATGCCGCCAGCGGCAGCGCGGCCCAGATCGACGCAGCCTCGCAGATCCTCGAACTTCTCGCCACCCAATACGAGTCCTTCGCGCTTCGTGGCAAGGCCATTCTAGTGGGCAGCGATTCCTGGACGCTCAATGGCGCTTCCATACTGTGCACGGTGTTGCGGATCGGAGTCGAAGGACGGGGAAGCACAACCGACTATTGGATAGACAATGCACGATATTTGGTAGTGCGCCAGATCTATCGCCCCGGTGACAGCGCCAAACCCCAGGCGTATTCCGCGTTGGAGCTGTCCGATGCGCAACTCGATCTGGAATTTGGGCCCACGGATTTCACCTTCTCCCCGCCCGCCGGCGCCCGTGAAGTGGATTGGCTCCTGCCGCCCGACCTGCCCATGCCCGACATTCCCCACCTGCCCCACCGCCCCAGCGGGCAGCCTCGATAGCGCCTCGGCGGTTTCTCGGACACTCGGTTGCGACAAGCTTCCCGGTAACCTAAGCTATCTGTTTGAGAGTCGCCGGACTTTCAGAGGTGACTTCAACTGAAACTCATACCTCACGCCGACACTGATTCGAGCCGTCTGCTTCTGCTGGCGGCGTTCGCGAACTTTGGAGTGGCGTTGCTCCACTTTGTATTGGCCTTCGCCGGAGAGGCCACGAACCGGTACTTCGGGGCCCCGCCCGGGGTTCTTCGCCTGCTGCGGCAGGAACGTCCCCTGGTGGTTCTGCTCATCATAGGAATGGCAGCGCTGTTCTGCCTCGTCGGCCTCTATGATCTTGCGGGGGTAGGACGGTTCCGGCGCCTTCCATTCTTAAGAACGGTTCTGGCGACCGTCGGAGCGGTTTACACGGTTCGCGGGCTGGAACTGCCTCGGGATGTGGCAGCCGCCGTGAAATTCCCCGCTTTCGGGCGTCAATATATTGTCTTTTCGGCGGTCGCACTGGCGATCGGTCTGGCCACGTTGGGCGGTACGTTCGGCCAGTGGCGGAGTTTGGCTGGCGCAGCCAGACGGAACTTTAATTAAGGAGGTGTCGCTTGTATAGAAAGTTAGCCACGATCGTCGCAGCCGGCCTGATGGCCGGATTGCTGGCGGTGGGTCAGACCCCACCGGAAAAGAAGGGCGCACCGAGCGCCGCCGCTCCACCGGCCAATCAGTTGGCGGAGGACATGGCCAAACGGTTGAGCAACAACCTTCACATTAAGACGGTGGTTGGCGATCCCGTGAAGATCGGCTCGGTCACTTTGATACCGATCCTGACGATGGATGTCAGCTTCGGTGGCGGGGGCATATCGGCTCCAGGCAATTCCGGCGCATTCTTCATGAACGGGGAAGCCCGCCCGGTGGGGTTTGTCGCCATCACCAAGAAAGGCACGCGCTTTATCAGCGTCGGCAAATTGCCCGAAAAGTGAGGATACAGCCATGAAAACCATGCGAATACTGCTTGCCTTGGCGGCCTTGCCGCTGCTGGTGGAACACGCCGCAAGCGCCCAACCGTGGGCCAATCCGTTGGCCGACTTCGACAAGTTGGTGGCACAATTGAAGACCGGCAACGTGGTTGGAGAACCCATTCGTGCCGGCGATACGGTGGTGGTTCCCTTCGCCTCGATCCAGTTCGGGATGGGGGCCGGGGAAGCGATGCCCGGCTTCGGCGGGGGGATGAGCGCCAAGACCGTCCCCATGGGAGTCGTGATTGTGGAGGGCGACGACGTCCGCGTGGAACTGTTACCGCAAGAAGAGCGCAAGCCCAGTGTGCTCCTGGCGCTGCTGCAAGCCATCCTGGACCGCAAGGTAGTGTTCATGGTGAACGGTCTGAACGTCGGGAACGTGTCCGGAACGGCTCAAGATCTGGTCCCGCTTATGAAAGAGATGATGGGGCAAACGACCATCATCACCAACGGGCTGAACACCGGCAATTTGACAGCGCCGCGTACGGCAGCGCCTAAAACTGCGCCCGGAGCTTCGGTGGGCGAGTTGAAACGGCTCTACGACGCCAAGCAGTACGACGATGCGCTGGCGATAGCGAATGCGCTGGTGGAGCAAAATCCTAAGAGTGCCGAAGCGCATGTTTGGAGAGCCCGCGTCCTGGGTGTGATGGCCCAGCGGAATCCCGGCGACATGGTGAAGTATGGGATGGGCGCCATGGAGGAATTCGAGAAGGCCCTGGCGCTCGACCCCGACAACGCGGACGCGCATCTCGGCCGCGGAATTGGCAGGTTGGCCGCTCCTCGCGGATTTGGCGGGGATGTGGACGGTGCGATCGCGGATTTCGAGGCGGCCATCGCCAGGAAGCCATCGGCCGAGGCCTATTACTATCTCGGCGAGGCGCTGCAGAAGAAAGCGCTGCACGATCGGGCCGTGGCAGCCTACAAGAAAGCGCTCGAACTGAAGCCGGATTACCCGGAGGCAGCGAAGGCGCTAGCCGCCATGAGATGAAACTCCTGGCTTTCGAGGGGCCGGTAACAGAGCGGTCGTTTGTTGAAGTATCGGCCTGGCAATTCCCGCGGATCTCATCCGAGAGGTAGGTACTCGATCCTGCCAACCCACTCCTCGTCGGTTGTCGCCGTGGCGATCAGTTCAAGATCTTCCACCATCCGGCCAGTCGTGATCCGAAGTTGATGCGCGTAGATAATGCCTGAAAAGCGCGTGCCATCCCTCAGCAGCCGCGCTCCCTCACGGAGGAGATCCTCATCTTGCGAGACGAGAACCCGGCCAAGTTCCGTCGCCCGCTGCAATAAACGATCGTCGTCCAACTCCGCCGCGCCATCTTCCTGAGCCGTCACGACGTCTATCGAGCGCAAGCGCAGAGCGGACGTCACCGCACGTCGTATGTGCACGTCCATGTACAGCGCTACGCTCAAAGGGATCGCTTCAGATTGATTAATTTGCGCCGGAATTCCGTGTCGGAAAGTCGGGCCGCGGTTTCCTCGGATTCTTTCAGTCCGTGGCTGATCTGCTTATCGACTTTGTCCTGGTTTTCATAATAGTAGGTCAGTGCGCCGTGGATCTGAGCCAATGAGAGATGCGGGTGCTGAAAATGGACCTCTTCCGGACTCGACCCGTTGGCGATCTTGTCCAGAACGACCTCGATGACCTTCACTTTCGTTCCGGCGATCCAGGCGATGCCCCGATCATCCAGTTCAATCTGCGTTGCGAAGGTTGCGGTCACGAGATGTCTCCTGGCTTCAAGTATACGCCAGCGCCGTCGCCGCAGGTTTTGATCAGACTCCAACCGGCGCATAGGATGGTGATTGGGGGATCAATGCCTTACGTCGAAAACTGAAGCGGCAACTGTAGTACCAGCAAAAACAAGGCGAAAACCGCGAGAAGAAGGGCTCAGAGCTTATTGAAAAACGAGGATGACAGGGCGCGAACCAGAACAAGGCCAGATCGGCGGGTATGGACGCGTGCCAGATGGTCGTGTTTTCAGTGCGCGCCCTGGTGCATCGGCCACGTAATCACGGCGCATTTTCGTGGCATGGTTGCAGGTTGGTTGCACAAAAGCAGCACGGGTGTGCATCCGGATCGTGTGCGTCGAGTGCAAAATGCCCGTATAATGGAGGCAGATTGCCAAGGAGCGTTACCACATGGCCGAACTGAACCGGACTGCCGAGCCGGGCCCAGCGGGTGCCCCGCCAGGAGCGTTCTACTTATTGATGGGCGGCAAGCTCGGTGTCTCCACAATTCGATCCGGCGAAGACCTCGCTTCGCTCGTCGATAAGCGGCTTCCCGCCACGGCCGTCAAGGCGCTGGTTCGCGGCGGACTCTCCGATGCCGAAGTGTATCAGTTAATCGTGCCCCGCAGGACTTTGGCGCACCGGATCGCGAAGCATCAATCGCTCTCCAAGGACGAATCCGACAAGGCGGTACGCGTAGCCCGGATCACCGCCATGGCGGAGCAGGCATTCGGAGAGCCGGAACGCGCCTGGCGGTGGCTGCGTAAATCGAAGCGGCGTTTCGGCGGCAAGACGGCCGTGGAGATGCTGGCGACCGAAGCCGGCGCGCGCCTGGTGGAGGAGATGATCGGGCAGATCGAGCACGGCATCTTCGCGTGATCCTTTGGCGCATCAGCGACCACGGCACCCTGGACGGCGGCGGTGGCTTAAGCCTGTCTGGCCGCTGGCATTCTGCCGGCCAGCGCATCGTGTATTGCGCACCGAATCCAGCCACGGCGCTTCTGGAAGTGCTGGTACACAGCGAAATCGATATTGACGATGTGCCCGTGAACTTCCGCTATCTGGAGATCGACGCTCCCGATGCGCTGGCCGTCGAAGATCTGGACACGAGCGCGTTGGCAAAGTCGTGGCGCACGGATCTGCCAGCAACCCGCGGGGCCGGCGATCGGTGGTTACAATCCAGCCGCACCGGGTTGCTCCGCGTGCCCTCGGTGGTTGTCCCGGCGACATGGAACGTTCTGATCAACCCACGGCACCCGGACAGCGCGCAGATCCGCGTCCTCAGGACCTTCAGCCACGGCCTCGACCCGAGATTGCTTGGGTAGCTGAGCCCGGCGCTCCCGAGACGCGGCGGCGGAACGTGGCCGCTTATCCTTGCGCCTGTCGGCGGCGCGCATCGCCTTGACTGGGGTAGCGTTCGGAACCCTCACTTCGAACGGCAATGGCTTCCCGGCAGCTACGCGGTCCGGTAACATGCGAACCGCGTCGGAGACCAAGATGCCCATCTCAGCCAGGCTCTTCGCGGCCCTCCGCTAAGTCTTCTTGTCCACGCGAACGTGAACCATGGTAGGCGCCATGATACGCTCCCCTGAGATACGTTGTATCGCAGGCGAAACTACTCATGCCTCCGTCCCTGGATTGAGGGTGGCTCGTGCCGGCTGGAACAGCGGATCGAAACGGCAAAGAGCAATCCGACCGCTGCGAGTGCCAGAAGCACCAAGACCACCCAAGGGTTCTCAACAAGCAGAAAGACGACGACGCCGAGTAGCGTGATGCCCGCCCGAGTGCCGAATATGCCGAGTTTCTTTTCGTCGATCGGGCGCCGCCACCAAGGAAGTTGTCTATGGCTCTTTGCACACCTCGATGACATTGCCTTCGGGATCGCTAATATCGAACAACTCAGTTCCGCCTTCCTCGTGAACCGCCCCTCCCATCACACCGCGACTTCGAAGATGCTCGTGTGCTCTCTTTACCTTGCCGGTGAAGACGATCGGATGGCCGGAAGGCTCCCGCCCCTCGGACTTGCTGCTCAGGAGGACCCTCGGCACGTCGTCTCCAGGGAGTTTCAGTGCGACATCCGACGGAAGCGGTTCATCCCAATCCGGCGGTACAGGTACCTGCTTGCAATCGAACGCCGTGAGCCACCACTGCTTCGCTGCATTCACATCCGAATAGCTCATGACAATGGAATCGGTCCAAAAGAGAGGCATGTTCCGTGTCCGAGAGAAGTCTCGCACAATCTATAGCAGGGATCGCGTTCGGCAGCAAGGGCCGTCTGGAGGGGAATTCGAGTATAGTAGATCCTAGAATCTCATGGCCGATGATTCCGGCGGGCAAAAGCGCGCCACGCACATATCTGCCCGCGAGAGTTCAAGACCCAATTCGTACATGCTTCGTAGGCGGTTTCTGCCGCTCAGGAATGTAGCGACATTCATATCATTGACTTACATTGCCTCCTGAAGCGCAACTCCGCAGCGAGAAATAGATTTAATCCGGCAACGGCTCCGACTTGCGCGAAAGCTGGCCGGGAGGTGAGGAGCGGGAAGATGGCTAATCGAGAATTTACGCCGAGTTCCGGTAACGTGTTCGCCGACTTGAATCTGCCACATGCTGACGATCTGCTGGCGAAGGCCGAGTTGGCCGCAAAGATCATCGCGGAGATCCAGCGGCGACGGCTGACGCAGAGCCAGGCGGCGATCCTTGGGATCGATCAGCCCAAGGTGTCAGCGCTCAAGCAGGGCAAGCTATCCGGCTTCTCCATCGAACGCCTGGTGCGACTGCTACTACGGTTGGGGCGTGATGTCGAAATCACAGTCAAAGGGCGATCGAAGACGCGGCCGTCGGCCCGACTTCGCGTCGCGTGAGGAAGCGCCGAAACAGCCGGCCAGTACTGGGAACATCCCGCTTTGCCACCGTCCGGAAATCGGCGGGGAGAGCTTCATCGTCGTCGAACAGGTGTCTTGGAAATGAGGACAACGGTTACATCGTTCTATATTTGGTCGATGACCGCCAAAGCCAGTGGCTCGACCGCGACTTGTTCAAGACGAACGCCGGTTCACGGTGCGTTTGCTTTCCCCCTCCGGCTTGCGCCCAAAACTGTAGCACGGGCGAAGATCGCGGAAAGGAGAGCCTGGAAATTGAGAAGGAATGGCGGGGACGACGGGGTTCGAACCCGCGACCTCCGACGTGACAGGCCGGCGTTCTAACCAAACTGAACTACGTCCCCGCAATGTCACGCAGACGTATTTATCCTACCACGTCGCCTTCACGGTCCGCAAAATCGGCGCGCGATTTGCTACCGTGTGGATCATGCGAACTTGCGTCCTGTTTTCCCCACTCCTTACCCTCGCCCTCCTGACAGGCTGCGCTTCCAAACCTACGCCCGAAGAGGCCAAGAAATTCATCGACGATGCCGAGCAGAAACTGCTGGTTCTGGGCGTAGACCAGGGCCGCGCCGACTGGGTCAAGGCCACCTACATCACCGACGATACCGAGGACATCGCCGCCAAACTCGACGAGCGCTTCATCAATGCCGCCGTCGAGTATGCCAAACAGTCCACGCGCTTCGATGGGCTCGCTCTCGACCCCGTCACCGCCCGCAAAATCAAATTGCTGAAGCTCTCCCTCACCATCGCCACCCCCGCCGATCCCAAGGAAAGCGAGGAACTGACGCACATCACCTCCAGCCTCGAAGGGACCTACGGCAAGGGCAAGTATTGCCCCAGCGGGCCCGACAGTTGCAAGGATATCGAACAGATCTCCAAGATCATGGCCGAGAGCCGCGATCCCAAGGAGTTGCTCGCCGTCTGGTCCGGCTGGCACGCTATCGCGAGGCCCATGCGCCTGGATTTCGGGCGCTACGTGGCGCTCGCCAATAAGGGCGCCAAGGAACTGGGCTTCCAGGACAACGGCGCTATGTGGCGCTCGCAATACGATATGCCGCCCGACGATTTCGCCAAGGAACTCGACCGCCTGTGGGAGCAGGTTCGTCCTCTTTATACGTCGCTGCACGCGTACGTGCGCGCCCGGCTGCATGCCAAGTATGGCGACGCGGTCCCCGCCGACGGCCCCATTCCCGCCTACCTGCTCGGCAACCTCTGGGCGCAGGAGTGGGACAATATTTACCCGCTGGTCCAGCCGGCCGACGCCGACCCCGGTTACGATCTCACCGCCCTGCTCAAGAAGAAGGACACGGATTGGAAGCACATGGTCCGATACGGCGAAGGCTTCTTCACCTCGCTCGGTTTCGACCCGCTGCCCGGCACCTTCTGGGAACGCTCGCAGTTTCTCAAGCCGCGCGACCGCGACGTGGTCTGCCATGCCAGCGCCTGGGACGTGGACGCCCTCAGCGACCTGCGCCTGAAGATGTGCATCCAGATCACCGGCGAAGACTTCCTCACCATCCACCACGAATTGGGACACAACTTCTACCAGCGCGCCTATAGCAACCTGGCGCCCACCTTCCGCAACAGCGCCAACGACGGTTTCCATGAAGCCGTCGGCGACACCATCGCGCTCTCCATCACGCCCGAGTACCTGGTGAAAATCGGTCTGCTCGACAAGGCCCCGGATACCTCGAAGGATATCGGCCTGCTGCTGCACCGCGCGCTTCAAAAGGTCGCCTTCCTGCCCTTCGGACTGGTCATCGACCAGTGGCGCTGGAAGGTTTTCTCGGGCGAGATCGCTCCCGAAAAGTACAACGAGACATGGTGGCAGCTTCGCCAGAAATATCAGGGCATCGCGCCGCCTTCGGGGCGCACGGAGCAGGACTTCGACGCCGGCGCCAAGTATCATGTCGCCGCCAACGTCCCTTACATGCGCTACTTCCTCGCCGACATCCTACAGTTCCAGTTCCACCGTGCCCTGTCGCAGGCCGCCGGATGCACGGGGCCGCTCAACCGCTGTTCGATTTATCAGAATCAGGCGGCGGGGGCCAAGTTGAAGGCCATGCTGGAAATGGGACAGAGCCGTCCGTGGCAGGAAGCGCTGGAGAAAATCGCCGGCACGCGCCAGATGGACGCCACCGCCATCCGCGACTATTTTGCCCCGCTGCAGAAGTGGCTCGACGAGCAGAACAAGGGTAAACCGGTCGGTTGGTAAGGTTATGGGACAGGTCTGGCGGCCTGTCCCTTCCTACGAATACAGATTGTCGATGGGATAACCCGGCAGGTCCAGCCCGGCCTGCGCCTGCAGGTCCTGGCTCAACCGGTCGAGATCTTCCGCGGCCTTGAGGAAGGTGAACGCCGCTTGATTGTTCGGCCCATAGACGGCGACCACCAGATCGCACAATTGGCGCAAATGGGCGCGAGCGGTCCGAATTTCGGCAGCCAGCTCGCGATGTTCCTCCAAGGTCAGCGGGATAGGAGTCCCCGGACGCATTGCATCGTCAGCATGTAAAGAGTGTGGAGCTGAAGTAAGGCCAACTCCTTACAAGAGTGTATCATGTGGAGAGTCGGCGCTTGCGCGGAACCGTGCGAGGACTGCGAATGCAACGCGTCCGGCTGCTATGATCGTCGATTGCAGATACATCCGGACTTCCTGGTAATCGGCGCCGGCGTGGCAGGGTTGCGCGCCTCGATCGACCTGGCCTCCGCCGGGTCTGTGCTGGTAGTGGCCAAGGAGAGCCTGCACGAATCCTCCTCGGAATACGCCCAGGGCGGCATTGCCGTGGCTTTGAGCGACGACGACGAGGTGGAATTGCACGAGCGGGATACGCTCTATGCGGGGGATGGCCTGTGCGATCCCGCCGCCGTCCATACCTTGGTGCAAGAGGGTCCCGAGGCCATCCGGCAGCTCATCGACTGGGGCGCGGAGTTCGACCGCGAAGGCTGCAAGTTGTCCTTCACCCGCGAAGGCGCGCACAGCCGCAACCGCATTCTGCACGCCCACGGCGATTCCACGGGCCGCGAAATCGCGCGCGCCCTCTATCATAAGGCGGCCTCGCTCGCCAATGTCACGCTTCAAAGCTACTCCTCCATCAGCGATCTGCTGGTGGACGGCGATGGCGTTTCAGGCGCGCTGCTGAACGGCGAACCTGTGCAGGCGCGCGCCGTGCTGCTGGCCACCGGCGGTCTGGGCGGCGTCTTCCTCAATACGACCAACCCCGATGTGGCCACCGGCGACGGCGTGGCCATGGCGTATCGCGCCGGAGCCGAGATCCAGGATATCGAGTTTGTGCAGTTCCATCCCACAGCCCTGCATCTGGAGGGCGCGCCGCGCTTTCTGCTCTCCGAAGCCCTGCGGGGCGAAGGCGCTCAACTGCGCAACGCCGCGGGCGAGCGGTTCATGGAGCGCTACCACCCGCTGAAGGAACTGGCGCCGCGCGACGTGGTGGCCCGCGCCATCGTGGCGGAAATGACGGCCACCGGCGTCCCCCACGTCCTGCTGGACCTCTCGCACCGCGAACCGGGCTTCGTGGGCGCGCGCTTCCCGCGGATCTACCAGACGTGTCTCCGCTACGGCGTGGATCTGGAACGGCAAGGGGCTCCGGTGGCGCCCGCGGCGCATTATGCCATGGGCGGAGTCCGTACCGGCCTCGATGGGAGCACCAGCGTGCCGCGTCTGTATGCCGCCGGCGAAGTGGCTTGTACCGGCGTCCACGGCGCCAATCGGCTGGCCAGCAATTCGTTGCTTGAAGGGGTGGTGTTCGGTGCGCGGGCAGCGCGGGCGATGATGGGTCAGTCCTTCGATGAACGCCGGCTTCCGTTCGCCGTTCCTGGCGAACCGGAATCCGCATCGGGGGCGGAGACGTTCGGCCCGGTCGATGTTCGGACTCTCGCCTGGCGCACTTGCGGGATCGTGCGCGACGCCGCGGGCCTGACGGAAGCGTGCCGCCGCTTGCAAGCCGGCGTGCCCACGCCTGAAGCGCAGAATCTGCATGCGGTGGCGCTGTTAATTGCACGTTGCGCGCTGGCACGCGAGGAAAGCCGCGGCGCCCACTTCCGCACCGATTATCCGGAAAAGCGCCCCGCGTTCGAGCGGCATTCCATCGTGAAGAGGGACGCCGCCGTGGAATTCCGATAGGAGCGATGCGGGGCGGGATGGCATCCTGCGGCCGGTTGGTAACCGGCCTGCCGACCAGTCTGCCCAAGCCGCCCAGGCCGAGTGCCACTCGGCCGCAGGATGCCATCCTGCCCCACATAAGGGCGGCGGGTCCGCTCGCATTGCTACAATCGCAGAGATGGCCAATCAAGTTTTTGCCGCATTCGACACCACCGCCGGCGCATTCAAAGTGAAGCTATTCGCCGACCAGGTTCCGCGCACCGTCGAGAATTTCGTAACTCTCGCCGATGGCACCAAGACCGGTAAGCCCTTTTACGACGGCACCGTCTTCCACCGCGTGATTCCCGACTTCATGATTCAGGGAGGCGACCCCGAAGGCACCGGCCACGGCGGTCCGGGCTACAAGTTCGCCGACGAATTCCATCCCGATCTCAAACACTCCAAACCCGGCATTCTCTCCATGGCTAATGCCGGCCCCAACACCAACGGCAGCCAGTTCTTCATCACCGTGTCCGCCACTTCGTGGCTCGATAAGAAGCACACGGTCTTCGGCGAAGTTGTCGAAGGATACGACGTGGTCAAGAAAATCTCCGAACTGCCCCGCGGCGCCGGGGACCGCCCGGTTAAGGAAGTCCGCATCAACTCAATCAAGATCGAGAAGATCTAGCCGTAGAGTGAAACTCGCAATCTTCGGAGGCACGTTCGATCCCATTCACGAAGCGCACCTGGCGGTCGCCCGCGAGGCCGCCGGGCGCTTCGAACTCGACCGTGTGCTCTTCATCCCCGCCGCCCGCCCTCCGCATAAGGCCGGCGTGACCCAGGCGCCCTACGCCGACCGCCTCCGCATGACCGAACTGGCTTGCGAGTGCGACCCCCGGTTCGAAGCCTCACCGCTGGAAGCCGGAACGGTCCGCAGCTACTCCATCGACACCATCGAGAAGCTGCGCGCCGGTCTGGCGCCGGAGGTTCGGCTCTACTTCATCATCGGCGCCGACGCGTTCTCCGAAATCCGCACCTGGCACCGCTGGCGCGACGTGGCCGGCGCCGTGCGCTTCGTGGTGGTGAGCCGCCCCGGCCATGTTTACGACGTGCCGCCCGAGGTCTCGCTCGACCGGCTCGACACGGTGGAGATGGCGGTCTCCTCCTCAGCCATCCGCGCCGCTTTGGCCAGGGGCGATCGCCCCGCCGCCATCCCTCCCAGTGTGCTGGAGTACATTCTTACGCACCGCCTCTACGGGGCAATTCGGTGACAGGCAACGCAGTTCCGCTCGCGGGACTTACAGGGCTTATCGACGATTCATCGACGCGGAATTGCATCCCCTGTCACCGAATTGCCCCGTAGAAAATGCTGCGCCGTTTCCGTTGGTCACATCCCTGTGTCCGGTTGCCCGGGGGACGAGGAGTCGGCGCCTGGTCCCGGAGTCGGCTAAGCGGAGTTGGCTAAATGGAAGGCCCTTTTGAATTTAGACCGAAAAGGGTACAATCTCTTTTTAGCGGGGAAGCCGATTGGCATCGTTCGTGCTTCAGAAACGCTGAAGGCGTCTCTCCGCTCCGGACTGCCTACGGATGGAGGTCTGCCTTGAATAAACGGTACGCTGTTTTCACGCTGATTGCCCTGGCCCTGGTGGCTGCAGGGACCGCTCACGCTCAAACTCTGGTTATCTCGCCCAACCCTATCAACCTGAATGCCCAAGCCGGGGGAAGTCCCGTTCAAACGAGTCTGTCTCTCACCAGCAGCGACGGCACAACGGCAATCCCGTTCAGCGTGATTCCGAGTGTTTCCTGGGTCACGGTGCCGTCGGCTCCGTCTGGAGGATGGAAAACGCCCGCGACGGTCGTCGTCACGGTCATACCCACTGCACTGGCGGCCGGCGTCAATACCGGCGCGCTGGCGATCTACAACACTCAGAATGGCACTCTATCCGCGTCCGTCCCGGTCAATGTCACGGTGAGCAGCATTAGCGTGTCTCCCACGGCCATTACAGGGTGGACGTATCAGCAGGGAAGCACCACCTACCCGAGTCCCGTGGCGCTGGCGGTCAACGGCGCCAACGGCACGTTTTCGCTCTCGAAGGGGAGCGCCGACACCTGGTATACCGCGGCGGCCTACGGAAGTCCGCTCAGCGCCGTGCTGGTGTCGTTCAATCCCTCGGGCGCCGCGTCTCTCGCTCCCAGTACGACGCCGTACACGGGGACTCTGACCATAACGCCCGGCGGATCGGGCGCCGTCCCCATCACTGTCTCCATCAGTCTCACGGTCACTGCGTCTCCGGTGATTACGGTGAGCCCGGCATCCACCTCGGCGTCGCCGCTGGTGTTCAACTGGGAGTCGGGAGGCACCGCCAATCAGGCCACGCAGAAGCTGACGCTGACTTCCAACTCGTCCCAAGCCGTCAGTTTCACCATCGCGGGGCCCGGCGTCAGTTGGATCACGCTGCCTTCCAGCAATCCCACGAGTATCCCGGCGAACGGCAGCGCGGCGCTGACGATTCAGGTGGACGGCACCAGCCAGGGAATCGGCACCGTCACCGGGGCGTTTCAGATCACCATAGCCGGCGCTCTGTTCTCCGACGGAACCACCACCAGGACCGTTTACGTTCAGCTCAACGTCTCGAACTACCCATTGCTGTACTTGTCCCAGTCGCAGTTGACGTTCACCTACCAGTTCGGCAGCGCCGCATCTCCCGCTGCGCTGCAAGTGACGCCCATCAGCAGCGGCGGCACCACTCAGCCGTTGTATTACAACCTTTCGGTGCCCTCGTCCACAAACTGGCTTACCGTCCAAAGCGGTACGCTGTCCAGTGCCGGCGGGCCGTTCACAGTCACGCCGGTCATCACCGGGCTCTCGCCGGGGACCTATACCAGCGGCGTGATCGTCACTCCGGTGTCGAACGGCAGCGGACAGGCGGCCATCACCATCCCGGTCACGCTGAATGTGGTCTTCGGGAACATGTTGTGCGTCAATATCTGCGGCCAGAATACCTCGCTGGTTTTCGCCTGGGAACAGGGACAAGCGGCGCCCCCGACGCAGACCATTTCCATATCGAGCAGCACCGGCGCGCCGTTGAACTATGTCATTGGGGCGCCTGCGACGTCCTCGTGGGTGCAAGTTACCGGCAGCCTGAGCGGGGTAACCGACCAGACCTCGATTACCGTGGGGATCAACACCGCCGCGGTGGTCGCTCCGTTCACGACTCCCTACTACGATGCCACCATCAACATCTCGGCCACCGATCCCATCACCGGTAATGCCGTCAACACGGTGTCGATCGACGTGCGGCTCTATGCCACGACCACGCCGCAGTTGGTGGTTTCACCGGCCGGCCCACTGCAATTCTATACATACCCCAGCTTCCCCGGGTATCCCTACTCCAACACGGCCACGGTGAACATCGCCAGCACCAGTACGTTGCCCGGCGACGTACTGAACTCCGTCTCGGTGGTGAAGACGGTCAACAACCAGCTAACCACTGGAAACTGGCTGACGGGGAACACGCCGGGCTC
>Ga0181529_10001264_pt1 | contig 33736 bp, 21 predicted proteins | sample PEATcosm2014_Bin_36_FD_119763 | JGI IMG/M metagenome (GOLD analysis project Ga0181529, IMG submission 119763) | Peatland microbial communities from MTU Mesocosm Facility, Houghton, MI, USA - PEATcosm2014_Bin10_30_metaG | ecosystem: Environmental > Terrestrial > Soil > Wetlands > Peat | place... | reverse complement strand
GTTGTGGCGTGGGCCACCGCGGATGCGGGCGTACAGCCGGAGTTCGGCGCGCTGCCCGCGGACGTGGAGATGTGCCATCGTGTGGGCAACGGACATGACGTGTTTATCTTAATCCGCCACGGCGCCAAGGGCGATGCGGCAGAGACCGTCATACTGCCCGCGCCCATGCGCGATGTGTTGCATGAAGGCGCGCTGGTTACCAAGCTTACGCTCGCGCCGGAAGACATTGTGGTCTTGAGTGCCGACTCGCAGAAGGAACAGAAACATGACCAGTAAAAAAACGCGGCGTGAGTTTGCCGCAGGCCTTGGATTCGCGCTGGCCGCACCGATACTGCCCGGCGCAACCGCATGGGCAGAGGGTTTGAGCGACGCCGAGATTGTGCCCTTCCGCACTCCGTACAAGCTGGGCAAGCTGGTGCTCACCGCATCAGGAACGGAGGGCGCATTCGATGAGAAGAGCGTGGACGATCCTTTCGTCTTTGTACACGAGGGTGAGTTTAAGATGCTCTACATCGGCTTTGATGGGATTGGTTATCAGACCGGCTTGGCGCGCTCTCGCGATCTGCTCCACTGGGAGCGCGTGGGCTGTGTGGCGCCGCGCGATCCCAACTCCACGTGGACCAAATACAATTTGGCGATGGCCTGCATTGTGCGCGAGAACGGGCTAACTTCTGCAGGCCGCTTGAAGAAGGTACACGGGCGCTATCTGGGCGCGTGGAATGCGTATCCGAGCGCGGGCTATGAAGAAGGCGCGGCCGTGATTGGCTTGGCGTGGAGCGACGATCTGCTGCACTGGGATCTGACCGATCCGATCCTGTTGCCTGCCGACGGCGCGCCCTGGGAGCATGGCGGATTGTATCGGCCCAACCTGATCGAACAGGATGGCGTCTTCTATCTCTACTACAACGCGAAGACAGACCGTTTGCCAAAAGCAGAAGGTGGTGGATGGCGCGAGCAAAGCGGCGTGGCCATCTCGCACGATCTGAAGACCTGGAAGCGCTACGAGGGCAATCCAATTTTGGTGAATGGCGGCGCGGACGCGCGCGATGCGCGCTTTGCCTCAAATCCTTTTGTGGTGCGCCACAAGCACCTGTGGGGCATGTACTACTTTGGCTTTGGCCGCGCGGGCAAGGCATGCGAGATGCTGGCCATTGGCCGCGATCCGTACCACTTTACCAAGGTGAATGAGCTGATGATCGACGTGGGCGCACCCGGCACGGTGGATGAGACCTTTGCCCACAAAACCTCCGTCATCAGCCACGAGGGCGCGCTCTACCACTTCTATTGCGCCGTCAGTCACAAGTGGCCGCATGAGGTGCGCGGCATCTCGGTAGCGCGCTCGCGCGCATTTACCGAAAAGGAACTGTCATGAATTTTCCCCCTAGACTTCCCTGCCGCGCGGTTCGTATCACTGCCGCGGCACTGCTTGGCCTTGCCGAGGCACACACCGGGTGGTCGCAACAGAATGCGGCCGTAGAGCATCAGGTGGCGCGCGTGCATGCGGGCGCGCACTCCGGGCCGTTCGCGCCGGATTGGACCTCGCTGGGCGCGTATCGCGTGCCGGATTGGTTTCGCGATGCCAAGTTCGGCATCTTTCTGCATTGGGGCGTGTACTCGGTTCCGGCCTTCGGCAATGAGTGGTATCCGCGCAATATGTACGTGGAGGGCAACCCGACCTTCAAGCATCACGTGGAGACCTACGGGCCGCAGGCGAAGTTTGGCTACAAGGATTTCATTCCCCAGTTCAAGGCGGAGAAGTTTGACCCCGATGCGTGGGTGAGTTTGTTTGCCGAGGCGGGTGCGCGCTACGTGGTGCCAGTGGCGGAGCATTGCGACGGCTTTGCCATGTACGATTCCGACATGAGCGAGTGGACAGCGGCCAAGATGGGCCCCAAGCGCGACGTGGTGGGCGATCTGGCCGTGGCCACGCGCAAGCATGGGCTGCGCTTTGGCGTCAGCTCGCATCGCGCCGAGCACTTCTGGTGGTATGGCGGCGGAATGAAGTTTAATTCCGATGTGCGCGATCCGCGTTTCGCCGGTCTTTACGGGCCCGCGCGCCCCATGGCGCTTGCTGGCGACGACGAGAACAAGGAGCCGAATCCTTCGCATCTGGAGCGCTGGATGGCCCCGGATCGCGTCTTCTTGAACGACTGGCTGGCGCGCAGCTCAGAGCTGGTGGACAAGTATCATCCGGACTTCATGTACTTTGATTGGTGGATCGGTCAGCCCGCGTTTCAACCCTATCTGAAGCAGTTTACGGCTTACTACTACAACAAGGCCGAGGCGCGGAATCAGGACGTGGTGCTGACTTACAAGCAGGAAGATTTTCCGGCCAACGCCGCGGTGCTCGACATTGAACGTGGCAAGCTGGACGGCATTCGCCTGCTGGCATGGCAAACGGATACATCGGTCAGCATTCACTCCTGGGGTTATGCGGCCAACGATGAGTATCGCGATGCGGGCTCGCTCGTGCATGAGCTTGTGGATGTGGTTAGCAAGAATGGCAACCTGCTGCTGAACGTTGGCCCCAAGGCCGATGGCACGATTCCCGATGAAGCGCGCGCGATTCTGCTCAACATGGGCAAGTGGCTCAAGGTGAATGGCGAGGCCATCTACGGTACGCGGCCGTGGTTGGTGTTTGGCGAAGGGCCAACCAAGGTTGCAAGCCAGGAGATGCATTCCGACCGGCAGAACTTTACCCCTGACGACATCCGCTACACACAGCATGGCAAGAACCTTTACGCGATTGCGTTGGGATGGCCCGCGGGCGGCGACCTGCGCCTGCACACGCTGTGGAAGGACACGCCGTATCTGGCTGGCCCAGTGTGCTCGGTGGATTTGCTCGGTTCGCAACAGAAAATTGTCTTCCATCAGACCGAAGACGGACTGCATATTCAACTGCCTGCTCAAAAGCCCGACGAGCCGGCCTATACCTTTCGCATCAAGGTGAAGAAGACAACATGTGGCGACGCACTGGCAGCGCAATAGGACGCGCCGTAGGCGCAACGCAGATTAGCCCCACGCTTCAGCGTGGGGAAACCGCGCAATGCATGGATCGAAGTCCCATAGGGACGGCGCGCGGGCCTTGGCAGGTGCGCACGTCCTTCCGTTCGGCTCTTGTCGCTTGCACTGTAGCTATTACCTCCCTTGCGGGCATCCACGCACAGCATCCCGATCCCGCATGGGACCCGACCACGCTGGTGAAGCCCGCGCACACGCCACTGGCCGAGGAATACGTCTGGACCGCGCAGGACGCGGCGGTGCTGCGTCCCGATCATGCCAAGTTCAACTACCACACCACGGAGAAGAAGATTGAGCCGCACTACTTCCGCGCGGTCTTCAACGTGCCAAAGATACCGGAGGACGCAACCCTGTATGTAGTAGGGCCGCGAGCTGTCAAAGCGTGGATCAACGGTATCGAGGTGATGGACACTACGGCCGACGCGCAATCGCCCATGGCCACGCATGTCTTCGCTGGCTCCATCGCAAAGGCTCTGCATCCCGGACGCAATACGATTGCGATGGAAGCCGTGCGCGGGCGTGGCATTGTTGCGGCCAGCGACGCCGCGGTAGTGCAGCAGATTGCCTTTGGTGAATCGCTGATCGCCAAGATTGTGCCTGCTGCGGAAGGCGTGGATGCGCCTGCGCTGCTGCGAACCAATCCTGCATGGCGCAGCACCACGACTGCGGCCGAAGGTTGGCAGGCGGCAGGGTTCGACGATGCGGCATGGATGCCTGTAAAGACCCTGGGCGCAATTGAAAGCCGCGCTGAGTTCTATCAGTGGAATCTGGATGCGGGGCTCTACAACTGGCCGGGTTATATGGGGATGTCGCCTGCGCTCCGCACGTACAGCGTGCAACCTATGGCGATCACGCATCCGGTTGCGCAGGTTAGCGAAAGCTCGAGCAGCATAATTGCCTCGTGGGTACTGGTCGATTTCGGACGCGAGATTGCAGGGCGCTTGCTGGTGGAGTCTGCTGCCACGCACACGGTAGGGTTCCTGGCCAGCTACGGCGAGTCGGAAGACGAGGCGCTGAGCGGGAAGAATTACCTGGGCAACTTCACCGTTCGTGTACCGCCCGGAGGCACTGCGCGAGGGCCGAAGAGCGGCTTCCGCTATGTGTGGCTACGCTTCTTTGGCAACGAGACGGAGAACGCGTTGCGCACGATTCACGCGGAAGGCATTGCCTATCCGGTCGAGTATCGCGGCAGCTTCCGCTCCTCGGACCCGATGCTGAACCGCATCTGGGAGGCGGGCGCGTACACCGCGCACCTGTGCATGCAGGACGGCGTGTGGGACGCGGCCAAGCGTGATCGCGGATGGTGGGCCGGCGATCTGGATGTTGCAGGGCCAGTCATCGCGAGCGTCTTTGGGGAGAGCAAGCTCTTGAACCAGACGCTCATCAAGCTGATTCCTCCACGCGGCGAGAATGTGAACGGAATTCCAAGTTACTCCGCGCTGTGGATTACTGCACTTGCCGATCTCTACCGGCGCACGGCTGATCCGGAACTGCTGGCCGGCAAGCACGACGCTCTGCTGGCGTTGCTGGCGCGTATGGACGAAGAGTTCGACGAGCAAGGCAAGTTTGTGAACAAGGGCCATCACTGGATGTTCGTGGATTGGTCAAAGGATTTGTACGCGTTTACGCCGGAGGCGGCTGAAGGTACCCAGTTTACGATGGTGCGCGGCTATCGCGAAGGTGCAGGTTTGCTGGCGCAAATGGGCGACGCCGAACAGACGGCGCACTATGCTGCGCGCGCTGAAGCGCTGGCCATGCAACTGCGCAAACAGTTTGCCAACACGCAGGGATCGTACGGCGAGCGCTGGCAGATGAATGCCATGGCAGTGCTGGCCGGGGTGGCTGAGAAGCAGGATTATAACCCGATCTGGACCAACTCGCTGAGCGAGACGAACGCCGATGCGCGGCAGACGATCAGCCCCTACTTCAACGACTATGTACTGCAGGCGATGGCGCGCATGAATCGCCGCGCTGATGCGGTGCAGTGGCTGCGTACTTACTGGGGCGGCATGATGGACGAGGGCGCGACAAGTTTGTGGGAGGCCTACGATTTGCATTGGCCCAAGCAGAATCCGCACAAGTATCTGGAGGCCGATGGGCGCGTGGGCTACTTTGTGAGCCTGGCCCATGCGTGGTCTGGCGGACCGACCTCGTGGATGATGGATGAGTTGCTGGGCGTGCATGCCGATGCGCCGGGTTACGCGCAGGCAACCATCCGGCCGGAGCTTGCAGGACTGCAGTGGATCGAGGGCACAGTGCCTACGCCACATGGAGCGATCCACGTCTCAATGCATGCGGCAACGACGATTGAAGTGGAGTTACCGGCCGGGGTTGAGGCGGAGTTGCTTGTGCCGCTTCCGCACGCTGGCGCAGTGGTGGATGTGAACGGATCGGCGGTGAAAACGACGCCGGTCGAGCAGGGTGCTCGCGCTGCGGTGGCTCTGAAGGGACCAGGAACATTTGAGGTCGTGAGCCGCTAAAGAAAAACCAGAGTCGCGGTACCCGGAGACAATGCAGCAAGGTATTTTCCCTTGAGAAAAAGCTACCTCGCTTACACTCACTCTGGGCACGGTGACCCTGGTTTATCTCTATCTCTTACCGCTTGATTGCGCATCCGTCTTGAGTGCCCCAGGTCTCAATATTGAAAGCTGGGAAGCGGAGACGCCAAGGTTCAGATTCATGCGGTCAGATGCTGGACGCCTATCGATGCAGGGGCTTGCTCATGGGGACCACTTGCACGGTCACGTCGCGAATCTCGGCCAGAAAACGATTGAGGACGGAGCCGCGCAAAAGAATATCCCACCGCGAACGGGCCGACTGGCCAAAGACCACGTGGGAGATGTTCTCCTGCTGCGCAAAGCGAATGAGTGCGCCGGCAACATCGGTGTCAGAGAGCACCACGACCTTGGCGCCCAGATCGCGAGCCATGCGCTGATACTCTTCCAGGCGCTGATGGGCTTCCGGATCGTTGTGGCCCTTGTCGTTGGGCTTGCTGACGTAGATGGCGTACCAGTTGGAGGCCAGACGACCGGCCACGCGCGCGCCGATGCGCAGCAATCGCTCTGTGCCCGGACGTGTGGAGAGGCAGACCATCACCTTTTCCGGAATGGGAGCCTGTTCCAAGCCCTGGGTGCGACGATACTCGGAGGCGCGGTTGGAGACCTGCTCTGCCGTAGTGCGCAGCGCCAGCTCCCGCAACATGCTGAGGTTGCCCTTGCGGAAGAAGTTGGCCAGCGACTGCTCCACCTTTTCCGCGGCATAGATTTTGCCGTTGCGCAGGCGCGCGCGTAGCTCTTCAATGGTGACGTCCACGTTGACCACTTCGTCGGCGCGCTTGAAGAAGCTGTCCGGCACGGTCTCGCGAATGGTGGTGTTGGCGGAGCGATTGACGGCGTCGTTGAGGGTTTCAAGGTGCTGGATGTTGACGGCGGTGATGACGTTGATGTCGTTGGCAAGCAACTCCAGCACGTCCTCGTAGCGCTTGCGATTGCGACAGCCGGGCACGTTGGTATGCGCCAGTTCGTCCACCACCACCGTGTGAGGATGGCGGGCGATGATGGCATCCAGGTCCATCTCTTTGAGGTTGACGCCGCGGTAAGGAATCACGCGCTGCGGAATCACCTCAAGGTCGCGGACACGGGCCTCGGTTTCCTTGCGGCCATGGGATTCCACCAGGCCGATGACCACATCCACGCCCTGCTGATGCAGCATCACAAAGGCATCGTTGAGCATGTGGTAGGTCTTGCCCACGCCGGGCGCAGCGCCGATGTAAATGCGGAGCTTGGCCTCTTCTTTTTTCTTTTCCAGCACGATCTCAGGCATCGCTCAGCCCACCTCGACGGGATGAATTGTTTCTTCAGCAGCGGCAACCGGAAGCGTGAAGCGAAAGGTGCTTCCATGGCCGAGGCGGCTTTCGACGGCCACCTGGCCGCCCAGGGATTCAACCAGACGCCGGACCAGCGCCAGGCCGAGTCCGGAGCCCATCTCCGAGAAGGACGTGAAGCGATCAAAGATGGTGCCCATGCGCTCCGGCTCAATGCCGCGGCCGGTGTCGCGCACGGTGAACTGGACAAAGTCCTTGATCTCTTCGGCGGCCAGCAGAATTTCCCCGTCCTGGGGAGTGAAGCGGACGGCATTGGAGACCAGGTTGTCGAGAATGGAACGAAGCGCGCGGCGATCGGTTTTGACTGCGGCCAGATCGGCGTAGGCCTGCACTTCCACGCGGATGTGCTTATCGGCCGCCTCATCGCAGTAGCGGTCGCGGACGTTGTTCAGCGCTTTGAGCGGACGGATGCGCACAAACTTGAACTCGCGGCTGCCGCTCTCCAGCTCTGCCACTTCGATCAGGTCGGCCATCAAGTCGTCGAGCTTTTCCGACTCCGTGGAGCAGGCCGCCACCAGCTCTGCCTGAAGCGGCTTGAGGTCGCCTGAAAAACCCTGCGAAAGGGCCCACAGGCCACGCCGCAACAACAGCAGCGGGTCGCGCAGCTTGCGGCTGGCCACGGAGATGAACTGCGATTTGAAGCGATCCGTATCCTGCAGGCTGGTGACGTCTTCCAGCGTGGTGACCGCGCCCATCAGGCGGCCTTCGGCATCGCGCATGGGGGTGGTGCGGAGGCGGTAGCTGCGCTGCTGGGTGCCGATGCGCATGGGCAGCATGGTGGTCTCATCTTCCGTAGCCACGGCGGTCTGCATGGAGACGGCCGCGCGAATGGCGGTGAGAATCTTTTCGCCGCCCTGGGCCGTGGCCAGGCCCATGCGATCCGTGGCCACATCGCCCAGCAGGCCGGCGGCAGCGGGATTGACCTTGAGCACCTGTCCGCGCCCGTCGGTGACGATGATGGGTTCAAAGATGGATTGCAGCACGGCGTCCGAGAGCTGAAACTCCATCTGCTTGCGGCCGGCATGGGAGTCGCGCAGCTCGCGGAGGCGCACGGCAATGCGGCTGAGATCGGCGGCCAGCGCGCCAAAGTCGTCGCGGCTGGACCACTCGATGTGATGCTCCAGGTTGCCCTGGGCAATGCGGTGGGCATCGCGGGCCAGTTGGCCGATGGGACGCAGCACCAAGAGTACCGTCCCCACTTCCACCAGCAGCGCAACGGCAACAAAACCATAAGCCAGCCCAAGCTGCCCTGCCGCCGCCAGCGCCTGATGGGTGAACGCCACCAACCCCAGCGTAAGGCAAGCCAGCAACACGCATCCCGCCAGCAATCGCTGTTTCAAGTTCAACATCGCCCGGTCTCCCTGCCACAGCCTGGATATGCTTTGCCGCTCAACGCGGCCCTGCTCTGCCCGCCCCCGCCGCAACCATGCCGGAGAGAAGCAGTCTGCAAACCGTCCACCTGCAGCCTTTGATGCACAACAGATTTCGGCGTAACCACTCTATTCTCATGGAAACGGCTTGACGATGCAAAGACGGGAGCCCCGGTCAAGAAGCCCCGCATCAAGAACTGCTAAGGAATCCCACATACTGATAGCTGCTGATTCCGCCACGGGCACTGGAGCCCGGTGGGAGCGGGATTGGCCACCACCACCCAGCCTACTCCGAATTGTGCCTTGAGGCGCTCAAAGTCGGCCAACTGGAAGTGCTTCCAGCCCTCGGTGGCCGCAGTTTGGCGCAGCCACTCCGGCCCTAGCGCGGGAACCTTGGTGACCACCGACGTGTCCTTGATGCCGTCCGCCAAGCGGCTGCGCTCCGCCAAGGCGCGGAAGCCGTGGTAGTCCTCGCCTTGAGCCGCCAGATAGCGGGGATCGAGGGCAAAGTAAGCGTCCTCCGGCGTGTTCTGCCGTATCCAGCTGAAGGCCTGCAGCCACTGGTTGCTGGGTTCAGCGCCGGGCACCTCAATGTGTGCCGTAGAGGAAAACTCATCGCGCTGGGCAAGGAACATGCCGCCGTTGGCAGCCAGCAGGATAAGCGCCCAGAGCCAATACCGCCGCTGCAGCAGATGCTTCCCAGCCAGTGCGCCGCCAATCAGCACCAAAAAAATATAAACCAGATGCAGATACCGCATGGGCTCCAGCGCGGAGAGACCGATCAGGCTGGGCGGTCCCAGAATGGCCATGGCAAAGAGCTGATGGAAGACGCCGTACCAAAAGACGGCCAGGGAGACCCGCTCCAGCTTGAGCAACCCTTGCTTGCGGGCCAGCCGGGCGCAGAACCAGAAGAGGATCAGCGGAGCTATGGCCCCCAGCCACTCATACCACTCCCACTCAAAGAGCCGGAACCAGTGACGGCTGCCGATGGCCTTGAGCCAGATAGCGGAAGGCGGCTGCAGCATCCAGCCGAAGGGAATGGCGATCAGCACGCCGGCCACGGAACCAGCTTTGCTGCGCCGGAAGAGCCCCGCCACGCGCGCGCTGAGCCGCAGGGAGCAGGAGACAGCCAGGAAGCAGCAGAAGGAGACTCCCAGCGCCCCCATGAGGGGATGAAGCAGGAAAGCGACCACCAGCAGCGGAGGAGTAAACCAGCACAACCTGCTCCAGCGCCCTCCGTTCAGGATGAGCGCCGAGGCAAACAGGATCAACGCCGAAGCCATACACCGCGGGTGCAGATGCTGGTCTGCAAGGTAGAGCGCGGTGCCGGCTACCGGCAGCGTGAACAGAGCGGAGAGCATGGCCAGGCCGCCGACGCGGGCCGTAATCTCCGGAAAGAGCTGGCAGACGATAAGCCAGGCCCCCAGCAGCAACGCAAAGAGGGAGAGCAGCTGCCAAAGCAGCTCCGCCCCGGCCACCGACATGCCGGTATGGGCAATAAAACTGGCCATCCAGCCGTCAAAGACCGTGGTTTTCAGTTGCAATTGGAAAAACGGCGCATCGTGGGGGTAGAGGGCAGGGTTCAGTTGCGCCTTGACACCCGTCAGATAGATCTCGTCGTCCTCGGCTCCCGGATGGTAGCCCATGGTAAGGAAACCCATGATAGTGAAGGCGATAACCGTAAATGTCCCTAAAAGGAGGTTGCGCTGGGTACCCATATTCCTCGTATACTCGGAGCTGTCATGTCGATAGCAACAGTGGTTACATCCTACAAACCGCAAGAGGGCGCGGCAACCGACTTCGTTCACGTGGACCGGATTCCCTCCCGCACCAACCAGAAACTGGCGCTCGCCATTCCCACGCTCCGCGAAGCCGAAAACCTGCCAGTGCTCCTGGGCCGCGTCCGCAGGGCGCTGGATCCATTGGGCATGGACTACGAAATCCTGGTGGTGGACGACGACAGCCGGGATGGCACCGAAGAGCTGGTGCTGGGCATTGCCGAGACCGATCCCAGGGTGCATCTGCTGGTACGCAAGGGCGAACGCGGCCTGTCCGGCGCAATTCTGGACGGCTGGCGGTACACCGACGCTTCGATTCTGGGCGTGATGGATGCCGATCTGCAGCATCCCCCGGAACTTTTGCCCAAGCTGATCGCTTCCATCCAAAGCGGCAAGGATTTGGCCATCGGCAGCCGTTACACCGAGGGCGGCAATACCGGCGAGTGGAACATCTTTCGCCGCCTGCTCTCCGCCGCCGCCGTTTGGGTCACACTGCCCATCCAGCACCGCGGTTTGCGCGCCCACGACCCCATGACCGGCTTCTTCCTGATCCGGCGCGAGAGCGTTGAGGAGATTGACTTCCAGAAGTCAGGCTTCAAGCTACTGCTGGAGGTTCTGGTGCGGGCCCGGCTGCGCACCGTTGAAGAGGTGCCGTTCGCCTTTGGCCTGCGCTCCCGCGGAGCCAGCAAAGCCAACAGCAAAGTGGCCGTGCACTACGCCAAGCTGCTCTTCCGGCTCTACAAGATCCGCTTCGGGCTGGCCAAGAGCTAGCAGATTTCAACCAGCAAAAAGGCGCGGCCATGGCCGTGCCTTTTTTGCTGTCCTGCAGACGAGGTTTTAGCCGGAGCGCAAACGGGTTGGGTTCGTGCGCCCCTCCGGGGCGCTGGATGCCTTTTCTGGCCTTTCCCAGGGTTCCCCCTTCGCCTTCGCTCAGGGTCCACCCTGGGCTATTTTCGTTGTGCCCCTCCGGGGCACCCGGCATTGCAGGCAGCAAACCTTGCGCTGACATGACGCTACGGGCAGACGCGCTCCGCCATTTTCAAACGGTGAAGATCCAGATTGTCCGCGCGCCCCGAAGGGGCGCTGTGCGAATAGCCCAGCACGGAGCCGAGCGACGTGCTGGGAAACCGATGCGAAAAATGGCCGCGCCTTGTAAGGGCGCTGTGCGGCATGAGAGCATCTTCCCTTTTCCTATAAACTTCCGTGCCCCATCCATTTCCGCGATTTTTGCGGAAATGGGTGGGGAACCTATGAAGTTAGGTTCTACATCATTTCAGAAAATATTTCAGAAGCAAACCCTGCAATCCAGCCTAGCTTGAAGCAGATATCCGGCGCTGAAAGCTGAAGGCCAAGAGCTGAAAGCTGTACTTACATTGCGGGCAGCAACATGCGCAAGAGCAAAAATCCGCCTACACCGGCAAAGAAGACCAGCGCCATGCGGATGCCGGGCTCCTGATTGACCTCCGGAACCAGATCGCTGGCACCCACGTAGAGCGCCACGCCGGCGGAGATGGGCAAGCCGTAGGGCAATAGCGCCGGAGCCAGTTCGATGACCGCCACGCCGCAGAGCGTGGCCGCGGCCAGCGCCACCGCGGAATAAAAAGCCTGGGAACGGGTGCGCCCGCTGGCCAGCATCACCGAGGCCATGGTGAAGCCTTCCGGCATCTTGTGCAGGAAGATGGCGAGAAAGATCATCCAGCCCAGCCAGTTGGAGACCACAAAGCCAGAGCCGATGGCCACGCCGTCAAACATTGCGTGGACGCTCAGGCCCACCAGCACGCTGGTGCCCGTGCGACGGGAGACAAACTCTTCGTTGTGCGTCTCTTCGCCGTAGTGAAAGTGGGCGTTGATGGTGTGCTCCAGCAGGTGGACCACGCAGTAGCCGGCCATGATGAGCACCGGACCCCAATGAGGGCTCTGGTGCAGGCTTTCCGGAGTCATCTCAACCAGAGCGGTGGCCATCAGGAAGCCCGCACCGAGCGCGACAAAATAGCGCAGATGCCGTTCCAGCCCCCGCGCGCGCACCAACAGCATGCCGCCGGCAATGTCGGCCAGCGCCGCAATGGTACCGAGAAGAAGCGAAAGCCTGTTCATTGGTCCTCTTCGTTCAAAGCATGGTTGAAGGGGTCGGCATTGCATGCAGCGGGTAGCTGCGCTTTGCGTCGTCCCCTACGGGACTCCGGTCTTCCTTTTCGCAGTTAGCCCAGCGCTGAAGCGCTGGGCTAACTTGCACTGCGCCTATGGCGCAGTTTCCTTGCGCTTCGACTCATCCGTCCCACTCGGAAGGCTTTCTACACCCGATTCGGAAAGCGCACGTCCGGGCAACTTCAGAGACACGTCAGGGAAACTCCGGGACATGCGTGGAGAATTTGAGGGATCTGGGCATCAGTTGCTTTCAGCATCCGCCGTTTCTATTCCCTATTCCCTGATCCCTAGTCCCTGAGATTATCCGCTGTGCCGGATGTGCATCACGTCGCCATCCTGCACAATGTACTCCTTGCCTTCCAGCCGGAGCGTGCCTTTGGCACGGGCAGCGGCCTCCGAGCCGGCCGCGAGCAGCGCATCCCAGCGGATGGTTTCAGCGCGGATAAAGTGGTGCTCCAAGTCGGAGTGAATGGCGCCGGCTCCCTGTGGCGCTTTGGAGCCAGCGGGAATGGTCCAGGCGCGGCACTCGTCTTCGCCCGCGGTAAAGAAGCTGATCAGGCCCAGCAGCTCGTAGCTCTTGCGGATCAGCCGCGTGAGCCCGCTGTCGTGCAGTCCGTAGCTGCCCAGGAACTCGGCGGCCTCTTCGTCGTCCATCTCCGCCAGTTCGGCTTCCACCTTGCCGCAGATAGCGGTGGCCCCAGCGTTGGGACGGGAGGCAACTTCCTCCAGGTTGTAGCGCTTCACGGCGGCGGCAAGATCGTCGCCCAACTGCACGCTCTCACCAATGTTGAGCGCGTAGAGAATGGGTTTTTGGGAAAGGAACATGAAGCCCCGAATGAGCTTCTTCTCTTCCGGCGTCATCTCCAGCTCGCGCAGAGGCTTCTCCTGCTCAATGCACGCCTTGGAGCGTTTGAGCAGATCGTACTCGCGCTCCAGCTCCGTGGTGCGCATCTTCTTCAGATCCCTCTCCACGCGATCCAGGCGCTTCTCAATCTGGCTGAGATCGCTGACCATCAGGTCGAACTCTACGCTCCTGATGTCGCGCAGTGGATCGATGGGCCCAACGTGGGGGATGGCGTCGTCTTCAAAGGCGCGCAGCACGTGGATGAGCGCGTCCACATTGCGCAGGCTGGCCAGGAAGGCGGTCTCCTTCAGGGCCTCCTGCCCAATGGCGGCCACGTCCACATACTCCACGGTTGCGTAGGTGGTCTTCTTGGGCGAGTAGAGATCGGAGAGCTTGTCCAGCCGGTCGTCGGGCACGCGCGCCACGCCGATGTGCGCCTCCCGCGGGTTCGAGCGGCCGTGCTCCTCGAGCTTCGCCTTGGTCAGGATCTTGAACAACGATGTCTTGCCCACCTGCGGCAGGCCAATGATGCCAGTCTTCATGGGGTTTCCGAACTCTCGTACACGCCCACCTACGGGAGATTCTGCGCGGATGGGCCACTACGATGATACAGGAACAAGGGAGTTAACGAGGGAACGAGGTGCTAGGGACTAGGAGGCTGGGGGATGGCTGGGTGCCCCATCCTCCGGGGTCCCCGCCGACTGCTGACTCTTGCGCTCCATCGGGGCGTACGGAGATTAGCCCCGGGTGAAGCGAAGCGCAACCCGTGGAAAGCTGCAGCGCCCTGTAGGGGCGCTGGGAAGAACACGATGCGAATTCCGGAACCTGATCATCTCATCCATCCCATCCCGGCGACCGCCATCAGCTCCTCAACGCCCCCGGCTGGCCTCGGCGTACGCCAGCAAAACCACCGTGGCCAGGCCGAACAACAGAACCGCTCCCTCCACCTTGGTGCTCTGCTTGTGCAACTGGTTGAAGTGGACGCGAGCGGGATGGGTCTCGGGAACACCGTCGATGGCGCCGCCAGCGGCCACCCGGTCCCGGTCCATGGCAGGAATGATCACAAACTGGGAGTAGACCGTGCAGGAGATCATGAGCACCAGCAAGGCCATGGCCGCCAGCAGGATGCGGGAACGCGCAAAGCCCCATACCGGGCCCAGCTCCAGCACGGCGAGGGCTACCATTCCAGCCACCATGCCCACGTAGTGCAGGGTGCGCAGCAGGCTGCCCACGATGGCTCCAGCGGTGTGCGTGTTGGGAGCAAGTACGCGGAAGGTGGTGGCAGCGACAACGGGGAAGAAGATCTCAGCGCCCACCCAGGCGATGAGGGCAAGAGAGAGAAGGCTGCGAAGGAGTGTCTTCATGGGGTCAAGGATAGCAGCGGATGATCGAAGGGACTAGGGACTAGGGACGGAGGGACTAAGGGACTTGGGACTAAGGGACTGGGACTAGGACTAGGTTTGGGCTTACGCCCCATCGGGGCGCAGTGCGAGTAGCCCAGGGCAACCCTGACGCGGAGCGAAAGGGGCAGCCCTGGGTTTGTGCCCTAAGACAGACGTCGCGCCCTGTAGGGGCGCGGTGAAACGCAGATCGTCGGCAACCCGTCCGCGTAGTCGGCAAACAAATGCGGGTCGGAGCGCCGCCTGGATCATCGTTTGTTATGTTTAACTTACATTTAACGTTCTTCCACGGCACGACTTCAGACCGCAGCCGCACAAAATCAGCCCGCAAACATCCCGCTCAATACCGCACAATCTGGGCGTTTGCTGATGGCCGCCCGATCAGCCGCTCAATGCGCTTCTGGATGGGCGGATGCGTGGAGAACAGGCTGGCCAGCGACGCGCCGGAGATGAGCGGCGCAATGATGAACATATGCGCCGAGCTGGCCGAGGCCATCAGCGGCACCTGGCGAGAGATTCCTGAAATTTTTTCCAGGGCACTGGCCAGAGCGTAGGGATTGCCGGTCAGCTCCGCGGCGCTGGCGTCGGCCGCATATTCCCGGGTGCGGGAGACCCAGAGCTGGATCACCAGCGCCGCAATGGGGGCCACGATCATCATGGCGATGGCGCCCAGGCCGCCGCCCTCGCGGTCGCGACGACCACCGCCGCCAAAGGCTCCAAACCAGAAGGCCGTGCGGGCCAGCATGGTGATGGCTCCGGCCAGGGTGGCCGCAATGGAGCTGGTGAGGATGTCGCGATTGCGGACGTGACCCAGCTCGTGCGCCAACACGCCAGCCAGCTCCTCGTCATTGAGCACTTGCATGATTCCTTCCGTCACGGCCACAGCTGCATGTTTAGGATTGCGGCCAGTAGCAAAGGCGTTGGGCGACATGGAGGGAATCACGTAGATCCTGGGCATGGGAATGCCGGCGCGGGCGGTAAGCGCCTCCACCGTTGCGTAGACGCGGGGAGCCTGCTCGCGGGTAACGGGCCGTGCGCCGTTCATGGCCAGGGCAATCTTGTCGGAGAAGAAATAGCTGAAGAAATTCATGGCGGCAGCCACAACCAAGGCGATCAGCGCCCCGCTCTGGCCCCCGATCAAGTCACCGGCAAGGATGAGGAGAAGGGTAAGGCCGGTCAGGAGCACTGTAGTTTTCAAGCCGTTCATCTGGAAGAGCCTCCGGAACTAGATCTCTGACTGCGTGAATTTGCACTTTGGCATCTCGGCTTCTCAGGTCTCAAAATCGAGACCTGGGGCACCCAACGTTGGCTCAGCATAAAACGGTCAAAGAACTAGTGTCGCACCAGAGTAGACGCGGGCGGGGGAGGAAAAGTCGCGCCAAAGAAGAGGGCGCAGAACCGTGGTGGCCCTGCGCCCTGCTGGTAAACAACCTGGTTGGAACTACTTGTGATTCAATGCGCGCTTGAGAACAATCTCCAGAGCGGCCTTCACCTCAGCGTACTCGGCAGCCGTGATGAGGCCGGAGACCTTGTCGCTCTCCAGCCGGAAAAGTTCCTCTTTGAGCGCGGCCAGCAGCGCGCCGCCCGCAGGTACGGGGATTTGGGGTACAGCAACCGCGGTCCCGGCGTAGGCCTGAGCGGCTCCAGCAGGGGCGCGCAGCATGAAGGCCGCTCCACCGGCCATCAACAGCGCCAGAACACCAAGGATCCACCACTTGTACTTGGAGAGCGGATCGGGGCTCTCAATGGGAGCGCCAATGCCGCCACCGGGCTGACCGTTTGCCACTGGGCCCTGACCCTGTTGTCCCATGCCGCCCTGTTGACTCTGGCTTTGGCTTTGATCGTCGCGGGGAATTGCGCCATTGCCGGAGAGGGTGAAGGTGATCACCTTGCCGGGCTGAGCCTTCTTGAGCAGCCAGGTCTGGATGCCGGGATCGGCCTGGACGGACTTCATCTCCGAGCCAGCCGCGGCTGCCAGGGTCATGCTCTTGGGCATGAGGACGGCAAAGCTCTCCGCCGGAAGCGTGACTGCGGAGTGGAAGGTGTAGCTGCCGGAACTGTAGGGCACGGTGTAGGAGACCTGGAAGAGGGTGCTCTTTTCGCCATCGTCAGGCTGGATGGGGAAGTTGAACGTGAAGTGGCCTTTCTGGCCGGTAGGTTCAACTTTGAGCGTGGTGGGCAGACCGCCGGGGCGCTGCCCCTGGGTCTCGGAGACGGTGGCATCGGCCGGCAGAACCACCTCAAAGGACTTCTTGGTCCATTGGGTGGTGGGTGGGGTGGAGGTGTTGTGGACAAAGAAGCGCTCGTTGACGCTGAGCTGGCCATTCTGGGCCTCCACCTCAAGCACGTCGGCCTCGATGGAGACGCCTTGCACCTTGGCGGCCACGTCGTAGACGGATGCGTCCGCCGCGCCTCCACCTTGCGGGACGGAGACAAAGTACTCCGCACCCTGGTGGGTGACGCGGATCAAATAGGGGTTGGTGCCGGGCAGAGCGAGCGTGTAGTGGCCCTTGGCGTCACTGCTGGCGCGGCCCACCTCGCTCATGCCAGACATGGGCTCCACCAGCACCACCACATCGCCCGCGGAGGGCTTGCCGGTGGTTTTGTTGGTGACGGTGCCGGAAACGGAAGCTGCCTGCGCCGCCAGGGCGCCAAGCGCGAACAGGGCAACTGCGCTGAGGGCCATACGGGCTGCGGCGCTGCGAAAAGCAAGAAAATTGATCTTCATCGTTTTGGGGAATCCTCAACTCGGTGCCGGTGAAGTGGGGTGGGCCAGAGGAAACGCGCCACGGAGGACGCCGCTGGCCAACCAGAGGTCGGCTTTTTCAATGTACGGGCAAAAGCCGTTGATTTTCAAGTCATTTTCGCTCTAGGGAGCCCAATTCCCTACTCGCAGAAGACCCTGACCTTGGTCTGGTTGCCCTCTACGCCGTCCACATCCACCTGCAGGTCCTGGAGCTGATCGACCAGTTCCTCCAGATTCTCCGGCTTGATCTGGGAAACGGTGAACGGAATCCCCTGCTTGTTGAGGGCGGCGTTCAGCTCCACCTGGGCCTGGGGTGGGATGAGGCTTGCCAGGCGCACACCGGCCCGCAGCAACTGCATGGGGACGCGGACGTTCACACGCGTGGCGCCCTTGATGCCGGTCATCTGCTCGTCGGCTTCCACCTGCACGCGGAGGTACTTTGCCTTGGGCTTTGCAGCACCCTCGGCCGTATCAGCCCTCTCCACTGCCGCCAGCAGGCTCTCTGCCTCAGCGGCGGAGATCTTGCCCGCGGCCAACATCTCCAGAATCTGCTTCCGGTTCTCGCTCATACGCTTCTCCTCAAACTCCCATGATGGCGGTCTGCAGGCGGTGCAGAAGCTGACCACAACAAGGAATGGCCTGCAGCATGCCCTGCGCCGCCCCGGCCAGCCAGACACTGGGATCGCTCGCCACCAGCACCGCCAGCAACACCACGGTGATCACCAGCCACACCGCTTCCCGATTCCCGCTGGCAGCCAGCAGGCGCTCGGCTTCCGCCACCGTCATCCGCCCCTGCGCCACCAACCAGTAGATTGCCCGTTCGTTCTTGCTCATCGTCTCCTCCTCACCACACCCGCACCAGTACGTCCGCCTCTTCGCTCTTTACATCCACATCGAGGCCGGAGAGGCCGTTCACAACTCCCCAAGCTGCCTTGAGCACGGGCCAAGGCTGGGGCTGGCCCGCCAGAGCGGCAAAGCCCAAGGCCAGCAGCAACAGAGGCGAAACCAGCAGCACCACAACCCACAGCAGAAACAGCGGCAGCCACAAGCCAATTCGCCTGCCCGCAGAAGTCTTCACTCGAACCTGCATCAGGGTTGGGATCATGGCAGAGCCTCCAACTGGCGCAGAGCCTCTGCGGCATCAATCTCACCCAGGTTGAGGCGAGCCAAAATGCTGGTTCGTGAGGCCGTACTCCGGGCCGGGTCAGGAGGATTCACGTCCACAAACTCCAACTGGCTGGCCACCCGGTTGAGTCGGGCCTTGATGGTGGGATAGCTGACGCCAAAGACCTGCTCCACCTCCTTGATGGAGCCGTGCGAGCGCACAAAAGCCGCTACAAAAACCTGATCGTCCAGACTGAGCCGGGCCAGCTCCGGGAGGGTAAACTTGCCCTCGATGGCCATTTGCCGCTCCGGAAGGGAGACGCGCTCCACAACCAGCTCAGCGCCGGCAGCCATGCGGAGCAGCTCCTGCCAGTCGGCGGCCTGTTTTGCGCTCCAGCTCATCCCTTCACCTCAATTTTTTTAACATCAAAATCTATAATGATTAATTTTTTAATAAAATCAAGAGATATTTATTATTTAGTTAGGCTTTGAGAAGAAAAAACATATAAAAGCAAAAAAGGGGGAGAAGAGTCTTCTTCTCCCCCTTTGCGGGAACTGGCTGGGCTTGAATTCGTGGCTTATGGCACGGTGAAGGGGCGTATGCCGTCGCTCGGGAAGAGGCCCGTGGGACCGGCGACGGTGGAGGGCTGCTCACGGAAGAGGAAGCGCACAAAGAAGCCCGTGGAGAGCGAGGTGTAGTTGCGGGTATTATTGGCCGCCAGATAGCCGCCGGCGAACCAGTGGCTGCCGATCTGGTAGGCCGCCTGGCCGTGCACATCGTAGTTGGGACCCACGCTGGTCTTGTCCGGCAGCAGGGGGTTGTTCTGGCCAGTCTCCATGGCGGTGTCTTCCACCAGGGGCCAAAGCTTGGTCTGGTCTTCCTGGAAGGCCTGGACGCCAAGGCCTCCGGCAACGCTATAGTGCCAGCGGGTCTCGTAGTGGCCGTTCCAGGCAAAGGGAAGGTTGGCCAGGAAGTAGCCCTGGGGGCTGAAGTAGCCGCCCATACCGTGGGTAAAGGCGTCCTGATTCTTGTCGTAACGCATGGCGAAAAAGTTGACGCCGAGGTTGAGGCCACCGTACTCCGGATCGGTGTAGACCCGCCAATATGCGCCGCCCGAGCCGTCAATGCGGGTGTTGTCCGGAACCTCGTAGCCAGTGATGTACTGACCGCCAGCGCTGATATAGAAGCCCGACTGCTCATTGCCCTTGGCGAACTGGAGGTTGCCGGAATTGGCGACGACGCCGCCCCAAATCTGGCCCAGGGTGCCCAGGGAGTTGCCGGCCGGGTCCCGTAGCCCGCCGTAGGAGAGCTGCGAGTCCTTGACCGAATCGCGGGTCACGTTGATGGAGAGGGGACCGTTGCCCGGCTTCCAGTAGAAGCGGCCGGTGACGGTCTGCACCAGAAAGCCGTACGGGGTGGAACCGAGGGAGATGGCCAGCTGCGGAAAGGCCAGCTGCACCTCGCCCCCCAGGCCGACCGCGTTCTGCTGGGCGGGGGGGGTGGAGTCCGTCGCCACCAGGGTGCCGATGGGCATAGGGATCGGCTTCATTGTGGTTCCCGAAGTCGTGGACTCCAGAACCGTCAACTGGGCATTGCCGTCGGCCTGACCGGAGTCAAGAAAAACGGGCTTGGCGATGATGCTGAGGCGGGCATGGTAGCCGGCGGCGAGGGAGAGCTCAAACGGCGCTTCAAGCGCAGTCAGGTGGTCAAAGCCCAGGGTGCCGCTGCGGTAGTTGAGCAGGCCGGTACCACCCATCCAGGAGCTGTAACCGCTCTCGATGGCCTGCAATTGGTGCTCGGCCTCTTCGCGGGGGGTAAGCGGGCGCGTACCACGCTGGACGCGCACCCAGGGGCCACGCAAAGGCGGCAGGTCACGCTGCTGAAGTTCCTCATCGGTCAGGCCGGTGCCGGTGGTCTGGGTGGTGGTCTGCGCGGCCGTCTGCTGCGCGTCGGCATTGGGCACGGTCTGCTGCTGGCTGGGCAGGGGCTGGGACATGTCCGGGGTGGGCGTGTGCTGATCGAGCGTGGTGGTGCCCAGAGTCTGATTCCTGGCCTGGCGCCGCGCCTTCCGGCTGGTCGGAACGGGAGCGTCGATGGTTTGCTGCACCGGCGCGGGCTTGAGCTGCGGCGCGGGCGGAGCCACGGGTGTGCCGGTGTCCTGGCGGGGCGCGGAGTAAGCGCCGGTAGTGGCCTCTTGCGCGGAGGGAGTGTACTGCACCGCGTCGTAACTGCCGCGCTGCACGCGATGGAGGGCGCTCTGCGCGGAAGGGGTGGGACGGGTCTGGGCCACGGCAGCTCTGGCGGTCACGGTGGAGGCCGAACCCTGGGTGAGCTGGCTGTCGGTCTGCTCCGCAAACTGCGCCAGAGCCTGGGCAGCCACCGGGTTCATGGGCTGCGAGGTGATGCGCAGACCAGCCTGCGGCGGCGCGTCGAGCGCCGGAAGCCGGGGCGTCCACACCGGAGCGGGAGCAATGCTGGGAGTTCCCTGCTGGACCTGAGCCTGGACCGGAGCTGGGGCACCAGGTTCATGGTTGGTCACATTCTGCTGGTCGGCAGAAAGGTTCATGTGGCCCTGAAAGCGCTGTGTAGAGCTGGTTCTCAGCTGGGTAGCTGCAACCCCCACCTGCATCCAGCGCATGGCGGGCCGGAAGCTGGCTACCTGCACGGAGCTTTGCTCGATCATGACCGGGCCGTTCTGGACCACGGTGGGCAGGCGGGCGTGGGGAGATGGCACGGCGTAGCCAGCGTCGGGCTGGTAGGCGCGGGAGAGGACCGGATTGCCGGCTGGCGGCTGAATCCCCTGCTGCTGGTAGGACTGCGGGGTGCCCGCGGGCGTGTTCTGGTTGCGCGGATAGGCCGGCAGCGAAGGCGGCTGCGTGGCCGGATCAAGGCGCGGATCCAGCAACCGCTTGGTGTCGCCAGCCGCTGGCGGCTTGTAGCCCCCGGGAGGAAGCTGCACATAGCTATCGAGCGGCTTCAGGGAGCTGCCCGGAGGCATGGCGGCAAGGGCGGCCCGCCAGTAGTCGGTGGCGCGCCCACCGTTGCCGCGGGCCTGCTCAAAGCGAGCGGCCATCTCCAGGATCAGCGGGTCGTTGGGGAAGCGGGCCAGCGCCAAACGGAGCCAGGCCTCGGCCTGCGCCATGTCTCCCGCGCCCAGAGCGGCGGAGATCGCACCCTCGTAGTCGCCCCCGATGGCGTCGTCCATGGGGATGGTCTTGAACAGTTCCAGCGCGTCCTTGGTGCGGCCCACGCGGGCGTAGGCTCCAGCCACGGCGCGGCGAATGATCTGGTTATCAGGGTAGTCCAGCGAGGCCGCCTGCAGTATCTGCACCCCGCGCAGCATGTTGCCGGCGGTCATGGAGGCGTTGGCCCGGCGAACTGCCCAGGTAGCCCACAGGTTCTCAATCTCCTGGCGCTGGGCCGGAGTCAGATCGGTGCGGGTATCGATGCGGCTGAGCACCGGGTAAAGAGCCAGATCGTTGCCCAGGTTGAACAGCAGCCAGGCGTGCTGCACCTCCAGGCCGGCCGGCGCCAGAGCGCGACGCAGCAGGTAGAAGTCTTCCACGCGGCTCAGGGAGGACATGGCGTGAGGAACGTCGCCCACGGCCACGTAGATGCTGGCTACGCCCTGCACAAACTCGATGTCAGACTCCAGTTGGCGGCGCACGTCCGCGGGAACCTTGGCCAGCTCGGCGAGCGCATCCTGGTTCTTGCCGGCGGCGGAGAGGGAGAAGATCAGCCCCTTCCAGGCGTCGGAGGCCAGGGAGTGGGGCGGATTGAGCTGGATGGTCACCTCGCCGCCCGACTCGAAGGCGACGGTGCGCAGCCTCATTGGCAGCCGCGGGGAAGCGGGCTCGACGGCAGAATCGTCCGCAAAATCGCCTGCGGAGTCGTCCACCGGCTCCAGCGTGATCCTGCGCGCCCGGCGCTGGTAAGGATGCAGACCGGCAAATCCACCGGAGTAGTTCACGGCAGGACGGAGTTGCAACTGATCCTGACCATCGCCCAGGGTGACGGCCTTCTGCTCCCGCATGGTGGGCTGCTCGCCCGCGGGAATCTGATTCACGGCCGGATTGGAGGCGGGCTGATCATTCTGCTGCCAGGAGGCCGGATTGGTCCTCTGCGGGGACGTGTTCTCCGCCGGGGGCAGGGCGATGGGGGCCCGGCCGTCGTAGGGATCGGGTCCGTAAGCAGGCAGCGGAGGCAGCTTGGTGGTGCGCTGGAAGGGCTCGTTCGCGGGGTCGAGGAGGCGCTGCAGATCGGCGGCGGTCACTGCCTTGCGCGCCTTGTCGTCGGTGTCAGGATAGGCCAGCGTGTGGGCCAGACGATCCACGGGCGAAGCGGACGGCATGGCCGCCAGCGAGGCGCGGAAGTATTCGGCGGCGCGCTGATTGTCGCCCCGCGCCTGCTCATAGCGGGCGGCCTGGGCCAGAATCGCGGGATCGTTGGGATAGCGGACCAGAGCCTGACGGAGCCAGAGCTCGGCCTGCGTCTTGTCGTTGGCAGAAAGAGCGGCGCCAACTGCGCCCTGGAAGTCGCCGGAGGAGGCGTCCTGCAGGGGCACGGTCTTGAAGATGGCCAGAGCCTCTTTGGCGCGACCCACCCGCGCATAACCACCAGCCACGGCCTTGCGCACGGCCACATTGTCCGGGAAGGCCTGAAAGGCGGCGTCCAGAATGTCCACCGCGCGGCGGTAGTTGCCATTCTCCATGGCGGCCGTGGCGCGGCGAACGCTCCATGCGGCCCAAATCTCCTGCACGGTGCGGCGCTGGGTGTCGGTCAGGTCCTTGCGCCCACCCAGCTTCATCAGCGAGGGGTAGAGGCTGCGGTCGTTGCCGGTGTTATAGAGCAGCCAGGCGTTCTGGACCTCGAGCGCGCCGGGGGCTGGCTGCTTGAGCTTGGCGTAGTGCTGCTCCACGCGGGCCATGAATTCCATGGCGTGTTTGGTGTCGCCGGTGGCGGCATAGAGGCTGGCTTCAAGCTGCACAAAATCGATGTCGCCTTCCAGTTCCTTGCGGGGCTGGGCGGGAATTTGCGCGATCTCCTGCAGCGCCTCGGTGTTGCGATTGGTGACCTGCAGGGCGGTGATCAGGCCCTTCCAGGCGTCAGCCCGGTTGGGATCGGTGGTCAGAACCCGGTGGTAGATGGCGTAGGCTTCCTGCGTGTAATTGCGCAGCAGGTAGATGGCGGCCAGCTGGGTTTCAAGCTGCACGCTGGCGTGTCCGCCGAGCGACTCCTGCAGTTTGACGGAGCGCTCCAAAAGGCCCTGCGCCACTTCAAACTGGTTGGCCTGCTGGTAGATGGCGGCCAGCATGGACAGGAAGCCTGGATCGGACAGAGCGGCCTCATAGGCGGCGGGCGGCATCTTCTTCACGTCGCTGATGGCCAGGGTGTCCTGGCCAAGCTCGTGGTGGGCGCTGACAATGCCCATCCAGGCGGCCTGATTGGCAGGATCGGCCTGCAGCACCTGGGCATAAAGCTCGGCGGCCTGATCAAAGTGCCGCGCTTCCATGAGGATGCCGGCGTACTGGAGCTTGGTGTCGTTCTTGAGCTTGTCTCCACCCTCGGGGAACGGGAGCGCGAGCGCCTCAGCCAGAACCCGCTGCGCGTCGGCAGTGCGATGCTCCGCCTGGTAGATGGACGCCAGCGAACGCAGCACCTCGGGATCGCGATTCAGAGTGGCGCGCGCGCCAGCCGGGGTGCGATTCAAGCTGGCGAGCGCCTTCTCGTCTTCATTGAGGCGCGCATAGGCCAGAAAGAGTCCCCGCCAGCCATCGGCGTTGCCGGGCTGCACGCGGACCAACTGCTCGTAGATTTCAGCGGCCGCCTGATACTGCTGGAGCTTGATCTGCAGCCCAGCCAGGCCGTTGAGGGCCTCCGGACTGTGCGGATTGAGTTCGAGGGCCTGCTTGTAGCGGGTCTGGGCCACGTCGTACCGGGCTTCGTCCACAGCCTGCGCGGCCTCGGTCATGGTGTACCAGAAGCGCGAGGTGGCCAGAGCCCGGGTGACGGAGGGGTCCTTGAAGCCGTTCTCCTCCGCCTGGGTGAGAAAGCTGATGGCACCAGCAAAATTTTTCTGCTGCATGCGCAAAAAGCCCATGCCGGCCGCGGCGTGGCCGTTGTGCGCGTCCTCGTCGAGCAGGGCCAGGAAGCGCTGCTGCGCCTCGTCCAGCCGTTTGGCGTTCAGGGCCGCAAAAGCGGCGCGCTCCGCGGGGTTGCGGGCAATGCCGGAGTTCATCTGCGCCAGCTTGCCTTCGTCTTCCTTGAGGCGACCAGCAACCTCGCTATCTTGCGGATGTTCCTTCAAAAAGGTGCGTAATTCGCCGGCGCTGGCCGGATTGGCCGAATCCCAGATCAGCGCCTGACGCAGAGCTGCCAGCGCCGTGTCGTCCTTGCTGTGCCCCTCCAGAATGCGGATGCCCTCGCCGCGGGTCTTCTGGTCGTAGCTGAGCATGGTGCCGAGCTGGATGGCGTAGCGGGAGTCACCCGGGTTGCGGACAGCCAGTGCGCGCATGCCTGCAATGGCCTGGTTTTTGCCGGTGGCGGTGCCGTAGAGGGTCTGGTAGTAGGCCAGGGCGATGTCGCCGTCGGGCGGGTTATCGCCATAGAGCGTTCGATAGATGCCAACCGCTTCGTCCACCTTGCCCTGGCGGGCCAACTCGCCTGCCCGACGAAGCTGATCGCTCTCCGCGCGGGTGCTGGTGAGCGCCTGGATCTTGGAAATATTGGGGTCGTTGGGGTTCACGTGGCGCAGCTTGTCCAGGGCGTCGCTGGCCTTGTCGTTGGCCCCGGTCAGCTTCAGGTCCCGCGCCAAACCGGCCAGAGCCTCGGCGTTGTTGGGTTCCGACAGCAGGATCTGCTGCCAAAGCTGAATGGCCATATCCGGTCGCCCGCGGCTATCCAGCCCATGGGCCTTCTCGATCAAAACGCTCCGCGTGGCGGCAGCGCCGTTGGCTGGAGCCGGGGGACGCTTCTGGGCAAGCCCGGTGCACAGCGTCAGCGCAAACAAACCTGCCGCGATCCAAATCGTCTTCTCAGCCCGCGAACCAAACCTCATTGGCGTTTCCAATCTACCTTCAGCTCACCACCGGGACCGAAGCCAAAACGGCCGTCCAAAAAGCCGGTCCCGAACAAGGCGAGGTTCTGATCGTAATATGATAAGTCCTTCCCATACAATCCAGAAGCGGAATTTCGAAGGGCGTTCATTCGGACCATCTGCCGACCGTTGGCCTGGGAGGCCCCCAAAGCCAGCAAGTAGGGGAGAACGGCTGCCGAAAACCCCACCGGCCCATCTTGCGCCAGGGGCAGACCCCGATCAGAGACCTTTTCCGGGGGAGCATTATGATTGGCAAGGTAGGCGCTCATGGCCGGGGTGGCTGCCAGCAGTTCCCCGCGCAGCGATCCGGTCTCATTCACCATGCCCGACCAGAGGTAGACGCGAATGGCGTCATAGCTGCCCATGGGAGCCTCCGGCTCCCTGCCGAACGAGCCAGCGCCGGGGCTGGCCACCGGGTAAAAGCCATCGCCGGGCACGTATTCCACCCAGTCCATGGCGTAACCGTGGCGGGCGCTTTGCGCCAGCAGGCGCGGAATTCCGGCGGCAATCTCCCCCCAAGGCCCGCTGGGATCGGCCGAAGCCAGCCGTTCAAACAGGAAGACGGGCAGATAGCTGGGGTTCAGCAACCAGTTGCTTCCATGTTGAAAGCCGGTGGGGCCAGGCGCCAGCATCAGGCCGAAGCCGGGCAGGTTCACCACCTCCGTGCGGGCGATCAGGGCCGCCATCTTGAGGCCCAGGTTGGTGTAGATGGGATTGTTCCAGAGCTGTCCTGCCTCCACCAGCGAATACGCCATCCACAAATCAGCGTCAGAAGCGGAGTTGGTGTCCAGCGGCTTCCAGGGACCATCCGCCGACTTGCCCCACTTCCAGGCCGGGAGGCGAAGTTCCATGTTGCCGCCGGCCAGGTTGGCCTGGGTCCAACTGAAAACGCGATCAAAGCTGGGCCGGTCGTTGGCCACCAGCGAGAAGAACATGGCGTAGGCCTGGCCCTCGGAGGTGGTGTGCTGATCGCCCTGCGGATCGTAGACCCGGCCCTGGGCGTCGATAAAGCGAGCTGAATAGCTGGACCACAGCTTCCACTGCCGGTCCTTGCAACCCGCTGAAGCCGACAGCATCAACAGCAATGCCGCCAGCGCCACCCGCTGCCCCAACCTGGACACTCTGATCTTCATGCTCACTCCTGCCTGCGCCTGCCTGGGGCGCGGTTCATGCCCTGGTGAAATGCCTGACCCAGACAACATCGGGCGGCTCTCCCGAAGGAGAACCGCCCGGCCAATTTGAGGACGAAAACGCCCGTGCAATTCGGTTAATCCTGGTTCAACTGTAACCGGGCTCTGGCTCTGGCACGGAGCCCCTGGCGGGCCCAGACGGCCATCAGGAAAGCCAGAATAACCACCACGATCCCTGCCAGCCACGGCACCTCAACAAACCAAAGCATAAGCCGCTTCCACCACCGCAACACTCCTACATGATAAACATTGGAACCTATGCGGTAGGATTGGAACTCCTTGCCGTGGAGTACCGAAACCGATCCTGAGATCTCACTGGACTGCTGCACGCTCAAAAGCGCGTCCATAAAGGCGGGGAAGGTGGTAGCGTCGCGCAGGTGAATCGCCACCAGGGAGCGGGAAGCGCCGGGCGCGTAGGGCGACTCGACGCCTTCAATCACGGCGTCGGGCATGCCGCCGGCGGTGAACTGGCCGGACTCGGAGTGCTCATCGGACTCCATCTTCCACCACTGATGCGCATGCAGCGGCGCAAAGAAGCCCTGGGTGTCGCGCACCTGAACCTGGCCGCTGTGCAAGGCCACCGGCAGGGTATTCTGGAGCGCGTCAAAGCCCGGCTGATCGTCGCCGGTGCCGATCACCAGGAAATCCGTATCGGCTCCCGAGCGCAGCGCCTCTGGACCGGTGACGGTAACCCGCAGCGCGGGAAAGCCGGTTTGGCGGCCAAAGTGGCCCATCAAGGTGACGAAGGTCTCGATCTCCTGCTCGGTGGGAGTTGTGGGCAGTACCACCGTGGTCTCGCTCAAGTCCGCCAGCCGCGTAAACGGGAAGCCGGCGTTGGCAAAGACCTCCAGGTTGGGCAGCGGCGCGTAGTGCGGATAGCCGCGCAGGTCCAGATGCGTGTCGCGCAGAATGGCGGCCTGCATGTTGATGGGCGTGGTGTCCTGGCAGCCGCCCTTCTTGAGCAGCTGGAAGGTGAAGTCGAAGGAAAGCGAGTTGGAGAAGGGGCGCAGGTTGACTACCGGAACCGGCACGTCCACGGCCATCGTCTTGGACGCTTCCTGTCCGGGAACCAGCGGCACCGATCCCAGGAAGGCGTTGTTGATCCGCACCTGCATCGACGAGATGGGGCCGATAGGAATCGAGTTGAAGCGATAAACCAGATGCAGGGTGGCATTGGGCCGCTCGGAGTAGAAGATGTCGGGCGGAATACGGAAGTAGACCGTAAGCGGCGCGGAGCCGTCGCCCTGCAGTTGATCGGCCTGGGCGTAGTCCCAGAGGGGGATGGTGGAATCAGTACGGGCCCAGCGGGGAGCCATGTCGGGCTGCTGTTTGCCGGGCAACTTGAGGCTGGATATGGGGGCTACGTCGCCGTTCAGCATGTCGCTGTGCAGAGCCACGGCCTGGGCGGCCACTAGCAGCTGATCCGCATCGGCTCCGGCGATGACCAGCACCTTGCCATAAGGGTCGTTGGGATTGGTGCGCATGGCCACGGTGGGCCCAGTAATGGGCGGCAGATTGAGCCCCGGCGGCAAGTTCCCTGCCCCGTCGGAGACGACGATGGCGTTGCCGGGAGGAATAGCGCCGATGTGGACCGGGAAACGCACCGGACGCGACTCGGAGATCATGCCAAAGTAGCTGGTCACCACGCCGGCCGACTGGATGGCCTTGGCCGAGGGCGCGCCGGCAAAGATGACCGGAATGCTAAGCGGCTGAATCACGGCCGGATCCAGGAACGGCATGGGCAACTGCTTCAGGTCGTCGGCCAGGGGCAGCAGTTCGCCGTTGATGTCGAGGAAGGTGTTGCGATGCACGCGCGACCAGAGAGTCGTGTTGGCCGGGTCTTCGCAGACCATGGTGTAGTGGCCGATGAACTCGATGGTGAGGGTGTTGTTATGCACCAGCAAGTCGGCGGGAATGGAGAACTCGGCCTCGGCGTCGCGGCTGTCGGACCCGCCCACCTGGCCCGGCGTGGGCTGGATGGTGGCAAACAGGGTGCCGTTCATCAGCAGCTTCAGGTGGCTCAACTGCGGCAGCAGGCTGGGCGAGAAGGCGTAGTACACATGAATCTTCGCGGCGCGGACCACGTGGGTCTCCGGCAGCGTGAAGAAGATGCTGTGCTGCGAGTCGATCCCGTGCAGCTCAATCTGCGGCGAGCCGGCATCGTTGAGCGTAAAAGTGTCGCGATACTGGCCCGGAGACACGGGAGTGTTCTTGTCCACCGCCTGCGCCTGCGCGGTGCCGGCAAAGCTGCCCTGCTGCTGGCCATGCAGCAGCGAGCCACTCAGCATGAGGGCCAAGAGCGCGGTGCGCGCAATGGAGAGTTTGGACGGACGGCTGTCCTTGCTGGTAAACAGGCTCTGGAAGGTAGAGGCCAGACCGTACATGGAGATTTTGAAGATCCTTCCCAGACTCTTCAACACGTTGTCGCTTTCACGCGACTCACCCCAACCCAGCCACGAATCGGCTCTGGAATATAGCACCATGGTCAGCACTTCCTGTTCGGCGATCGATAGTTCCTCAAAGCGCACGCGCAGCACCGACCCCTCCGAGGAAACCACGAGGGCGGGCAGATCGGATGTGCCCAAAGACGTTGGGAATGCAAGCCTGATTTCAGATTGCGGCGACATATCCACCACTTCGTTGAAGCGAATGCTGGTGCCGCCGCTGGACATGTCAATGGTTTCACCAGCCACCAGCCGGCCGTCGGCCAACCTGGCCATCACCGGAGTCACAATGCTGATGCGGACGGTGGTGCGCAACTGCCGCATCTCCCGCGCCACCGCCGTGCACACGCCCAGAATGATGATATTAAAGCAGCACCACACCAGATTCATCACCACCGTGCCGGGACGATCGCGATCCAGCCACAGAAAGCGCGGAATGGCCGCCACCAGCCCCGCAATGTTGAACAGCAGCATGATGAGGAAGGGCTGCGCGATTTTGGCGTCGAAGAAAGTGCGCTTCACCACGCCGCCCTTGGCCGTGACGTTGAACTTGCCCAACTTCGGGTTGATCAGCGCCATCATGGTGGGCAGAAGAATGTAAGGCGACAGAACCGTTTCGTAGATCTCGTTCCAGAACGAGTGGCGATGCTCACCCTGAATGCGCGAGTTGGTCACGTTCGACAGCGTAAGGTGCGGCAGTGCATAAGCCAGAATCGCCGCCCAGAAGCCCGGCACATTGGTGTGGTTCAACAGCAGGTAGATCAAGGGAGCGGTGAGGAAGATCAGCCGCGGCACCGCATACATGAAGTGGCACATGGCGTTGAAGTAGCAGATCCTCTGCGCAAAGCTGAGCCCGGAGGCAAACAGCGGATTGTCGGTGCGCAGGATCTGGATCATGCCGCGCGCCCAGCGGATGCGCTGGCCCACGTGCGCCGAAAGCCGCTCCGTGGCCAACCCGGCCGCCTGCGGAATATTGATGTAGGCCGTGTTCCAGCCGTTGATCTGCATGCGCAGCGAAGTATGCGCGTCTTCAGTGACGGTTTCAACCGCGATGCCGCCGATCTGGTCCAGCGCCTCGCGGCGCAGCACGGCGCAAGAACCGCAGAAGAAGGAGGCGTTCCAGAAGTCGTTGCCGTCCTGCACAATGCCGTAGAACAGTTCGCCCTCGTTGGGGATGATGCGGAACTGTCCCAGGTTGCGCTCAAACGGATCGGGCGAATAGAAATGGTGCGGCGTTTGCAGCATGGCCAGGTTGTCGTCGCGCAAAAACCAGCCCACCGTCATCTGCAGAAAGCTGCGCGTGGGTACGTGATCGCAGTCGAAGATGGCCACATAGGGCGAGGTCATCGACTTGAGCGCGGTGTTGATGTTGCCGGCCTTGGCATGCTTGTTGTCGGGGCGGATCTTGTACCCCAGACCCGCCTCGAAAGCGAACTGCTCAAACTCCTTGCGCCGTCCATCGTCCAGGATGTAGACGTGCATCTTGTCGGCCGGCCAGTCCATATTCAACGCGCCCAAGGCGGTGTAACGCACCACGTCCAGCGGCTCGTTGTAGGTGGGGATGAGCACGTCGATGTGCGGCCACGCATCCGTATCCTCGGGCAGCGCCACCGGGGCGCGGCGCAGCGGCCAGATGGTCTGAAAGTAGCCCAGGAACAAGATGACGAAGGCGTAGCTCTCGGCCAGAATCAAACTCATGATGAAGAAGGCGTCCAGCCACGTCCAGTGGTTGGAACGATCCTGGAAGAACAGCACCGTCTGTGAAATGCGCCAGTAGCCGTAGCGAAAGGTGCAGAACATGGACATCATCATCAGGGACAAGGTGACCAGATAGGAGTCCGAGCTGCGGGCCAGTGCCAGGGCCATCAACAACGTCAGCAATCCCAACACCGTTTGCTGCGGCCAGCTAAGAGGCAGCACCGCCAGGAAGACAAAAATGGTTCCTGCCGCCAGCAGAATCAACAGACGGAGGAATCGCGTGAAGATGTTCTCCCCCGCTCCGATGCTCTGCCATATACCCGATGCCGTCATTTTTCACTCCAGCGCACGCCGCAGAAGCCGGAGCTTGCGGGTGCCGATTGGCTCTTGACCCATCCTGCCAGATTGCCAAAGTCTTCCGCCACCGTGGAACTGGGGGCGTAGTCAACCACCGTCATACCTTCCGCCAGGGCTTCACTGACGGCCGGGGCACGACGCAGGGCAAAGGGCAACAGACGCTCCCCCAGCTGCTCGCGCAACACCTCGCGTACATCCAGGTGCAACGGCAGCGAGGCATCAAACTGATTGAGCACATAGAACGGCATGGCGTTGGGTCCGCTGGAGTCGGCAATGCGCTGAAAAAAGGAATCGATGGCACTGACGCTGACCACGGAATTCATATCGGGCATGACCGGGACCAGGACCAGAGGCGCCATCCGCAACACCCGGCGGGTGGTTGCCCCCGAGGCCGTGGCCAAATCGACGATCACGCGGCTGACTCCAGCTGCGTACTTGCCAATCTCGGCTACCAGCGGCTCTTGCTGTGCAACTTCAGGCCCCAGTGCGTCCGGATCAACGGTGACCATCTGAATCGGAGCATCGCCCCCGGTGCCGGGAGCCGTAAAAGTCCGCAACTGCCCGGGACGCTGGTCGCGGGCGCCAAAGTAAAACGGCAGCAGGCCGTAGGGTGCCGTGTCCACCAGCAGCACGCGTTCACCGCGCGCGGAAAGCGCACGGCCGAGCGTGGCCGTCAGGCTGGTTTTGCCCACCCCGCCCGCCAGCGAGAAGATGGCCATGACCGGAGCACGCGAAGCCGTCAGCGCGGGCGCGGGCTCCACCGGAGCCACACCGCCATGGAAGACACTCTTCAAGGCAAACCAACGGGAGGTGAGGCGGTCGCGCTGGCCCTGCAAGGTCACTTCCGCCGCCAGCGGAAGCATGGCAGGAGCAGGAACCGGCGCATCGACCGGACGATCTGTATTGAGCCAGGCTGGCCGGGATGCGGCTTCAGAAAAATCAGGCGCGCCCCAGCCGGGATGCGGCGCGGATCGGGGCACTTCCCGCGCGGGAGGCGGCGCGTAAGCTGGCTGTGCCACCGCTGCCGGGAAGGCCTGCGAGGGGCGATAAGCAGGCATCGCCGGGGCCGTGGAAGCAAAGTTTTGCGGCGCAAAGTAGGAGTTTTGAGGGACCGGGGCAGGGGCTGCGTCGGGCGGATGAGGCTCGGAACGCTGCTGCTGCCAGGCCGCCTGCTGGGCGGCACGAATCTGCTGCGCGGCCTGCGGCGTGGACTGCGTATCGGGAGCGGCGCGCTGGACGGAGTGAGCTGGATCGGCGGCAAACTGCGTGGCACGAGCCTGCTCCGCCGCCTGTTGCTGGGCGCGAGCCTCCTGCGCAGCGCGCTGCGCCGAGTGAGCCTGTTCCGCGGCAAACTGCGCAGCCCGCGTCTGCTCCGCGGCCTGCAGCATGGCGCGAGCCTCCTCCACCGCGCGCTGCGCGGACTGGGCCTGTTCCGCGGCACGTTGCGCGGCCCAGGCCAGCTCCGCGGACTGCCGGGCGGCCTGCGCCTGTCCTGCCGCAAACTGTGTGGCGCGAGCCTGTTCCGCGGCGCGAGCGTCCTGAACGTTGCGCTCGGCAGCCTGCTGGGCGGCCATTTGCGCAGCTTGTTGAGCCACCAGTTGCGCGGCCTGACGTGCGGCTTCCTGGCGTACGGCCTGCTCTCTGGCAGCCTGCTCACGCCGGGACTGTTCCTCGGATTGGGCCGATTCGGCGGCCAGGCGAAGTTGCGCGGAGTGCTCGGCCTCAACCTGCGACTGGGCGCGCTGCTGTACGTCTTCCGCGGCCTGCAGTACACGCAGGCGAGCCTTCTCGCGGGTCTGCGCCCGGGAGGCAGAGAAGTCTCTGTACTTGGCGCCATGGAGATTGGCCCAGGAGTAGAGTGTCGCCACGTCCTCTGGAGTGTCGTTTTGTTCCGGTAAAGCTTTACGATCCGTCATAGACCTCACCCCTGGTTTCTGTGCACGCTGTCCAGGCTTCATCCCCTTCGATTTCGGAAGTCCGACTCCGGAGAGCGGTCGAGCGAGGGATCGTTCCATCCGGGCGAATGGCATCCTCTTAGCGAATCGTATGCTCACGCTGTTGACAGAACAATAACACTAGCAAGGTCATCTCCCTAACACTTTTTCGCCATCGAATGAGCCAGAAAGACTTATGCTCCAACAACTTGAGTCATCCCCAACCAGTAACCACAATCGCCGTTCACAGGTAACCGGATGGTGTAATCCCCGCCCCGGCAAGCAGCATTTCCCGGCCTGTGTTATTTTTTAAAAAGCGGTCTTAAGCGAGCTCGTAGCTCAGTTGGTAGAGCAACGCCCTTTTAATCCGAATTTGGCGATAATTTCGCAGATTTTGGAATCATCGATTTAGGCCTCAATATACTGAAAATAAAATAGTTACTTGACGTGTTGGCGTTGCACAAGGCTGCACGTTGATGCACATAATACGGTACACACTGGCTACAAATTGGCTACCAAAATCCCTGTGCTAAGCTATGCAACGAGCTCTGTGGGAGAAGACTGCGCAGGCGCGGTTCAGTTCGTTCGCCCGGAACGTCTTAAAGAACTGCAATCCGACACAGTCGCCAAGGAAGTCAAATGGCTTACTGAGGAAGACGTTGCCGAAAGATTGCGCGCGTTGCGTGCGGATCATTCTGCCTGGCGCAGCGCTCAAGACACGGGCC
>Ga0181529_10001262_pt1 | contig 33766 bp, 32 predicted proteins | sample PEATcosm2014_Bin_36_FD_119763 | JGI IMG/M metagenome (GOLD analysis project Ga0181529, IMG submission 119763) | Peatland microbial communities from MTU Mesocosm Facility, Houghton, MI, USA - PEATcosm2014_Bin10_30_metaG | ecosystem: Environmental > Terrestrial > Soil > Wetlands > Peat | place... | reverse complement strand
GCCGGGATTCGAAGCTGCCTAAGGGGGATAGATGAACATCGAAACCGTGAGGCTCGCCTGGAGCCAGGACTGCAATATCATCGTGGGCCAATCCCACTTCATAAAGACCGTCGAGGACTTGGCGGAGATCATGGTCTCCTCGATTCCGGCGGCTAAGTGGGGAATCGCCTTCAACGAGGCTTCGGGCCCTTGTCTCGTCCGTACAGAAGGAAACGATCCGGCTCTCGTTGCCGACGCGGTCGCTTGCGCCCGCGCCACTGGAGCCGGTCACAGTTTTTATATCGTCATCGGTCTCGGCGCGTTTCCCATCAACGTCCTCGATCGCGTGAAGGCCTGCGCCGAGGTCTGCCGCGTCTTCTGCGCTACCGCCAATCCCCTCGAGCTCATCCTGGCCCGGACCGATCAGGGAGCGGCCATCCTCGGGGCAGTGGACGGTTTCTCTCCCAAGGGGCTCGAGAGCGCTGCTGACAAAGGCGACCGAAAGTCCATGCTCCGCCGCTTCGGCTACAAGCTCGGCTAAGGCCCCAATGAAAAGAGAAGTCGAGCCCTATCGCCCTATTTCTCCCTCGCCGGCCGCTCTCGTCACTTCCTGCGACGGCAAAGGGGAGGCGAATATCATCACCCTCGGCGAGGTGTTCAACATCAGCATCCGCAAGCCTGTAATAGTAGGAATAGCGATCCGCCCGGCGACCTACTCGCATGGCCTCATCCGGGAAACCAAGGAATATGTGATCAACCTGCCGACGGCGAAGATGGTCCAGAAGGTCGATCGTTGCGGGACGGTTTCGGGCAGGGCCGGTCGGAATAAGTTCAGCGAATTCGGGCTAACGCCCATCCCCTCCATAAAGGTGAAAGCTCCGGGCATAGAAGAATGCCCCGTGAACATCGAGTGCGAGGTGATCGATATCCTCAGGATCGGCGACCATGACCTTTTCCTGGGGCAGGTCGCGGCGATGCGTGTCGACGAAGACAGGCTCGACGAGAAGGGCAATATTCGCATGGGGTCCTTGGATCCCGTCGTCTATCTCACGGGGGAGTACTGGAGCATAGGCGAGCGAATCGGAAGGCTCTATTTTTCTGCCAAGAATGAGTAGGTACCTTCGAAAGGAAACGCTGTCGTGATCCATCTCGATCGTGACTCGTACGAAAGCGAAAACATCGAAGGACTCGATCTATCCAGCGCTTCCATCCCAGGGAAGGAATTCTATCGCTGTAAAATTGAAGGCTGCAACCTGACCGAGGCGGATCTGTCGCGTTCCGTCTTCGAGGATTGCGCTTTTTCGGGATGTAACCTCTCGAATCCGTCTATCAAAGGCTCGAAGCTCATCAATGTCGCGTTTTTCGACTGCAAGATAGTCGGCCTGAATTTCTACGATTGCGATCAATTGCTTTTCGATTGCGGCTTCTCGAAAACGCATCTGCAGAATTGCAATTTCAGCGACTTGAAGATGAAGAGGGCGGATTTTTGGGGATGCAGGATCGACGAATGCGATTTCGAGAACGCCTTCCTCGTCGAGGCGAGGTTCGACGAATCGATTTTCCGCCAAACGCTGTTTCACGGCTGCAACCTTGAGAGAGCCTCGTTCTTCGAGGCCAAGGGTTACGAGATAGACCCGAGGAGCAACAACGTCAAAAAGGCCGTCTTCAGCGTACCGGACGTTCTTTCGCTTATCGAGTGCTTCGGTGTGATCATAAAAAATGCGGATTGAACGGCTAAGGCCTATTTTGCCGCGCAGACTCGATTCCTGCCCTCGGCCTTGGCCCTGTACAATGCGGCGTCGGCGCGGCGAATCAGGCTGTCGAAGTCCTCGTCCTGGGCGCGCTCGGCGACGCCGAAGCTCGCCGTTATATGCGGTCCTCCCGAGTCGGAGGACGCGAGGGCGGCCCGCGTCTTTTCCGATATGAGAATGGCTTCGGCGAGGGAGCAAAAGCGCAATATCACGAGGAATTCCTCCCCGCCCCAACGACAGGCCAGATCCGATTCGCGCAGGGAGGAGCGTATCGCCCGAGTGGATCGAACGAGGACCGCGTCACCCGTCTGGTGCCCGAAGCCGTCATTGATGCTCTTGAAGTCGTCCAGGTCGGCGATGAAGAGGCAAAGCGAGCGACCGTCGCGCTTCATTTCCCTAAATGCCTGATTCGCGAGGATGCCCAACGCGGGCCGATTGAGGAAGCCGGTAAGTCCGTCTACGGTAGCCGTCCGCTCGAGCCGGGATTGAAAACGGTTGATGGTGAAGCTCGTCAGCAGGAGAACGAGGGCGGTGATGGCCAGGCACGTCGCGAGATTGAGCTCGAGGGCTCTGCGAATCCCCGCTAAGGCCACGTTCTCGTCCTTTTCAACGAAGAGCCGCCAGCCGAGCTCGTTTACCATACGCACATTGAGGAGCCACTCTTTGCCCATCCTCATGTATCGAAAGGAGCCGCGATCGGCGGAAAGGACGCGAGAGGCGATGCTCGACAGTCCGTCGATGTCGTGTATGTTCTTGGGCGCGGCGCCGGCAGCGGAGTCGATGCCTCCTGGGGATCCTGCGACTATATTCCCGTCTTTGTCGACGAAATAGACCGAGCGTCCGTATTTTTGGCGGTATTCGGCGGTCATGCCGCTTATTGCGGCGATGTTGATGCCGACTCCGGCCGCTCCGATGAAGCGACCGCCGTAGTCGAGCACTCGATAGTTGATGAAAACCGTCAATGTGTCCGCATGGGCGAGGTCGCGGTCCACGTTTATCTCGTAAGGGGTCTTCATTAGCCTGACGCGGAAATACCATACGTCTCGATCTTCGCTCTCGCTGACCCGCTTGAGGATTCGGTCGGACTGATAATAGATGCGAGTTCTTTCCGAGACCATGAAGCTCGTGAAGGCGTCATACTTGGTCCTCACCTGGCCAAGGTACTTGATCATTTCTGCGGGAGTTTTCTCGCCCGCGAGGATCCAGTCGCGGAGGAATGTATCCGAGGCCATCATCGACGAAATCAGGATCGGGCGGACCAAGTCCCTTTGGATTTCGGACTATACCGTGTCAGAAGTCACGGGCAGCTCATTGTCAGCGATCGAGGCCTCGAGGGCTTGCCGAGAGGCCATGAAGCCGAAAAAGCTCGTGCCAGCGAATCCTAGCGTCAATAGGGACGCGATAAGGGCGATGAGACGCCTCCTATCCCCGATTCCCGTTTTCATGCGACCGCCATTCCTGGACTATAATGTATATTTGATTCGATGAGTTCGCTCAAGCCCGATCGATTGGAGCGGCGGAAGGAGTCAGCCGATGTTCGCGATGGATGGCCCGAAGGTCGTTTCGGAGATGGAGGCGATCATGGAGATGTAGTCCCCTGGGCAGGACGAAAAAAGAGATGCCTCGCGAGGCGGAATCTGCTGAAGGAACAATGGGCGGAGGTCTACTTCGATAGGGCGGATATGGTGTCGAGGAAGATCGCCCCTCCGCTTCGCACGGAACCATCCGGCGGGACGCTGCGGCCTATTTTATCTGGACCATCTTATCCTATGGGATGGAGAGGAATTCGCCTTCTACATGGCGCCTGTAGGCGATGTTCCATGATCGTCATTAAAAAATCAATTGCTCCAGCCTTTTGTCGTCCTTCTTCCAATCGGGGTCGACTCGGACCGAGAGTCTTAGCTTGACTTCATAATCGAAGATATCGGCCAGATCTTTCTCGGCATCTTCCCTGATTCGCTTGATCATCGAGCCGCCTTTGCCGATGAGGATTCTTTTTTGAGATTCGCGCTCCACGACCAGGTCGTACTGGGCGAGGAGGCTGCCGTTCGGCCCGCGCGATGAATCCTCGTAGGAAACATAAACGGCGTGGGGTAACTCGTCTCGCGCGTGGAGGAATATTTTTTCGCGAATTATCTCCGCGATGCGGAAGACCGGTTCCTGATCGGTATAATATTCCTCCGGATACCAAGCCGGGCCTTCCTGCGCGCGGGCGTAGAGGGCGGCAAGCAATTCATCTAAGCCCGAGCCGGTGCGCGCCGAGATTTCGAAGACATGGGCCTCGGGAAATTTAGCCGACAAGAAGACGCGAGACGCCTCCGGGTCGGCCTCGGGCGAGTCCATCTTATTGATGGCGACGACGAGGCGCTCGGCCGCAGGGATGAGGGCCGCGGCAATGGCCTCTTCCTCGGGGCCAGGCCTCCGCGTGGCGTCGACAACGTAAAGGACGATATCCGCGTCGGCGAGGGCCCCGATCGAGACTTCCCTGAGACGTAGGTTTAGCTTCTTCTCCGAGATATGATATCCGGGCGTGTCGAGGAAGACGAGTTGGCCCTCTGCCCTGTTGATTATGCCTCTGACGGCATTACGGGTAGTCTGCGGCACAGGAGAGACGATGGATATTTTTTCGCCGCAGAGGGAGTTGACAAGCGTCGATTTGCCGACTGAGGGCCTGCCGGCGATGGCTACGAAGGCTGATTTGGGCATGCTGCACCTTAGGAGAAATAAGTGGACGGCGGTTCCAGGCCAGTCCAAAGAGCGAATTGCGCCGCCGATTGGTAGCGGAGCATCTTCCATCCGTTTATGATGCGGCAGCCTGCCGCGGCCGCGCGCTCCAGGAGGAGGCTTCTCTCGGGACGGTAGATGAGGTCAAAAACGGATTCTCGGCCGGAAAAATCGTACCAGTCCAGGGGATCGCCCTGGCGCTCGCCGTCCATGCCGACGACCGTGGCTTGAATGACGATGTCCGCGTGCGCGGCGAGAAGTTCAGTGGAATGCTCCGTGCAGGGGCCGTAGGCGAAGCCGTAGCGTTGCGAGAGGATGCGCGCCTTTGAGACCGTCCTGTTGAGGATGACCGTGCGTACGCCGAGGCCGGAAAGGACATGGGCTATCGCCTTGGCGACGCCGCCGGCGCCAATGAGCGTGGCTTTCAAGCCGCGCAAGTCCGATCCTCCCATGAATTCGGAGAGGGCTCTCTCGAAGCCTTGTGCGTCTGTGTTGTAGCCCATCCAGCCGCCAGCCTCGCGAACGAGGGTGTTGCAGGCCCCGATGTCGTCCACTTCGGGCGAGCGTCGAGAGAGGTAGGGAAGCAGGGCTTCCTTGAGGGGTACGGCGACTGCCGCGCCCTGGGCGGAGGTAGCCTCGAGCGCCGACAGGAAAGCCGCCGCGTCGCCGGCCGGCATCGGGACGTAGACGGAATTTATCCCGGCGGCCTTGAACGCGGCGTTGTGGAGTACCGGCGTCTTAGAAGAGAGCACGTTGCCGCCGCCACCGAGGGCATAGACGGTCGTGTGACGATCTATATCGTGGAATCGGTAGGTCTCCTCCAGGGTCGAGGGATCGAGATGGCCGGGTGCCGCTACCGGCAAGCCGGCGCGAAGGGCGCTCGTATAGGCGATGCAGCAGCCAATGCGCTCCGAAAGCACTCGGCTCGGCATACCATATTCCCCCATTCCTACAAGGATCCGCTCTCCCGGAGGAAGGGAGGATGCCCATGTAAAGAACCTGGCGAAATCGTCCGCGCCGTGGGGCGTGACTGCGAGCTTGGGGATCTCGTCAGCCTCGAGGGCGAGATCGTTCAACGCCTCGTCGAAATCTATAGGCATATCCGAGAGATAGTGACGCGAGCGAATAATCCTCGTTCCAAAGGTATGACAGGCCTCCTCTACGGAAGGGACGCGAAAATCGCTCTCGAGGTCTACGTAAGCGAAGTTCGCGCTCTGATCGGTCCTGGCGTAGGCGATGGCTTTGGCGATCATGACCAGCCGCTGGCCTTCGCCGTCGACGAAGCTCCCGCCGTCGCACTTGCGTCGTACCGCGAGTATACAGGGCAAGTTCGCGAGTACGGGGAAATCGCGAACGGCGAAGGCTTCCGACGGATCGAGGAGATCGGCGCGGAGCTCTACGATGTCGATTTTCCCCCGATAGCGATCGAGGGCCGCGAGGTTTTCGGAGATGGTCCTGGCCGTGAGCGATAGGCAAACCAGAGGCATGCGTCATCCCTCCTAGAAATCGGCTCGGTAGAGGTATACATCCGTGATTCGATCTTCCTCCAAAGATAGGCGGAGCCTGACCGGATAGGATTTAAAAGGCATCCGGTATAGGACGAACGCGGGGCCGTTCTCATAAGGCTGGCCGAGTACCGACAGGATCTTGTCCAAGGTATCGCCCAGAAAGAGTCCGTAGATCGAGCCGGGGTATGGCTTCGTGAAGCGGAATTGCCAGATCCGGTCCCCGTACAGAAACAGAGTATATCCAGCGCCGTAAATGAAAGCCACATCGTCCTGCCAAGCGGCATCGCCCCTTACCGCGCATACAGAGGCGGGAGGCCCGAAGCGAGACAGAGAATCGGCGAGGCTCAAGCCGAGGAGATCGGCCGGATCATCATCGAGTACGGCCGGAGACTGAGCGGGAATCATAGGGGGCGTCGGAGAACTTGCCTGAGCATCCGCACCGCTCTGGTTTCCCGCGAGGGCCGGGCTCTGCGCGATAAGTGCAGAAGGCAGGACGAGGGCGAGAATAGAAACAAGCATAAGGCCTAGGGGCAGGATAATGAATCGTCGCATACGATAGCGACTCTACAGGATGCGGTCTCCGCTGTCCATGAGAGCTTGTCGGGCCGTCGGCTTTCGTAGAGAATAGGAGAAAATTGGCTTCAAGGAGATCTTCGTGCCAAGCGAAAACGTCGCGAACCGGCTTCCTTCCGATGCCCTGGATGCATTCCTGGACGGCATTCTGGCCGAGCTTCGCGATCCCACGGACCCGATCGCCCTCGACGAGATACGGGTAGCGTTCAGAAAAAGGGTCCCTTTCCGTCTTCGTTCCTACGCGGCGGCGGCGCTTATTCTCAGGGCCGCAGGCTTGTCCCGCTCAACCGGCCGCTCGATATCCAAGGAACCGTTGACTTCACCGATCAGGGAGCCGCGAAAAGACATTAAGGCCAAGCAGCCAGGGCCGGATGAGCTGGCTAAGGCGGAAGGCAAGACGACGAAGCGGGCATTACATGCTAAAGAAGCCGAGCGATCGGCACTGCCTCCGCGGCCTCGTTATGCCGGCTCGGGAGTCACCCTCTTCTTCTCGATGGGGAAGCGGCAGAGGCTCTACCCGAGAATCTTGATCGACCTTGTAATCGATGTCGCGGGACTCTCTCCAGAATCGATCGGCGACGTCCGAGCCTTCGACAACTATTCATTCGCGGATATCGATCCGCAAAGGTCGGACGCAGTGATTTCGGCGCTGAACGGCTACGAATTCAGGGGTCGTAAGCTCTCGGTCGGCCCGGCGAAAAAGCGCGACGGTCAAGCGGTAGCCGACTGACGAGGAATCGAAGGAGCCTTTCATGGACCCGCTAAAGAACCCATCGCCAAACGGCGTAGGCCAGAACGAAGTTGACGGCGATCGCGAGACCGAAGCAGAGGCCCGCGGTCGCGGCATACAGGGTTGCCCTGCGCTCGACGCGGCGCGCCAAAGTCTCGGGGTCGCCTTCGACGACGAAAGTCTGCGCGCCATTGTCCTCGGATTCCTGCGGCGAGAACAGCGTGAGCGTCCGGGGGTCGCGACGGTCGGCCCCCGACTCGCTCATGCCTATCCAAGTCGCATTTATGGGCGGAGTATCTCCTTCGAGGAGGATGTGCCGCGCTCCTGAAAAGCGCAGCGGAAGCCTCAGGAGGTCTCGCAGGGTTCGCGCCTCGAGGGCGCGGCGCCAGAGCCTGCGGTAGGCGAAAAAAAGCGCCAGGCCCGGAGGCGCGAAAGGGAGTACGGGGGCCGCGCCCGCAAGGAAGATCAAAGCTCGCAAGGTCGGGAACTGGGAATTGCTCAAGAGCAGCAGTATACCGCTGAGGACGGCGAGGCCGAGGGCGAGCGATACGCGCGTGGGGTAGTTCCAGTATTCGTTCTGAGCGCGGCCACCCGCAACGAGCCGGGATACGAGCCTCGCATCGCCGTCGTCGTGGCAGACCGCCACGAGGCTCTCGTCGGGAGCGTCGACGAAGACGGGGCGCCCCTCGTCGATCGTGAGGAGACCCGCGACGAAGATGCTCGTCCCTTCGACCAGCGACGAAACCGAGTGATAACGTAGGCGCTCTATCGAGCCGGGCGCGGCTCGAGCTTCGGGAAGAGCCGGAGATGCAACGTAGAGGGGAGCGCGGGAAAGGTCCACTAAAGCGCTGACGTCCTTTCCCCGTACCCAAATCCTGTCGAGCCCCTCGATGGCTTCGATCTTCCCATAGAGGCGGAAGCGACCGACAGTCGCGCGACCCTCGCGTTCGGCCGCTGCGAGGTCGCTGTAACGGAGCGCGCGAGCAAGAGTTAAAAGGATAACCCGTTCCCGGAACCGCCTCCATTGGTTGCGTAGCCTGAAAGCGCCGGCTATGGGGATGAGGAGATAAAAAAGCGTGGCCGCCGCGAAGGCGGCATAAAGGGGAAAGAGCACCGCTTGAGTCCCCCAAGCCCTAAAGATTAAAATCAGGCTACCATGCTCGAGAGGCTCACGGTGGGACCCATTGCAGAGAATGCCTATGTAATCGTGGAAGGCCTCTCTTGCATTCTCGTAGACCCCGGAGCCGAAGCGCTGCGAATACTCTCCTTCCTGGACTCGCGGAGCCTTGTTCCCGCTCTGATCGTCGCGACGCATGGCCATCTCGATCATACTGCCGCGATACCCGAGCTGCTAGACGCTTGGCGGACGCGCGGCATCAAGGTGCCGCTCGCTGCCCATGAAGAGGATGCCTCCTACTTCGGCGAGCAAGGCGAGGAAACCAATAGGACGCTTTTCGCCGCCATCCACGCGCTCGGCTACTTTAAGGCATATTGGCGGCCCATCCCTGCGCCGCAGATGTTCCTCTCGGATGGCGACCTCCTCCCTGACGGCTCCTATAGGGTGATTCACAGCCCGGGGCATTCGCGAGGGTCTTTGTGCCTGTACGACGAGGAGGCCGCTATCCTCATCTCTGGCGATACCCTTTTCCGCGATGGCGTCGGGCGTACGGACGGTCCCGACTCGGATCAGGCCGCCCTCGGGGCGAGCCTCGAACGTCTCTTCGCCCTACCGCCTACGACGCGGGTATTTCCCGGGCACGGCGAAGAGACGACAATAGGCCGGGAGTCCGGTCTATCCTGACATGCAACAAGGCTCGTTCATTGAAACGATGTAGATTTCCCGGCATACTTCCTCGGCAATGAGCATATCACGCCGCTTTTTATTACCGTTTCTCGCTGCCTGCGTTTTCCTTTCGGGCTGTGCGCAGACCTCGCCTAGAGAGCTTTTCCGATCGGATTTCGTCCTCGATACGGCCTGTACGGTCCGGCTCGTCGGAGGCGGAAGCGAGGCTTTGCTCGATGCCATCTTCGCCAGGCTCCGTCAAATAGAAGCCGAGCTCAGCGTCAACATGCCCGACAGCCAGATCGATGCGGTGAACGCCGCTGCCGGCATATCGCCGGTAGCGGTGGGGCCCGACGCTTTCGCCATACTCGAGCGCGATCTCGACCTTTCGGCCTGGTCCAAAGGGGCATTTGACCCGACCGTGGGTCCGCTCGTGAAGCTCTGGGGTATCGGAACCGATCACGCTAGGCTGCCGGAACCGAAGGAAATCGCCGCGGCCAAGAGCTTGGTCGGATGGAAAGGCATAGTCTTGGACGAGTCGAAGCGAAGAGTCTTCCTAGAAAGGAAGGGCATGGCCCTCGACCTTGGTTCCACTTCGAAGGGCTATGCCGCGGACGAGGTACTAAAGCTCATCCGCGAGGCCCGCGTTAGGGGAGCCGTGATCGACCTAGGGGGGAATATCCTTGTCGAGGGCAATCGGCCGGACGGCAAGCCCTGGCGTATCGGGCTCCAAAACCCCTTCTCGACCGATAGGGGCGTATACCTGGGAATCGCCGACCTGACAAGCGAGACGATGGTCACTTCGGGCGTCTATGAACGCTTTTTCATCAAGGACGGCAAGCGCTATCACCATATTTTCGATACGAGCACCGGTTACCCCGTGGACAACGGGCTGATGTCGGTGACCATCGTGACGCCGAAATCCTTCGATGCGGACGGCTTTACGACGGCGATCTTCGCGATGGGCCGAGAGAAAGGGATGGCGTTGGCCAAAGAGAAGGGCGTCGACGTCATCGTCATCGATTCGAACCGGAAGGTGTACATGAGCCCCGGCGTCTCGACCTATTTCGAGATAACCGATCCTTCTTTTTCCTTCGCGGAATAGACATCAACTTCGATATCCGCCAAGCCCATCCTAAGGAAGAGCCATGGCGCTCCCGCGGCGACCCATGCGCCGACGAAGGCATAGCGAAGGAAGCGAACGAGCGGCGGCCCGCCGACCTCGAGGCTCGCGAGAAGGAGTTTGGGGAGGGCATAGACGATGGCCAGGGTCGCCATTCCGAAGAGGTATCGCAGCGCTCTCTTTCGGAAAGAGCCCGCGACCGAGAAGGACGTTCCTCTTTTTGAGTAAATAGCCGCTCCGGCGAATCCGAACAAGGCTCCCGAGGACGAAGTATCCTGAATATAGAGAAGGTTCATTCCAAGGGCGACGGCGGCTACGAAACCCAGGGCGAGAGTATCGCGGAGACCTGCGAAGAATCGATCGATCCTGTCTCCGAGTAGGCGGTCGAAAACGAGCATCGTCGCGCCTATCGCCCAGCCCGCGATCACGTCAGTCGGGAAATGGACGCCGAGGTATATGCGCGATAAACCGACCAGGAAGGGCAGGACGATCGCCAGGACCAAGCTCCAGGGTGGTCGGAACAGGACCTGAACGGAACCCCAAAAGACCGTCGTCGTTTGAGCGTGCCCCGAAGGCAGGCCGTAACCGCTTTCCTTCACCATCCCGAGGGAAGGATCCAGGTCGTAGGGTCGCGGCTGCGCGAAGATCAGCTTGAGCCTGAGGTTGACGACGGAGGATAGGAATACGAGGATGCCGATCCTCAGTCCCCGACTCTTATCGACGCACCAGTAGATCAGGGGGAGGAGGACGAGGTAGCCATATTCCGTCCCGAGGAGGCTGAGGCCCCGCATCAGAGCCGTCAGAGCGGGACCGGCGAGGGTTTGCGCGTCGCGGACGAGGGCGAGTTCCCAGGAAAGCAGATGATTCATGGGGAACGCCTCCACGGTCATTGTACGATCGGGCAGAGCCCGATCGCAAGCGCTGTCTCGAAGCTCGCCTCGGGCATCGGCCGCGCAAAAAGAAAGCCCTGGTATTGATCGCAATTCGCCTCGCTGAGCCAGGCGAATTGATCCCCGTTCTCTACACCCTCCGCCACGACGGAAAAGCGGAGCCTATGCGCAAGATCAATGACCGCTCCGGCGATTGTCGTGGCTCTCCTATCGCAGGGCAGGGGCTCGACGAAGGATTGAGGGAGCTTGACGCAATCGACGGGGAAATCTCGCAGCGTCGCGAAGGACGAGTAGCCGGTTCCGAAATCGTCGATCGAAATCGAACATCCGAGAGCCTTAAGCTCGGCCAGCTTCTCTATCGCGTCCGCCCCGTTTTTCATGATCCCGCTTTCCGTGATCTCGAGATCGAGTCGCGAGGATGAGAGGCCGGTAGCGGATAGAATAGCTCGCACGTCCTTTACGATCGAATCGCTGCGGAATTGAAAAGGAGAGAGGTTAACCGATATCGGGATCGGCGAAAACCCCTTTCTCTCCCAAGAGGCCGCGCTTGCGCATGCTTTGGCCAGGACGATGCGGCCGAGCTCGCCGATGAAACCCGAGCGCTCCGCCGCCCCGATGAAGTCCGACGGCTGCCTCATGCCACCCTCCGGCAGACGCCATCGCGCGAGCGCCTCCACGCCGACGATCCGGCCTAGGATATCTACTTTCGGTTGGAACCACGGCAAGAAGGATTCGGATCTAAGCGCTCCCTTGAGCTCGTGCTCTATGAGCGAATTCGCGATGAGCCTCGAGTGAAGGGCCGCGTCGTACAGTCGGTATGATCCTGGACCATCGTCCTTCGATAGATGGAGGGCGGCTTCCGAAGCCCTGATCAGCGTCTCCGGCCGAGTTCCATCGGTGGGGTACAGCGCAAGACCGAAAGAGGCAGATAGGCCGATCTCGATTCCTCCTATTGAAAAGGAGCGGTCGAAGGCGCGTCGGGACTTGTCGATAATCTCCTTCGCGTCATCGGGATCCTTCACCTCGGACAAGAGGACCAGAAAAACGTCGCCGCCCGAGCGGGCGACTACGTCGTCGATCCGGAAAGAGCGGGCGAGGCGGCCTGCGGACTCGATGAGGATCGCGTCTCCCGCGCCGGGTCCATGGATTTCGCCGACGCGCTTGAATCTGTCGATACCTACGGCCATGACCCCCAGAAGCCTCCCGCGCCGCGCCGCCACCTCGATGGCCCTCGCGACATCGAGCTCGAAGCTCTCGCGATTTGGTAGCCGGGTGAGGGGATCGTGGCTCTCGAGGAACTCGGCCCTGAGCTCAGCGTCATGGCGGCCAGCGGCTTCCCGCCTAAGTTCGGACTTTCGTTGTCGCAGGGCCGTTATGAGTCTTCCGCGCGTTTCTATTGAGCGACGCAGGCCTTGGATCAGGGAAAACTGGGCGATGGAGGCAATTACGCCCAGACCGATACCCTCGAATGCGAACAGGGAAAAAAGAAGGGAGTTTTCCCTCCAGGAAAGTAACCCCGCGGTCTCCGCCAACCCGACCGCGAGGAAGACCAAGGCTTGAGCAATGCAGGCGTAGATCGCCCCCCTAAGACCGAAGAATACGACGGAAAGGATAGTCGCGACGCAAATCCAAGTCTCGCCGGTGGAAACGTTTCCGAAACGAAAGAGCAGGTACCCACCAAGAAAGAAAACGAGCGAGACGAGGGAGATATAGAGCGTCTTTCCTAGGATCGACCTGTTTAGGTAGAGTACGACGATAGCGAAATAGGAGACTGAGCAGACAATGAGGAAACCGAAATCGCCACTACGTAGCGCAAAGATCAAACTTGGTACGAGAAAGACGACCCCTAGCAAGAAACAGAGGCGGAGTAGGCTTCTGGCGATCCTGAGACGAAAATTATCGGTTAATTCTCCCAAATGGATGCCCCGAGGATGGTTCTCATCTCCGGGGCAGATCCTAGCGTCGTCGATATCCAACATAACTCCGTATAGTAGCAGAGACCACTTATTTGCAGTTTATAACATATTAGACATTTTGTTAAGCTTCTTTTTTATTGTTGTAGGGTTTATCTTGACGGAGCTTTAGTCGCATAGTAGAAACGATTTGCCGCCGGCATGGTGAAATGGCATACACGGCAGACTCAAAATCTGCTGCCAGCGATGGCTTGAGGGTTCAAGTCCCTCTGCCGGCATTCGGGAAACCGACGACTCGGTCAGTCGCCGGTTTCCCGTCGCTTTTTCTCGGGGTATTATACTTGCGAAAATAAGGAGACTACGATAGCTTTCGAAGGCTCCCCGAGTTATCGAAAACGCGAATACCTGTCGATTTTTCGGTGGTCGAGGCTCGCCTCGGCGGCGTATCATCTCCGAGAGAGGTGCCGATCATGCCCGAGCTACCGCCGTTTTCCGTAATGGACGCCGCCTTCCGCGAACGGGACGATACCTTCGACGGTATTTTCTTCGCCGCGGTCACGACTACCGGGATTTTTTGCCGTCCCTCATGCCCGGCGAGAAAGCCTCTGGTCGGGAATACAGTCTTTTATGCGACTGCGGCCGAGGCCCTGTTCGCTGGATATCGTCCTTGCCAACGATGTAAGCCTCTTTCTTCATCGGCCGATCCGGACTGGCTCGCCCAGCTCGTCGCTCGGGTGGAGGCCGATCCTAAGTGCAGAATAAGAGACGCCGAGCTCAAGGTCGAAGGATTCGACCCTGCTACGGTCAGGCGGCGCTTCAAGGCGCGTTACGGGCTCAGCTTTCAGGCTTACCAGCGCGCTAGGCGGCTCGCGGCCGCCTTCGAGGCGATCAAGTCCGGAGGCAGCCTGGACGATGCCGTCTTCGACTATGGATACGAGTCGCATTCGGGCTTTCGCGATGCCTTCGCGAGGCTTTTCGGAGACCCTCCAGGCCGGACTGCGAAAGTTCCGAGCGGCGACTTCATACGTCTCGCCTGGATCGAAAGCAGCCTCGGGCCCCTCATAGCGGGGACGGTCGATCGAGGGATTTGCCTGCTCGAGTTCACCGACCGCCGCATGCTCGAGACGCAGGCCCTGACGTTAAAATCGCGTTTGGGATTGCCCGCCGCGCCAGCGCCGCATCCTTATCTCGATCGATTGGAAGCGGAGCTCGACGAGTATTTCGCCGGCAAGCGCTCGGAATTCGGAGTGCCAATCCATGAGCCCGGTACTCCCTTCCAAGAACGGGTCTGGGCAGCCCTCCGCGAAATACCCTATGGAGAGACGCTCAGCTACGGCGAGCTCGCGCGCACGTTAGGCGATCCGGCCGCTGTCCGCGCCGTGGCCCAGGCCAACGGACGCAACCGCATCGCTGTGCTCGTGCCCTGCCATCGGGTCATCGGGGCCGACGGGGGCCTCGGGGGCTATGGCGGAGGCCTCTGGCGTAAGCGAAGGCTCCTCGAGATCGAAGGCGCCGCGCTCTCTTGAACGATTTACCATGTCGGCCTGGCTGCGCGGCTTGTTGCATCGCCCCCTCCATATCATCGCCCATTCCGGGCATGCCCGCGGGAAAGGCCGCGGGCATGCCCTGTGTCCAGCTCACTGCCCGGGGACACTGCGCCCTCTATGGCAAGCCCGAGCGACCCGATGTCTGCGCCTCGCTGAGGCCTTCACTAGAGATGTGTGGATCGTCCTATGAGGAGGCCTTCGCCTACCTTGCCGCTCTCGAACTATCGACGGATTCATAAATCGAAGCGCCGGCAACGACTTGAGCTTCCCCAAGCATTCCGGTCAGTACTTTTTCCATGCTGGTCCGTATCTCATCGTAGCGAGGGCTCGGGGAAGCGAAGGCTGCGAGGTTTTCCTTCGCCGGATCCTCGGATTCGCTTTCGCCTGGGCGAGCTACGGCCCAGGCCATATGCGGCTGGGTGAACTCCAGGTGGAATTGTATCGCCAGCGTGTCGGAACCGTACCTAAAGGCCTGATTAGGCCAAGCCTCGCTAGAGGCGAGCAGCCGAGCGCCGACGGGGAGATCCCATGCGTCGTCGTGCCATTGTATCGCGAGGAAGCCTCCGAGGTCGTCGCCAATCGTCCCGAGAACGGGATCGGCTGAGCCGGCCTCGCTGAGCCGGAGGCGCTTGAAGCCGAACTCGGGCGCAGGGCTCTTGAAGACACTCGCGCCAAGGACGCGCGCCAGCAGCTGACTTCCCAGGCAAATGCCGAGAACCGGGGTATCTGCCTTGAGGCATCTTTCCAAAAAGCGCAATTCATCGATCATCCAGGGATTGCGTGCGTCGTCGTAGGCGCTCATGTAACCGCCGTAGACTATCACGAGATCGTAAAGCCGGGGGTCGGGCGCCTGCTCGCCTGCGAATATGAGTAGATTCTCCGCCATATCGCCTCTATTCGAGCAAAAGGATTCGTCGTTGTATCCGAACTCGGGCATCCAATGTTGCACCTTCAAAATACGCGCCATGTGTCCTCCTGTCCGACGAGAAAAATACCAAGAAGCGCGAGGGAATGGAAAGGGCTCAAATCAATAGACAGTCTTTTACTCGATCCGTATACTGAATTCTTCATGAGCATGTCGTCTCGGCCCGATAGCCGGCGGATCCCGCCCGTCATCCTTCTCGCGCCTTTCATGGGAAGCCTGGACGGGAGCATCGTCGATGTCGCCTTGCCTACGAACGTCGATCGGCTTCGCGTCGGCCTCGATTGCGTCCAAGGGGTCATCTCAAGCTATCTTATCGTGATATCCGCTCTTGTCCTCGCCCTCGGCAAGATCGCCGAAAAGCGGGACAAAGTAGGTATGTTCGAACACTGGTTTCTCTCGTTCGGTACCGGTTCCATGCTTTGCTCCACCGCATTTAGCCTGCCCATCCTCATCCCCGCGCGCTCGGTTTCCTCTCTCTCTCCTCATTCGTCGCCGGGCTCGGGCTCATGAGCCTTCTCGATCTCGCCTCGAGCGCGCGACTCGGGAGGCCGGTGAAATACTTCATTCCCGAGCGCCCGGATGCTTTCATATTCGGAACGAGGAGCGTCTTTGTCTCGGCGGCGCCGCTCTGCTTGGCCGCGATCGCCCTTATTCTCGCCCGCGGGCTGAAGAGCGATCGCTAGCATGGACGCGAAGGGGATAGCCGAGATATGCGGCGTCGCAGTCTTGTCGGGTTTTTCCAAGTCGGGGGTTCCGGGCATCGGCATACTCATCCCCGCACTAGGCGCAATGGCCATGCAAGCCAGGGTCTCCACGGGATTCATCCTGCCCGTCCTCATCGAAGGCGACTGCGTCGCGGTTGGCTATTGGCAGCGCAAGGCTGAATGGCGGCGGCTTTTGCGTATTCTCCCCTGGACCGGCCTGGGGATCGTCGTCGGATATTTCCTGATGAGGATCTTGAGCGACGCCGTCTTCAAGCCTCTTCTCGGCGCGATGATACTGCTAATCGTCGCGATCGATCTAGCGCGACGCGCGGCGAAGGTGGAGCTGCGCGCCGAAAGCAGCGTTCTCGCCGCGGCGATCGGGATTCTGGCGGGCGCCTTTACAATGATCGCCAATGCGGCCGGCCCCGTAATGACCATTTATCTATTGTCGATGAATCTGTCGAAGGAAGAATTTGTAGGGACCGGAGCTTGGTTCTATTTCATCATCAATCTATTCAAGCTGCCTTTCAGCGTCGCCCTGGGCCTGGTGACATGGTCCACGGTACTGGTCAACTTGGAGCTTTTACCCTTGGTCCTGATCGGGAGTCTCATCGGCGTGCTCGCGATGAAGCGGATGTCTCAAAACGCCTTTAATATAATCGCCGAGGCGCTGGCGGTCGTAGGCGGGGTGCGGTTGTTTTTTTAACCCCAATCGATGTTCCGCGCTTCCGCCTCGCGAGGAATCCGATATCAGCTTTTCTCATATCGTCTTCACTTTCTGGAACTTCGCGAGCGCCGCATCGAAACCTTCGCCCGAGCAGGCGTCGAGCAATTTGGCCGCGGCCGGGAAGACAGAGGAGGCGAGGGCCTCGCGTTCCTCTGCTGAAAAGTCGGAAAGCACATAGCTGGCGATGTCGGCATGGCCGGGGCGGCTGATCCCGAATCGGAGGCGGGCATAGTCCCGCGTTCCAAGCCGTGCCTCGAGGGAGCGCAGACCGTTGTGTCCCCCGAGGCTGCCGCCCATCTTAAGGCCGACGAAGCCGAAAGTCATCTCCAACTCGTCGTGGATTACGAGGAGTTCACGTGGGGCGATCTGATAGAATCGCATAAGCTCCACGGCGGAGTCGCCGGAGAGATTCATGTAGGTCTCGGGCATGAGGAGCCAGGTTCGGCCCGTATCGGTCTCGCGCGTGGCGAAACGGCCATTGAACTTACGCTCCCAGCGGAGTTCGTCGTAGAAGGGCAAGGATTCGAGGAATTGCCAGGCTACGTTATGACGGTTTTCCCTGTACTCGCGACCGAAATTGCCTAGAAATGCATAGAGCTTGATCAAGTTCGCCTCCGAGGGAGGTTTGACCGCCCACGCATGGCATAGTACATTTTCGCGAAGGGCAGCGTCAGGGAGGATATCATGAAAATCGATCCCGGGTTCAGCCTCTCGATCGAGGATGGGGATGGACAGAAGGCCCTCCGTTTCGTTGCCGCTGAAGACGCAGTCCTCCGTGACAGGGCCACGCTTCTCTTCGAGGCCGAATTCGACGAGCTTTGCGAGATGGCCGGCGTAGGCAAAGAGGATTGTCGGCGCTTCGAGGCTATCCGCGAAAGAACGATCTTCTCCAACGGTTGGCAATCCTGGTGCTTCGGCGGTGAGCTCGCCGCCGAAGAGCGAGTGCGGCGCGCGCGCATCGTCCCCAACGTCGCGGTCTACTGCGACGGGCCCGGCCCTCGGGAAGCCGCGGACGAGGTCCTCTCTCGCTTCCTGACTTATGTCCGCGTCGGAGACGCCAGGCTGGTCCTTGTATCAAAGGGGTCGCCCGACAAGGCCACCCCGCCCGTCACATTCAGGGTGAATCGTGTTTCCTTGGGCTTTCGGGTCGAGCTGAACGCGAAGGGGGGCCGTTTCGCGAAGGAGGGTCTTGTAGCGGAAATCCGGCTATTCTACCGCGAGGGCTACTTCGCGGTCAAGGATGCGCTGGGTGACGCCTTCCGAGCTTTTGGCCGTTTCGAGCGCCTCGACTTCCTCGGATCGGGGGATAGGCTGGTTCCCGGGGGCTACGAGTCCTGGTACAACCATTACACGCGCATAGACGATGGAATAATCGCCTCGGACCTCGCGTCGATAGGCTCGAACGGTAACCTGATAAATGCCTACTATCTCAAGCGGGGAAAGCCTACGGTATTCCAGATCGATGACGGCTGGGAGAAAGTCGTAGGAGATTGGGTACCCGATGCCGTGAAATTTCCCCGCGGGATGAAGGTCTTCGCGGAGGAGATCGAGGTCGCGGGGATGATACCTGGGATCTGGATAGCTCCCCTCGTCGTCACCAAAGGCAGCTCGTTGTTCCGCGACCGCGCCAGCTGGCTGCTCCGCGACGATAGGGGGGATCCGGTACCCGCCGGCTTCAACGACAAGTGGAATGGCATCTTTTACGCCCTCGATATCTCGCTTCACGAAGTCCAGGACCATCTCGACGGTATCTTCGCGCGCCTCGTCGAGGAATGGGGATACCGCTACCTCAAGCTGGATTTCCTCTACGCCGCCTTTCTCGAGGGTTCGCGGGCCAGGCCCGCGACCTTGGCGCGAGGAGGCGCAGCTTACGAGCATTACGATCGCCTCATGCGCCGCCTGACTTCTCGCATGATCGGTCCGCGGGGAGGGAAGATCGCGTATCTGGGCTGCGGTGCCCCCTTCGAGTCTTCTTTCCCTTACTTTCCTCTCATGCGCATCGGCGCCGACACGAAGGAGAAATGGGAGGACGAAGTCCTGAAGCGGGTCGTTCGACATCAGGGAAGGCCGGCCGCCTATACGAATTTGTCGCATACGATCGGCCGATCCCTCCTTGATGGTACGGTTTTCGTCAACGATCCCGACGTTGTCTTCTGCCGGACTGCCGGGATGGCCTTGAGCGAAACGGAGAAGGAACTCGTTGCCCTTGTCGACTTCATGCTTGCCTCTCAATTGATGTTCTCCGACGACGCGCGCGGGTTCGGCGCACGGGAAGAGGCGGAGTTCACGACCCGCATCCTAGGCCTATTCGATCGACTCGCGACGAGGGAATATGGAGCCGAGCGCATGGCCAGGGACGTGTACGGAATTTTCAGCCGAGACGGCGGAGTCATCGGCTTGGTCAATCTTTCCGGGCGTTCTTGGGTCGAGAACTCGCCGAAATGGAAGCTCGAGAAGGCAATCGTCGCTCACGTGAGGCTTGACGCGGCCGGGCTCTCTTTCGCGCCGCGGAGCCTGTCCCTGTTCGAAGCATGAGGTGAGACATGAATAGGACCGTTTTCGTGATCGGTCACAAGAATCCGGATACCGATTCGGTCGTGGCAGCCGTCGCCTACGCCGCGCTCAAGCGCGCGACCGGTATGCCCGAGGCCCGCGCCGCCCGCGCCGGTGCGGTGAATCCCCAAACTGAGTACATCTTCGACCGATTCGGCTTGGAGCTGCCGGAATTCATCTCGGATCTCGTTCCGAAGGCCGAGTATTTCATTTCGGGACCGGCACGGACGGTCCACGCCGATACGCCGCTCTGGTCGGCCCTGGCCCTGCTCGGGGAGGGCGGAGGGGAGGCTTTGCCCATCGTCGACTCGGAGGGGCGCTATCGCTCCCTCCTCCACTATGGCTCTTTCGCCCAGAACATCATCGCGAGGATCAATCCGCGCAAGAAGGCGGTGATCCCGACGAGCGTCGGCCACCTGATCGAGACTATAAAGGCCCAGGCGGTCGTCACCTTCGACGAAGGAGAGGTATTCAAGGCGAATATGATCGTCGCCGCCAACCAGACCGAATCGGTACGTGCGGTGCTCGAGGCCGAGAGCGCGGCCAACAAGGTTCTTCTCGTGGGAGACCGCGAGGATGTCCACAGGCTGGCCATCGAGGCCGGCGTCCGCGTCCTTATCGTCACCAACGGCTTCGTCGTCGGCAAGGAGCTGCGCGCGCTGGCCGAAAGCAAGCGCATATCCGTACTCATCTCGCCCTACGATACTTCCGGCACCTCGCTCCTCGTCCTCTACTCGACTCCCGTGCAGGCAATGGGCGACGCAGAGGCCAGGCCGATCCATAAGGGAGAGCGGGTGAAGGACGCCCGAAAGACGCTCGCAGCGTCGCCAAGCAGGTCGGCGGCCGTCGTCGACGACGAAGAGCGGGTGATCGGCCTACTTCGTGAAGGAGACCTCCTACGTGAGCCCAGCGTCGAAGTGATCATGGTAGACCACAACGAATTCGGACAGGCCGTCGAGGGCATCGAGAACTATCGTATCCTGGAGGTCATCGACCATCACCGCCTAGGCTCCTTCTCGACCAAGTATCCCATAACCTTCATCAATCGCGTGGTCGGTTCGACGAGCACCATGGTCGCGGGCATGTATCGCGACCAACGCGTGCCCATCCCCAGGGAGATCGCCTCGATACTGCTCTGCGGCATCCTCTCCGACACCCTCGTCCTTCGATCGGCGACGACGACCGAAGTGGACCGCGACGAGGCGGAGTATCTCGCCAACATTGCCGACCTCGAGATAGCCGAGCTCGGCGACGCTATCATGCAGTCCGCCTCCAGGGCGGCGAGTCGTCCGGCAGCCGAGATCGTTCGTCTTGACCTCAAGGAGTACGAGACGTTGGGGATGAAGCTGAGCGTGAGTCAGATCGAAGTATCCGATACGGCCCTGGTGATGGAGAAGCGCAATGAAATCCTGACGGCGCTGAATGGCATCCGTGCCGAGAAGGGCTATTATCTATCCGCCTTAATGGTGACCGACGTGACCGAGCTTGTTAGCCTCCTCTTCGTGGTCGCGAACAAGGATTTCCTGGCCCTCGTGGGCTATCCCATGACGGTCGAGGGCGTTTACGTCCTCAAGGATATGCTGTCTCGAAAGAAGCAGCTGATGCCGGCCATCTTCGAGATCGTCGAGAAGGCAGTCGGGTAAGGGATTGAGAATCGCCGAATCGTCACACCCCCGGAGCGATCATGAATGGTCGAAGGCGCCGTGGCACTTCTTGTATTTCCTACCCGAGCCGCAGGGGCAAGGATCGTTGCGGCCGATCTTGGGGCCTTCGCGCACGACGGTTTCAGGGAAGAGCTCTCCGTCGGCGAAAAGCCAGGCACCCTCTTGCTTGACGAACGAGGCTTTTTCGTGATGTTCCTCGCGCAGGCCGCCCTGGACGTACGTCGCCTTGAATTCGACCATGCCTTCCTGGTCCGTGGGATCGCCCTTCTCGATCTTCAGTATCCTGAGACCGAGCCAAGTGGATTTCTCGCTCCATCGCCGCGTAGCCTCGACATCGATGCCGTGCTCGTCGTCGCGGAGGCATGTATCGATGATGTAGTCGACGGCCTTGGTCGCATAGGCTGTGTAGCGGCTGCGCATGAGGGCCTCGGCCGTCGAGGGCTTGGCCTTTCCCGTGATGTAGGGGCCGCAGCAGTCGTCGTAGGGAAGTCCGGATCCGCAGGGACAGTTATCCATTGCTCTTGTCCTCTTGTAGCTTTCGAGCGCTCTCGAAGCGCTTCTTGTTGTATGCGACCAAAATTATAGTCGCTCTTCCCGCGTTTGGCTCCCCCTATCGGCGACCGGCAGCGTCGGCTGCCGCTTTGAAGAACCTATCACGCAATGCGTCCTCGCCGGGATTCATGTCTTTAGGCACCACCCCCCCGGCCGAGTGGGAGTGGCCGCCGCTCGAACCTATCCCTTCCAGGGCGGAGCGAACGAGGCAGAAGGCCGAAACGATCGGGCTCTTCGAGCGAACGGAGAAGTGGATTCCGACCTCGTCCTCGACGGCAACGGCAGCGGCGGATAGCTCTTCGGCCCTGAGAGCGAATTCCGCCAACACGGCCAGAGCCTCCTGCCCGCAAGGTCCACGCACGAAGGCGAAGAGGATACCGTCCTGGACGCGGGCTTCGCCGAGCGCCGCGACTATAAGGCCGAGTTCGCCGATATCGAGGACAGTGCGCACGACTCGGCTCGCAAGCTGCCAATCGCCCGCCCTGTAGAGGGAGGCATAGGCGGCGAAGTCTTCGTCGGAACAACTGCGGCTCAGGAAGTCGGTGTCGGATTGTATGCCCGCGAGAAGGGCGGTAGCGATATCGCTCGGAGGCTCCATGCCCGCTTCTTTCCAGTAGCCGTATATCATTGTCGAGCATGCGGCCAGGTCGGGACGGAGGTCGAGGAAGGGGGCGATCGCCTCCCCGGATTCGCAATGATGATCCAATACCGCGACGAGCTCCCCCGCTACGAGACTTACGTTGCCGTTGCCGGGTGAGCCGTCGACGACGATTAGCTGTCGTTTCGGTTCATCCTCGCGGGCTTGGTCCAGAGGGATGCCGAGCTCATCGACTAGAATTCGAAGACTTCGGCTCCGAAGCTCGCCGCGGTAACAGCAAGCGACGGAAAAGCCTCGTCGGCACAGGAGGGATGCCAGGCCCCACGCGGAGGCGACGGCGTCGATATCCGGGTAGTCGTGCGTCTGCACGGCTACCGGGCGATATGCCGCGAGACAGGAGGTCAAACGGGAAAGGAGCTCAGCCATTCATCCCTGCATCGAGTCGCTTCCGCTCAGCGAGGAGAAGCCGATACTCGAGCGTGCCTTCCCGCTTCATATCCTGTACGAGTGCGAGGTATTTGGACGCAAGATCGACTTTGCCCCGGCATATCCAATACTCGGAAAGATAGAAAAGCATCGCGGATTTGAGATCGAGCTTCTTTTCGGCCTGGATTGCGAGTTCGAGCTCCGCCGTAGCGTCGTTCTGATCCTGCAACAGGCGGAGCATCGCCCAGTAGATGCCGTTCTTATCTCGGTCGATCCCTGGAGCGATGGAACCCGCGAATACCGACGCATCCTTGGGCCGGCCGGAGCGCCACAGCGCGAGAGCGGAGGCGATTGCGTATTCGTAGCGTGCGGAGGATGAGGCGTAGGCGCGCTTGAAATCGATGGCGGACTCCGTCCAAAGCCCTAGGCGAAAGGCCGCGGCTCCCGCGGATTCGAAGGCGTACCAATAATCGGGGTAGAGCTCGGTAACCTTGCGGTAATCGTCGAGCGCCGCGGTATCGTTTCCTGTCTCCTCGAGAATACCGCCCCGGTATACATATGAAAGGAAGTATCCTGGATCGAGGGTTATGGCCTTGTCGAAGTCGGTCTTGGCGCCTGCTTTATCGCCTTTGTCCAAGCGGAATCGCCCCCGATCGAGATAGAGCCAAGATTGGTCCGGGGCCATGGATACGGCGGCATCGAGGTCTTCCTCGGCTTCCTTGTATTTCCCCTGCTCATACCTCGCGCGGCTCCTGTCCGAGTAGGCGAGAGGGGAGGCTGGTTCCAGCGCGATGGCCGCGGAGAGTTCGGCTTCCGACTCCGGATACCTGGCCTCGCGGTAAAGCGCACGTCCGAGCCCGAGCATCGCATCGACGTTCTTCGGATCGGCTACGAGGGCGCGCCGGAAGGAATCGTCGGCCCGAGCCCAGGATTGCCCCTCCAGGTAATAATCCCCCCAGGCGCTGAGTACGTCCGCATCGGCCGGTGCGGCAGCGAGGGCTCGATCCAAGTAGGAACGTCTGGCTTTGTCGTCATCCCCGAATCGCGCGAGTTCGGCACCCATCGTGAGGGCGCGGGGGTTGGCGGGTTCAACCGCGAGGATGGAGTCGACGCATGTCTTGGCCTGATCCAGCTTCCCGGCCGATACGAGAGCCGCGGCCTGGGCAAGCTTGAGATCGCTATCCTTCGGGGAGGCCGCAGCCATAGCGCCTAGTTCGTCGGCTGCCGCCGAGGCATCGCCCTTGTTCAAAAGCGCTGCCGCCGCTTCGACGCCCTGGATGCGCTTTTGTTCGCGACCCGGTTCGTTCGCAGGGCGTTTGACCGAAGCCGCCGTCGTCGCGGGCTTTGGCGTTCCGGCGCATGCGGCAAGAAGCGAAAGCGCAAGGACGGCGGCCATTACGGCCGCAACGGTCGCCAGTCGCAGAAGTATTCGCGAAAAATCCGATCTTGACGATCCGTCACGTCTCCGGTGCTCGAACTCCATTCTATTCCGCTCCCCGATTCCGCTTCCGCTTCCTGACAAGGCGCTCGATACTATCCTGCGCGGTATCCATTATACAAGGTTGCACAAGGCCCTGTTACCAGCTATAGTCCATATCCGCAATGCAAAACGGAGCCTTCAGGCGGGCCCTCGGCCTTGTTTTTCTCTATTGCTGCCTATTCGTGCTAATTGTCCTCGTGCAATTCTCGAAGGGTCCGGGCATATCCGAAAAAATAGGTCCTCTCGCTGTCAGCGCCTCCTACCCGAGAGCCGTCCATGGGAAAGCGGGTACGACTCCCGTTTCTCTTCGGCTCTCCTTTTCGGGCCTCGCATTCTTGATCTCGCCGAAATCCGTTGCGGAGAGCGTCGATACGGGCGGCGCCACAACTACCCTTGCGCTGGCGTCGATAGGCAAGATTCCCAATGGCATAAGTATCCAATTTTCTTCCGGAGTCGAACTCAGGGCTGTGGTAGACAAAGGTCCGCCCGATCGCTTCGGTATAAGCGTCTCAGCCCCAGACGGCATTGCCGAGGTTCGGGTGCGGCTCGCTCCTGCTTCCTCAACCCGTTTCCTGGAGGAGAACGGCCAGCGTCGTATCGAAATGAAAGACTCGTCATACGAGGTCAGCCTGTCCGAAAGCAGTCTTGACGAAGCTGCCGGATTTATTTCTTTGCGACCGGGGGATACCGGCTTGGCCCTCCAGAGGATTTCGTCCTCCCCGCCCAAACAGGACGAGGCGGCTGCGCCCGAAAGGCTAGTCGCCCAGGCTCCGAAGGAGGCCGAGGCTTTCAAGGCCGAAATCGCGGCGTGGAGGGACGAGGTCTGGTCCGGCTTATCCTCGACGCGCTTCGACCCCGACAAGATAACCTGGAAAGGTCTCGACGGCCTTCCTGGTTTTTCCGAAAAGGCTCTTACAGCATATCTCGCCGAGTCCCTCGCGCGAGGCACGTTTCAGGATTCCCTCTCACGCGTGCGGGGCGCGAAAGACAAGTGGAGGGACGATTTAAGCTACCTATCCGCACCCTACCTTGGAGATCTTGTGCGTAAGATGAGCGCCTTGCAGGTCGCCGATCTCGCCGAATCGAAGCGTCTTGCCCAATTGGTCGCAGATAATTCGCCGTCGATCTTTGAGAAAGACGGGCTCTTGAGTTTCCTCCTTGATCGGGGACCGGCTTCGCTCGCTCAGGGCGCTTTCAAGTATTTCGCGGGGGTAGACCCTTCCAAGCTAACGATCGGGCAGGCGGTAGGCTATCTTGGTTGTGCCCTAGATGGGAAATCGCTGCTTGGGCTTAAGGATGAAGACAATCCTTGCCGCGCTGCCTCCGCTGCAGCCGAGTCTATCGTTGCCGCAGCGCGTGCGGCCCCGAATGGATTTATCTTGGTCACCGAGGCGGATGGCTCCAGCGATATAAGGACCTGCCTACTCGCGGGCCGCTTACTGGTAGCCTACGGGACTGCTAAAGCCAAGCCTGCCATAGTTGGCGTGGGCCAGGGACTCGTCGAGGGTGTTTGGGGGCTTTCTGATGCGCAAGGCTTCGCGCCGGCGCGTGTCGTAGTCCGCGGCGCTACGATCGAGCAGCGAATAGGAGCCATCGCACCCGAAGAGCTCTACTCTCTCGTCGCCGACAACCCGTATTACCCGCATGAAGTCTCTTTCTATCGCGATATAATGCCAGGCTTCTGGGCCTGGACTTGCTCTCCCTCGCTCGTTGTCCAGGCGAACTCGGCGCGTTACGTGTTCACTGCTGCCTTCCCCGCCGGCCGTTCGCACTATTTGACCTTCTATGGGGTCAAGCCTTTTACCGATATCCAGCTTTACGACATCGATTACAGCCCGGACAACGAGTTCGAAAGCTACGATGCCTCGGGATATCTCTATAAAAAAGAAATGGGCTCGCTCTATATAAAAATGAAGCATAAAAAAGACCAGGAGGATATCAAGCTGCTCTATTAGCGGATCATGACCGGCGAGTCCACACAAGTATTGACTGGCCACGAGGCTTTCTGTAGAGTGCTCCATGCGCATCGAGACCTGCTATTCCCGACCCGGCCTCGACGGGAGAGGCGCGGTGCCGTCAAAACGCCTCGAGCGCTTCCTTGGCAGGAGCGTATCGGTCATTGTCGCCGACGTAATCCTGGTCGACTTTCCCCTGCCTCGGGCGACTGCGGAAGAGCTCTTTTGCGATCAAGTCACTCAATTCGTAACTGTATCTCCTCTGCCAGCCCTGCCTTCCATGGGCGGATGGGACTGGCTCGTCGAGATAGCCTATCGTCCAGGCGTCACCGACACTCTCGCATTCACGGCGAGCGAGGCCATCGCTATTGCCGGATGCGAAAGGTCGGGAGGGGACCATCTCGTTCAGACTGCCTGTCTTTACGTAGTGACGGCCCGGCAATCTTCCCTCGAGGTCGTGCAACGCGCGTTTTCGGTACTTTGGAACCCTCTCGTGCAATCGGCGATCTTCATTTCGAGGGGGGAATGGGAAGACGGGGCCCGCCTGCCCGATCCTTATCCCGCCGTATCGCTCGCGGACGACCCGGAGCCTAAGCGCTTCGATCTCGGCGCGCTGGACGACGAGGGCCTCGAAGCCTTTTCTTCGAAGCGGCTTCTCGCGCTGAGCCTGGCCGAAATGAAGGCCATAAAAGCCTACTTCGCCGCTCCAGCGATAAAAGCCCTCCGCGCCGCCTCCGGACTGACTACAGAGGTAACGGACGTCGAAATCGAAATGATCGCACAGACCTGGAGCGAGCATTGCAAGCACAAGATTTTCAATGCCGAGATAGAATACTCGGAAGCCGGCGAATCCCCTCGCGAAATAGATTCTCTGTTCAAGACCTTCATCCGCTCGACCACAGAGGAACTCGCGCCCTTAAGACCCGATCTTCTATCCGTGTTCACCGACAACGCGGGCGTCTTCAAGTTCGACGCGGAGCATGCCGTCTGCGTGAAGGCCGAGACGCACAACTCGCCTTCGGCCCTCGATCCTTACGGCGGGTCGATAACGGGCATCGTCGGAGTCAATCGCGATATTTTGGGCACTGGCATCGGCGCAGGTCCCCTCTTTAATACCGACGTCCTCTGTTTCGCCCCTCCCTCGATCCCCGACGAGGAAGTCCCCGCGGGCCTCATAGTTCCCCGTGAGCTCCTAGCCGGTGTGCATAAAGGCATCGTCGACGGCGGCAACCAGTCGGGCATTCCGGTAGTCGCGGGCGCCTTCGTATTCGACGAAGGCTACTTGGGTAAGCCCCTCGTGTTCTGCGGTACGGGCGGCATCATGCCTATGGAAGTGCGCGGGGCTCCATCCTGGGAGAAGTCAATCCGTCCGGGGATGCTCTCCGTCATGGTCGGCGGGCGGATAGGCAAGGACGGCATTCACGGCGCGACCTTCTCAAGCCTCGCCATGGACGAAGCCAGTCCCAGCTCCGCGGTGCAAATCGGTGATCCGATAACGCAAAAGCGGATGAGCGACTTCCTCATTGACGCCCGCGACGCGGGACTATACTCGGGCATAACCGACAATGGGGCAGGCGGGCTCTCGTCGAGTCTCTGCGAGATGGCCGAGTCGTCGGGCGGAGTGCGGATCGACCTCGATAAATGTCCCCTGAAGTATCCCGGCCTGTCTCCCTGGGAAATCCTCGTCTCGGAGAGCCAGGAGAGGATGAGCCTCGCCGTTAGGCCCGAGTCCTTGGAGGGGCTCCTCAAGCTCGCGGCGAGACGTGGCGTGGAAGCGACCGTCGTCGGGGAGTTCACGGCTTCGGGCCAGGTTGAGGCGACTTACCGCGGTAGGACCGTCTGCCTCGTCGGCATGGAATTCCTGCACCGCGGCCTCCCGACGATGCGGCTGCCGGCGCGATGGATCCCTCCTTCATTCGCATCCTCTCCGCTCGAGGATCGTGACGACTGGACGCCCACCCTCCTGTCGGTCCTGGCCGATCCCGACGTCGCCTCGAAAGAAGACCTCGTCAGGCAATACGACCACGAAGTGAAGGGCATATCCATCGAGAAGCCTTTCACGGGCCTCGGCCGCGATGCGCCGAGCGATGGCGGGGTACTCAAACCGCTATACGATTCCTGGCGCGGTCTCACCGTGACCCATGGCATCTGCCCGCGACTGTCATCACGAGACGCGCGCGCGATGGCGCTCGCGGCAGTCGACGAAGCCTATCGCGCCCATATCGCCCTCGGAGGAAATCCCGAGGGCGCGGTGGCCCTGGACAACTTCTGCTGGCCCGATCCCGTCGAGTCGACTTCCAATCCCGACGGGGCCTATAAGCTCGCTCAGCTCGTCCGGGCTTGCGAGGCGCTCAAGGAGGCTTGTATCGCCTACGGCCTCCCCCTGATCTCGGGCAAGGACTCGATGAAGAACGATGCCTTCGCCGGAGGGAGGCGCATCTCAGTGGCACCCACCCTCCTCATCACCTTGGTCGGCATCATCGACGACGTCCGCAAGGCGAGCTCCACCGACTTCCTCGCGAACGGCGAGCTTTTATACATCGTCGGCGCGACGAGCGGCCTTCTCGGCGCATCTACGCTCGAGCGCGCGCTGGCCGCACAGAGGGGCCGAAGTCCTTCGCCGGTCAGCCTCCTCGGACCCTGCCCCGTCTGCGCTCCGGATGAACACTTTCCCGTCTACCGCGCGATCGCGCATGCGATCAGCGGCCGCGTCCTCCGTTCCTGTCACGATCTCTCGGATGGCGGCCTCGCGGTCGCCCTGGCCGAATCCTGCCTTGGAGGCCGCCTGGGAGCTGAGCTGCAACTCGACGAGATGCCGCGTCAAAGGGAAATGCGACCTTCCGGCCGCGAGACTGGGTATTCCGATAGGGCCGCCTTGCTTTTCGCGGAGGATACGGGCCGATTCCTCGTCTCGATCCGGCGTGAGGATCGCGAACGCTTCGAGCGAAGCATTGCGGGTTTGCCCGTCGCTCTCATCGGGGAAACGACCGCGGAGCCGAGGTTGCGAGTCCGGCTCGGCGGGGTCATGATTCTGGACGCAGGCTTGGACGAGATCGAACGCGCCTACAAAACGCCCATAGCGTAAAGAGAGGAACCATGGAACTCAAGGCGATCGTCCTCTCTGGCTATGGAATCAACGCGGATGAGGAACTCGCGGAGGCGCTGAGGCTGGCAGGCGCCAAGCCCGAAAGGTTTCACATCGGCGATCTCGTGGCCGATCCCGAGCGGCTCATGGATGCCCGCATCCTCGCCTTTCCCGGCGGCTTCTCCTTTGGCGATCATCTGGGCTCGGGTCAGGTCCTGGCTCTCCTCTGCAGAAGGACGTTGAGGCCTACGCTGGAACGCTTCATCGCCGACGGCGGCTTCGTGATCGGCGTATGCAATGGTTTCCAGGCTCTCGTAAGGATAGGCTTGCTGCCCAATCGCGACGGTAGATGGGGACGCGAGGTTTCCCTCATTCAGAACGCGTCCGGCCGTTTCGTGGATGGATGGTACCCCGTAGAATTCGAAACGGCGAGCCGCTGTCTTTGGACCAGGGGACTCGCGGGCCGCCTCCTCCCGGTTCGGCACGGAGAAGGCCGATTCGTCGCGCGCGACGAGGCGACCCTCGCGGCGCTCGAGGCCGACGGCCTCGTCGCGGTTCGTTATCGAGACGAAGGGCCGAACGGCTCGGAGCGCGCGATCGCAGGCATCTGCGATCCGTCCGGCCGCGTGTTCGGCCTAATGCCGCATCCCGAGGCCTTCCTTATCGCGGAGAATCATCCGGGGCGAAGACGGGGCTCCCGGGACCATCCGGGCGTCGAGCTTTTCGAGAACGGCGTGCGAGAGGCTCGCGACGCTAGCTGACGCGGCTGGCATCGGAGTCGACGCAGGTTTATACTTCAACCAGTTCGACTGGAGGCGTCCCAAGACCATGGCTGATGCATCGGAATTCGAAACCCTCCGGCAAGAATACGAGAAACAGGTCTTCGATCTACGCCAATTGCTCGAGGTATCGAAAAGCCTCAATTCCATGCTAGATTATCACATTCTCATCGACGCGATCCTGTTCAACGTAATGGGGCAGATGAAAGTGCTTAAAGCGGGCATCTTGGCCAAGAAAAGTCTCGATGCCACTCGCTTCAGTCTACACCGAAATTACAAGGGCTTCGAGATCCAGCACGGCGTAGATTATTCGATCGCCGAGGATAGTCCGGTCATCAAACTCTTCACCCATCAATACGGCTGCTATACTCTCGAAGACCTACGCCAACGGATCGGATCCTTCGCCGGTTTCGAGGGCATAGCCTCTCTTGGACCAAGCCTAATCGTGCCCCTCAAGGCCAAGGGAGCCGTCAATGGGCTTCTGGTCATGGGCGAGAAGATCGGCGAGGAGGGCTTCGACGTCTACGAGCGCGAGTATGCGCTCAATCTCGCCGGTCTGGCGGCGGTCGCGATCAATAATGCCTTTCTCTTCGAGATGACCACGACCGATATGATGACTCGCCTAAAGATGAAGCATTATTTCTATACGATGTTGCTCGAGAGCATGGCAGAATCCACTAATTCCTCGAAGCCTCTCTCCGTCGTTATGATTGATATCGATTTCTTCAAGAAATTCAACGATACCCACGGTCATTCATGCGGCGACGCGGTGCTCAAGCAGGTCGCGCGCGTCATACAGTCGAACGTCCGCGGCAACGACCTCGCCGCCCGCTATGGCGGCGAGGAGTTCTGTCTCCTCCTGCACGAGACCGACGGGGATCGCGCCCTCCAAGCGGCCGAACGGGTGCGCGCGAGCGTCGAGGCGACGCCCACCAACTACGAAGGCAAGAGTCTCGCCGTTACCGTCTCGCTCGGCGTCGCCCAGTTCGATCCCTCGCGCGATATTTCGGGCAAGTCCCTTATCGACAGGGCCGACCACGCGTTATACGCGTCCAAGCAGGATGGACGCAATCGCGTGACTTTCGCGGTCTAGGGCGACCATGGCGCGCGTGAAGGTCGCCAATAGGCGGGGGAGGGATGGGCTTCCGGCCGAACTAGATTCCAATCCGGCCGTATCGATCCTCAATTCCCTCCTCGTCGCGGGAGTGCGGATACGACATGATTGCGGGGGCAAGGCCATCTGCGGAACCTGCGCGGTGCGCGTGCTCTCCAGCGAGAGCGGGCTCTCGCCGGTCGGAGCGCTCGAGGCCGAGCGGCTCGCAGCCGGGCGTCGATCCGCGGACTGCCGTCTGGCCTGTCAGGCGCGCGTGGCGCGGGATATCGACATAGAAGTCATCCTCGACTGAGGCGGACGGCGGTTCCTGGGAGGGTAAGGCATGCGGCACTGGTGGGAAGACGCTGTATTCTATCAAATTTACCCAAGAAGCTTCGCTGATTCCAACGAGGACGGCATAGGCGATCTTCAAGGGATAAGAAACAAGCTCGGATACCTTGTGGACTTGGGCGTCGATGTGCTCTGGATCTCTCCCTTTTTCAAGAGCCCGATGAAGGATTTCGGTTACGACGTATCGGATTATCGCGACGTAGACCCGATGTTCGGCACCTTGGACGACCTAAGGACCCTCCTGTCCGACGCTAAGACTCGAGGGATCAGGATAGTCCTCGACCTCGTGGCCAACCATAGCTCGGACGAGCATCCCTGGTTCTTCGAGGCTCGGTCGTCCAAAGATTCGCCCAAGCATGACTGGTATCTCTGGGTGCCCGAAACCGGACGGCCTCCCAACAATTGGACGGCCATCTTCGAGCTCGGCAGCGCCTGGCATCCCAATCTCGCTACCGGAGAGCGATATCTCGGGACCTTTACGAAGTACCAGCCTGAATTCAACTGGCGCAATGACGAGCTGCGCGAGGCTTTCTACGACATAATGCGTTTTTGGTACGCCCTCGGCGTGGATGGGTTCCGTCTCGATGTCGCTACCGGCTATTTCAAGGATTCCGAGCTCCGCTCCAACCCCTTTTCCTCCAAGGCGAATCCCGATTTTTTCCAAAAGCACATTTACGATAGAAACCGACCTGAAGTACACGAAGTCTTCAAGGAAATGCGCGCCGTGGCCGATGCCGCCGGCGAACGCGTCCTTATAGGCGAGACTCATGGGCAGGACAGGCTGCTCGCCGCCTCCTGCTACGGGAAGCACGACGACGAGCTGCACTTGGCCTTCAACTTCGAGTTTCTCTACGAGAAATGGGGCGCCCGGAACTTTCGCGAATCGGCCGAGCGCTGGTACGCTGCGCTGCCCGATGGCGCCTGGCCTAATTTCACCTTGAGCAACCACGATCATCCACGGCATGCATGGCGCTATCGCGGGCGACGCTTCGGAGGCGCGAGCTCCGAGGCCGAGACCGAGGCACGGGCCCGTGTCGCCGCGGCCATGCTTCTCACCTTGCGCGGGACGCCCTTCATCTATTATGGCGAGGAGATCGGCATGACCTGCTATCCCTTCCCACGTGCAGCCCTGCGCGATCCGCTCGGCATAGCTACATGGCCACTCCGCGGCCTGGGCCGTGATCCCGAGCGCACGCCGATGCAATGGACCGGCGGCGAGAACGCGGGTTTCAGCACGGCCAAACCTTGGCTGCCCATCAATCGCGATTATCGATCGCGCAACGTGGCAACGCAGGAGACCGATCCGGCTTCCCTGCTCTCGTGGTACAAGTCTCTGATCGCGCTGCGCCGCGCCAAGGCAGCCCTCCACGAGGGGAGCATCACCTTCCTCGATCTTGATGTCGACGTGCTAGCGTACACGCGGAGGGCCGCATCGTGCGAAAGTATCCTGGTCCTGATCAATTTTGCTTCGCAGCCGAGGGCGATTTCGCAGGGAGCCCCGGGGCGCGTAGTCCTAAGAACCGCTCGGGCGGGAGGAACCGCGCTTAAAGCCGAAGGAATCGTGCTAAAACCCTACGAGGTAGTAATCGCAGAGGTATAGGGAGCCTGATCGGATCGATTAGAGCGACTCGGGCCGTTGACGAAAATAAAGATACTAAACGGAATTTTCCTAAGGCTCTTCGAGGTTCCCACCTCGAAACGCGATATTTGGTTTGTCCACGGCTACGGGGGTTGCGGCCGGATATTCCAAGAAGCCTTTTCCTCCGCATTGCTTCCTGCAAACGATCTCTACGCGCCGGATATCCCCGGCTTCGGCGCTTCGCCCCCGGTAGATCGGCTCATGGGCATCCGAAATGCCGCGAGCTTGCTAGGAGATCTGATCGATACGGTTTCCGCCGGATGCCCCATTGTTATCGTCACGCATTCCCTTGGAAAGATTATCGGAATCTGGCTATGTGAGAGGTTCAGGAATAAGGTGGCGGCCTATATCGACGTGGAAGGCAACTTAACGGAAGCAAATGCGTATTTTTGTTGCCTTGCCAATAAATACGCCACCGCCGAGGAGCTTAGGCGAGCCCTAGTCGCGAAAATCTTCGCGATGCTTAAGGACTCGAGAGGAGCGATCAATAGGCACTATGCAAGCATCCAACTCGCGGATCCGAAATCGCTGTCGATCATGGGAAGGTCCGGCGCATCGGCGACCGGGAAGGAGAAATCTGGGAAGGAATTCACATCGCTCGCTTGCAGGAAGCGGTATTTCTGGGTGGATATATCGACGCCGCAGGGAACCAAGGACTTCATCGAGCGGATACGTTTGCCTAATAGGCGCTTCGCCGGGGTCGGGCATTAGCCG
>Ga0181529_10001261_pt1 | contig 33779 bp, 24 predicted proteins | sample PEATcosm2014_Bin_36_FD_119763 | JGI IMG/M metagenome (GOLD analysis project Ga0181529, IMG submission 119763) | Peatland microbial communities from MTU Mesocosm Facility, Houghton, MI, USA - PEATcosm2014_Bin10_30_metaG | ecosystem: Environmental > Terrestrial > Soil > Wetlands > Peat | place... | reverse complement strand
TGTACCAGCGCATCAGCGATGATCTGGACGCCCTGCTTAAGGCCGTCGGCCTCAAGGTCGCCGCATGAATTGGCTCCAACGCGAACAAAATTCGCGTTGGAGCCCCTATAACGGGAACTAACTGCAACTCTTGGTCGGGCCGCTCGCTGCGGTCGCGGTTCCATAGCCAGCATCCACGCCATGTCAGCGAGTCAGTTGAGCCATTAAACGTTTCAGCGCGTCCTCTGCCGCCGGCGGTTCGCCGCATGCCTGGCTCCGCGCGTCCCACAACTGTTCGGCCAGTGTCACGTTAGCCTCGCTGGTATCGCGCGCGGCGCGCACCTGCAATCGATGCTGCGCCGTACTCGCCAGAGCCGCCGCATCGTCCACGCCCGTCTTTCCGGCCAGACAGCCGTTGAGCGCATCGAGCGACGCCTGCAGCAGTTTGCGGCTGCGGTCCACGCGTTCCGTCGCCGACAGGCCGCGAAGCGCCGGGTCCATGGTGATGATGTCGCCGGTCAACCGCAGCCGGTCGCCATAATGGGCATTCGCGGGAGCCAGCCGGACGGCTTCGCGAAACGCGGACTGCGCCGCCGCGAATTCGCCCAACTCCAGATCGGCCTCGCCCAGTCCCGCCGGCGGCCCCGGATCGGACGGCGCTTCGCTTTTCCAGGCCACCAGTTCGGCGCGGGCCTGTTCCCGCTGGTTCAGATGGTTCAGAATGTCCACCAGTTCGCGGCGCGCCTGCACCCGGTCGGCGGACGAATCGCCGGGCCATGAGCCGTAAATCGCGCGATGATAGTCCCGAACGGCCTGCTGCAGGTTGGCCTGCTTCACCGCGACACGCGCCATTCCCAGGTTGGCCGGACCGCTATTGGGGGATGCGTGGAGCAGCGTGTCGAAGGCGCTTTCGGCTTCCGCCAGGTGTTCGGCTCCCAGCAGAGCCTGCGCCAGCGCCAGCCGGTCCTCGTTGCGGTGCGATATGGAAAGAGCGCTGCGGAACTTGCCGATAGCCTCTTCGTATTGGCCGCTCGATGCCAGTTGCTCACCCTGCTCAAACTGGCGTACCGCCAGCGATTGCCGCTCCGAGCGGTAATAATAAGCCAGGAATCCCGCAACGCCGATCGCCAGCGCCAGCGCGATGGCGATGCGCGTCAGACTGGTCACGGGCGCCGGAGCTAATTCCGCGGGCTCCTCCACCGGCTCGCGGTTCTTCTCCAGCCCGTATGCCGCCAGAATGCCGGGAAGCGTGATCACCGCGGTGAGTCTCAGCAGGTTGGTCCGGCTGACCACGGGCAGCACCTTCACTCCGATTTCGGCCATGCGGCGCATCGCCGTATCCAGCGAATCGTCGGGGAAGACGCTGTGCACGCCCGCCGCGCCCGGCGAAAGCATCGAAGCTACGGTTTCGTGTTCGAAGCCCATGGCCAGCGCCTCGCGCAATTGCGTCGCGGTGACGATGCCCAGCAGGCCCGTCTCATCCACCACGGGCCAGGCCTCGTCCTCGAGTTTCACCCGCTGGAATGCGCCCGCCACCGTTTCACCCGCCGAAAATACCGCGGCCGGCTTCTGGCTGCCCATCGATACCATCAACTGTTCTTCGCGGTCGCGCGCGCCGGCCGGCAGGTAAATGCCGTCCTGGTGCTGCAGCGCCTCGTAGATAGGCTCCTCCTGGTAGCGGCTGGAGATGGAATAGGCGATCAGGTTCGAGATCATCAACGGCACCACGATGGAGTAGTCGCGCGTCACCTCGAAGATCATGATCACCGACGTCAGCGGCACGCGCACTACGCCGGCGAAAGCCGTGCCCATGCCTACCAGCGCGTAGGCGCCGATGCTGCCGGTGTAATCGGGGAGCAGCAGGTGGACGGCCCCGCCGAATGCTCCGCCCAGCATACCGCCGATGAACAGCGTGGGCCCGAAAATGCCGCCCGAATTGCCCGACGCATAGCTGGTGGCCGTTGCCACGATCTTGAGGAGCACCAGCAGGGCCATGGTGGAGAGCAGCAGTTCGCCGTTCAACGCCTTGCCGACGTAACCGTAACCGACGCCCAGCACTTCCGGCACTTTCCATCCCAGAATGCCCACCAGCAATCCGCCCGCCACCGGCTGGAACCACGCAGTGTTCGCCGGCATGCGCAGAAAGCGCTTCCGCAGCCAGAGCAGGAGCTTCACAAACGCTATCGATGCGAATCCGCCAACTACGCCGAGTACCGCATAGAAGACGAATTCGAGCGGATGCACCAGTTCGTAGGCCGGGACGTGAAACAACGGCTCGTCGCCCAGCAGCAGGTGCAGAACCGTCCAGGAAGTGGCCGAGCTGAGGGCGATAGAGCCGAGCACCGGCGCGTGCAGATCGCCCAGAATCTCTTCCAGCGTGAAAAATACGGCCGCGATGGGCGTGTTGAACGCCGCCGCCAGGGCCGCTGCCGCGCTGATGGGGACCAGCGCCCGGATGGAGCGCGGGCTCAATCCCAGGCGGCGTCCCAAGGTGGACCCGATGCCCGCTGCCACCTGCACCGACGGCCCTTCGCGTCCCAGCGCGATTCCGCTGGCCAGCGTGAGAGCGCAGCAGAAGAACTTGCCGACAGCCGTGCGGAACGGAATGCGGCCGTCGCGCAGAAACAGCGCCGCCTTGGTTTGCGGGATGCCGCTGCCGCGCGCGTCGGGAAAATATCGCCACAGCAGAAAACCGGCGAACAGCGACCCGGCCACCGGAATGGCGAATCGCCGCCATGCCGCCGCATGGCCCGGGTACATGCGCGCGCCCAGATTCTCAGTAACCAGAATGAAGGCCACCACCACCAGGCCGATGACGGCGCCGATCATCACCGTCAAGACCAGCAGGACTTTGCCTTCGTGCTGCTGGCCGATGTTCCGGCCGCTCCACTTCGTCAATGGTCCAGCTCCTATCATGATTCTCTAGTTTCTAGTTTCGGTGACAGGCTACGCAATCACTTAATTCCAATTTAGCGATTGCGTAGCCTGTCACCGAAACCGGACCGAAACCGAAACTAGCGCCGCCGCAACGGCAGGTGGACTCGCAAGGTCCGCTCGCGGACCCGCTCTTCCTCCAACACGCGAGTTCGGCCTTGCAATAGATCATAGACCGAGATCATGCCCAGCAGCTTTCTTGGATCGTCCGGCGCCACTACCGGGAAGCGCGTCAGCCCGGTCTCCGCCATGCGATAGGCCACCAGGCGCAGCGGCTCATCGGGGTATGCCACGGCCGGGCCGGCATGCCATTCGGCCGCCAGCGACCGGCTTTCCGCGGGCCAATCCTCAGCCGCCAGCCGCTGTAACGTGTGCCGTGTCACCACTGCGGTCAGCTTCCGGTCGGCATCCAGCACGGGATACAACATCTGCACCCATTTGTGTCCGCGATTCGGGTCGATGCGGATGGTCTGCCGCACTTCCGACCGCGTGACCGAGTCCGCCAGGGCCGCGATGTTGCTGCGCATCACGTCGCGCACAAAGAGGATCTCCAGCGGATCCACGGCATATTCGCGGCTCAGGTGAAATCCGCGCCGCGCCACCTTTTCGGTGAGGATGGAGCGCTTCAGCGTCAGCACCGTGAAGGCGTGCGCCATTACCGCGGCCGTCAGCAGCGGCAGAAGGATGTTCACGTCGTGCGTCAGTTCCAGCGCGAAGACAATTCCTGTGAACGGCGATCGCATAGTGCCGCCCAGGATCGCGCCCATGCTGACCAGCGGCCAGAAGCCCAATCCTTCGTTGGGCAGGACCATGGCCAGCAGTCCGCCCAGCGCGCCGCCCATCATCAGCAGCGGCGCCAGCACGCCGCCGGAGGTCCCGGAGCCGAGCGAGATGGCCCAGATGGCCGACTTCACCAGCAGAATTCCCAGAATTACCTTAGCCGCCACGGAGCCGGTCAGCAGGTGCTCAATGGTGTCGTACCCCACGCCCAGCGCCTGCGGAAAAATCAGGCCGCCGATGCCAATCGCCAGTCCGCCGATCACCGGCCACCACATCCAGTGAATAGGGATGCGGGCGAACAGATCTTCGGCGGCGTACACCGCCGCGGTGAGCAGCATGGAAAGTCCGCCGGCCAGCAATCCCACCAGCGCGCACGCCAGCAATCCCTGCCATCCGATGAAGGCCGGGTGCGCCGGCACCGGGAACAGCGGACCCGGACCGAGGATGTAATAGCGCGCCACGGCCGCTGCCGCGCTGGCCAGGGCCACGGGGATCAGACTGCGAGGCTTCCACTCGAAGAGCAGCAGTTCCACCGCCAGCAGCACTGCCGCCAGTGGCGAACAGAACGTGGCGGACATGCCGGCCGCGGCGCCGGCCACCAGCAGCGTCTTGCGCTCGGCCGCGGTCAAATTGAAAAACTGCGCGATCATGGAGCCGAACGCTCCGCCGGTCATAATGATGGGACCTTCGGCGCCGAACGGTCCGCCGGAGCCGATGGAGATTGCCGCGGAAATCGGCTTGAGGATCGCGACTCTGGGCTGGATGCGGCTGCCGTTGATGAGTATGGCTTCAATCGCCTCCGGGATGCCATGCCCGCGGATACGCTCCGATCCGTAGCGCGCCATGAAGCCCACGATCAACGCTCCCGCGATCGGGACCAAAACCTCCAGCCAGCCCAAAGTGTTGTTCGCTGGAGAGACCAGGGTGAACCCGATGCGCTGGTAGAAAAACAGATTGGTGAAGAGGCCGATGAGCCGTAGCAGCGCCAGTGCTATGAAGGCGCTCACCACGCCGATCGCCACCGCCAGACCCGAAATGAGGATGACTTGACGGCCCGTGGTGAAGTCGCCAAGTTCCCGGGCGGTCTGTGACTTGGCAGTTCGCGTGTGTGGGTTGGACATGCCGGAATGAGAAGCTTCGGATACTTGGATCATATCGCGCGGCCTGTCACTGGTTGAATCCTGTCGGGACAGGATGTGATGGGGATCGCGCTTTTCATTACACTGAGAACAGAGGAGGCGTAGTGCGCGCACCGAAGGCGCCTTGGCTGGTCCTGTCCCTGGGATTCGGCGGACTGCTGGTTTGCATCGTCGGCGCGGCATTCGGCACCTTTCTGGTGCTGGACCACGTCCGTCACGAGGAGGCGCGGACGCGCAAGACGTTTCTCGAGCGACTCGGCGCGCTCGACCAGATCCGCACCCAGATCTATCTTTCGGGAACCTACGTCCGCGACCTGCTGCTCTCCCCCGACCCCAGCGGGGCCGAAGCGCAAACCGCGCGCCTGGCAACGCTCGAGCGCGAGACTTATGCCGCTCTCGATGCCTACGGACGGTCGCTCGAACCCGAGGAACGCGAGCCGTTCCGCGCCCTGCGCACCGAAATCGAGGCCTATTGGAAAGTGCTGGACAACACCGTTTCCTGGCCGCCCGAAGAGCGCGAGCTGCTGAAATATTCCTTCTTCTACAACGAGCTGTTGCCGCGCCGCACCACCATGCTGCAGATCGCCGACCGCATCGCGGCGGTGCACGAGCGCGGTTTGAACCGCGCGGAGGAGCAACTGGCGCAATCGTCGGGGGACCTGCGGCGGTCGCTGATGCTCACGTTCGGCGTGGAACTGGCGGGCGGCGCCCTGCTGGCGCTGCTGACCATCGGTTATACGCTGCGTCTGGAGCGCCAACTGGAGCGGCAACTGGCGGAGAATTCGCAGGCCCGCGTGGATCTGCGCGAGCTGTCGGCGCGCCTGGTGCGCGCGCAGGAGAACGAACGGCGCAGCCTGGCGCGCGAGTTGCACGACGAAATCGGCCAGTCGCTTTCGGCCATCCTCATGGAAACGGAGAGCGCCGAATGCGCGGAGACTCCGGTCGAAGTGCGCGAGCACCTGTCGTCCATTCACACTATGGCTGAACGGACCGTAAACGAGGTCCGCGACCTGGCGCTGCTGCTGCGGCCCTCGATGCTGGACGATTTCGGACTGGTTCCCGCACTCAACTGGCACGCCCGCGAGATGTCCAAACGCACCGGGCTCAACGTGGTGGTCACCGCCGACGAAGGCGCCGACGACCTTCCCGAAGAGCACAAAACGTGCATCTATCGCATGGTGCAGGAGGCCCTGAACAATGCCGCGCGTCACGCCAGCGCCCGCACGGTGGAAGTAGCCGTGCGCCGCGAAAGCCAGCGCGTGCTCTTTACGGTGCAGGACGACGGAGCGGGATTCGATACGCGCTTTGTCCGCGGCCTGGGGCTGCTGGGCATGGACGAACGCGTGCGCCGCCTGGGCGGATCGCTGCGCATCGACTCGCAGCCCGGCCGCGGCACGCTGGTGAGCGCCGAACTGCCGCTGGTGGAGTTGGCCCGAAAGAATGGACATGACGCCCATACGCATCCTGTTGGCTGACGACCACGCCATAGTCCGCGATGGCCTGCGCGCGCTGATCGAGAAACAATCCGACATGGTGGTTGTGGCGGAAGCCGCCGACGGACGGGAATGCGTCCGCGTGGCGGAAGAGCACAGCCCCGATATCGTGATGATGGACATCGCCATGCCCAACATGAACGGTATGGAGGCCACGCGCCGGATTCTGGCCGCCAATCCGCGCTGCGCCGTGGTGATCCTGAGCATGCACCAGGACGAGAGCTACGTTCTCGGATCGTTGAAAGCCGGCGCGAAGGGTTATCTGCTGAAGGATTCGCCGCGGACCGAAGTGGTGGAGGCCATCCGCGCCGTGTCGCTGGGCCGCCCGTTTCTGACGCGCAAAATCGGGCGGATTCTGCAGGAGGACTACATCAGCCGCATGGAACGGCGCGGCGTGGACGACCGCTACGACCTGCTGACCGATCGCGAACGCGAAGTCCTGCAACTGGTCGCCGAAGGAAAGACCAACAAGGAAGTGGCCAACGACCTCAACATCAGCCTCACCACCGTGGAGACGCACCGCACCCACATCCTGCAGAAGCTCGGCCTGCACAGCGTGCCCGAGTTAATCCTCTACGCCGTGCGCAAAGGAATCATCTCGTAGCGCTCACTTTACTTGTCTTTCTTGGAGCTGGGCGCGTCGAACGAGTAGCGCCGCACCGGCGGCGGCATGGGCGAATCGGCCCCCATCACGCTTTTCCAGAGGATCTCATTGAGCTTCTGCGCCGGGGCGCGGTCCACATCGCGAAAGTCCATGCGCGCCGATTCCCGGGCGGCGTAAGAGCGCACCGTGTTCTTCTCCATGAGGTCCACTTGCGCGGGCAGGACGGTGTAGGGCGTGAGATCAGCTTTCGCGCCGAAGGATTTGTACATGGGCATGGCGGCGGCGTCGTACTGGCTCATGGGCGGCAAGCCCAGCAGCAATTCGATGGTGCGCACCATGGAGCTGGTGGTGTACAGCGTGGAATCCACCGTGCCGCGGCGGACGTACGGGCTAGCCACCAGGGCTACGGTACGGTGCTCATCCACGTGGTCGGGACCGTCCTGCGCGTCGTCCTCCACGATGAAGATGGCGGTCTCCGGCCAATACTTGCTGCGGCTCACGCGATCGATAATCTGGCCGACCGCCAGATCGTTGCTGGCCACCATGGCGATGGGCGTGAAGGCGCCGGGCGCGGTTCCCCGGGTATGATCTTCCGGCATGCTCATCACGACGAAATTGGGCAGGCGCTTGGCGGCGACAGCGTCGTCGAAATGCTTCTCGTATTCCTCGAACTCCGCCAGGAACACCTTGGCGTTGTCGGTGTCGCGGATGTTCAGGCCTTCCTTGCGGTAGTTGGGCGACACGTGCCCCAATAATCCGCCGACGCCCGGCGCCGCGTCCATGGTAGTGCCATCGCTGACGCGCGCGGCGTACTCGCCGTAGCTGCGGTAGGTGAGGCCTTTACGCTGGCAAAGGTCCCACAGATGGCCGCCCGTGGGCACCCAGGCGGCGGAGCGCGCGGCGTTGCTCTGGCCGCCGTAGTTGGCCGGCCAGCTCTTCTCGTTGTAATCGGTGGCGTAGGCGGAATTCGACCAGGAATGGCCGTCTTCGCTCACCTCGCCGTCGCAGTAGAAGTTGTCCAGCAGCACGAAATTCTCCGCCGCGGCATGATGGTTGGGCGTGACTTTCTTGCCGAAAATCGCCAGGCGGGCATCGCCATTGCCGCGCGCTACGTCGCCCAGCACCTGGTCGTAGGTGCGGTTCTCCTTGATGATGTAGATCACGTGGTGGATGGGCGACCCGACGCCCACATCGCGCGGGATCACCGACTCCATGGAGGGCGCGGCGGCCGCGGCGAGTTGCTCGTCGCGATATGGCGTGTTGCCGTACACCTGTTTGGTCCACTGTGCCAGGTCGTGATCCAGCGTGGCCAGCGCGATGATCTCGATATCGCCCTTTTGCAGCGTCTTGATGGTCTCGTCGCCGTCGAATTTGGACGCCAGGGGGCTGGTCGGTCCCTTGACGTCGGCGTGCGTCTCGTGACCCTTACTGTTGCCCACATACAACTTCTGCCCGCCGCCGGCCAGCGCCAGCGCCGAGGGATACCAGCCTACCGGCAGGAATCCCATCACATGGCTGTGGCCCGGCTCTTTCACGTTGACCACCGCGACATCGTTGTTATCGGCGTTGGCCACATACAGCCGCTGGCGAGCGGCGTCGAGCACCAGGGCATTGGGCGTGGAGCCCTCGGGGGAATTCGGCGTCAACGCCGTGGAAATGCGTTCCACCACGCGGCGCTGCCGGGTATCGACCACCACCACGGTATTGTCGTTGGCGCAGGACACGAACAACCGGCCGTCGGCGGCGAGCCGCATGTCATTCGGATTCGGCCCCACGGCGATGGCGCCCACCATCTTCAGGCTCTCGGTGTCGACCACGCTCACCGATCCGCTGCCCCAGTTCGAGGCATACAATCGCGATCCATCGGCGCTCAACACCACCTGATACGGATTCATTTCCACGGCGATGCGCGCCAGCAGCTTGCCGGACGCGGTGTCGAACGCCACTACCGACCCGGGCGTGGCGGCGGCTGTCCCGCGATTGGCGGCGAACAGCAGGTGCTTGTGCGGATGATGCACCAGCCCCGACCAATAGATCTCCTTCATGTCGATGGTCTCTTCCAGCGTGCCCACGGGCTTCTCGGAGAGCCGGCCGTCGTGGTAGTCGAAGATGTAGATGGGCGCGCGTGCGTGCGTGTTTTTTCCGGTGGCGTTTCCGCCGGAAACGTACAGCTTCTGCCCGTCCGGACTCCAGGCCATTCCGAGAAAGGCGGTGGGCAGCGGAATGCGCTCGACGGCCTGCTCGGTGCGGGTGTCGACGACCACCAGTCCGTGGGGATTGTACCCGCCGTGCAGCGCCACCACGGCGCGTCCATCGGGCGACGTCACGGTGTTCAGCACCAGGTCCTCTGTGGGGATGGACTTTCCGAGCGGCGTGATGCGCCAGCCGTTGGAGAGCGCGTAGCCTCCCGGCAGAGCATGCGGCAGATCCTGCGCTAGCAGCGCGGACGCCAGTGCAAACGGAATGACAAAACGGAGCAGCGGTTTCATGATGGCTCCCCGAATTGTACTCCGCTACATTGGCGATGTCGTTACAGACAAGTGTCAGTCGGACATCACTTGGCGCTGCGCCGCCGCAACTCCTCTTCGGATACGTCCTCGATGTGCGTGGCCATCCACCATTGAATGCCATTGGGGCTGGCGACGCCGCCGGAGCGGTCGCCGTACATCTGGTCCGCCGGTTCGCGCACCGATGTGGCGCCGCAGGCCAGGGCCCGCTGGTAGACCGCATCGACATCCTCGATATACATGTACAGCATGGACGGTACGGCCTTCCAGGAATCGCGGGCCTGGCCCATCATCAGCATGGAGGTGCCGATTTTCAGCGTGGCGTGCATCACGGAGCCGTCCGGGTGCCTCGAAATATGCACCGGCTGGGCGTCGAACGCGGCCTTCACGAACTCGATCTCTCTATCCGCATCGTTCACCAGCAGGTACGCGGTGAGTGTGTGAAACCCCTCGGGAATCGGTTGAGCTTGATTTGCCATGTGCTCATTTTGCCCGAAACCGGTGCGCGCGCGATTGTAAAAAACGGAAATCGTTACTCGATTGGTGCATGGCTGGCGAAGGGGCGGCTGGACAGGTACGCGGTAGGACTGATGCCCGAGAACGCCCGGAAGTCGTGGATAAAGTGCGCCTGGTCGAAGTAGCCGGCCTCGCAGGCGACATCGGCCCAGTCCACGCGGCCGCCCGTCGACAGCGCGGACAGCACCTGGCGGAAGCGGCGCACGCGGCAATACAGCTTGGGACTGAGGCCCACCTGGTCGCGGAAAACCTGAGCGAAGCGGCGGGGGCTGATGCCGATCTGCTCCGCGACGCGGGAAACGGCGGCCGCGCCCGGCGCCGCATGAAACTGCCGGAGCGCAAACCGTACGGCGGGATGGACGTCGAGCCCGCCCCGCCAGCGCGCCAGCAGGCCATTTTCCAGGGCGCGGAATTTGTTCTCGGGCGTTGCAGCGGCGAGCACTTGAACGCGCAGGTCCGCGGCGGCCGGTCCCCACAGGTCTTCCAGCGAGACGTGCAGCCCGTGCAATTCCGACGGCGGCATAACGAGGAACGGAAAGGCGCCGCCCGGCCGGAACTGCACGCCCATCACGGAGTATTGTTCGGCGGTATCGATGACGAAGTAGCGGGTGCTGGGACCGGCGGCGGTGATGCCGCTGCTGGTACGCAACACGGTGTGGTCCTCGCGATCGTAAATGCGGCAGAGATTCTGTTGCAGGTTGACGATCAGGCCGAGCGAGGCGCTCGGCATTATGCGGTCCAGGCGATGGGCGGCGGTGTAGCCATGACAATACCAGAGCTTCTCGACGAACTGGTCGAGCGGCGGAGCCGGCTGGCGGTGAAGCAGAATCATGGCGTTTCCGATTGTCTCAAAATCCCCCCGCCCGGGCGGATCCGCCGGAGCGCGTGCGGCAGCCTTGGAACCGCGACCGCGGGGAGCGGCCCGAACGGCAGTTGAGACATCCTCCGTTTCCGATTGCTCCTACGGATGAACCGGTCGCGGTTCTAGCTCCGTTGTGCCCGATGTAGAATTGAGGTTTGCCTGAATGCCTGGTAACTGTGGTGATTCCCACGCTGGCCGCGGACGTAAGGCTTCTGGAGTGCCTGGAATCCCTGAAACGACAGACGCAACGCGATTTTGAAGTGATCGTGGTGGACAACAGCGGCGCCGGCCGCGCCCGCCGCGCCAACCAGGATCCGCGCATTCGCATCGTCGAAAACGCCCGCAACCAGGGCTTTGGCGCAGCCGTGAATCAAGGCTTTCAGGCCTCGCACACGCCCTACCTGGCGGTGCTCAATGACGATGCCCTGGCGCACGCCGAGTGGCTGGCGACAATGCTGGCCGCCATGGAGTCGCGGCCCGATGTCGGCATGTGCGCGTCGCAAGTGCGGCTCTTCGGCGAGGATCGCCTGGACTCGGCCGCCATGCTGGTGGCGCGCGACGGATCGAGCAAACAGCGCGGTCATGGCCGGCCCCCCGACGACTTTCCGGAACTCGAGGAAGCGCTGTTTCCCAGCGGTTCGGCCGCGCTCTACCGAAGGGCCATGCTGGACGATATCGGTCTCTTCGACAGCTCCTTCTTTCTGTATTGCGAGGATACCGACCTGGGACTGCGGGCGCGCTGGGCCGGATGGAAGTGCCTGTTCGTTCCCGGCGCCGTGGTGGAGCATCACTATTCGTATTCGGCGGGACGCGCTTCGGCGCTGAAAGCCTACTTCGTGGAACGCAACCGCCTGTTCGTGGTGGCCAAGAATTTTCCGGGGCGCATGCTGCTGGCCGCGCCACTGGTGTCCATAGCGCGCTATCTTTGGCACGTGTGGTACATTCTGCAGGGCCGCGGCAGCGCCGCCCGCTTCCGCGCCGAAGGAAACACCGGTTTGCGGATGATCTGGTACATTCTGCGCGCCCATGCCGCCGTGCTGGGAAGCGCCTCGCGGCTGTGGAAACAGCGGCGGGCAATCCGGGCGAAGGCGCGCATTACGCCAGCCGTCTTCCGCGCCCTGATCGCGAGCCATGCCATCAGCGCGCGCAGGGTGGCGGAACTGTGAGCGGCCGCGGCGGCATCCGTCCCTCCGGCCCGGGCGCCTTTCTGGTGATCGTACCGGCGTACAACGAAGAAGGCGCCATCCGCCAGGTGGTGGAATCGGTGAACACCCATGTTCCCGGAGCGCCGGTGCTGGTGATCGACGATTGTTCCAAGGACTCCACGCTGGAAGTGGCCCGCCGGGCGGGCGCCGAGGTGCTTGCCCTGCCGCACCACCTGGGCCTGGGCGGATGCGTGCAGGCCGGCTACAAGCTGGCCTATGAGCTGGGCTTCGAATACGTGATCCGCGTGGATGGCGATGGCCAGCACGACGCACGCGACATCCCGCGCATCCTCGACAAGCTCAAGACCTCGGGTTGCGAAATGGTGATCGGATCGCGCTTCGCCGGGCAAAACGGCTCGCGAACCGGAGCCGTGCGATCGCTGGGGATTCGCTTCTTCCGCATGGTGCTACGGCCGATCCTGGGCAAACCGGTGCACGATCCGACCTCCGGATTTGTGGGCGTCAACCGCCGCGCGCTCGATCTGTTCAGCCGCAGTTTCCCGCTCGAATATCCCGAGATCGAGGCCCTGGTGGTGCTGCAGCGCAAGCGGTTCCGCTTCGAGGAAGTACCCTGCGAGATGCGGCCCCGCCTGGCCGGCCGCAGCTCCATCACCGCCCTGAAATCGCTCTACTACATCTTCCATGTGCTGCTGGGCGTGTTCATCAACGTACTGCGATTCGAAGGCCGGCGGCGGGTTTTGCCGCCCAAGGAGGAGTAATGGACCACCTCTTGAACATCACCACCGGTTTGAGCGTCCTGCTACTGGTGATCGTCCTGTTTTCGGTGCGCCGCGCGCACATCCGGCCGGAGTATTCGGTAACCTGGCTGGTTGCCGCGGTGGCCATGATGGTGCTCTCCAGGGCGCGTCCGCTGCTGGAGTTTCTGCGCCGCATCAGCGGCGTCCCCGATACCCCGCTCGCCCTGTTCCTGATCGGCGCCGGCGTCTTTCTGATCATGGTATTTCGTTTCTCGGTGATTCTGTCGCACCTGCGCGACGACAATATCGCGCTGGCTCAGCGGGTGGCCATTCTGGAATACTACGTGAAATCCATCGGAGATCATGAAGCCTAAGAAAGCAGAGAAACCGGCCGCGACGAAGCCCGCCGGGTCCGCATCGTGGTGGCAGCCGTATGCCTGGATCGCGGCCGCCGTTGTCCTGGTCTTCTGGGCCTATGGACCGGCGCTCAACGGCGCGTTCGTCTTCGACGATACGGTGCTTCCCTACGCGCGGCCGGGTATGTCACCGCACCTCTCCGACTGGATGCAGGTGCGCCCCGCGCTGATGTTCAGCTACTGGGTGACGAAACAGATCGCCGGGCCGGAATCGACCTACCCGTTCCACGTCATCAACCTGCTGATTCACCTGTCGGCCGTCGGCCTGATGTTTCTGGTAGTCCGCAAGCTTCTGGAAATGGCCGGCGTGGACGCGTCGCGTCGCACCCTGCTGGCCGGTTTCGCGGCGGGCGTCTTTCTGCTGCACCCGGCCATGAGCGAAGCGGTCGCCTACACCGCCGGCCGCTCGGAATCGTTCTGCGCCATGTGGATGCTGGCGGCGTTGGCGGTGTTTCTCTACCGGCCCAGGACCGAAGCCTCGTGGACTACCGTGGCCGCGGTCTTTCTGCTGTTCGGCCTGGCCGTGGCGTCCAAGGAGAATGCCGTGGCGCTTCCTGCCGTGCTGCTGCTGACGGATTACTGGTGGAATCCCGGATTCTCCTTTACGGGCATTCGCGGAAACTGGCGGTTGTACCTGCCCATGGCGGCGGGTGGGGCGGTGGCTGTGGTGCTGTTTCGCGGCCTGATCACCGGCGGCAGCGGCGCCGGATTCGGCATCGGCATTACCTGGTATCAATACCTCTTCACCGAGTTCCGCGGGCTGCTGGTCTACATCCAGGAATTCCTGGCGCCCTACAATCTCACCGCCGACTGGTATTTCCCGATCTCCCGCACCATCACCGACCACGGTGCGGTGGCGGGCCTGGTGGTGCTGCTGGCGCTGCTCGGGGCGGCATGGTATTTCCGGCGCCGTTTCCCGCTGGCGTCGTACGGGTTTCTGGTGTATCTGATCTTGATGGCGCCCACGTCTTCCCTCATCCCCATCAAGGATCCGGTGGCCGAACGCCGTCTCTACGCTTCGGTCCTGGGACTGCTGCTGATCGCGGTCGATTTGCTCAGCCGCATGCGGGTCGATCGCCGGAAACTCACCATCGGGTTTGCCGTGGTCCTGCTGGCTTGCGCCATCGGCACGCGCAGCCGGGCGGCGGTATGGGCCGACGACCACACCTTCTGGGCCGACACCGTGCAAAAAGCGCCCGAAAGCGCGCGGGCCCACTTCCACATGGGTTTCGTGTGGTACGAAGAACGGCGCTACGGCGACGCCCTCCGCGAGTACCAGCAGGCTGCCACACTGGAACCGGCTACTCTCGACCTGCTGCTGGATTGGGGCGAAGTCTACCTGGCGGACGGCCAGCCGGAACAGGCGCTGGCGAAGTTTCAGCAATCCGCCATGATCGAGCAGTCCGCGCACATCTACACCCAGATCGCGGCGGCCGACGCGCAGATGAAGCGCTGGCAGGACGCCATGAATGCGCTCGATACGGCGCAGAAGCTGGACCCGAACTTCGCCTACACTTACGTCTACCGCGGCCTGGTGCACCTGGCCAATACGCAGTGCGCCGAAGCCGTCCAGGATTTCACTAAGGCGCTGGCGCTTGACCCCGCCAACGAACAGGCCCGGACCGGCATGCAACAAGCCAAGGCGTGCCTGGCCGGCGCGCACTGATATGCAGCCGCTGCGCATTGGCGTGAATGCGCTCTACCTGATTCCCGGCGGCGTCGGCGGTACCGAAATCTACCTGCGGAGCCTGCTGAGCGCGCTGGCGGAGATCGACACAGGGAACCGCTACTTCGTCTTCACCAACCGCGAAACCGGAACCGACCTGACCCCCGCGGAGCCGAATTTTGCAACGCTCCCACAGCCCGTGCACGCCGTGTCGCGGCCGGCGCGGCTGCTGTGGGAACAGACCGGATTGCCCCTGGCCGCGCTGCGGGCGGGCATCGACGTCATGTTCAACCCCGGCTTTACGGCCCCGCTGGCCTGCGCATGTCCCCAGGTGACAGTGTTTCACGACCTGCAGCACAAGCGCCATCCCGAGTACTTCCGTTGGTTCGACCGGCCGTTCTGGAATTTCTTCCTCTTCTGGGCGGCGCAAGTTTCGCGGCGCTTAATTGCCGTCTCGCAAGCCACCGCGGACGATCTAGGCCTCTACTACCGCCTGCCGGACGGCAAAGTGTCGGTGGTGGAGCATGGCGTGGACCCGGCCTTCGCGGAAATCGCCCGCCGCCGCTGTCCGGAACCGTTTCTGCTGGCCGTGTCCACCTTGCACCCGCATAAGAACCTGGATGGGCTGCTGCGCGCGTTCGCGGAGTTTCGACGCCGGAAACCGCAGTTCCGCCTGATCGTGTGCGGCATGCACGGCTTCTTCACCGAGACGTTACACGACTTACGCCGATCGCTGGGGCTGGCGGACGCCGTGGAGTTTCCCGGTTGGGTTCCGCGCCAGGACCTTTACGATCGCTTTGCGCGCGCCTGGGCCTTCGTCTATCCGTCGCGCTTCGAGGGGTTCGGAATGCCGGTGGTGGAGGCGATGGCGGCGGGCGTGCCGACGGCCTGTTCGCGGATTGCGCCCCTGACCGGCATTGTCGCGGACGCGGCCGTGCAGTTTGACCCCGCCGATACCGGCGCCATGGCCGATGCCATGCTCCGGATATCGAGCGATGACGCGCTGCGGCGGCGGCTGGCGGAAGCCGGTCCACGCCGCGCGGCGCAGTTTTCCTGGCATGCGGCGGCCGAAGCTACCTTGCAGGTACTGCGGGATGCAGCCGCCAGGTGTGCGATCTGAAAGTCGAGGATTATGCAGGCAGCCCGCAGGGCGCAAGAAATTAGCCCACGGCGTCAGCCGTGGGAACGATGCCGGCGCTCGGCAAGCCCCGGCACGGGGCGGAACGCTCGCGGGACTTCCCAGGCGGGCACCGCGTTCCCACGGCTCACCCCCGGCCGGCGCCCGTCCCTGACCTGCGGGGCCACCAGTGTTACACTCAACCATTGATGACCGTTGATGAGATCCGTGAGCTGATCAATCTCGCGTCCGAGACAGGAATAGCGGAACTGGAAGTCCAGCGCGGCGAGAACCGCGTTCGCATTCGCCGGGCCGGATTCGCCTCCAGCCAGGAATTTGTGCTGTCCTCCCATTCCATGCCTGCGGTGGTCCAATCGGCCGCCCCCGCGCCGGCCACCGAAACCGCCAAGGAAAAAGCCGGTGAAAGGCCGCCCGATCCCGGTCTCATGCTGGTGAAATCTCCCATCGTCGGCACCTTTTACGAGAGTCCCTCGCCCGGCGCTCCGCCGTTCGTTCGCGTAGGGGAGCGGGTGCAGCCCGGCAAGGTGCTCTGCATCATCGAATCCATGAAGCTGATGAACGAAATCGAGGCCGAAACCTCGGGCGTCGTGGAAAGCAAGTTGGTGATCAACGGCCAGCCCGTGGAATACGGCGAAGCACTTTTCGCATTACGCAGTTAAGGCTTTGCCCTCCCCGCGTTGGTAAATTTCCGCAAAAACCCGAATCCGGCGATACCCCCTGCCTCGTCAGAATAGGTAGGATGAAGACAGGATGCTGTTGAAGAAGTCTGAGGTTTTGAAGTATTCGGATATAACTCCCAAGCAGGTCTATCTGGACCGGCGCAAGTTCCTGGCGGGGATTCCCGCGGCTGTCCTCGCCGGGCGGGAACTGCTGTCGCCCTCCAGCCGGGCGCGCGCGGCTGTCAAACTGGAGAACGTCGGCAAGAGCCCGCTGAGCATCAAGGAAGAGCCAACCCCCGAGAAGTACATCACCCACTACAACAACTTCTACGAGTTCAGCACCAACAAGACCGCCGTCGCCGACCAGGCCAAGAACTTCAAAACCACCCCGTGGACGGTGTCGGTGGAAGGATTGGTCAAGACCCCGCGCAAGTTTTCCATGGACGAAATCCTCAAGCTGGCGCCGCTCGAAGAGCGTATCTATCGCCATCGCTGCGTGGAGACCTGGGCCATGGTGGCCCCGTGGATCGGCTATTCCCTCAGCGCCCTGCTGAACCAGGTGCAGCCCACCGAAAAAGCCCGATACGTGGCGTTTGAAAGCTATTACAACACCGCCCAGATGCCCCAGGCGCGATACGGAGGCATTCCGTTTCCCTACGTGGAAGGTCTGCGTCTGGACGAAGCCATGCATCCGCTGGCGATGCTGGTGGTCGGACTGTATGGCCAAAGCCTGCCGCCGCAGGATGGCGCGCCGCTGCGCTTGGCCGTTCCGTGGAAGTACGGATTCAAGAGCGCCAAATCGATCGTCAAGATCCGCCTGGTGGAAAAGCAGCCCCCGTCCACCTGGAATCTGACCGCGCCCGACGAATATGGCTTTTATTCCAACGTGAATCCCGCCGTCGATCATCCCCGCTGGAGCCAGGCCACCGAGAACCGCCTGGGCGAAATCCGCCGCCGCCCTACCGTCCTCTACAACGGCTATGGCGACCAGGTAGCCGGGCTCTACAAGGGCATGGATCTGAAGAAGAACTTCTGATTCCATGGGCAAACGCTGGGCGAAGGTCCTCATATTTCTGCTCTGCCTGGCGCCGCTCGGGCTGGGCTGGTACCGTTGGAACAACGACCTGATCCCCAACCCCATCGAGTTCCTGCAGCACTTCACCGGCGACTGGGCCATCCGTCTGATCGTGGTCACCCTGGCGATTACCCCGCTTCGGCAGGTGCTGCATCTGCCCAGCCTGATCCGCTTCCGCCGCATGATCGGCCTGTTCGCGTTCTTCTACGCCACCCTGCATTTCACCACGTACCTGTGGCTGGACAAGAATTTCGAACTGACCGCGATGCTGCGAGACGTCGGAAAGCGCCCGTTCATCACCGTTGGCTTTGCCTCGCTGGTGCTGATGATCCCCCTGGCAGTCACATCCACCGCCGGCTGGATCCGCCGCCTGGGCGGCAAACGGTGGCAGATGCTCCACCGCCTGGTCTACGCCAGCGGCGTTCTCGCCGTAGTGCATTACTACTGGCTGGTGAAATCCGACGTGCGCCTTCCCCTGCTCTACGGCGCCCTGGTGGCGCTGCTGCTGGCGTATCGGGTCATTAGGTTCACAGTTGTCAGTCGACCGTCAGCAGTCAAGCGCCTGCCCTAACCATCCGCTGTCCACTGTTTACTGTGAACTGTTAACTGTCTACTGTGAACTTTCCTACCACACACTCCCCAGCATCCTCTTGATGCGAGCGGTCAGTTGCGCCGGGGCTAGCGACGGATTCTGGCGGGCCGACGACGGCAAAATCGCCAGCACCGTGTCCAGGTCTTCCCGCTGACGGCAGCTCAGTTCGGCGTAGCCGAGAGCGCTCGCCATCCGGCACGACAGGCGCACCAGGTCGAGGAGTTGCGTGAAGTGCGGTTCGCCCTCCGGGACGCCGTGGTGGTGGCGAATGCACGTCGAAACAGAGGCCGGAATGCCCCACGCTTCCGTCATGACGGCGCCGGCTTCGGCGTGAGTCATACCGAAGGTTGCCACTTCCAGAGCCGTCGCCTCATCCAGACTCTCGTGCACCTGGGTCAGTATGATCTCGTACTTTCCGCCTTCACTCATCAACAGCCCCAGCCTTCCGACTTCGTGCATCAGGCCGGCGGTATACAGACTGCGCAGCGACGTCCGGAAGACCGCGCCCAGCGTTTCGGCTATGATCCCGGATGCCACGCTGTGCGACCAGACCGGATGAATCACTTGGCGTCGCGGCGTGTTACGCATGTAAAACTTCATCGCGATGGTGAAGGACAGGGAACTGACCCGTTCCAATCCCAGCAATGCCAGGGCATGGCGGATATTGTCGACCTCGGCGCGCAGACCGAACTCCGCCGAGTTCGCCACCAGCAGCAACTCGGATGCAAGAGCCGGGTCGGACCGGAAACAGCTCTCAAAATCCTCCAGAGCCGTTTCTGATTCTGTTGAGATAGTCAACAGTTTCAACGCCGTCGGATGAAATGCAGGCAAATGAGCCAGACGGCTGGTAACGTCGTGATCCAATTAGGTGAGCCCCTCTAGATCCCTGCTCAATGAACTCCCTTCGGTGAGCGGAAGCCAGTGTGTGCGGATCTCATCAGTCCGCGTACACTGTAGGATAGACCCATTCAGCAGGCCTGCCAACCCGAAATTTTCTTATCACCTCATGAGTGGAATTCCTATTAAGTATAGAGGTTACAGGACTTCCGCCAGGGCCAGATAAAACTGATACACTGATAAAAAGCTTTGATTGTAGCGGTTCTGGGGCGATATCCTGCCCAGGCCGAGGGATGGTTTCGCTTGCGTGTAGCGCTTCTGCAACTCAACCCCACCGCGGGTGATCTTGACGGCAATTCATCGCTCATCGTGGACGGCGTTCGGGCCGCACAGGAGCGCGGCGCCGACCTGGTGGTGACACCAGAACTGGCGTTGATGGGCTATCTGCCCCGAGACCTGCTCATGAGCCAGGGATTCGTCCGCCGCGGCTGCCAGATGCTCACCCGCCTCGCCGCCGAACTCAAAGACGCGCCGCCCCTGCTGGTGGGCGTTGCCACTCCCAATCCAGCCCCCATGGGACGCCCCCTGTTCAACAGCGCGGTGTTGCTGCGCGACGGCGAGACTGGCCCCGTTTTCCATAAGACCCTGCTTCCCACCTACGACGTTTTCGACGAAGACCGCTATTTCGAGCCGGCCGCCGAGCCGCAAATCCTTGACTGGAACGGCTTCCGCCTGGGCATCAGCATTTGTGAAGACGTCTGGAACGATCGCGATTTCTGGGATCGGCAGCGCTACCACGAGGACCCTATCGAAGTCCTGGTCCGCAAAGGCGCGCAGGCCATCGTCAACCTGTCGGCGTCTCCCTTTGCCGCCGGTAAGCAGGAGCTGCGCGAGAGAATGCTGGGGCATATGGCCGAGAAATGGGCCGTGCCGGTAGCATACGTGAACCAGGTAGGCGGCAACGACGACCTGATTTTCGACGGACGCAGCGGCGCCTGGGACGCGCGCGGCCGCATGTTTGCGCGCGCCAAAGGATTCGAGGAAGACCTGGTGATCGCCGACCTGGCCACCGGGACCGGCGCCATCGCCGCCGACGATTTCGCGCCCGAAGCCGAAATCTGGAACGCGCTGGTGCTGGGTGTGCGCGATTATGCCCGCAAGACCGGATTCACTCGCGTGCTGCTCGGTCTCTCCGGCGGCATCGATTCCGCCCTCACCGCCGCCATCGCCGCCGACGCCATGGGCCCGGAAAACGTGCTGGGCGTGATGATGCCCTCGGTGTATTCCAGCCAGGGCAGCATTGACGACTCGGTGGAGTTGGCGCGCAACCTCGGCATCCGCACCGAAGAGTTGCCGATTTCCGGCATCATGAACACCTATGAAGGCGTTCTGGCGGATGCGTTCCGCGGCCGCCAGCCCGACGTGACCGAAGAGAATATCCAGTCGCGCATCCGCGGCAATCTCCTCATGGCGCTTTCCAACAAGTTCGGATCGCTGCTTCTGACCACCGGGAACAAGTCCGAAATGTCGGTCGGCTACTGCACGCTGTATGGCGATATGAACGGCGGCCTGGCGGTGATTGCCGATCTGCCTAAAATGATGGTCTACCGGGTTTCCGAATGGCGCAACCGCCGCAAACCCGACATTCCGGTGGCCATTCTGACCAAGGCGCCATCGGCGGAATTGCGGCCCGACCAGAAAGACCAGGACAGCCTGCCGCCCTACGAATTGCTGGACGAAATTCTGGAACTGCACGTAGAGCAAAGCTTGTCGGCCGAGGAAATCATCGCCAAAGGCTATGACGAGCCCACCGTCCGCCGCGTCCTGCGCCTGGTCCGCATTGCCGAATTCAAGCGCAAGCAGGCCGCCCCTGTTCTCAAAGTGACCTCGCGGGCATTCGGCACCGGCTGGCGGATGCCGATAGCACGTAAGTAGCCATCAGCCTTCAGCTTTCTCGTGCGCCCCAGAGAGTTCGTCGGCGCTCCGCGGCGAAGATCGCCGAAGGCCGCGCGACTGGACCTGAAGGCTGGCTGAAGGCTGATGGCTAATCGGGTTATATTGAAAGATCGTTTTTAGGAGCAACATTCCTTTGAAGCTATCGATTATTGGTTTGGGCAAACTCGGGGCCCCCATGGCGGCCGTCATGGCTCATAAGGGGCACACGGTGGTGGGTGTCGACCTCAACCCCGCGTCGGTGGAGGCGATCAATGCAGGACGGGCTCCGGTCAACGAGCCGGGCCTCCAGGACATGATCCACGCCAATCGCGAGCGCTTGTCGGCGACCCTGGACTACGAAGAGGCCATTCTCTCGACTGACGTCACGTTCATTATCGTACCCACGCCGTCGGATCCGGACGGCCGGTTTTCCATGCGCTACGCTCTCGCGTCGGCGGAAAAAATCGGCGCCGCCCTGCGCAAGAAGAACGACTGGCACCTGGTGGTTCTGTCGAGCACGGTGATGCCAGGCTCGACCGGCGGCGTCATGCTGCCGGCGCTCGAGCGCTATTCGGGCAAGAAAGTGGGGAGCGATTTCGGCCTCTGCTACAACCCGGAATTCATCGCGTTGGGCAGTGTGATTCGCGACATGCTGAACCCCGACATGATCCTGATCGGCGAATCCGACCCGCGCTCCGGCGCCATCCTGGAAGAGTTCTATGGCGGCGTGTGCGAGAGCGGTCCGCAAATCCGCCGCATGAATTACGTGAATGCGGAATTGACCAAGCTTTCGGTGAACACCTTTGTTACCACTAAAATCTCCTACGCCAACATGCTGGCGCAAGTGTGCGAGACGCTCCCTGGCGCCGACGTGGATGTGGTGACCACCGCCATCGGCTGCGATTCGCGCATCGGCACGAAGTATCTGAAGGGCGCGCTGGGCTACGGCGGTCCCTGTTTCCCGCGCGACAATATCGCCTTTTCCGCGGTGGCGCGCACCAATGGCGTCCCGGCCCTCCTGGCCGAAGCCACCGACCAGCTCAACAAGCGGCAGGTGCCGCGCCTGACGGAGCTGATCCTGGCGCATCTGCCGGAAGGCGGCACGGTGGGCATCATGGGCCTATCCTACAAGCCCAACACCGAAGTGATTGAGGAATCCCAAGGCCTGGCGCTGGCCAAATTCATCGCCGAAAAGGGCATTCGCGTGGTGGTCTACGACCCGGCGGCCATGCCCAATGCCAAGTCCCAACTACCCGACAGCGTGGTCTACGCGTCGGGCGTGGCCGAGTGCGCGCAGCACGCCGACGTGCTGGCCATCACCACGCCGTGGGCCGAATTCCGCTCGCTGCGTCCCAGCCATTTGAAGCGCAGCACGCCTCCGCCCGCGGTCCTGGACTGCTGGCGTCTGCTCTCACGGAAAGAATTCCAGGAAGCGGCCACCTACTTCACCCTGGGCGCCGGCGAGACCGCCATGAAGCCGTTAGCCACAGCCCAGTAGTCAACCCGCCTGCCCCCATTCGCACGCTGCCGATCACCTCGGCCGCAGCGGCAGCATTCCCGGGTCCAGAATGCGCGCCCCCATCCATCCGGCATCCTGGAACCTGCGCGGCGACGGCGTAAAGACCAGCTTGTAGCTGGTATCGTCCAGCGGCGCCTCCGGCGGCGGCGCGGCTTGTTGATAGGCCAACGCCAGGTACTTCAGAATGGCGTAAATATCGCCTTCTTCCGGTTGGCGTAGTGCAAATCCGCCGGAGCGGAACTGGATCGACGCTCCCTGGTTCGATAGGCGCCACACCAGAAACGCGCAGCAATCCAGGGTGTGCTCGAACCACGCGTCCAGCTCCGGCGGAATATCCCGGTCCAGGTACACCTCCACCGTCTGTTCCTGCTCGCGCGCGAATTCGCGCACCTGCAGACTGCCGACGTGCGCCGATGCCTTCCAGTCCACGTGCCGCGCGCTTTCCGAAATCTCGTAGGGACGAATCCGATAGAAATCGCGCCCCAGGCCGCGATAGTGGGTCTCGATCTCGCCCGCGACGCCGGCCAGCAGATCCTCGAATCCCGGCTGCGACTCGATCGATGGATACACCACCATGTCCCGCCGCAGCGTCACATTCGCGTGCTTCTCCAGGAAGCCGAAAGGAAAGCCCGTGGAGAAGGCGAAGCTGTTTTCGCGGAAGATCCCGCGCCGCGGAAACCGCACTTCCACCGTCTCTTCGAGCGTAGTCCGCGAGGGGATCAAGGGGAAGTAAACGCCCGATCGCAGCACCGGGCTGGATGGGTCGCGGATGCCTTCCACCGCAATCGAGAACGAAGGCAGAAACCACTTCTGGTTGCGCACGAACAGCTTTCCCGGCACCGCGCGCCCCGCCGAAACATGCTCGGGAACCAGGAAGTCCAACTCCAGCGCTGCCAGGCATAGCCGGCTCACGAAGCCCGCCACCAATAGCGTCGCCACCATGCTGGCCGCGATCAGGAAGAGCAGGTTGTTGCCCGTCAACAGCGCCGACGTCCCCACCAGCAGCACCGCCAGCGTGAACACCGCCCCTGTCCGCGTGATCTTGTATCGCATGCGGCGAAAAAGGAAATTCCCGAGGAGTCCCCAGCGGCTGTGCGGCATGGAAACCCCGATTATGGCATGCGGCTACATCGGTTACACTGCCGGTAATGGCTTCCACGCTTGCGGCACTGCTGGATTCGGACGATGCGTCGCTCTACGCGGTCCGCAGCACCGCGCCCGGTCCGGCCGGCGCGCTGCCCATCACCCCGGAAATGCTCCTCACACGCCCCACCGGCGATCTGTTCGGCTGGGCGCAGGCCGCCGGCATGGGCTGGGACATCAGCCAGTTAGGAGCCAAGGAATTCCTCATCCTCAGCACCCACGGCGGCATTCGCGCGGCCGACGGCACGCCCATCGCGCTGGGCTATCACACCGGCCACTGGGAAGTGGGCCTGCTGATGGACGCGGCCGCCAAGGAACTGAAGTCGCGCGGCGCGATTCCCTTCGCCGCATACTGCACCGACCCCTGCGACGGCCGCACGCAAGGCACCACCGGCATGTTCGATTCGTTGGCGTACCGCAACGACGCGGCGTCGGTCTTCCAGCGCCTGATCCGCTCGCTGCCCACGCGCAGCGGCGTCCTGGGCGTGGCCACCTGCGACAAAGGCCTGCCGGCCATGATGATGGCACTGGCCGGAATGCGCGCGCTGCCCAGCATCCTGGTGCCGGGCGGCGTGACGCTGCTGGCGGAAGGCAGCGAGGATGCCGGCAAGGTGCAATCGACGGGCGCCCGCTACGCCCGCGGCCAGATGACCCTCGAAGCCGCGGCCGAAGCTCTCTGCCGTTCCTGCGCCACGCCCGGCGGCGGATGCCAGTTCCTGGGCACTGCCGCGACCTCGCAGGTGGTGGGCGAGGCGCTGGGAATGTCGCTGCCGCATGCCGCCCTCTCGCCCTCGGGCCACGCCATCTGGCTCGACATGGCGCGCCGCTCGGCTCGCGCCGTGATGGCGCTTGAAGCCAGCGGCCTGGCCATGCAAAACGTGCTCACGGACGCGTCCATCCGCAATGCCCTGGTGGTGCACGCGGCCTTCGGCGGCTCCACCAATCTGATCCTCCACCTGCCCGCCATCGCTCACTCGGCCGGGCTGACGCGTCCGTCGATTGACGATTGGGTCCGTGTGAATCGCCAGATTCCCCGCCTGGTCGACGCGCTTCCCAACGGTCCCAAGGGCCATCCCACCGTGCAGGTGTTTCTGGCGGGCGGCGTCCCCGAAGTGATGCTCCACCTGCGCCGCGCCGGGTTGCTCGAAACCGGCGCCCTCACCGTCACCGGCGAGACCCTGGACACCGTGCTCGATTGGTGGGAGCAGTCTGCGCGGCGGGCGGCGCTGCGCAAGGTGCTCGAGGCCGAGGGCATCGATCCGGCGGACGTCATCATGGATCCCGACGGCGCGCGCCGCCGCGGGCTGACGTCGACAGTGACATTTCCCAAGGGCAACCTGGCCCCAGGAGGTTCGGTCATCAAGAGCACCGCCATCGACCCGGCCGTTCGCGATGCCGATGGCGTCTACCGCAAAACCGGTCCGGCGCGCGTCTTCCGCACCGAAAAGGCCGCCATTGCCGCCATCAAGGACGGCGCCATCCGCCCCGGCGACGTTCTGGTGCTGATGTGCCGCGGACCCATGGGCTCCGGCATGGAGGAGATCTTCGAGATCACCGCGGCGCTGCGCTATCTCGATTTCGGCAAGCACGTCGCCGTCATCACCGACGCCCGTTTCAGCGGCGTTTCGACCGGCGCCTGCATCGGCCATGTCACCCCCGAAGCGCTGGCCGGCGGCCCGCTGGGCAAACTGCGCGAAGGCGACACCATCGAAATCGTCATCGATTGTGAGAAGTTGGAAGGGTCCGTCAACTTTCTGGTGAACGGCAGCGACGCAGAGGGATCCACAGTGCTGGCGGAGCGGCAGGCCGAAGGCCTGTCCGCCGACGTCGACCTGCCTCCGCAAACGCGCCTGTGGGCCGCGCTGCAGGAAGCCAGCGGCGGCACCTGGGGCGGCTGCGTCTTCGATGTCGACGCGATCGTAAAGAGGCTACGCTAGATGCTTATGTGGGGCAGGTTGTTAACCCGCCTTCCGACCCTTGGATGCTGCCACCAGGAACCGCGCAGCCCGTAGCCTGCACCCCGTACCATTCCGAACCAATGAGCTAACCATGCGAATCTATCGAACTCCCACCGGATGGGAACTGGAAACCGCGGACAGCCGCCGGCTGGCCATCGAGCCATCCGCAGCGCTGACCACGCGCGAAGATCTCTACGACTACCTGCGCCAGCTTTCCGGCCAGGAAATCGCCAGCCGCGATCCGCGTCTCCTTGCGCCCATCGAACAACAGGAAATCTGGGCCGCCGGCGTCACCTACTTCCGCAGCCGTACCGCCCGCATGGCCGAATCCGAAGCTTCCGGCGGCATGAGCTTCTACGATCGCGTGTACCACGCTGAGCGCCCCGAGCTGTTCTTCAAAGGGACGCCCCACCGCGTCGCCGGACCGGACGAGCCGGTGCGCATCCGCCGCGATTCGCATTGGAACGTGCCCGAGCCGGAGTTGACCCTGTTGGTTTCGCCCGGCGGCAAAATCACCGGCTACACCATCGGCAACGACATGAGCTCGCGCGACATCGAGGGCGAGAACCCGCTCTACCTGCCGCAGGCCAAAGTCTACGATCGCTCCTGCGCGCTCGGTCCGGCCATCCTGGTGGCGCGCGAGCCGTTGCCCGCGTCCACCGGAATCTCCATTGAAATCGAACGTGCCGGCGCTACCGTCTTTCAAGATTCCACCACTCTCGAGATGATGAAACGCCGGCCCGAAGAGCTGGTGGACTACTTGTTTCGCGAGAACAGTTTCCCCAACGGCTGTTTCCTGCTCACCGGAACCGGCATCGTGCCGCCCGACGGGTTTACCCTGCAGCCGGGCGATTCGGTGGCCATTTCCATCGACGGCATCGGAACTTTGCGCAATTCAGTTGCGTAACTGGCACTGCCTGGAGATATAATTCGGGCTGTGAACTTTTACTGGTCCCTGCTGCTCACCGCCAGTTGCGCCTTCGCCATCGGCCAACCGAAATACATCGCCAACGCTCCGGCTCCGGGCGCCTTCCCGCTAGTGCAAGGGAAGGCCGCCGCGACCCTCTACGTGGATTCCGCCGATTGGGCCGGCGTGGTGCGCGCCGCCGGAGACCTGCGCGCCGACACCGTCCGCGTCACCGGTGTCGAGCCGGCAATTGTACAAGATCCGAACAATCTCCACGGTCCCTCGATCCTCATCGGGACCCTCGGTAGAAGCCCGCTCATCGATCGCCTGGCGCGCGAAGGCAAGCTCGACACCCAAGCCATCGCCGGCAAATGGGAATCCTTCGTGATTCAGGTGGTTGACCGGCCGCTCGCCGGCGTAGCGTCGGCCCTGGTGATCGCCGGCAGCGACAAGCGCGGCACCATCTTCGGCATCTACGACGTCTCCGAGCAGATCGGCGTCTCACCCTGGTATTGGTGGGCCGACGTCCCGGTTCGCCACCAGGACGCGCTCTTCGTCAAAGCCGGAACGAAATCCGTCCAGGGACCGCCCGCCGTCAAATACCGTGGCATTTTCCTCAACGACGAAGCCCCCGCGCTCAGCGGCTGGGTGAAGGAGAAGTTCGGCGATTACAACAGCAAGTTCTATGTCAAAGTGTTCGAGCTGATCCTCCGCATGAAGGGCAACTTCATGTGGCCTGCCATGTGGGGCAGCGCCTTCAACGAAGACGACCCGCTCAATCCCCAACTGGCCGACGAGTACGGCATCGTCATGAGCACCTCCCATCACGAGCCCATGCTGCGCGCCCAGCAGGAGTGGAAGCGCCACGGGCAAGGCCCTTGGGACTACACAAAGAATGGCGATTTCCTGCGCCAGTTCTGGTCCGAGGGCGTGGAGCGCAACAAGAATTACGAGAGCATCATTACGCTCGCGATGCGCGGCGATGGCGACCGGCCCATGCCCGGCAGCCCCGCCGACAATGTCGCGCTGCTCGAGAAAATCGTCGCCGACCAGAGGAAGATCATCGCCGAGAAAGTCAATCCCAACGTCGCCGCGGTGCCGCAGGTCTGGGCTCTCTACAAGGAGGTGCAGGACTACTACCAGCGCGGCATGCGCGTCCCCGACGATGTCACGCTGCTCTGGAGCGACGACAATTGGGGTGACGTCCGCCGCCTGCCCACCGAAGAAGAGCGCAAGCGCTCCGGCGGCGCCGGCATTTACTACCACTTCGATTATGTCGGCGGCCCGCGCAATTACAAATGGCTCAACACCAACCCCATCCCCAAAGTGTGGGAGCAGATGAGCCTGGCCTATCAGTACGGCGCCGACCGCATCTGGATCGTCAATGTGGGCGATCTCAAGCCCATGGAATTCCCCACGGAGTTTTTCCTGCACCTCGCCTGGAATCCCACCGCCTGGAGTCAGGATCGGATTGCCGCGTACACCGACGCGTGGGCCGAGCGCGAGTTCGGTCCCCAATACGCCAAACCGATCGCCCGCCTGATGGCCGCCTATGGCAAGTACAGCGGCCGCCGCAAGCCCGAATTGATCGATCCCACTACCTACAGCCTGCTGGATTACCAGGAAGCCGACCGCGTCGCCGCCGAGTGGGATGGCCTGGTCGCCGAGGCTACGAAGATTTCCGCGCAGCTCCCCGAGAACGCCCGCGACGCTTTCTACCAGTTGATTCTGTTTCCCATCAAAGCGTCCGCGCAGGTCACCGAGCTGTACATCGCCGCCGGCAAGAATCGCCTCTACGCCGCGCAGGGACGCGCCAGCGCCAACGACTGGGCCGCCAAAACGCGCGAGCTCTTCCAGGCCGATGCCGACATCTGCGCCTACTTCAACCACACCCTGGCCAATGGCAAATGGGACCACATGATGGACCAGACCCACATCGGCTACACCATGTGGCAGGAGCCGCGCCAGAACAACATGCCGGCCGTCAAGGAAATCGAACTGCCCGCGACGCCTGGCATGAAAGTGGCCGTCGAAGGTTCCGCGGCGGCCTGGCCCGGCGGCGATGGCGCTCCCGCGCTGCCGGCGTTCGATGTCTTCACCGCCCCGCGCCGCTACATCGACGTGTTCAATACCGGCCAGGGATCCATCGACTTTTCGGCCAAGGCCAGCGATCCCTGGATCGTGGTGAGCACCCCGCAGGGCCACATCGCCAAAGAACAGCGCCTGTGGATCACCGTGGATTGGAGCAAAGCTCCCAGAGGAACGGCCTCCGGCTCTGTGACCGTCGCCCGCGCCGGCGCCGAATCAGTCGCGGTGACAGTGACCGCGGCCAACCCTCAGGAAGTCACGCCGAAGACGCTCGAAGGCTTCGTGGAGGCGGGCGGCGTCGTCTCCATGGAAGCCGTCCACTTCACACGCAAGGTGGACTCCGGAGCGGTGCGCTGGGATAAAATCGACGACCTGGGCCGTACGCTGTCCTCCATGGCGGTCTTCCCGTTCACCGCCGCCAGTATTGCGCCGCCCGCAAAATCGCCCTGCCTCGAGTACCGCATGTACCTGTTCGACGCCGGCAAGGTGGATGTCGACGCCATCCTCTCACCCAGCTTGAATTTCGTTCCCGGCCGCGGTCTGCGCTACGCGCTATCCTTCGACGACCAACCGCCGCAGGTAATCGATTCCCTGGAGCACAACACGCAGCGCGATTGGGAAACTACCGTGAAAGACAGCGTCCGGCACGTGGTGTCGTCGCTGACTGTGGCCGCGCCAGGCTATCACACGCTGAAATTCTGGATGGTCGATCCCGGCGTCGTCCTGCAAAAGCTGGTGGTGAACCTGGGCGGCGTGAAGCCGAGCTACCTGGGCCCGCCCGAGAGCTTCCACCGGGCCGCGGCCCGGATGTAGTCCAGCGCACCAGCCAGCATCGTCGCCTTGACCAGTCTGGCAGTTGCTCCTGGAACCGCGACCGTCAGGGAGCGGCCCGACTTGGAGACAAGTCGCCCGTTGTTCTTGGGCACCCCGTCGCAGCACGTCGCCCCGCTACTCCGGCCACGGCGTCACCGACAGCGCCACCGTCGCCGTCTCGCCGCTCTTCACCGTCACCGACGCGGCGCGCTGCAGCAGCGTGCCCACAAATGACGGGTCTTTGAAGGCCTCCGCGTCCAATCGCTCGAAGGCCCACGCATAATAGTCGCCCGGCCGCAGGCCGCCGATTTCGAAATGTCCGTCCGCCGAGCACTGCTCCCTGGACATCCCCTCCAACTCCCGCACGGCTTCCTCGCGCGGCAGCAGCACGACGGTTGCCCGCGGACTGCTGTCCACGGAGCCTTTCGCGCCGCCCGACCGCGGCCGGAAAATCGCGCGGATCGGCGGGGAGCCGGGCCCCAGCTCCACTTCCTGCCCCACGATATCGCGATCGCCCAACATCGCCGCAGCCAGGTAGTAGCCGGGTTCCGCGTCGCCCATCGATACCTTGTACCGCCCCCGGAACATTTCCTCAAACTGGGGGGCTCCTGCGTACCGGTTCACTTTGGCTTCGTGGAATCCGTCGAGCGAAGTCAGCACAATGGATCCCTTCGCCGGTTTGGGATCTCCACCGTCGGTCTCCTCCCGTACCGCCGAGAATGGGATCTTGAACGGCGTGGACAAGCGAAGCTCCACCTGGTCCACATCCTGGCGTCGCACTTCAATCGTTGTAGAACCCCGCAGTGTGGTGGCCACCATCATCAGGAACATAGCGGCGTCCACGGGATGCGGAGCAGTGCCCACTGGCTCATCCGGCAGGACAGTGACCCCGTCCGGCAGCGATCCTCCGGCCGACAGACCGCTCTTCATGCGTTGCACATATTCCCCCACCAGGGTCGGATCGAGCTGCTTGGACGAGTCTGGCCGTTTCAGTCCGGGAGGGACCACCTTCATGGACAGTTTGACGGCTTGCTTCACCTCCGCGGTAAGCCGCCACGAGCCGGGATGGATCTTTGGAAATTCGAAGCTGCCGTCCGCTTCGGAGCTTTCCACGAACCCTCTCGTATCCAGGCGATCCTCCGATACCAGCCACAACCCGACTTTCACCGGATTCCCCGCATCGTCCACCACCCTTCCGCGGATGCGAAACACCGGAGACGCCGCGATGCGGATGTCGAATCCTCCCAGATCCGCACCCGGAGCGATCACAATCGGCGCAGCCTGCCGCCGGTCCACCGTGTTGGGATAATAGGTCCGCGCCAGAGTGTTCCGTTCGCCATCGGGCCCCGAGGGAGCCCAATTCAGCACCGGCGGGTCGGCCGCCAGCACATACGCCGTGGGCCTCACTTCTTCGAATTCGAAGCGCCCCTCTTTATCGGTCATGCAATCGTAGGAACCGGAATAGCGCAGGCGGAACAGGTACACCCGGACGTCGGGAATTGGCTTGCCCTCGCTATCCACCAGTTTTCCGCGCAAGCTCGATCGCGGTATCAGATCCACGCGAACGCGCGCCGCCTCGCCCGACGCTCCCACCGTGAAACTCACGCGCGCCGTCTGGTCCGACTGCGCATCGGCGAAATGCGGATGCTCCACTTCGGCCACGTAATTCCCCGGCGCCAGCCCCTCAACGTGGAAGCGTCCGGCGTTGTCCGTGGTGGCGTTGTGAGTGGTGGCGTTGTGAGTGGTGGCCTGGGCCCCTCCCCGTGCGTCATTTGTGATCGCCACTTTCGCCCCGCCGATGCCTGCCTGCGTGACGCTGTTGACCACCAGGCCTTCGATCACACCCGAGCCCTGGCCGCGGACGGCCGGCGTCAGCAGCGCCAGCGCGCACAGTACCGCCGCCGTCATCTCGCCATGTCGCATCGATGCCACCATCCACACTCCCATCCTATGACGTTTCCCCGCCGGGTTTCGCTTCCGCGTTTCGCAACCCAAAACCCGGCCTGGCCCATTTTGCCAGTCCAAATTGGCTTCGAATCGCTAAATCCTCCAAACTACGCCCCTTCCGCGACGTCGCGGGCAGCGCCGGGTTTTGCTGATCGGAACTGCCGGCACGGCGCAACCCTTTCTTGCGCCGCCATCCCCGGCACTTGCAGAATGAATCAACGGGGATTTCCAGGAGGTTCACCGAGAATGTGGATTCGTGCGGCGCTCACCTGCGCCCTCACTCTGGGAGTCGCGTGGGCCGCCGACCCGCCCGTCACCGTGACGCAGGATGGCGCCACCTTTACCCTCGCCAACGGCTTCCTGACCGCCAAGGTCAATAAGACCACAGGGAACCTGGTCTCGCTCAAGTACCGCGACCTGGAAACCATGGGCTTCGTCTCCGGCGCTCACGCCGGATATTGGGAACAGAACCCCGCCAAAGCCGCGCATCTCACCGCCACCCTCTCCATCGATCCGGCTTCCAACAACGGCGAACGCGCCGAAGTCTCGGTCAAAGGAATCTCCGACGGCAAGGCCATCGATGGCGGCGGACAGCCCGGCGGCGGTACCCTCTGCGACCTGGAGATCCGCTACAGCCTGGGCCGGCACGAGTCGGGCCTCTACACCTATGCCATCTTCAGCCACCAGGCGGGCTACGGCGCTACCCAGATTGGCGAAAGCCGCTTCGGCGCCAAGCTCAATGGCAAAGTCTTCGACTGGCTCTCCATCGACGCCCGCCGCAACAAGCTGATGCCATCCGGCTCCGACTGGGACCACGGTACCGAAACCAACGCCAAGGAAGCCCGCCGCCTGACCACCGGCCCTTACGCCGGCCAGGTGGAGCACAAGTACGACTACTCCGCGCTGCAGTTCGAGATCCCCGCCTTCGGCTGGTCCAGCACCAAGCAGCACGTCGGCCTGTATTTCATCAATCCGTCCATGGAATTCCTCAGCGGCGGCGCCACCAAAGTCGAGCTGACCGGCCACCTCGACAATGGCGATGGCGGCGACCCCACCCTGCTCGATTACTGGCGCGGCACCCATTATGGCGGCAGCGAATTGCGCATCGCCGCCAATGAAGTCTGGTCCAAAGTAGTCGGCCCCATTTTCATCTACCTGAATTCCGCCCCCGATCCCAACGCCATGTACAAGGACGCACTTGCGCAGGCCGCCAAAGAATCCGCCAAGTGGCCCTACGACTGGGTGCAGGGCGTCGATTATCCCAAGAAGACCGAACGCGCCACCGTGCGCGGCCAATTGGTCCTCAACGATCCGCAGGCGGCGCGCAAGGATCTTCCGAATCTCCTCGTCGGCCTGGCCTATCCCGATGGCGCGGCCGCGCCGGCTCCGCCTCCACCACCCGCTCCGGATGCCGCCGCTGCCGGACGTGGCGGCCGCGGTGGACGCGGTGGTCCCCGCCCCGCTCCGCCTCCCCTCACCTGGCAGAACGACGCCAAGCACTACGAATTCTGGGTGCGCGGCTCCGCCGACGGCCGATTCGCCATTCCCAACGTGCGTCCCGGCAACTACCAGTTGCACGCCATCGCCGATGGTGTCCTGGGCGAATTCGCCAAGGCCGACATCACCGTCGAAGCCGGCCGCCCCATCGATCTCGGCAAGTTGGAGTGGAAGCCGGTGCGCTTCGGCAAGCAGATCTGGGACATCGGCATTCCCAATCGCAGCGGCGCCGAATTCTTCAAAGGCGACGACTACTTCCATTGGGGCTGGTACCTGGAATATCCCAAGCTCTTCCCCAACGACGTCAATTACATCGTCGGCAAGAGCGACTACCGCAAGGACTGGTTCTTCGAGCAGGTTCCGCACGCCGAGCGCGAAGATCCCACCGGCCGCGGCAACGGCCGCAGCACCACCTGGACCATCGCCTTTCAGCTCCCCTCCGATCTGAATGGAAAAGCCACGCTCCGCCTGGCGCTGGCCGGCGTCAGCGCGCGCAGTATCGATGTCGCGGTGAACGATCGGCCAGTCGGATCGGTCACCGGCCTGGTCTACAACGCCACCATTAACCGCGACGGCATTCAGGGCTCCTGGGTCGAGAAGGACGTGGTCTTCGACGCCTCGCTGATGAAAGCCGGCTCCAACGTCCTCAAGCTGACCATCCCCACCGGCGGCCTCACCAGCGGCATCATCTACGACTACCTGCGCCTGGAAGTTGAGTAGCCGGCGCTGCAATCCTCCCAGCCCTGCGCGGGCTTTATGTGGGGCAGGTTGTTAACCACTAGTGTCCAAATTGGCTTTGGAATCCAGGTGGAAGGTCCGCTAGATTGAGATCTGGGGTTGCAAGCCCAAACCAAATCCAATCGAACGGAGAC
>Ga0181529_10001256_pt1 | contig 33893 bp, 23 predicted proteins | sample PEATcosm2014_Bin_36_FD_119763 | JGI IMG/M metagenome (GOLD analysis project Ga0181529, IMG submission 119763) | Peatland microbial communities from MTU Mesocosm Facility, Houghton, MI, USA - PEATcosm2014_Bin10_30_metaG | ecosystem: Environmental > Terrestrial > Soil > Wetlands > Peat | place... | reverse complement strand
GGGTTGGCGCTGGAGTTAGTGCCTGTTATGGTCACCGTGGCGGTTCCGGTGGCGGCCGCGGCGCTGGCCGCGAAGGTAACCACGCTGGAGCCGGTGGCGGGATTGGTGGCGAAGGTCGCTGTAACTCCACTGGGCAGGCCGGATACGGAAAGAGTTACACTGCCGGTAAATCCGCCCGCGTCGGTTACCGTAACTGTGTCAGTGCCGCTGCCGCCGGGAGCGACCGACAGCGACCCAGCCGAAGCCGCAAGCGTAAAGCTCGGCGTTAACGGCGCGAGTTCGCCGTATACGCACACCTGCCCGCTTTGCGTCTGGGCGGTTCCGAAGCTGGCTAGGTACACCTTGCCGTTGGAGATCGTCGGCGGGATGAACTTGGCGTAATTGTTGCAATCGTCGCGGCTGGCATTCTGTTCGTTCGTCCACAACAGGTCCATGTTGCTGGCGTTATAGGCATAGAGAATGCCCGGCTCGGTCATGTGCCAGGCGCCCAGCCCTCCGCCCTGGCCCTGCGAGTTAGTCGCCGCCCAGAGAATCCCGTTGGAGTTTCCGTTGGACGAGAGCGAGAGCGATCCTCCCGGATGGCCGATGGCTTGAATTGACAGTTGATGCGTCGGTGCGGTGTTGAAGGTCGTGCCGTTGAAATTGTAGACCTTCAAGTAATCGCTTTGTCCCCACATATAAAGGTTCGAATTCCAATAGTTCAAGGAGTGAATGTGGGAACTGGTAGCTTGCCAATTCTGCACCGCGCTGCCGTCGCCAAGATGGCCCATGTCCCCGGTGTTGATCAGGCGCAAGACGCCGTCTTTTCCTCCGCCCACCACCAGACTGGTCCCCGGTATCAACAAAGGTCCGGAGGTTGTAAGATCCACGTCCCCGGAGTCCAGAGACGCATAATCGGAGGGGGTGTGCCAATCCAGCAAACCGAGAGTTGGACTGGCCTTGATAAAGGTCTCGCTGAAGTCGCTTTCCCCATCCCATGATCCATTGCCGGTGATGAGGTACACGTTGCCGGATGAGTCGGCCGCGTCTCCATTGCCCGATTGCCAGATTCCCGCGCCGTTGTCGTTCACGGATGCGTTGAAGACTCCCGTTTGGGCAAGAGTGGTGGCGTTATAGGCGAGTGTCAAGCCCTTCCAGGAACCTTGGTCGCAATGCGACGCGAATGAGAAGTAAATGTTGCCGTTTGCGAGCAAAAGGGCCGGGCGCTCAAGTTCGTATATGGAGTTGAATTCGCTGGCCGAGATGGTTACCGGGCTGTCCGACTGTTCCGCGCCCGTGGAAAGGTTCAGCGCGTGCAGTTTGTGCGCGGAGTTTCCATTGATATAGGTTTGGGCGACAACGTAAATGGTGTTATTGGCGGTGTCGATCACCGGTGTGCTCATGATGCCCGACGTAGCGAGAACGTCCTGGCAGCTGAAACCGCCATCCTGAATGGTGAATGCGGTGCCCAGGTTGACGTGCCAATACTGCGCGCCGGAGTTGGCGTCGAAGGCATACACGCTGTTGTTGGCCGTGGCCACATAGAGTACGCTGTGCGTTCCGCCGGCGATGCTCACGCTGGTGTCTACCAGCGGCTGCGAGTAGACCTGATCGTCCACCGGGAGCTTGAACAGCAAACCGAACTGATTGACGTTGACGTTGGACGGAGTGAGGATGGTTTCACTCGAATTCACGCCGTCGCGGTTGTTGTCGTTGTGCTGAGTGAGTACGTTTTGCGCGCAACTCGAAGCCGGTTGCATCGACATAGCGAACAAAACAAAAGCAATCGTTGTGCCCAAACGGCACACGAGCGGATATTTACTTTGCATGGGGAAGCACTCCTATATTCTGTGCGGGATTGTACCTTCCCTGTTGTGCGGCTTGCAAGTGTTTTTAGGATTTTTTCGGATGAGAGGGAGTCCCGGCGAGAGGAATACCCTGGGTGCGGCGTCAAGGCCAATCGATTATCTTATGTGCCAGGGCGCCTTAAAGACAGCGGTCCAAGACGGCATCGACCCAACGTTCCACGAAGTATCTGAAAAGGCCTCACTGCGTGAGCGATCACACCAGGCAGGCTTAGCGCCCCAATGAAGGGAGAATGTTGCTCAAGCCGATGCTTAAGAGTCGCGCTCGCTTTTTGCTGGCGATTTGCTTCACGGTCGCGCCGCGCGCCTTCGCGCAAGGCGGTCCGCCGTTTATAACCGACGACCCCGGCACGCCTGGGAATCGCAACTGGGAGATCAATTTTGGCTGGATCGGCGATCATAACCCCGGACAGGCCTACTACCAGTTGCCCGACGTCGATTTAAACTACGGCTGGGGCGAACGCATCCAGCTCAAGTACGAACTGCCCCTCGCCGCGGCCACCGACGCGAAGGATACGACCCGCGCCGGCCTGGGCGAGTCGCTGCTGGGCTTGAAATGGAGACCCTACGAGCATCATCGCAGCGGCGAACCCAAGTCCAGCGAGAATGCTATTTTTTCGCTGGGCACTTATCCCCAGGCCTCGATCAACAACCCCACCGGCGCCGTTCGCCGCGGAATCGTCGAGAATGGACCGCAGTACTATCTTCCCGTGGAGTTCACTGCCAATTTGGGACCTATCGACCTTGACGGCGAAGTGGGCCGATGGATCGGCAACAAACTTACGCCCAGTCGCTGGGGGCGTGGATTGATTGCGGGACACAAGTTTGGCGATAGGCTTGAGTTTTACGGGGAAATCTACGATTTACAGGATGCCGATAGGATCGGCGGCAAGCCGAAACAACGGGAACTGACGGCGGATTTGGGCGGCCGCCAGACGCTGGACCGAAGCGGGCATTTGCGTCTTCTGTTCATGGGCGGCCGCGGAATTCAGGCGGTTACGCGCCAAAACAGTGAGCCGAATTGGATTGCATACGTGGGCGTGCAGATTCTGCTGGGGCCCAAGAAAGTGAACGGCTCAGCCGAGAAATGACCTGAGCCCGTTCGGACGTATGGATTGGAAGAGCGTCCATTGGATTTCTGTAATGGCCATAGTACCGATCGCCGAAATCGGCTAACCTTGTTCCATGAGTGCATTGTTCCTCCTGCCCGGCCTGCTCTCGTTCTATCTTGCGATTCGCGGGCGAATCAATACAGCTTTTCTATCCGTCTATTTGCCCGCTCTTTTGTTGCTGCCGGACGGATACTCACTTCGCATTCCTCATATCCCGGCAATCTCTGCGGCTCAGTCGGCGCTGATTCCGATCGGAGCGGTAGGGCTGTATCGGCTGGCGCGGAAGGGCATCCCTTCGCTCATGGATGCTCTTGTGGTTTCTTTTGTAGCGAGTATCGCCGCCAGCGAGGTTCTTCGCGAGCGTGTCATGAACGACGGCATCTTCGCGGCTATCCTCGCTTTCATTTCCATCTTGCTCGCTTATGCGGCAGGGCGCACGATCATCGAGCCTGGCCTGCGATTCGCCGCTGTACGGCGCTTTGTCGTCCTGATACTGTTCCTGGGGCCTCTGGGTCTCTACGAATGGCGGATGGGACAGAGTCTCTATGGCGTAATAGGACTGAAGGTATTTCAAGTGACCAACGTCCAGACAACCGTTCAACTCAGGTCGGGACACGGAAGAATGGCGGGATCCTTCAATGACGCTGAGTTGGCGGGCATCGTATTTGGCATGACCGCGGCCCTGAATGGATGGCTGGTTTACCTGCGCAAATGGCATTCGGCGGCGGTTCTGGGAAAGCCTCTCGACTGGCTTGAGAAGTATCACATCCCAGGCCTGATGCTTTTGCTGTTCATCTTTTTAACGCAATCGCGTGGACCTATGCTCGCCGTGGGAGTCGCGTACCTATTGCTCCAGATTCCCCGGTTCAAAAACAAAAAACTCGCCATGGCCTTGGTGGCCGTTCTCATTGCCGCGGCGGCAGCCGGAGCATATCAGTACTTCTCCAAATATACGGACGTCTCCGATCCCGGCGCGATCGTGGATGAGCAGCAAGGGAGCGCCATCTACAGGCGCAAGATGAACGAACTCTACCAACCCATAGTGGAACAGGGCGGATGGCTGGGATGGGGGATATTGAGTCGTCCAATCCTTCCCGGCATGGCCTCCATCGATAACGAATTTCTGCTCGTTCATATCGCCGACGGACACGCCGGCTACATTCTTTTTCTGCTCATAGTCGCGGAGACCTTCCGTCGTCTGGTTGTGCGTTCATGGAGACTGGAGGCTCCGGAGGATCAGGCCTTCTCCATCTGCCTGCTGGGGGCCATGGCAGTGCTCTGGATATCTGTGACCACGGTCTATATGGGTGAGCAGTTGCCGCAGATTGCCTTCCTCCTGATCGGCTGGAGTCAGTCCATTCAAGCGGGATCGACGGGAATGGCGGCGATGCCCGAAGTTGCCGCGCATCCAAAATTCGCATTCAAGAGAGTACTCGGATGAACCAGGACTTGCCGGGCGACAAACCTGACCGCAGGTCGTCTTCGCGCAGCCTATCATTACTAAAGTAATTATATTTCAATTAGTAAAGGGCATAATAGATTACCAATTACCGTAAATTTATCCCTTAGGTCACCATTGAATTCCTCCGATCGTGATATGCTTCCCCCGTCGTCCACAGGGACAAAATCCGGTTCTCTGCAATTCAAGCAGCGCAACCGGCGTTTGTTATGGGCCGCCGTTTATTGACTCAAGCAGTAAACGGCGGCGAACCGGTCCAACCACGCAAAGGAGCGATTCAGCCATGGTTTCAAAACCTCTCCCAAGCTTCCCGATCATCTCTGCCTCTGCCTCGATTCGCCTTTCCAGCCTTCCGCGCAGGCGTGCCGCGCTGGCCGCCCTGTGCGCCGTTCTCGCTCTGTGGCTCTGCGCCGCGCCCGGCATCGCCGTCGCCCAATCCGCCCACTTCAGCGGCGCCGAAACCACTCTGGCCAGCGGATTCAGTTTTCCGATGGGCGTTGCAACAGACAAGAACGGCAATGTCTACGTCGCCGACCTCTACAGCAATGCGGTCAAGGAGATTCTGGCTGTCAACGGCAGCATCCCAGCATCCCCCACCGTTGTCACCCTGGGTAGCGGCTTCGCTTTCCCCGCGTTCGTGGCGGTCGATGGCAACGGGAACGTCTTTGTATCCGATATGGGCAATGGCGCCTTCAAAGAGATACTGGCGGTCAACGGGAGCATCCCCGCGTCTCCCACCATTGTCACCCTGGCAACCGGTTTGGAACCGAGTGGAATCGCTGTCGATAGCCAGGGAAATGTGTATGTTGTGTCCGGCAATCCAACTTCATCGCTGTTTCTTCCAATTCTCGACTCCCTTGCCGGCGTTGCAAGCCTCGGTGCTGCCGCAAGCGCAACAGTGCCATCGTTGAACCCAGGCTCCGTCTACGAGATCGAGGCAGTGAACGGCACCCTTCCCGCCGCGCCGGCCATCAAGGTGCTCAGTTCCGGTGCCCCAGTCAGTTATCCCGTTTCCGTGGCGGTGGACAGAGCCGGGAACGTCTACGTAACGGACGATACCAACAACATCGCAGGCACAGGCATCAACGCCATTTACGAGATTGAGGCGGTAAACGGCGGCATTCCCGCCTCGCCGACAATCCGAAATCTCAGCGGGTTCCTTGCTGCTCCGATCGGTATCGCTGTGGACGGCAGCGGAAACGTCTTCTCCGCGGATTTTGTAAACGATTTCGTGGATGAGCTTATAGCCGTGAATGGCAGCATTCCGTCTGCGCCCACCTTCAGAACCCTCGGCGGCGGTCTCGGCGCTCCCACGGGCGTAGCCGCGGATAGCAGCGGAAACCTATACGTCGCCGACAGCGAAAACAATCGGGTGGTCAAGGTGTCGCCTGCCGGCAGTAACTTCGGCGCAGTGAACGTTGGCGCCAAGAGTCTGAAAATTCCCTTGAACTTCGCCTTCGACACAGCCGGTACGTTAGGATCGACAGCGGTCCTCACACAAGGCGCGACCGGGTTGGACTTCGCCGATGCCGGCGCGGACACCTGCACGGCAAACACGGCCTTTACAGCCGGCCAAACCTGCACCGTCAACGTAACCTTCACTCCCAAGTTCCCCGGAACCCGCTACGGCGCGGCTGTGCTTTACAACAGCGCGGGAACACCCATGGCAACCGGCTATCTCGAAGGTACCGGCGTGGGCCCGCAAGTCAATTTCCTGCCGGGTACGCAGAGCGCGGTCGCCAGCGGCGTGGGGGGGCCTGGTGGAGTTGCGGTGGATGCGAGCGGTAACATCTATATATCCGGCATCAACCAGTCGCTGATCAAGGAGACCTTATCCGGGGGGAGCTACACACAGAGCACGGTGCCAACCAGCGCCCTCGATAACCCATCGGGGGTTGCGGTGGACGGGAGCGGCGATGTCTATATTGCCGATACCGACAATTTCCGAGTGCTGAAGGAGGCTCTTTCGGGGGGAAGTTATTCCGAAAGCGCCGTCGCCAGCTTCACGCACGTTGACGGGTCGGCCCCGATTGGAGTCGCCGTGGATGGAAGCGGCAACGTCTATATCTCCCTGGGTCCCGAGGCCGGGACGGTATACAAGGAAACGCCGACCGCTACCGGATACATTCAGAGCACTGTCGTAGGCGGTCTGCCTAGCGACGCTCAAATCGCGGTGGATGGGAGCGGCGATGTCTACATCGCCGTGAACGAAACGAATGGCTGGATTGCGAAAGAGACGCCGGCCGCGGGCGGATATACCCAGAGTGCAATTCCCGTCAGCGGCGCGGGAGTGCCGTTCGGAGTTGCGGTAGATGGGACCGGCAACGTCTACATCGCGTTTACAGACAGCGACGACATAGGTCAGGTCTTCAAGGAGACGCCATCGACGAGCGGTTATGTCCAGAGCACGATACCGACCAGCGGACTGAATCAGCCGCAGGGGATTGTCTTGGATGGAAGCGGCAACATATATATCGCCGATTCCGGCAACTCCCAGGCAGTGAAGCTGGACTTGGCCGACCCGCCGACCCTGAGCTTCTCCACCGCTACCGTAGGGTCAACCAGCACCGACAGTCCGCAGGCGATTGCCGTGGAGAACGTCGGCAACGCCCCATTGACCTTGCCGATCCCATCCACCGGCTACAATCCAAGCATCTCGACTAACTTCACCTTGAACGACACCGAAACCTCGGCCTGCCCGGTGGTGGAAGCCGGCTTCACGGAGGCTGGGACGCTGGCCGGCGGCGTATCCTGCGAGTTATCCATCAGCTTTACGCCGGCTACGGCAGGCAATCTCGCCGGCTCGCTTGCGTTGACCGACAACAGCCTGAATGCCGCCGCGCCCGCTTATGTGGCGCAAAACATCGCGTTGTCCGGCACTGCAACCGGCATCCCAACTCCCATCGTTCCCTATCTCCAGGTCAACGGCGGAGCATGGCAGGCATCCAACGCAGCAACAGTCCCCGTCGGCGCCGCGGTCAACCTTGGCCCCTGGCCAAACAGCGGGGGCGCATGGAGTTGGACCGGGCCCAGCGGCTTTACCTCCACAGCCCGCGAACTCGATGGAATTCCGTTGGCCACCGGCGTCAATACCTATGTGGCGACTTACACCAATCCGAGCGGCGGAGTAAGTTCACAGTCCTTCGTCGTCTCCGTTATCAACACGCCCATTCCCATCGCTCCTTATCTCCAGGTCAACGGCGGAGCTTGGCAGGCGGCCGATTCCGCTACAGTGCCCTTCGGCTCGACGGTCAACTTCGGTCCGCAGCCGGTCAGCGGCGGCTCGTGGAGTTGGATCGGACCGAACGGCTTCACTTCCACTGCCCGCGAGATCGATAATATCCCGTTGACCGTCGGCGCCAATACCTTCCTGGCCATTTACATCGACGCCAGCTTTGCCATCAGCACCCAAACCTTTGTCGTCACAGAAACTCCCGCGCCCAACCCGATCGTTCCGTGGATCGCGCTGAACGGAATCTGGACTCAGGAATCCACCGCCGTCGTGCCTCTTGGAACCTCAGTCGCCCTCGGCCCCCAGCCGGCGAGTGGCGGAACCTGGGCCTGGACCGGACCGAACGGCTTCACTTCCTCCGCGCGCGAGATCGATAACATCCCATTGAGCGCCGGCGTCAACACTTACGTCGCAACCTACACCGTAGGCGGAGCCAGCTATACGCAGGTCTTCACTGTCACCTTGGGCGGCTGCGGCCCCACAAACCCGATTATTCCGTATATCTCGGTGAACGGCGTGTGGAACGCGAATCCCGAAAACACCGTCACAGTGGCCTCGGGAGCTTCCGTCGATCTTGGCCCCTGGCCACTCGCCGGCGGAGCTTGGTTCTGGACAGGCCCCAGCAGTTTTGCCTCCGCCACGCGCGAGATCGACAACATTGCGTTGGCCAAAGGCTCCAACGTCTACACCGCAACCTACACCGCCCCCGACTTCTGTACCTACACCGAGCCTTTCACCATCACCGTCCAGTAAAGAAAGAATCCCAGGTTCCGCTCCGGAACCTGGGATTCCTCAAACCTCGCACTCCCCGCGGCGCAGCCTTCCTGGACTGCGCCGCGGGGAGTGCGCGCTTTGTACCGTTGCTGCAAGCGTGAGACATCGCCGAGGCAAACAGGCCCATATTCCCTGATTCCTGCCGCATCCATCTACAATCGAGTTGGATGCTTCTTCGCCTCTTCATGGACTGGCGCTGGCTTTGGCTCACGTTGTCCGCTTTTGTGGCCGGGGTGCTCAACGCCGTGGCAGGCGGAGGCTCGTTTTTGCTCTTCCCGGCGATGCTGGGCATGAGGATGCTGCCGGTGCAGGCCAACGCCACCACGTCCGTCGTTTTGTGGCCGGGGCAGTTCACTTCGGTCGCCGCCTACCGCGCGGAGATCCGCAAGAATCTGCGCCTCGCCTTGCCGATGGGCGTGGCTGGCCTGATCGGCGGCACGGCCGGCGGCTTGGTGCTGCTGAATACGCCGCAGACCACCTTTCTGCATCTGGTGCCCTGGCTGCTGCTGGCGGCCGCCTCTATCTTCGCTGTCAGCGGCCCCGTCTCTCGATGGCTGGCGCGCCGTAAAACTGCCCGCGAGGGCGAAGATAGCCGACCGCGCCTATGGCCGGTTTTTCTCTCCTCCATCGCGGTCTGCTTTTACATCGGCTACTTCGGGGCGGGCGCGGGGTTTCTTATTATGACTTTGCTGTCGCTGTTCGGTTTTCGGGATCTGAACGAGATCAACGCCCTGAAAGTCGTCGCCACCACGCTGTCCAACGGCATCGCGGTCATTCTTTTCATGGTGAACGGCCAGGTGATCTGGCGCTATTGCCTGCTGGCCATGCTGGTCTGCGCGGTGGGCGGCTATGCCTCGGCCCGCTTGGCCCGGATGGTTCCGCAGGCGCTGCTGCGCGGGCTGGTGGTCTTCATCGGCTTCGCTATGGCAGCATGGTTTTTCTGGAGCAATCGCTAATGGTCTTCTTCAATCCGCCCTCCCGCGCCGCAATGGAGTGGGTCGGTTCCGCCGCCGCCGTCTGCACCACCGTCTCCTTCGTCCCGCAACTGCTGCGCGTCTGGCGGCGCAAAAGCGCCAGCGACATTTCGCTGGTCATGTTTCTGCTCTTCAATCTGGGCCTGTTTCTGTGGCTGCTCTACGGGATTGGCATCGGCGCGCCGTCCATCATTGCCGCCAACACCGTCACCCTGGCGCTGGCGCTTGCCATCCTGGCGCTCAAACTGCGCTACGACAGGAACAGTGGACCGTGAACATTGAGCGGCGGCTGACGAAAAACTGTCCACTGCAAACCTCTCACTGTCCACTGTAGACTGAAGGTATGAGCCACGAAGGCATCCGCATCGCATCCACGGAACAGCGGGTTCGAGAGGCTGAGGAGAGCCGTCCCCTGGCCCGCATCGCCATCACCCCGGAGAAGGTTCGGGTTCTGGTGACCGAGGGCAAGGGGCTGGAGATCGACTGGCAGGACGGGCACAAGAGCGCGTGGAGCTTCGCCTGGCTGCGCGAGGCTTGCCCCTGCGCCACCTGCAATGAGGAGCGCAAGAACGAAGGCCGCAAACCGGGCCAGCCCAAGCGCGCTTCGGTGCTGCCCATGTACGCCCCGCCGCCGCGCCCGGCCAGCGCGCAAGCGGTGGGCCGCTACGCCCTCCAGTTCAACTGGCAAGACGGTCACTCCGCCGGCATCTACTCCTGGGACTATCTGCGCCGCGTCTGCCAGTGCGCCGAATGCAGGTTCGTCGCGGAAGAGACTGCCGGCGCGCCGAACTGAACCCGGCGAGAGAAGCGATTGCGCCTATTGAAGAAGGCGCTCTGGGAGCGGGCTGGAAAGCGCTGTGCATTTCATCCACCTGCAAGACGACGGATGAGACCAACGCATCTCGATTTCGACAAATGTCGACCGACAGGTGCATGGAAATAGGCAAAGAACGGCCTCGCGGTCTACGAATTTGCGAAAAGTATCTCGGAAAAAGCTCGTTTTGGCCGTAAAAAGTCGGATTGCTATCTCTCCGGTCACGAATATGCCCGCGTAAATTTGGGTTCATGGACGATGCGGGATAACCGCCTTCTCGGCTCCGGATTCCCCTTACGGCTCCTTTTCCACCAGCGGCACCCAGAAGTGAAAGCAAGCCCCCTGGCGCGGCACGCTTGACGCCTCGATCCCTCCGCCATGCGCGGCCAGAATGGCGCGGGTAATCGCCAAGCCCATTCCCGTTCCCTTTCCGCGGTTGGCGCTCTGCTTGCCTCGGTAAAACTTCTCGAAGATCAACGGCAGGTCGTGCGCATCGATGCCGGGTCCGTTGTCCTCGACGAGAAATCCCAGGCGGTCGCCTTCGCGGCGGCTGCTCAGCGAGATGCGCCCACCGGGCGGCGTGAAGCGGGCGGCATTCTCCAGTAGGTGGCGCAGAACCCGGCCCAGCAGATGCGGATCGAACCAGGCCGGCTCGTCCGGCTCCGCGACGGCGATAGTGACGCGATGCGGGGCCAGCGCCTTGCGCGATTCTTCCACGGCCTGGTCCAAGAGCGCCCGCGGATGCTGCGGAACCAAGCGAACCTCGACCACATTGGCATCGATCTCGGCCATCTCGACGGCCTCGCCGATCAGGGCATCCAGCCGCGTGGCCTCCTCATCGACGATTGCCGCCAGGTCCAGGCGGCCGGCCTCGTCCAGCCCCTCGGCCTCCAGCAAAGTGGTGGCGGCGGCGCGGATGGAGGTCAGCGGCGTTCGCAACTCATGGGTCAGCGAATCGATCAGCGCCGCGCGCAGCCGTTCTGCCTCGCGCGCCGCCTCCATGCGCGCCGTGGCTTCGATGGCCAGCGACCGCGCCAGCACGATGGCGACCTGCGCGCTCACCGCCGTGGCCACCTCGCGGGAGAGCCGCGCCGGCCGCCAGCCCAGCGCTCCCACCGGGCGCAGCCCCAGCATGAGCGCGGTCGAGTAAAAGCCGGCCTGCGTGGTAATGGTCGGATTCTGTCCCAGCGTCATGGCCCGCATTGTCGCTTGCAGGCTCTCCGGATAATCGGCTGTCGAGGCGTAGAACATATCCTGATCGCGCACGTAAAGCACCGCTCCATCCAGTGCGAAGATGCGGTCGATCAGCCGCGGCAGATCGCGGATCAGCGCTTCCGCGTCCTCGTGAAGCATCATCTCCTGGCTGAGGGCGTAGAGTCGCTCGACATCCTCGCGTCGCTGTTCGGCGTGGCGCGTCTGCCGTCGCGCCAGCTCGGCCACGCGGCTGACCACAACGCAACTGGCCAGAAACGAGAGCAGAGCTACCCACTCCTGGCCGCTGGCCAGCCGCAAGGTGCGAAAGGGAGGCAGAAAGTAATAATCGAACGAAAGAGCGCACAGGACCGCGATGTAAAGCGAAAGTCCGATGCCTGCCTGCGTGGCCGACCACACCACCAGCACCAGAAAAACCATCCCCGCCGCGGTCGAGTCTGCCCCCAGCCAAACCAGCAGAGCCGTGGCCAGGGCCGCCAACAGCGTACCCACCAGCCAGTGAAGAATTCCCCGCGAATCGGAGAGACCGTCCATGATATTCATTCCAGAAATCATACCGGGCCGGGCGGATGATGTAATCTGCTGTAGAAAGATAAAATCAATGCCCGGAAGAATACTGGTTATCGACGACGAACCGCAGATCACCCGTGTGCTGCGCGCCGCCCTCACCGCGCAGGGCTTCGACGTGCGCACCGCCAACGAGCCTGAGGAGGGCCTCCAGGTCTTTCGCGACTGGCCGCCCGACCTGGTGATTACCGACCTGATGATGCCGGGCATGAGCGGCGTCGAGGTATGCCGCGCCATCCGCGCCCTGGCCGCGACCCCGGTGCTGGTTCTCTCCGTCCGCGACCACGAGCGTTCCAAGGTCGAGGCGCTCGACGCCGGCGCCGACGACTACGTGACCAAGCCCTTCAGCATTCAGGAGCTGCTGGCCCGGGTGCGCGCCCACGTGCGGCGCGCCCCGGAGCGGACGGCCTCGGCCATCGAAGCGGGAGACTTTGTGGTGGACGCGGTGGCACACAGCATAACCGTGCTGGGCAAGGCCATTCACCTCACGCCCAAGGAGTTCGACCTGCTGCTGCATCTGGCCCGTCATGCCGGCAAGGTGATGACCCATCGCGCCCTGCTGACCGCGGTGTGGGGCGCGCAATCGGCCCATCAGCCGGAGTACCTGCGGGTCTTCGTCGGCCAGTTGCGCAAGAAGCTCGAAGCCGAAACCGGCAAGCAGTACATCCAGACCGAACCCTGGGTAGGCTACCGCTTCATGCCCGATGGCTGGAGCGGAAACGAGGAATAATCGCGCCGCCCAAGCTGCAATCGGTTCAACTGCATTCAGTGTTGTGAATCTGCATGGCGGTTTCGTCCGTTCCCGGCATTCCTTATGGATTTCTTAGGGACTCTTTTCGATACTCAAACCTGGTGTGAGCCAGAATCGATCTTGTGCGGCGATTCCGGTGGAACCTGAAACGCCGCGAACCCGGATGACGAGCGGTACAATGTTTTTGGAGTTTCGAGACCTGCCATGCAAGATGTGACGATGTTGCTGTTCACCGCGGTTTTCTTCGCCCTGGCGTTTCTCTACGTCAAGGCCTGCCAGAAGTTGAGGTAGCCCATGCCCATCGACATCACCGCCGCGGTTGCGTTGGTTCTCTCCGTTCTGCTGCTCGGCTACCTTACCCTCACCCTGCTTTTTCCGGAGAAGTTCTGAATGTCCGCCAACGGCTGGTTGCAATTTGCCCTCTTCTCCCTGCTTCTTCTTGCCAGCGTTCGCCCGGTGGGCATCTACCTGGCCCGTGTGCTGGAAGGAGAGCGTACCTGGCTCGATCCGGCGCTGAGGCCCATTGAGCGGCTCATCTACAAGCTCTCCGGCGTCAATGCCGGCGAAGAGATGAACTGGCGCGAATACGCCTTCGCTATTCTGGGCTTTTCGGCCGTCACCATGCTCTTGACGTATGGCATGGAACGGCTGCAGAACTTCTTGCCCTGGAACCCGCAAGGATTGGCCGCGGTGGGGCCGGACCTGGCCTGGAACACCGCCGCCAGCTTCACCACCAACACCAACTGGCAGTCCTATTCGCCCGAAACCACCATGAGCTATCTCACCGAGATGGCCGGCCTCGCCACGCACAACTTCTGGTCGGCGGCGGTGGGCATCGTGGTGGCCGTGGCTCTGATCCGCGGCATCAAGCGCACCGGCTCGGCCACCATCGGCAACTTCTGGGTGGACACCACCCGCACCCTGCTCTACGTGCTGCTGCCCGGTTCGCTGATCTATGCGCTGCTGCTGGTCGCGCAGGGCGTTCCGCAGAATCTGAAAGCCTATACCCAGGCCCATCCGCTCGAGCAACCCTCCCAGACCCAGACCATCGGGCAGGGTCCGGTAGCATCGCAGGAAGCCATCAAGATGCTGGGCACCAACGGCGGCGGCTTCTTCAACGCCAACAGCGCCCATCCCTTCGAGAACCCCACTCCCTTCTCCAATCTGCTGCAGATGCTCTCCATCTTCATTATCCCCGCCGGCCTCACCTACACGCTGGGCAGGCAGACCGGCTCGTCCGGCCACGGATGGGCTGTTTTGGCGGCGATGTTCGCGCTCTTCGCGCTTGGATTCACCGCCGTTTACTGGGCCGAGTCGCAGCCCCATGCGCTGATTCACGGCGCCGCGCAAAGCGGAACCGCGACCGCTCCCGGCGGCAACATGGAAGGCAAGGAAGTCCGCAACGGCATCAGCCAGTCCTCGCTCTTCGCTACCATTACCACCGACGCCAGTTGCGGAGCCGTCAACACCATGCACGATTCGCTCACGCCCCTGGGCGGCATGGTCGCGCTCATCAACATCATGATGGGCGAGGTGATCTTCGGCGGGGTCGGCTCGGGCTTGTACGGCATCCTCATCATGGTAGTGCTCTCGGTCTTCATCGCCGGCCTGATGGTGGGCCGCACCCCGGAGTACCTGGGCAAGAAGATCGAGGCCTACGACGTGAAGATGTCCATGCTTTACGTGCTGATCTTTCCGATCATCATCCTGTCGCTTACCGCCGCCTTCGTTCTCTCGCCCACCGTCGGACTCGGCAGTCTGGCCAATCAAGGGCCGCACGGGCTTACCGAGATTCTCTACGCCTTTACGTCTGGGGCGGGCAACAACGGCTCGGCCTTTGCGGGCTTGAATGCCAACACCTGGTGGTACAACGTCGCGCTTGGCTGGGATATGCTGTTCGGGCGGCTTTTCATGATGATTCCAGTGCTGGCTCTGGCCGGCAACTTGGCTCAGAAGAAGAGCGTTCCGCCATCTCCCGGAACCTTCCCGGTCGATTCCTCGCTGTTTACCGTTCTATTGATCGGCGTGATCCTCATTCTCAGCGCCCTCACCTTCTTCCCGGCCTTGAGCCTGGGACCGATCCTGGAACACCTGCTGCTGAAATCAGGGCAGCTTTTCTAGCCGCTAGCTCTTAGCTTCTAGCTTCTAGCTTTTGGCGTCGGATACGAAATTCAGTTTTTCCCGCATCGGCGGCTAGTAGCTAGCGGCTAGCGGCTGAAATACGAAACGGACTGCTATGGCTGAAAAGAAGAGTCTCTGGAACACGAAAATCATTGTCCAGGCGCTTGTGGACGCGCTCCGCAAGCTCGATCCCCGCTGGATGGTCAAGAATCCGGTCATGTTCGTCGTCGAGGTCGGCTCGGTGTTGAGCACCGGGATTCTGATCGACAACTCCGTTCACCATCGCTCCGGCTTCGGCTTCAACCTCCAGATCACTCTCTGGCTGTGGTTCACGGTGCTCTTCGCCAACTTTGCCGAGGCCATGGCCGAGGGCCGCGGCAAGGCTCAGGCCGATACCCTGCGCAAGGCCAAGGGCGAGACCATCGCCCAGCGTTACAAGGAAGACAACAGCTTCGAGGAAGTCGCCAGTGGCCTTCTCCGGGCGGGCGACGTGATCTACGTCGCAGCCGGCAACTACATCGCCGGCGACGGCGAAGTCATCGAAGGCGTGGCTTCCGTGGACGAATCGGCTATCACCGGCGAATCGGCGCCTGTCATCCGCGAGGCTGGCGGCGACCGCTCGGCCGTTACCGGCGGCACGAAAGTTCTCTCCGACTGGATCAAGGTCCGCATCACCTCCAACCCCGGCGAAACCTTCCTCGACCGCATGATCGCCCTGGTCGAGGGCGCTTCCCGCCAGAAGACCCCCAACGAGATTGCGCTCAGCATTCTGCTCTCCGGCCTCACCATCGTTTTCCTGCTGGCCGTGGTTACTCTTCAACCATTCGCCATTTATTCCAAGGCCCCGCAGACCGTCTTCGTGCTCGTCTCCCTGCTGGTTTGCCTCATTCCCACCACCATCGGCGGCTTGCTCTCGGCCATCGGCATCGCCGGCATGGACCGTCTGGTTCAATACAATGTGCTGGCCATGAGCGGGCGCGCCGTCGAGGCCGCCGGCGACGTGAACACCCTGCTGCTCGATAAGACCGGCACCATCACCCTGGGCAACCGCCAGGCCACCGAATTCATCCCCGCCCCCGACATCAGCGCCGAGCGGCTCGCCGATGCCGCCCAGATTTCCTCGCTCTCCGACGAAACCCCGGAAGGGCGCTCGATCGTCGTGCTGGCCAAGGAAAAGTACAATCTCCGCGGGCGCGACCTGAGCGGCATTCACGCCGAGTTCGTCCCCTTCACCGCCCAAACCCGCATGAGCGGCGTCAACCTGCCCGGCGCGCGCATCCGCAAGGGTTCGGTGGACGCCATCTCGCGCTTTCTCGAAGAGCAAGGTTCGCAGATGCCCAAGAAGCTCCGCGATGCCGTCGAGGAAGTCGCCCGCCTGGGCGGAACTCCACTGGTGGTCGCCGAAAATTCCACCGCGCTCGGCGTCATTCATCTCAAGGACATTGTCAAGGGCGGCCTCAAGGAGCGTCTCGCCCGTCTCCGCGCCATGGGCATCCGCACCATCATGATTACCGGCGACAATCCGCTCACCGCCGCCGTGATCGCGCGCGAGGCTGGCGTGGACGACTTTTTAGCCGAAGCCAAGCCCAAAGACAAGATGGACCTCATCAAGCGCGAACAAGGCAAGGGCAAACTCGTCGCCATGACCGGCGACGGCACCAACGACGCGCCGGCGCTGGCTCAGGCCGACGTGGGCGTGGCCATGAACTCCGGCACCCAGGCGGCCAAGGAAGCCGGAAACATGGTCGATCTCGACTCCAACCCCACCAAGCTCATCGAGATCGTCGAGATAGGCAAGCAGTTGTTGATGACCCGCGGCGCGCTGACCACCTTCTCCATTGCCAACGACGTGGCCAAATACTTCGCCATCATCCCCGCCATGTTCGCCGGCGTCTTCCCGGTGCTGGGCGCGCTCAATATCATGTTCCTGCACTCGCCGGAATCGGCCATTCTATCGGCGGTCATCTTCAACGCCATCATCATCGTGGCCCTCATCCCGCTGGCCCTCAAGGGCGTGAAATACGAGCCAAAGGCCGCCGACATTCTGCTGCGCAACAACCTGCTGGTCTATGGCGTGGGCGGCATCGTCGTCCCCTTTATCGGCATCAAGATCATAGATGTGATTCTGGTGGCGCTGAAGCTGGCCTAACGCAAGTTGTCGCACATGGAATAAGTGAACCTGTTGTATGCCGCAGTTTTGAAAGGGCGCGACTTCAGTCGCGCCGCAACAGCAACAAAAGATCGCGGGCTTTAGCCCTGAGGCAAGGTTTCAAGGAGCACGAGTATGCACTCCGTCTGGAAGACTTCTATTCGCTTCACCATCGTTACCGCGGTCCTATTGGGCCTGGGCTACCCCCTCGTGGTCACCGGCATCGCCGCCGCTATCTTCCCGCACAAAGCCGCCGGTAGCCTCATCCTCAAGGACGGCACGGTCATCGGCTCGGAGCTGCTGGCGCAGAGCTTCACCAGCGTCAAGTACTTCCATCCCCGCCCCTCGGCCGCCGGCAACGGCTATGACGCCACCGCTTCCGGCGGATCGAACCTGGCCCAGTCCAGCAAGACTCTGGTAACCCGAATCCAGGGCGACATCGACAAGCTGGTCGCTCAAAACCCCGGCAAGCCGGTGCCCATCGACCTGGTCACCGCGTCCGCCTCCGGCCTGGACCCCGACATCACCCCCGATGCCGCCTTCTATCAAGTTTCGCGCGTCGCCGCCGCCCGCAAGCTGAGCGAGGAAACACTGCACGCCTTGGTTCAGCGCCACATAACCGGCCGCCAATTCGGCCTCCTCGGCGAAGCCCGCGTCAACGTCCTGGCCCTCAATTTGGATCTCGACAAGATCGCGCGATAACCGTTGCATCGCGGCTTCCCCGCCATGCAACGAGTTCCGCATCGCCTCGGCATCGACGACGGCAAACATATATCTGGACGTTGCCTTTTGCCGGTGAGCGATTCTGTGCGGATGCAACCGCGGGAAATCGCGCATCGCTGAATTCATCGCTTGAACGAGCGCTTTTGCATCCAGCGATAGGTCGATTTTCGCTTGGAATCGTTATGGCCGGTTGTAGATAGAGGTATCGAAGGTAGGTGGGGCGAAAGCCCGGCCGCGGGGGGACATTCACTCATGGATTTTCGGCACGGCCCGATTCATCTCGCGGATTCACACAGCAGGTTCTATACTGACATTTTGCCCCAACCTGTCCCCTGGAGGTTCCCGATGCGATTCGCGCGCCGTCTGTTTGCCGCTGCGTTTGCGGCTTCACTCTTAGTTTTGCCGTTGCTTGCGGGCACCGAGGACGCGGAGCCTGCCGCCAAGCCCGCCGCGGCCGCCGACAAGGAGAAAGACAAACCGGCTGACGCCGCGCCGCCCGCCGATGTATCAACGCAAGGCGCGGTGGACGTTGGCGGCCAGCATATCGTTTACACCGCCATCGCGGGAACGCTGACGGTCGGCTCGACCGATGTGCAGGATGGGCAATTGGGTCTGGACGGCAAGCCGCAGCCGGGGAGCCAGCTTGCGCTCACCGAGTCCAAGGAACCCAAGGACGCGACGCCCGTGGCGCGCATCTTTTACGTGGCCTATTTCAAGAAGGACGCCAAGGCCGAGGAGCGGCCTGTCACCTTCTTTTTCAATGGCGGTCCGGGCAGCTCGACAGTGTGGCTGCATATGGGTTCGCTGGGGCCCAAGCACGTGGTCACCGAAGGCGACCAGCACCTGCCCGCCGCACCCTACAAGCTGGTGGACAATGCCTATTCGCTGCTCGACGCCAGCGACCTGGTCTTCATCGATATGCCGGGCACCGGCTTCGGCCGGCTTATCGGCAAGGACGCGGAGAAGGCCTTCTGGGGCGTGGACGAGGATGCCAACGCCTTCGCCCGCTTCATCGCCCGCTTTATCGGCAAGTACAACCGCTGGAACTCGCCCAAGTACATCTTCGGCGAGAGTTACGGCACCACCCGTTCGGCGGTGCTGGCCGACATCCTGGAAAACCAGAAAGCCATCGACCTGAACGGCGTGATCCTGCTTTCGCAGATATTCAACTTCACCACCGACATCGACATTCCCAACGGCAACCCCGGCGTGGACCTTCCCTATATGCTGGCGCTGCCCACCTATGCGGCCACGGCCTGGTATCACAAGAAGCTGCCTCAGCAGCCGGCGGCCCTGGAGCCGTTTTTGAAGGATGTGGAAGAGTTCGCCATGGGGCCTTACTCGCACGCGCTGGCGCTGGGCACGGACCTTTCCGACGAGGAGAAGCGGCAGGCCGCCGAGAAGCTGCACGAGTACACCGGGCTGGCGACGGCCTATCTGATCAAGGCTAACTTGAGAGTGAACGGCGGCGAGTTCGAGAAGACTTTGCAAGATGACGAGGACCTGACCACGGGGCGGCTCGATACGCGCTTCTCCGGCCCCAACCTCAACCCCTTGAGCGAACAGGCTGAGTACGATCCGCAAAGCGCGGCCATCTCCTCGGCATACGTTTCGCTCTTCAACGACTACGCGCGCCGCGACTTGAAGTACGGGGAGGGGCAGACCTATCAGCCCTTCGCGCTCTTCGGCGCCACGCAATGGGATCTGGTGCATCGCGGCAATCCGGTCAGCCTCAACGTCGCGCCCGATCTTGCCGAAGCGCTCAAGACCAACCCCCGCTTGAAGATCATGGTCAACGGCGGCTACTACGACCTGGCCACGCCCTTCTTTGCCGCCATCTACGAGGAGAAGCACCTGCCGATTCCGCAGTCGTTGGCCAAGAACATCGAGTACGCATGGTACGAGTCCGGGCACATGGTCTACGTGCGCGAGGAGAGCCTCAAACAACTGCACGACCGCGTGGCCGCTTTCATCAAGAGCACACAGACGGCGACGAAGTAAGTTCGATTTACGATTATGCGGTCACTATCTCGCTGAAATCGGCGATGCCGGAGAAGCCATTGAGCACCTCTTGAATCAGCGCCAGATTCGCGCCGCGAATTGCCGGGTCGGGATCGAGCACCATCACTTTGTCGAAGAAGGCATCGACGACTGGGCGCAGTGTGGCGATGGCTTCCAGCGCCTGCCCGTAGAAGCGCAGCTTGCGCAGCGCCGCCACTTCCGGCGCAAGCAAGGCAGCCGCATCGGCGAGTTGCTTTGCCTCCGGCGCAAGCGCCGCGTCCTTCGGAGAGCCGAGGGCAAAGCCCTTTTCCTCGGCCTGGCGAAGAATATTCTTGATGCGCTTGAAGGCAGCGGAGATGGCCGCGAAATCGTCGGACTCGCGGGCCTCCGTCAGGGCCTCGGCGCGGGCGATCGCGTCGCGCACATCGTCGGCGTCGGCGGCTAGCACGGCGTTGACTACGTCATAAGCAAAACCGCGTACATCCTTCAGATAGAAGTTCAGGCGCTCGCGCAGGAAGGCCTCTACTTGTTCTTTGTTTGCACCTTCCGCGCCGCTTGCACTCAACACATCGCTCCGTTTGAGCGGCAACTGCGACTCAGCGAGAATCTTTACGATTGCATTCGCAGCGCGACGCAGCGCGAAGGGATCTTTCGATCCGGTCGGCGCGTTGCCGATGCCGAACATCGCGACGATCGTTTGGATGCGATCCGTAAGGCCGAGGAGTTGGCTCTCCGCTCTCTCAGGGATCGCATCTTCAACGGATGCGGGCTTGTATTGGTCATGGATGGCTTCCGCCACCACCCCATTCATTCCCTGGGCAAGCGCGTAGTTGGCGCCGATGATACCTTGCAGTTCGGTGAATTCCTTCACTAACTCGGTGGTTAAATCGGTCTTGGCAAGCCTCGCGGCAATGCGCAGAGACTCCTCGTCCACAATTCCGCCATCCCCGGTAACTCGCGAACCTCGATCTTTCGGAAGACTTCCGAGCAGCGCTTCGACGACGGCAAGATTTTGTTCGGACTTCCAATGGTAGCTGCCCAAGTCCCTGTGAAAAGTAACATTCTTCAAGCTCTCCACGCGCTCGGTCAGCGGCGTCTTCTGGTCGAAGTCCCAGAAGAAGCGCGCATCCTTGAATCGCGCCCGCAAGACACGGGCATTGCCGTGGCGGATGATGGCTTCTCCCTCGGCGTTCACTTCGGTATTCAGCACTGCAAGAAAATGCGGCAGAAGGTTGGTATATTTCGGAGCCAAAGCCGGATTCAATTCTTTCGTCCGACCTTCCAATGCGAAGTATTTCTGGTGGTCGCGCATCACAGTAACTAGAACCTCTTCCGGCAGGTCCAGATACTCCGGCTCGAAGTTACCCAGCACAACCGTCGGCCACTCGGTAAGATGAACGACCGTTTCCACCAGCGGCTCATCCTCGCGCCAGCGCGCTCCTTCAACTGTGCGCGTGGCCGCATCCAGCCCCTTGCGAATCGACTGCCTCCGCTCGGCTGCATCCACCACAACATAAGCCTTGCGCAACGCTTCCGAGTAATCTTTCGGCTGATCGATCATGACCGGCGCGGAACCATGCAGCACACGATGGCCACGGCTTTCTTTTCCGGCCCGAATGCCCGCTATCTCGAGCCGAACCACAGCCGAGTCAAGCAGCGCGACGATCCAGCGAATGGGACGGACAAAGCGCTCCGGCTTGCCCGCGCGCCAGTACATATTCTTGGCCCAATAAAGACTTAAAACTTCCCTGGGCAGTTCTTCCTTGAGTAACTCCGCCGTTGTGCTGCCTTGCTTCTTGACCGTCGCGCCCACATATTCGCCCTTGGCGTTTGCGACCTTTTCGAGCGAGGAAACGGCCACGCCGGCCTTCTTGGCAAAGGCCACGGCCGCGGCAGTTGGAGCGCCGTCCTTGAAGGCTACCTTCCACGATGGGCCGGTCAATTGCTCTTCGATGTCAGCTTGGCTGGCGAGCACGTCCTCGACTAGAACGGCCAAACGACGCGGGGTCGAGTAAGTGGTAACTTTGGCTTCGGCGCCAAGCAGGCGCTCGCGCGCCAGCAGTTCCTTCACCCGGCGGCCCAGTTCAGCCTCGGCTCCGGCGATCATGCGGGCGGGAATCTCATCCAGCCCAATTTCCAATAGAAAATCCGACATTGCTAGGTTCTTTCCGCGTTACTTTGTAGAGCCGAAAGGAGCAAAAAGCAACCGCAGGTCCTTCGACTCCGCTACGCTCCGCTCAGGATGACAGCGTTTCAGGAAACCTGCTGCGCCGCATAGACTTTGGCCGCGCCGACGGCCAGTGTGCGAATGCGGCCAATCATGCCGACGCGCTCGGTGACGCTGATGGCGCCGCGCGCGTCCAGAATGTTGAAAAGATTCGAGCACTTGAGCGCCAGTTCATAAGTGGAGATCAGAGGGAAGCGGCGCTTCTCCGTCGCGCTCGCGTCTTCCCTGGCCAGCAGCGCATTGGCTTGAGTCAGCAACGCCTGCGCCTCGGCCTCGTAAAGGTTGAAATGGGTCCATAGCTTCTCCACGTCGGCGCATTCGAAGTTATAGACCGAGTATTGCAGCTCCTCGGTCAGCCGCACGTCGCCATAAGTCACCGCCGCGCCGGTTTCGGGGTCGCGCGCCCATACAATGTCGTAGACCGAGTCCACATCCTGCATGAAAGCGCAGAGGCGCTCCAGCCCATAAGTCAATTCGGCGCAGATAGGGTCCAGATCGAGCCCGCCGCACTGCTGGAAGTAAGTGAACTGGGTAATCTCCATTCCGTCCATCATCACTTGCCAGCCCACGCCCCAGGCGCCGACGGTCGGCCCTTCCCAGTTATCCTCCTCGAACTTCAGATCGTGCTTGCGGAGGTCGATGCCGATGGCTTGGAGCGACTGGAGATATAGCTCCTGGACGTTCTCTGGGGGCGGCTTCAGGATCAACTGGAACTGCGTATGCCGGAAGAGCCGGTTGGGATTTTCGCCGTAGCGGCCGTCTGCCGGCCGGCGCGAAGGCTGCGCATAGCCGACGCGATAGGGCTTCGGACCCTGTACGCGCAGAAAAGTCTCTGGGGCCATGGTGCCCGCGCCCACTTCCACGTCGTAGGGCTGCTGGAGGACGCAGCCACGCTCCGCCCAAAAGCCCTGCAAGCGGAACAAAAGCTCCTGAAAGGTGAGCGCTGCCGGTTTGGGAGGGGATGCAATTGCGGAAATGGACACGTGATACTCTCTCTCGACGGTACTTCTCCGATTTTATCAGCCTCGAACAGACGCCGGCGCGGGAACCGGAACCCCACACGCCGCGTATCACACCCAGAGCGCCCAGCGCCGCGTCCAAATCTCATGCAGAATTTTTCCGACACGATCGGGCAGGTCTTTCGCGCCATCCTGGCCAACAAGCTGCGCAGCTTCCTGACCATGTTTGGAATCGCCTGGGGAGTCGGTTCGCTGCTGGTTCTTGTGGGCCTGGGCGAGGGCTTTCGCAGCGGGCAGCATAAGCAGTTGGCCACCTTCGGCAACGATCTGGTGATGATGTGGAACGGCACCATCCCCGCACTGGCCAACCAGCACACAGGAATGCGCCCTTACGAGCTGACGCTGGGCGACGAGGATGCGGTGCGCCGACTGCCGGAGTTGCGCGCCGTGACCGACGAGCTGATCCGCAACGATCTCTATGAAGTGAGCCAGTGGAGCAACACCTCCAGCCACGTGTTGGGGACGGAGCCAAACTACACCGCGGTGCGCTTCATCCCCATGGATCAGGGCCGCTTTCTGGACGAGGCCGACCTGACCGAACGCCGCCGCGTCGCGGTGCTGGGCGCGAAGGCCGCCACGCTGTTGTTTCCCGGCAGGCCCTTGCTGGGCGAGGTCATCGCCATCAATGGGACGGAGTTTACCGTCATCGGCACGGTGCAGAAGATCGTCCGCGGCAACAACGACTTCGACGACCAGAAGGTTTACGTTCCCATTACCACCATGCTGGAGCTCTTCGCGCTGAAGGGAGAAAACATTCCCCGCGACGCGATAACTTCCATCCAGTATCAGCCCACTGACAGGGGCAACGTCCTGGCCGCCGTGGCCGCGGTGCATCGCGTCATCGCCCAGCGGCACGGCTTCGATCCCGCGCTGAAGGACGCCTTCATGGAGTGGGACACCATCGAGGAAGAGAAGATGATCTCGGCCATCTTCAACGCCATGGACATTTTTCTGGGCGGGGTGGGCATCGTCACGCTGGGACTGGGCGCGGTGGGCATCATCAACATCATGCTGGTTTCTGTCTCCGAGCGGACCAGGGAGATTGGACTGCTCAAGGCCATCGGCGCCACCAAGGGCAGCATCCTGGCCCAATTTTTTTGGGAGGGCCTGCTGCTGACCGGCATCAGCGGCCTGATCGGCATCGCCGCTTCGGCGGGATTCATGTGGCTGTTGCAACAGGCGCTCACCGGCAAGATGCCGGGCTGGGACCCGCCGCGTCTGGTCCCGTGGTCGGCGGCGCTGGCCCTGGGTTCGCTGGTGTTGAGCGGTGTGGCCGCCGGGCTTTACCCGGCCGGCAAAGCGGCGGCGCTGGACCCGATCGAGGCGCTGCGGCGGGAGTAGGGAGACAGTTTTCAGTTGTCAGTTGTCAGTTTTGTGTTGTGAAGTGACTTAATGGGGCAAGCATTTCGTGATTTGCAAGTATGGCAAAGAGCAATCCAATTGACGGTGGCAATCTACCGTCTAACCCAGGGTTTTCCACGCGAGGAAGTCTATGGATTGTCCAGTCAGATCAGACGTTCGGCAGTTTCGGTGCCAAGCAATATCGCGGAAGGACAGGGAAGACTCTCCATTGGTGAGTTTAGACAGTTTTTGGGTATCGCGCGCGGTTCAAATTATGAATTGCAAACTCAGTTGGAGATTGCAAGGTCACTTGGATTCGGCGATTCGGCTTTGATCGATGAAGCGGAAAGTTTGTCGCACGAAGTTGGAAAAATGGTCTACGCGCTCCTGGAATCTCTCAAAGAGTCCGCCTCTCACTGATAACTGATAACTGACAACTGACAACTGAGAACTGAGAACTGGAGCGCAGCGACCATGCTCAAAGACATCCTCGGCCAAGCCTGGGAGGCGATGCTCTACAATCGCCGCCGCACCGCCATTACCATGATCGGCATGGCCTGGGGCATCGCCACGGTGGTGCTTCTGCTGGCCTACGGCGCGGGTTTCACACGGGCCATTGAGAACATCTTCGCCAACTGGGGCACGAACATCATCGGCTTCTTTCCCGGCAAGACGACCGAGCAGGCGGGCGGAGACAAGGCGGGCGTTCGCGTTCGCCTGACTCTGGACGATGTGGATCGCGCCTCCAACTCCGTTCCCGGCATCATCCATATCACGCCCGTGGTGTGGAAGGACGTGCCCGTGCAGAACGATTTGCACACCTATACCTGGACCGTCAATGGAACTCGCCCGGAGTTTCAGGACATCTGGAAGCTGGACACCGAACAGGGGCGTTTCTTCAACGGCGCCGAGGACCAGCAGCGCGCCCACGTCTGCGTGATCGGCTCGGAGGCCAAGACCAAGCTCTTCAGCGGCGGCTGGGCGTTGGGCGAGACCATCCGCCTCAACGGCGAACTCTTCACCATCGTCGGCGTCCTCGTCCCCAAGATGCAGGAGGGGGAAAACAGCGACCGCAACCGCCAGATATACGTGCCCTTCAACACCATGAGCGACTTCAAGGACACCAAGTATATCGACGGCATCTGGTTCAACTATCAGGGCGACAACGAACTGGCCGAGAAAAGCCTGCGCGAGACCATGGCCGCGGCGCATCGCTTCCGCCCCACCGATCGCAACGCCATCAACGTGGCCAATCTGCTGACGCAACTGCACCAGTTCAAGATGCTCGGCATCGCCTTGCAGGTATTGCTTTCCATGGTGGGCGCTTTGACGCTGGGCATCGCCGGCATCGGGCTTATGAACATCATGCTGGTGGCTGTGCAGCAGCGCACCCGCGAGATTGGCATCGAAAAAGCGCTGGGCGCGCAGAAGCGCCATATCCTGCTGCAATTTCTGGCCGAGGCCTTCGCCATTACCGCGGTGGGCGGCGCGGCGGGCATCGCGCTGGCCTATCTGGCCTCCGCCATGGTGGGGCGCATCACTTTCTACAGCGCCCTGGCCAGCCACGCCGAAGACGCCGACATTCGCCTGCTCATCTCGCCCACAACGGTGATCGTGGCCACGGCGATTCTGGCTGTCACCGGCCTGGTGAGCGGCATGATTCCCGCCATCCGCGCCGCCAATCTGGACCCCATCGAGGCGCTGCGCTACGAGTGACGGGCGCGTAGAGCGCGGGATCGCACCTCAGCTTCCAAACGCGAGACCTGGAGCGCCCATTCGGTAGTGACGCAGTTTCCGAGTCGGCAGCCACACACCCGGAAACTGCCATGGAAAACCGATAGACCTCTCACTGAGCGCTACGAGCTGTTGGCGGGAGTTGATTGCCGCGGCGGCAAAAGTTCGCAAAAGTTCCGAAGATTCGGAGATTTTCATTCCTCGGTTGAGCGCGGTGTTTCCTAGGTTTCAAACGCGGTGCCTGGGGTACCCCAACTTTATTGCGAAATCAAGGTTTGCCTAGACCTGGGGCATACGTCAACGCGGCCCGACGAGCATCGTCTTCGGAAAATTTGAGAATGTTGTCAGCGTCAGAGAACGGAAGTACTTCGGAAGTTATGTCTGTAATATCACCTATGTCTAAAACCAACGGGTCATCGCCTGGGCTATCAATCGCGATTCGATATTCCCGCTGATGAGCGAAGCGATTGGACTTCCGGAATCTGTCCAGTTTTCCGGTATATGTCTCATCATCGAAGTATTCAACCAGTTTGCCCTTCCCCGAAAGATTTCGAGCTTTCGCAGCAGCCGAAACGCGATTGAGGAATTCCTGTGTATTGAGCACCAGAACCATCGACTCGCCGAACCATTCATACTCGGAAGGAAAGAGCGTTCCGCTCACTGGTGCTGTTATGGAGTACAGACAAAAGAGATTGCAACACAGTTCAGAATTCATTGACATGGTCGTTGCGGCTGCCAAATCCTTCGGATCAATTACAATTTCTCCGAATCCGGGTGCAGAAAAAGTGATGATTGCGTCCTTGGGTTGAAAGATGTGAGTTGCGCCTTCATAACGGTCGGCACGCGCAAGATCACTCTCCAGATTGCGAAAGTACTTGAGGGGATTCATATATAGCTGTCCCTTACGGAACTGCTCCATGTGCACTTGCTGTCCGAGCTTTAGAAGCGGCATTACAGGATTTCCTTGAGCATCGCGCAACATGGCTAAATTCTACAACGATTCCTTACTCGACTCGCAATCAAACACCACCACGTTTACCAGAACCATCAAAGATTCGTGATGGCGAAGGCGAGCAGGAATCCAAGACCAATTAGAAAACTGGCCTGCGCAATTCGGCCAAGCCACTGCCACAGATGTATATAGCGCGTTTCTTGGCGCTTTGCTGCTTTGGCTTTCTCCTCATATGTTCCCGCCGCCTCTAACCGATTAGATTGAAAGTGTTCTATTTCACTGCGGGAAACAGGCGCTCTGGTTTTTGAACTGAGCGTCCCCTGTGCCAATGTGGGATATTCCTTGGCTTCGGTTTCCAGCTTCTTTTGGATTGCATCCGCGGTTTGCCACTCGTGAAAGTAATGGACGTAGTGTCCGTAGACGAATGACCAGAACAAGGAGCAAGCAGCGCAGACCATCAGGCAAACCCAAGAGGCAACCAACCAGTATGGATGCGCCAGGGGCTTTAGCTGGCTTTTCAGATACCCCATAAACGTAATACTGAGTGCTATCGTACCGCTGGAAAACAAGGCGAGATTGTTGTAGAAACGCTCATTTGTGTTCCTAGTTTCCTCGCTACTTTTTTGCTGTGCATCCGTAACGTCAGTAACAGTTTCGGCTGCGCGCGTTGTGCGTTGTAGCGCGAAATGTTGCTCGGGGCCTTGCGGTTTGAAGCCGTCCATTTTCGACCTCACTGATTAAATCATACCGCCAGCGCGACCTTGTAATCGTAGCAGGCACTGCCGGGCATCCGAAATTTGGGAACCTGGGAGGCCATTGATTTCAACCGGGCGCTCGGTTTTGCGATTTCCTATAAGTGTCAACGAGCGCAAAATCGCCTTCCCACTCAGTACGCAGACCAAGACGCTGTTGCAGACGAGACCCCAACGATTCGATCGCGGTCGAGGGACGGGCGAACCGGAAACTGCATTACTACCGCTGATGGGCAGAGTCTTCGCGTAGTTACACCGGCGGCAGCGCATCCACCACCGGCACACCGGCGGGCGGGGTGAAGCGGAAGCTCTCGGCGGGAACCGAAGCATTGGGCTGCTGGGCGGTGAAGGTGAAGCGGGTCAGCGCGCCGTCAGCCTCTTCGATCTCGATACCAGCAATGGTTCCGTCGGCGGTTACGGTGAGGGTGAGCCGCGTCACGCGCTTTTCCTGCCCTTTGGGCTGGCCGGTGAGCGCGAACTGGCCGTTCGCGGCGGTCTGCAGGGCCAGGTTGTTCAGTTCCTTTTCGAGTTCCGTGCGGCCAAGCAGAAAACGCAGCGGGGAACGCAGGTCGTCGAGCTGGCTGGCGGGGATGCGCTGGACCTGCGAGTCGCCGCGCGAGTAGAACCAGGCGAACTTGCCGTCGAGCAGGAAAAGCTTGCCCGCCGGCGCGCTGTACTCCCACTTCATGCGCCCCGGCTTGAGCAGCAGCAGCGTCCCGCTCTCGACGCGCCGGATGCCCAAGCCCTCGTAGCTCTCCGTGAAGCCGGCCTTGAGCGAATGCAGTTGGTTGTAACGGCGATCGACCTTCTGGGCCAACTCATGAGCGGTGGGCAAAGGTTGTTGAGCGCAGAGCCTCAATGAGAGCAGCGCGGCGGCCAGAAGCGACCAGCCGCCGCGCCGCGCAATCGCGCCCACGCCTATTGCACCAACTGGGTGCAGTTGCTGCCGCCGGCCGGGTCGTACTTGATGGTGCCGAACTGGTCGCTGCAGAAGCCGCTATCCCCGGTTTTGCCCAGGGTTTGCGGAACGGCGGTGACCGTGTAGCCGGTGATTCGGTCCGTGCCGTTGATGGTCACCTTGGTGCAGTTGCCGATGGTGAAGATATACCCGGATTTGAAGCCGGAGGTCAGGTCGCCTTGCAGAATCTGCGCGCCGGTGGGCGAGGGAGCGCCCGCGCTGGGATCGCCGCCCAAGGACTTCAGATCGCAAGCGAAGCCGTTGGCGGGGTAGTTGGACTCGTACTGCATCTCCGCCTGCTGAATGGCGCGCACCGACTGAATGGCCGAGGTGCGGTTGGCGTTCTTCTTCAAGCTGCCGATGGTGGGGATGGCCATGAGCATGAGAATCAAGATGATGGCGATGACGATCAACAGTTCCATCAGGGTAAAGCCGTTGGGCTGCCCTGCGTTGCGGCCGCAGCGGCGGCCGAAGGAGAGAGAGAAGTTGCGATTCATGGTTTCTTTGCCTCTTGGAGCGGGCCGGAGTTGCTCAACCCGCTCGACAAAATGCTACAACGTAAGGACGCGAAAGGGAAATGGGACGCTCGAAATTCGACGCGCGATGCCTGAAAACGGAGTTTGGTTTCCCGGCGCGGCGCCGAACTTCCGACGGCGGCCGAAGAGGATCGTTCGCCTCGAATTGCCCCTATTCTCTTTTTTTTCTTGACAAAGCAATATTGCGCGGACTATATACGGGTTTGCGACGGTGCGCGAAGATCGTTCCCCATAAGCTGGCCGTATAGTGAATTTCCCAATGTGCCTTGAAAACCCCAGGGCACCGCGATTCCCCCAACGGTACTGTGAAACCCAACGGTACTGCGATTCCTCCATTGCGCTGTGATTCCCCACAGTGCCGTGAACCCTCGACAGCAAACGTTTGCCGCACCAAAAGTAACGTCGAGATACTATGACCGGCAGTTGCAAACGTCTGCCGCCCGCTGTAAACGCCCAAAAGGAATAAAAGGAGGTTCAATGACTCAAGTCATGTCATTTGCACGCAGGGCGGCCGCGCTTTCGGGCTGCCTTCTGACGATGTCCATTATCCAACCTGGCGCGAGTGTCGCGCAAAGCGTTCTGATGGAGCATGTCGACAACAACCGCGATGGAACCAATTCCAGCGAAACCACGCTCACTCCGTCGAACGTCAACGTAAACGATTTCGGTTTGCTGTTCAAGCTCCATGTGGACGATCAGGTCTACTCGCAGCCGCTGGTGGACACCAGCGTGAGCATCGCCGGCGGAACGCACAGCGTACTCTATGTGGCCACGGCCAACAACAGCGTGTATGCCTTCGACGCCAACTCCGGCGCGCAGTATTGGCACGTCAACTTCGGCAACGCTTTTACCATTCAGGATGGCGGGTTTACCTGCCAGGATGTGCTGGCCACATCGGGCATCATGAGCACGCCTGTGATCGACACAGCCACCAACTCCATTTACGTTGTCGCCCAAACCTACATCAATGGAAGCTCGACGCACAAGCTGCACGCGCTCAACCTATCGACGGGCGCGGAACAGTCGGGCAGTCCGGCAACCATATCGGCCAGCGAATTCAACTCCGTGGACGAACTGGAACGCCCGGCCCTCCTGCTCGCAAACGGCAACATTTACTTCTCTTTCTCGTCCCATTGCGACCAAGGGTCCTGGAAGGGCTTGACATTCGCCTATAGCGCGAGCTCGCTTGCCCAAGTGGGAGTCTTCAATGCGTCTCCGTATGACAACGGCGCCGGCATTTGGATGTCGGGAAATGGGGCCGCGACAGATGCCGAAGGCAACATCTATTTCGTAACCGGCAACGGCACCTGGGATGGAGAGAACGACTTCAGCGAGACCATCATCAAGACCGGCCCCGGTCTGAACCTGCTGGATTGGCACACCCCGTCGGATTATTCTTCCCTGGACGCCGGCGACGTGGATCTCACCACTTCCGGGCCGGTGATTGTCTACGGGACCAATCTGCTCGTCGCCGGCGGCAAGGACGGGGTTCTGCGTCTTGTCAATACGGGCGACATGGGCCATCTCGGCGACGGCAACGCGGTGCAGAATTGGCAAGCCGCCGCCTCCCACATCCACTCCATGGACTACTTCAACACCAACCTCTACATATGGGGCCAGAGCGACTATCTCAAGGTCTATCACTTCAACGGCTCCAACTTCGATACAAGCCCCACATACACCGGCAACATCCAGGCGATCGGCCATCCAGGCGCCTCGCTGTCGGTTTCGTCCGACGGCAACTCCAATGCAATTCTTTGGGCGGCCACGAATTCGCAGGGGCAAGGCGGCGGCCTGGGCGCATGGCATATGACGGAGCCGGGCATTCTCTATGCCTATAGCCTCCCAAGCATGACCCAGATATGGACGAACGAACAGAATGCCAGCCGCGACGATTGCAACAACTACGCCAAGTTCATTCCACCCACCATCTCCAACGGCAAGGTGTACCTGGCCAGCTTTGGAACCGCCCAGACGCAAAGCGGGCAGGTATGCGTTTACGGCGAACTATCGGGCGGCGGGGGCGGCGGCACTTGCACGGCCACCGCGATCGTTCCGTACATCTCGGTGGCGGGCGCTTGGAGCACAACCGCCGAAAGCTCCGTCACCGTGGCATCTGGAACAGTCGTCGACCTCGGACCGCACCCGCTTACCGGTGGAACCTGGGCCTGGACCGGACCCAACGGCTTCACCTCCGCCGCGCGCGAGCTTGACGGCATCGCGCTGAGCGCGGGCGTCAACACTTACACCGCGACTTACACCAACTCATGCGGCGCCACCAGTACGCAGGTCTTCACCATCACGGTAAGCGGCGGCAGCGGCGGTGGCGGTGGCGGTGGCGGCACTACCCTCATCGCGAACGGGACTTACATCGTTACCGGCGTTGGCAGCGGCGATGCTATCGACGATCCCAAATTGTCGGTTACGAACGGCGCGGACATGCAGATTTACACGGTGAACGATGGCGCCAACCAGCAATGGACGGTCACCAACGTGGGCACCAATGTCATCACGCTGAGGAATGGCACGAGCGGACAATTGCTCGATGTAGCCGGAGCCTCTAAAACGAGCGGCGCTCTGATCGATCAATGGCCAGCCAACGGCCAAACCAACCAGGAGTGGAATGTGATCTCCTTGGGTGGCGGCGCTTACGAGCTAACCAGCGTCAACAGCGGACTAGCGCTGTCGGTCATTGGAGGGAGCACAAACAAAGAAACCGGGCTCGATCAGTTGACTTACAGCGGCAGTACCTCGCAGCAATGGAAGTTCACCAGCTATTGATGCGCTTGCAGTAGCTTGGGGCCCGTGGATTGTTCGCGGGCCTCAAGCTGCAAACTTCCGCGCTCGACTGCGGGCGCGTGAAATGAAGGAGCCTGAAATGAAATCTCTCGCCCATCTTGCAGTCGCGCTGTGCGGCTTGTTCGTGGCCGGCAGTTCGTTCGCCGCCGCCCAAGACCTTCCAACAACCTGGTCATGGACATCGACCGGCCCTGTAATCAGCGCCAAGTCCGACGCCACCCACGACATAGTGTCGGTCAAGGATCCATCGGCCGTCTACTACAACGGCCAGTACATCGTTTACGCCTCCTATGCGAACACCGCGGGCAACTGGGGTATGCAGTACTTTCACTTCAGCAATTGGAGCGACGCCAACGCCGCAACACCCTACTTCCTGGATGACAACCCCAACTTGGTGGGCTATCACACCGCGCCGCAAATCTTTTACTTCGCCCCGCAAAACAAGTGGTATCTGCTCTATCAGAGCGGCCAGGCGCAGTACTCCACCAACAGCGATCCCACCCAGCCCCAGAACTGGACCGCTCCGAAGAATCTCTTTGCGTCGCAGCCCAACGGCCTCGATTACTGGATCATCTGCGACTCCGCCAATTGCTATGCGTTCTTCTGCGACGACGGCGGGCAATTCTATCGCGCCTCGACCCCCATAGGGGACTTTCCCAACGGCTTCAGCTATCCCGAGGTCGTCTATTCGGAAGCCAATGCCGGCAACCTCTTTGAGGCCGACAATGTCTATACTGTGGAGGGAACCGGCGAGTATCTGGCGAACGTCGAGTGCATTGGAACCGACGGGCATCGTTTCTTCCGCGCCTTGTGGGCCAGTAGCCTCGGCGGCACTTGGCAACCGCTAGGAAATACACTCAACTTTTCGACTCCATTTTTGGGGATGGACAACGTGACCTTCGATCCCGGCGTCGGTGAATGGACCGACGACTTCAGCAGCGGCGGGGCGGTCATCGACGGTTACGACCAAACCGATTCAATCAACCTCAAGAACCTTACATTCCTATACCAGGGCGTCAATCCGAACAATGGCGCCACCTCCTACAGTCAGATTCCCTATCAACTCGGCTTGGCGAGCTCCAAAGCAAACACCGGCGGGGGCGGCGGCACTTGCACGGCCACCGCGATCGTTCCCTACATCTCGGTGGCAGGCGTTTGGAGCGCAACCGCCGAAAGCTCCGTTACCGTGGCTTCGGGAACCGTTGTGGACCTTGGCCCGCAGCCTGTCGGCGGGACATGGAGCTGGACCGGCCCCAACGGCTTCACCTCCGCCGCGCGCGAGATCGATAAGATCGCGCTGAGTTCCGGCGTCAACACTTACACCGCTACTTACACCAACTCATGCGGCGCCAAGAGCACTCAGGTCTTCACCGTCACGGTAAGCGGCGGCGGCGGGACCGGCACTCTTATCGCCAACGGGACTTACATCGTCACCGCCGTCAACAGCGGCTTGGCCATCGACGATCCCGATTTCTCGACCAAGGAAGGCGAGGATGTCGACATTTACACCGTGAACGATGGCGCCAACCAGCAATGGAAGGTCGCCAACCTGGGCAGCAACGTTATAACGCTGACCAATGTTTCCAGCGGACAAGCGCTCGACGTTGTCGGGGCCTCCAAGGCAAGCGGCGCTCTCGTCGATCAATGGCCTGCCAACGGCCAGACCAACCAGCAGTGGAAGGTTATTTCCGTGGCCGGCGGAGCCTTCGAACTGACCAGCGTGAACAGCGGATTGGCGCTGTCGGTGGTTGGAGGCGGGACGGGAAAAGAAACGGAGATCGATCAGTTGGCATACAGCGGCAGCGCGTCGCAGCAATGGAAGTTCACCAGCTATTGATGCGC
>Ga0181529_10001255_pt1 | contig 33896 bp, 28 predicted proteins | sample PEATcosm2014_Bin_36_FD_119763 | JGI IMG/M metagenome (GOLD analysis project Ga0181529, IMG submission 119763) | Peatland microbial communities from MTU Mesocosm Facility, Houghton, MI, USA - PEATcosm2014_Bin10_30_metaG | ecosystem: Environmental > Terrestrial > Soil > Wetlands > Peat | place... | reverse complement strand
GGCTAGGAAACCTCCATAGGTGAGGCCTTGCTCAAATCGATTGGAAGTAACGACTGTGGTCGCAGTTGCCATGCTTGACTCTCCGGTGAGCGGATTTTCTTTCTACGTGCCACGCTATAGTACAGAGACGACACCCAGTCATTTCGCCACACGACTTCCGCGATTCAATTCAGCAGTCAGTAGTTCCTGCGGAGAATAGCCTGAAGGAGCATGTTTAGAGCCGTATGAGCATGAGCGCAGCTTCGCCCTCACTCCGCCTCATCGCTGACCTCGCGCCGAATAGCTACCCCTGCGACGGAGGTGCCTTTATTCCGCACGTTCGCGGATTTACACCGACTGCGGTTGCGCTGTTGTGCGCAGGTACGGTTTCACCGTTTTATAGCCCGGAAAGATCTTGTCGGCCTCCTCATTCGAGACGGCGCCGGTGATGATGACGTCGTCACCCTGGCGCCAGTTTGCCGGCGTTGCTACCCGGTGCTTGGCGGTGAGCTGAATCGAGTCAAGCACGCGGATGATCTCATCGAAATTGCGGCCAGTTGTCATGGGATAGGCCAGTGTGAGCTTGATGCGCTTGTCAGGTCCAATGACGAACACCGTGCGCACAGGTGCATTATTGGCGGGTGTGCGGCCTTCCGAGGACTCGCCGGAATCGGCCGCGAGCATGTCGTAGAGTTTGGCGATTTTCAACTCGGGGTCGCCGATCAATGGATAGTTGACGGCGTTCCCGCTGACATCCTGAATGTCCGTAGTCCATTTACTGTGACTGGAGACCGGATCGACGCTAAGGCCGATAACCTTTGCGCCCCGCTCTGCAAACTGCTTTTCAAGGCCCGCGACCGCGCCTAACTCAGTGGTGCAGACGGGCGTGAAATCTTTGGGGTGTGAGAAGAGCACAGCCCAGCCGTCGCCGATCCACTCATGAAAGTGGATTGGACCTTGGGTAGTTTCGGCGGTGAAGTCCGGAGCAATATCATTGATGCGAAGTGACATTTGGCATTTCCTCCTGGGGAGATTCATTGTCTTGTTTTTCGATTGGGGCAGAAAAATAAAAGCCCACCCGGCCGGCAGATGGCGGGTGGGTCCTGGGCGACTATCGAAGCCTGGCTCGATTCCCCTAGACACACCCCCGCAAGGCGCGGAACCGACAGCAGCGCAGACACATGCGGGTTGGAGAGAATCTGTTCATTCGTTTGGCACGATGCGCGGTCGCGCATCTGTTGCAACGGAATCAGGCTAGAGCTTTCCACAAAGGCATGTCAACTACGGAATCCTCGTGGTACTTGCAACGAACGACCTGTTTTGGTCTCTCAAGGCTTGCGGTCCTGCCCAACGCGAAACCGAAAGTCGCAGAAGGCCGCTCCCTGCATGATGGTTTGAGTCCGCTCGAGTGCGATGCTCGCATTAAACCCTTCGATAAACGCCGCGTCACGACTGCACGAAAAGACACCCCCAAGTTCCGGGATGCCAAGGCTGCGATAGAGTTCCGCATACTTGCACTCGGTGACATCGAAACTCAGAGTCTTGTCGTCTTGATTCAGGATACGAAGTTGCAGAGCACCGCTACGGCTCCAGGGCTCAATGGATTTGCCGTAAGATTCAAGATCATTACTTCCCATTTGATCGGCCAGTTCCCTGCCCTGCTGGCGCGCGATCTCAGTGATCGTCCTGCGGGTAATCTCAATGACATCCTCACGCCCGAATTCATTCCCGAGAGCTTCCAGAATGGGAGAGAGGATTCGCGCTTCAATTTCGCGGCGCTTCAATACGCCAATCTCGTTCAGTTCGATGTCGCTGCTCATTGGCCGCTCCTCCTGCTGGGATCTCTCGGCTTGCCTAGTCACATTGTAGGTCGAGGGCGGAGTTGCCGTAGCCGTCATTTTGTCCGGCGCCGACGGGCAGAGATTGGCGCATCCTCGACAATCAATACTTGCGATCGCCGCTCGAACCGTGCGAACGCAAATGGACAAGATGTTTGTAATCCGGATGGGAAGGGTCGGCAGCAATCGCTTCGCGTTCGTTCAGGTAGACACGGACATTGGTGCTGCCATAGAGCTTGCGATCCTCTCCCACGGCACAGACCTTTGAACAGACGCCACACGGCCAGCGGCACTCCGCCACAAGCTCTTGATGGAAATGCGTGCACTTAACAGCATCCAACTCGGCAATGTCGCTGCCTGCGACTGGTCGCATGGCCTGCGCCGGGCACAGCCTTCCGCACAAGCGGCATCCCTTGCAGAGATTCTTCTCAATCACCGGATCGCCGGATATCGCAACGGATGACAGCACGGAAACGTAACGCGCGCGCGGGCCGTACTTAGGATTCAGCAGGTTGTGGCTGTAGCCGATGGTTCCCAATCCAGCATACTTGCCCGCATATACGTGGCTGAAACAAGCCGGCATTTTCTTCAGCAGAATCTCCAGGCTGCCGTATCCGTCCCGCGGCATAAAGATGGACGCGTGCCCGAGATTGTTGAGAAAGACCGCCAGTCTATATGCCATTTGGTCGAGAAGCGTGTTGGTCGTGTCGTATAAGACGGTGTGGTTGATCGATGGCGTGCTCTCGACAATCGGCAAAAGCATTGGCACACCCAGCACGATCACCGTCTGGGCCTTGTTCCAAATTGTTTCAGGCCAATACTCGGGTTTGAGTTCGTTGTATTCCCGCCAGCGCGATACAGGCGCAAACCCGATCAGGTCAGCCCCTAGTCTCCGCGCTTCCCTGACGATCCTTTGCTTCACAACAGGTGGGCTCATTTTCTTTTGACCTCAACTAACTCAAGCGATCGTCGCACTGGCGACCATGGCAAACAGACCAGCGGAGGACCCAATGCCAGTGCGGCATTCGCAGGAATCTCGAATTGAGGGCCTCGATGGCATTATCGACCTCAATTTGAGACAAACAATGTAATCTAAATCACCGCCGTTGCTCCGTCCATCGACATGCCTGGTTCGTATTTGGTTCAATGCGGCAATCTTGGCCGAAGGAATCCATACACCCAGGTCCCTATCAGAGCGCTCAAGACCGCTACAGCCATGACGGACACGCCGTTTCCGACCAGTGCGAAGAGAGGCCCTGGGCACGCTCCTGTAAGGGCCCATCCCAACCCGAATATCGTCCCGCCGACTGCGTATCGCGCACCAGTGCCAAGCGTCTTCTTTGGAATCGCAATCATCTCCGCTGAACCGGACTTCAACCTCGACTTCTTGATGAGTGCGATCGATAGTGCAGCCGTTGCGATGGCGGAGCCGATAATCCCGTACATACGAAACGACTGGAATCGGAACATCTCCTGGATGCGGAACCAGGACAAGACTTCGGCGCGTGTGAGTACGATGCCAAAAGCTATGCCGAGCAACAGGTAAACCAGAAGAAACACCGGCCTGCCTTCCGCTTTGCCGGAGCCCTCTTTCTCGATTTGTAGTTTTGTCGTCATGGCTTTCAGAGCAGGTGCGGCAGAATGAAAAACGTTGCGGCCAGGCCTCCTGCAAAGAAGCCGAGGACGGCGATCAGCGAGGGTAACTCGAAGTTAGCGAGGCCGGAGATTGCATGGCCCGACGTGCATCCTCCAGCATAGGCGGTGCCGAAGCCGACCAGGAATCCTCCCACAATTACGGACACAAACCCACGCAGTGTGAACAGGGCCTGCCAGGTGAAGATTTGATGCGGTGCTACGCCGGAGAGGTCGTGAATGCCTAGTTGGGCTAGTGCAGCTTTTGTCGCAAGCGAAATGGCGATGTCGTGCGGCGGTGCCCAATGGGAAGCGAGAAAGCCGCCGATAAAGACTCCCGCCAAGAAGACGAGATTCCAGAGTCCGGCGCTCTTCCAGTTATAGCGAAAATACTCCAGCTTAGTCGGGACCAATGCCGAACAGATATGGCGCAGGTTGCTGGAGATTCCGAATACCTTGTTACCGACGAGCAGCAGCGCCGGAACAAAGAGTCCAATGACCGGACCCGCTACATACCACGGCCACTCGCTGAAAAACCATGCTGCCATAGAAATTACCTCTTCTTGCGCACACTACTTCTTGTTCTTGCTCCAACCAAAGCTTACCTGAACGGCGTTCTGATACATGCTCAGGTTTGCGTTTCCCCCGCCGGCACTCGGCGGTATCGAATTGACTCCATTCACTTGGCCCTGGAAAGCATGAATATAGGCAACGTTGATTTCCTTTCCGCTCTTCAGCGTCAAAGTGGCGCCGGCATGGAGGTGGTCCCGGGTGACGGCGGGAGCCAGCAGATCGAAGAAGGTCTGCGTGCCGTCAAAGGGAAGCCCAGCATGGTTGTAGCCCCCGCGAATGGTCAAGGCCGAATTCAATTTGTAGTCGAGGCCGGTCTTGATCACCGTGCTGTCGTGCCACCCAAAGCCCGGGCCATTGGCGGCGCCAAGAGGAGCCTGGTTTGTGTCGGAGTTTGCCACCGACTTTACCTGGCCGTAGAGAATTCGCTCGGCGTCGAATTGCACCGTAGCCTTGGGATGGATCTTGACTGCAACACCTCCGGCAAAGTTTGCCGGGATGTCGAATTTGCCGCCTTCGGCAAACAATCCGCTGTAGCGGGAGAACCTGCTGGCGTAAGTCCGGCTTTGATAGGTTGCACCCACATTGAGCCACCGGCTCAACTCGCCGATCCACCCTACACGTACGCCACCTCCGAACGAATTGGAGTAACCGGAATTGGTGACATGGGAGGGGGCGCTCGATTCGTTGGCATTGGCGAAATTCTGCAATCCCTCGGCTGAAAACCTTTGATAGGCAATGTTCGCTGCAACGCCGAAGGAGTTGTGCGCGCCCGCCTTGTAGGCCAAAGTGGGTGAGATAAACAACTGCTCCAGGTCAACGCCTCCGCGGGTGCTGCCAAGCAGAGGAATCGGCTTGGTGTACGAGGTATTCAACCCGCCGTTGCCATAGAGCGCCACGCCCACTGCGACGTTGGGCCGAAGCTGATGGCTGTACCCCAGCTCAGGCAGGAAGAAATCCTTCACGCGGCTGGCATCGTACGTTCCATTCACGTCGGGATATCCTGGCGGCAGTTGGTTGCCAACGATCGTCCCGGAGCGGATTGGACGAAACAGCGTCAGTCCCAAATCGATGCGGTCACCGACGAAGATCAGCCCGGCGGGATTGGTAGCACCGGCGAGACTATCGCCCGGCAACGCAACTCCGGCTCCACCGCGCCCCTGTTGCTTGGCTCCATAGCCGGTCAAGAAATACCCGTCCGTAGCAAAGGACGAATCCACCACCACAAGCGAGGCAACCAGTACTACCAGAATTCTTTTTGCAATGTTCTTCATCAAGGCGATCTCCCTAGAGTTGAGTTGCGTTTTTCCCGCCAGCGATTTTCTGAATCATGGCTCGACACAAGCAATCAATCACTCGGCTGAACAGTGCAGGGTTTTCGAAAGTCCTGCGCCACTACTTCTCCAGCCGAAGCCGTGTTGGGGCTATCTGATGTTGGCTGTATTGAGGATTCATCTGCCTCGGAGCGAAGCAAACATGAGTTGGTCTTCGTCTTTAAGTGCGTAAAACGGAAAACCCACCAGCCGGATGAACTTCCAGCGGTGGGCTAAATGGCTTCTTTAGCTAAACTAAGGCCTCAATCGATTCGGCCTAGCCTCCCCATGCCAGAACACATCCTGCCGCGCGTACAAGCGCCGCAACAGGCCGGACACACTCTTGTGTTCTGTTGGGTCATGGACATAGTTTGTAGCGTACAAAAGGGCCTCCCCGATGTCAAGGTCTTGAGTCCATTATGTCTTGAGTCCTTTAATGTTTCGGTTGCAGGCAGTGTTTGATCCTAGGGCTGCCCTTCAAGATTGATCGTTATCGTCGAGGCAACAACAAGCTGGGATAGCGTCAGTCAAGAAGCTTGCCAGTTCTCTGCTTAGAGATAACTTCCCGTCATGCAATTCCTGGATTTCGGCCCTGGCGCAGATCCCAAAGTGCCGCAACGAGAGTATCGATCTCCTCACAGGTGTTATAGAGTGCCAGCGTGGCGCGCAGCGTGCTTTCCACGCCGAAGCGGCGGAGGATCGGTTGTGCGCAGTGGTGGCCGCCGCGCACCGCGATGCCCTTGCGGTTCAGGTAGTCGCCGATCTCTTCGGTACGGAAGCCATCCATCACAAAAGACAGAACGCCAGCCTTCTCCTTTGCCGTGCCAATGATGTGAAGGCCCGGGATGCGTTGAAGCGCCTCGGTTGCATAGACCAGCAGCGTGTGTTCATGGCGCGCTACGTTCGCGATCCCAACTCGATCAAGGTAATCGATTGCCGCGCCCAATCCGACGGCGTCGGCAATGTTTCCAGTGCCGGCCTCAAATCGCTGCGGAGGCGGCTGATACAGTGTCTTCTCAAAGGTCACGTCCTGGATCATGTTTCCGCCGCCTTGCCACGGGGGCATGTTGTCCAGCACCTCGGACTTCCCGTACACGACGCCGATGCCGGTGGGCGCAAATACCTTGTGCCCCGAGAAGACATAAAAGTCGCAGTTGATGGCCTGCACATCGACGCGCATGTGCGAGACCGCTTGCGCGCCATCTACCAGGACACGCGCACCGTGCCGATGTGCGGCTTCAACCATCTCCTTCACGGGGACTACGGTGCCGAGAGCGTTCGAGACGTGTGTGATGGAAACCAGACGTGTCTTCGGCCCGAGCAGCTTTTCATACTCATCGAGAAGTACCTGCCCGGAATCGTCCACTGGAGCAACGCGAAGCCGCGCTCCCTTTTCCGCACACAGCATCTGCCACGGCACGATGTTGGCGTGATGCTCGAGCCAGGTGATGACGATCTCGTCGTCCTTTTGGATATTGCGCCACCCCCAGCTTTGCGCCACCAGGTTAATAGCCTCTGTAGCTCCGCGGACAAAGACAATCTCACGCGGAGCATCGGCGTTGAGGAAGCGACGCGTTTTTTCACGTGCAGATTCGTAAGCGTCCGTGGCGCGGGCGGCCAGCTCGTGCGCTGCGCGATGCACATTCGAGTTTTCGTGCTCGTAAAAGTAAGTGATACGGTCGATGACCGACTGAGGCTTCTGCGTGGTTGCACCGTTATCGAGCCAGATCAGCGGACGGCCATTGACGACTTCGCGAAGGATAGGAAAGTCGCGGCGAATCGCTTCCACATCGAACGCATAGGAAGAGAGGCCGAGATCCTGGGGCAACTCGGGCTGTCCGCCAATGGGCGCCACGACGGGAACGCCGTCGAATGCATAGCGCGAGCGCGGCGAACCTGCGCCATCGTGAGACGGCTGCGCGCTGAAATCTGTGTTTTGGGCAAAGGCCCCAGGCGCATGAGCTACCGTGCCGGGGAGTTGCGGCGCATTCTGATCAAGAGGCGTTGCGAAGGGGTTGCCAACGCTCGAGGCGGAATCGGCTGGCACCGGTCCGGGGAGGGTTGCCGGATTCGAAAACAGCGGACGCGCGTCTTCAAGAAAACTGAACGCGGGAATCGCAGAGGAGTCAACCACACCGAAGGCACCAGGGACGGCTGGAGCGGGCGGTTGCGGTGTGCCAGCAATTGGCGATTGTCGAACGTCCGTGAACAACGAGGATGCAATCGAGGCGAAGCCCTCTTCGCTCGGTACCGCCCTGCCGAATGCGGAAGCGGGTGTGTTTTGAGGCGCAGGCTCAGCGGCTGGTGGAACAAAGAGCGGACGCGCATCGGTGAGGAGTCCAAAGGGCGAATTGGCCGGGAGAGCCGGCCCAGCACCAAGGCCGGCCCGTGAACTTACCGGCGCGGCAGGAGCAGAGGCGCTGGATCGCACGTCTGGCTGCACGCTCCGGTCCGGTATGGGATTTAATCCGTTCGATGGCAACTCCGCGAACCCGGCGAGAATCCCAGGTGCGGCAGGTACGGTGGGGCCGGGCACAGCCGCATAGGGGTTTCCGCTGAATGCAGAGTTTGCCGGCAGCACGATGCCTGCCGCTGCGATCGCCGGCTGCTGGACCTCATCCGGCAGCGCATTGAACATTTCGTTGGCCATCCGTGCCAGCTCCGCTGGGGAGAGAACACCGGGAGTTATGCCCGCGCTCGCCGGTAATCCTTGAGCCGCGCTGTTCGCGTTTGGAATCGCACCCGTAGAAAGCGCCGGCTCACTTGTACTCATAGTATTGACCTACATCCACGTCTTCGAGCAGGGCAATCGCATCGTCAGTCAACACGGCCGCCGAGCAGTAAAGCGACACCAGGTAGGAAGCTAACGCTCGTTCGTCGATACCCATGAAACGCACCGACAGGCCGGGGCTTTGCTCCCCGGGAAGTCCCGGCTGGAAGAGACCAACCACTCCTTGCTTCTTTTCCCCGACACGCAAAAGCAGGATCTTCGACTTCTGATCCTTGGTTCTTACGGCGATCTTGTCCGAAGGAATCAGAGGAATCCCTCGCCAGGTCAGGAAAGGCGTGCCGAAGAGAGTTACCGTCGGCGGTGGCACGCCGCGGCGTGTGCATTCCCGTCCAAAGGCTGCGATGGCACGAGGATGCGCCAAAAACAGGGAAGGCTCTTTCCAGACCTTTGTTAAAAGCTCGTCCAGATCGTCCGGTGTCGGCGCGCCCTTCCGTGTCTTGAGCTTTTGCGAGGCGGCCACGTTATTCAGAAGGCCGTAATCGGCGTTGTTCAGTAGCTCGCTCTCCTGCTTTTCCTTGACGCTCTCAATCAGCAGTCTTAACTGCTCGCGAACCTGATCGTAAGGATTGCTGAACAGGTCTGAGATGCGAGTATGAACATTGAGCACTGCATTGATGCTGCTCAGGACGTATTCCCGCGGCTCTTCTTCGTATTCGACGTAGGTGGAGGCCAGAATCGACTCGTCTTCATGGCCGCACGTCGATTCAATAATTTTCTTCTCGTCGACTCGGTTTCGCCTGAAAATTCCGGCCTCGAGCGGCTTCCAGTCCAGCAGGCGAACCAGCCAGCGCGGTGTAATGGCCCCGAATTGCGGAGCAGTCTTGGTGACATTTGCAAGTTGCGATGCCGCTTTCTCGCTCAATGAGGCGCGGACGACTTCTTCGGCCACAGGTTGCCTCCTTCTATTTTGATGGCATGGGAATTCTAGAACCTGCGGGTGGACTCTGCAAGCAGACCGTTTCCATCGCGAGAATAGAGTTCCGCTGGCAAGATTCAGCCAGTGCAACGCAAAAGGGTCTCTGCTGAGACTTGAGGCAATGAGCTCTTAATCGACTGCTAGTACTTCCGAACCCCGTGATCGACGCGGTCGGACCAGGCGTGAATGCCTCCGGTGAGGTTCCACACATGGCTGAAGCCAGCCTTGTGCAGAAACTGCACCGCCTTGGCGCCACGCGGACCCATCTTGCAAACGGCAACGATCTTCTGGTTTGTATCCAGTTCATTCACACGGTCTGGCAATTCGGCCAGCGGGATAAGATGCCCGCCTATGTTGGAAGTCTCGAACTCGAACTCATCGCGCACATCGAGCAGAAAGAGATTCTCGCCAGCATCCAGCCGCCGCTTCAGGTCTTCAGCTCCAATTTCAGGAACTCCCATTGTCTTCTCCATTAAGAACAATCTGTTTGGCGAATGCCTTCTGGCTGTCTTCGCCTCGATTTCAGCCCCAAAATAGAAAACCCACCTGCCAGTTCAGTTTCTGGCGGTGGGTCCAATTGAAATGCCGGCTGCGAACTTACTCTAGCCCTGCCATTTCCTCACGCCAGAAGTCATATGTGCGCAACACAGCATTGCGCAACAGCAGGCTCCGGCGTTGATGGAGGCGAAGTCGATCACAAGATAAGAGTAGCACCTGGGTCCGCGAACCGCAATTGCCCATCCGGAAACCCGCGCCATCGCCTGACGCATGGCGCGATAAATGGAAGCAATAAAGTATGGGACTGGCTCCGCGTTCGTACGCTGTTGCAGCTTCAGCTGGCAGCACCAACTTGGGTCGCCGCCTCTACTTCAATCAGCTTGCCGGTCTTTACGTCGTAGACGAATCCGTAAATCGGAACGGAACGCGGCACCAATGGGTGATTCCGGATACGCAGCACGTCATCAACCACAGCCTGTTTCTGGTCCGGAATGGCAAGCCTCTCGATGAATTCTCCGGCGCGCGAGCCCGGCCCTTTTCCGATGTCGCGAAAACCACCGGAGGTAAGCTCCGCTGTCTCCAAGCTATTGTTGAGCAATCCGCGAATCACGTCGTTGGTAAAGAACTCCATTCCTCAATCGGTGTGATGGACGACGAAGAACTCACGCGTGCCGAGCAGTTTGTAACTAATGACCAGCGAACGGATCGCATCATCGCTCGCCCTGCCTCCCGCGTTGCGGATAACATGCGCGTCGCCTTCCGACAGACCCGCGTATTTGGCAGGATCGAGCCGGGCATCCATGCAGGTCAGCACTGCAAATCTGCGGGCAGGGGGTAGGGCAAGATTGGCTTTCTCTCCGAACGATTCGCTGTATTTCTGGTTGGCGGCTAAGACCTCACTGAGTACAGTACTCATCTGCTTCTCCTGGTTACGTGGTTTAGGGTTGGCGGACCACGAACAAATCACTCCGTCGAGTCGGTTTTCACCACGTGGATGGGGAGATCCCAGTGGTTTGCCGTCAGTTCCCAGCGGCGGTTCTCTTCCCTTTTGAATGTCTCCTGATCCGGGAACAACTGCTTTGCAACCTCTCCTTCCGACTGTCCAGGAGGCGCGTCGTACGAAGCCCGAACAATAATCACGCGATAGTCCCAGCGCGAGCTCTCATCGGTATGAAGCCCCGGCCCCCAAACCGTGAAATCCTTCACATAGCCCAACTGCTTCTGCCGTTCCAGAATCGCAATCTGATATTTCTTGAAAATCTTCCACCATTCGTCCTTGTGCCCATATTGAACGCGATAGACCCACTCTTCCGTGAAATCCTTCTTTGCCTCATCAGGTGCTTTTTGACTCGGCACTGTCTGGGTCTGTTGAGCCATCGCGAGCCCGGGCATCGCAGCGGCAAGGGCAAAACCGAGGGTAAAGAGCAGAAGTGCTCTGTTGGGGGCGCGGCCATGTTCTAAGGTATTGAGCTTCATCGAAAATCTCCTTGGGCATCGGGGTAACGCAATCTGAACTGGAAGTTCAGACCATCGAAGATGTGCCTCTTGTACGTCGCGGTCAAGCGACGTACAAAGGGAGCCAGATCGAGAGAATCGCTGGATTGAGGAAGAGGCTGTGCGGAAATCTCATCGCAAGCAGGAAACAGAGTTGATCGCTCACCCAGCTACGCGCGGGAGCAACAACAGCGGCGAAGAGGAACAGCACTCATGCGATGAGCGTACCCGGAGATGGGCTGCCAAGTCAACGCTGTTTCTCTTGATACGCGAATTCACCCTCAGATCGAGCGAGGACGGCACAAGCCAGGCAATTGCCAACCACGTTCATTAGCGTCCGCCCCATGTCCATCAACGCATCAACCCCCAGAATGAGTAGGATGGGTGCGGCTGAGATGTGGATCACGCTGGCCGTGGCCATCAGAACGACCAAAACTGCGCGCGGCACTCCGGCCACTCCTTTGCTCGCAAGGGCCAGTGTAAACAGCATCGCAACCTCTTGCGCAAAGCTAAGGTGAAGTCCGCTCGCTTGAGCCGCGAAGATAGACGCCATGGCCAGGTAGATGCTCGATCCCGTCATGTTGAAGCTGTAGGCCGCCGGCATCACAAAGGCAACGATCCATCTCGGCACCCCGAAGACTTCCATGCGCTCCATTGCCAGCGGCAGTGCTGCCTCCGAAGTTGTCGTCGCAAATCCGATCGCTGCCGGCTCACTCACGGCGCTTACAAATCCCCGCAGTGGAATGCGGAAGAACAAAAGAATAGGGAGCAGAACCAGTACGCAAAAAGCAGCCAGCGCAGCGTAACAGGTGAATACAAGTCTGCCGAGAGGAAGCAGCATCGCCAATCCCTGACTGCCGACGGTGTAGGCCAGCGCGGCCCCGGCAGCCGCAGGGGCAAGATACATGACGATCCGCGTGACCTGAAACATGGTGTCCGCGAGAGATTGCAGAATCGCCAGTATTGGGGCGCGCTTCCCTTCGGCAAGCAGTGCGAGGCCCGTTCCGAAAAAGATCGAAAAAACGGCGACCTGCAGAATCTGGTTCTGCGCTACCGCCTGTGCGATGTTTTCCGGGAAAAAATTCAGGACAGTCTGTTGCCAATCGAGTGCGCTCTGTTGCGGAAGAATTGGCTCGCCGTTGTTCGGCAACGCAACTCCCCATCCTGCGCCGGACAAATTCATCGCCACAGCACCCGCAATCAGCCCCAGAGTGGTGACCAGTTCGAAATAGATGAGCGCCTTCAGCGCGACGCGACCAATACTGCGGAGTTGGCCATGGGATGCAATTCCCGTCGTGATCGTGGCAAATAAAAGTGGCGCAATAATCATCCGAATCAGGCGCAGAAACAGGTCGCCCAGGAATCGGCCGTGCGTGGCAAGATGCGGCGCATCGATCCCCAGTTCGACTCCAGCCAGCATGCAAAGGAATGTCCACCTAAGCAGTGAAGGACGTCGCGCGGCAACCAAAAACAATATCAGGATGGCGAAGGAGCGCACCAGCACGCCAGCCGATGGACTGCCATACGCGCCGATTGCTGCTCCTCCGAGCCACAGCAAAGTCGCTGTCACCGCGAGAATCTGCAGTAAGCCCTTCTCCCCGCGCGTTCTTCTGCCAATGAATTGAAGCATCCCTGGCTATCCAGATATTGAATGTGTTTATCCTACCGCTTGTCACTACGAAGGACAGGTCGCGTCATCGTGAAACAGATCACAGCAGCGCACGAGGTTAAACTTTCGCCGGGTCTCAGACGACCTCTTCAACCTCATCGCATCAGCGGTCACATCGGTATACTTCAATCCCGCGCCAGTATTGAAGATCACGACGCGGTCGGACGCTTTCAGCGTTCCATCCGCCAACCGCTTATCGTATGCTGTCGTTCCCGATGCGCCCTCGGGAGACAGGAGGTTGCCTTCATTCCGAGCCCAGGCCCCCCTCCGGCGATGGAAGGAATGATGGACAACGTGTCATTCGGGGAAATGGCCGTCTCTTCCTTTGCCGGCAGATAGCGCACGTCTTCGTCGTTCAGATAAAGGTTCACAAAGGCGCGCACTTTTCCCTCGCTGGTGAACAGATGCTTGCGCAGGTCAGGGTGTTCCTGTGTCAGCGCATCGAGCGCGCCGGCAACAGTGGTGGCCGTCACTTCCACAGCATCCTTGCCCATCGCGAAGGGGCGCAGCGGTGTCGGTATGTAGATCGTCATTCTCTTTCACTCCTGTCTTACATCTTCTCGGATCTGCGTATGGCACATCCGCCCTGCACGGAGTCGTCTACTCGCTCACCACGATGGACTCCAGTTCGAATCGCTTGTTCTCTTCGGTTTCTCCCGCCAGCAGGAACGAGTTGGTAAGAACGGCCTTGCCTTGAGCCACCGCCGTGATGACATACGAGCAACCCAGCCAATGCGCTTCTGCAAGATCCGTCGGCGACCATTGCGCGGGATGGTCCGGATGCGAGTGATAGAACCCCCCGATACTCAACCCCTGCTTACGCGCTTCCCGTTCGATTCTGACCAATTCGCCGGGAGAAATCTGATAGCGATTATGCGCCGAGTCCGTGCGTGCATTACCCGCCTTGACCGATGAGTTGATCGACCAGCCCTCAGCCGCCGATCGCCCCAGCAGCGCGCCGCAGCACTCATGCGGATAAGTCTCCTCGCCGTGGGCGCGGATCGCATCGTAGACCGCCTTGCTCAGACGCAGTACGCTCATGCTTGCTCCCAAAACCGCTCGCTAAGATACTTGTCGGCCGAATCCGGCAACACCGTGACGATAACCGCACGACGTCCGTTCGCGGCTTCTTCGCGGGCTATGTCCAGGCTGGCGGCAACCGCTGCCGCAGCCGAGATACCGACGAGCAACCCCTGCTCCCGGCCAAGCTGTTTGGCCATTGCGTACGCTGCTTCGGTTTCCACCGTCACTTGGGCGTCGGCAAGCTGCGGATCATAAATGGCGGGCACGATCGAGGTGGCCATATACTTCAGTCCCTCAAGGCCATGAAAGGGCGAATCGGGCTGCATGCTGATGGCCTGCACAGCAGGATTCAGTTCCTTGAGTCTGCGCGTTGTACCCATGAACGTTCCGCTAGTGCCTAGTCCCGCGACAAAATGAGTCACGCGGCCTTCGGTCTGCCGCCAGATTTCTGGGCCTGTGCCCTCGTAGTGGGCCCTCCAGTTCTCGTCGTTCGAGTATTGATCGACATAGCAAAAGCGATCAGGCTCGTTCCCCGCTAATTCACGCGCGCGGCGAATAGCTCCGTCCGAGCCCTTGTCCGGGTCGGTCCAGTCCACTTGCGCCCCATACGCCTTGAGAATGTGCTTCCGCTCTGGCGAAACATTAGAGGGCATTGCCAGCCGCACCGGAAAGCCGTGTGCGGCGCCCAGCATGGCAAGCGCAATTCCGGTGTTGCCACTGGTTGCGTCCAGCAGAATCTTGCCAGGTCCAAGATTTCCTTCCTCCCGTGCCTTCTGGACCATGGCCGCCGCGGCGCGATCCTTCACGCTGCCGCCTGGGTTAAGCCATTCGGCCTTGGCGAGCAATGTAACCCCCTCAAGCCCGTGAACCGATTTGTCCAGTCGAATGAGCGGAGTTCCGCCGATCCGCGCAGGCAGCGATATGCCAAGTTCAACATCTGAGCATTCTGTATGCATTGATGATTGCCACCGCACTTGATACTGGGTTGATGGTTATGGAGCTTAACTCGCCGAGGCTCATGCACAAGGCGAGGTACACTGTGTGTCCCGAACGCTTCTCTCGAAAGGGATGAAAAGCCTGGAGGTTCAGCTGAAAAATGAAGTTAGTGCCACGGTCCTCAACTCCGCAGGACAAGCCCGGAAGGAGCGACAACAACAACTAAATCGGCACTTCAATTGCATGGAGAAAGTATAGGAGACCATAGGAGTAGCGTCAATTTCGAGCCTACGGGCTTCCCTTGCACCGCCAGGTTGGCCTTCGCCCACATCAGTAAAAGGCGAATCTGCCTGAATTAATAGGAGTTGGTGCCGTGCCAATGCGAGAGAGTTGGCGGATCTTCTATTCATCATGCTACGATGAAGCAGATCTCACAAAGCGAGCACATTCAATTGACGATGATCCACACTTCACGAATGCCTATGGCCATGCACACCCCAGGCGGTGGTAGGCCAGCTTCGGAAGTCTGAGTTCACCCACTCAATCTCCATACTGGCAGCCGCCTGGGGTTCCCAAGGCGGCTGAGCTGTTTCTGGACGTTATTTACCAGTTGCAATGGAGATGCGTTGACCATACATGTCCTCAAGGATTCCACAATTGCCATTCATGGCGGCAGATCGCTTGATTCTCATGCCAGCTCGATTCTGTTTCCGCTCTATCAGACCAGCACATTTGTGCACGATGCCGTCGGCGTCGACAAGGGATTCAGCTACTCGCGCGTTACAAACCCAACTGTAGATGCTCTCGAAAAAGCACTGGGCGCGCTTGAAGGAACTCCGCCTGCCGTTTGTTTTCGTACAGGTATGGCCGCGGTGACTACGCTGTTTCTGGCAGTTCTAAAATCAGGCGATCATGCCATCATTTCCGATGTCGTGTATGGCGGCACCATGCGCCTGTTTCGAGAGATACTCGACAATCTTGGGATCGCCGCGTCGTTTGTCGACAGTTCCGATCCCGGCAACGTCGAGGCTGCGGTCACTCCTCGAACCCGCATCGTCTTCATCGAGACCCCCGGCAACCCAACGCTCAAGCTGACGGACATCGAGGCGGTGGCTCAGATCACACGGCGGCATTCGATTCTTCTCGCCGTCGACAATACATTTCTGACGCCGATTCTTCAGAAGCCTCTCGGACTCGGCGCGGACATATCCGTGCTTTCGACGACGAAGTACATCGACGGTCATAACGCGACCGTCGGCGGGTCGATCGCCACGCGGGACGAGCAGCTTCGGGAACGTCTCTGCCTAATTCGCAAAACCATCGGAACAACTCAGGCGCCCTTCGAAGCGTGGCTGACGCTTCAAGGGATGAAGACTCTGCCGGTCCGCTTGAGGCTTCATTGTGAGGGAGCTTCACTTATCGCCTGCTGGCTTGAGAATCACCCGGCAGTCGCGAAGGTTTACTACCCTGGACTCGATTCTTTCCCACAGAAAGCCCTGGCTGGGATGCAACAACGCTCACCCGGAGCGATGATTGCATTCGAATTGAAGGCCGGAGTCGACGCAACATTCCGGGCATTGAATAGCGTCCAGCTCTGTTCGCGCGCTGAGAGCCTCGGCGGACTTGAGACACTGATCGCCCATCCATCTTCAACAACGCACGCCGATCTTGACCCCGAACTTCGTCGTAGTCTCGGCATCTCCGATGGTCTTATCCGCCTCTCCGTGGGACTAGAAGCTCCACAGGACATCATCGCCGACCTTGAGCAGGCCTTTGCTGCCGCAAATTGCGGCGCTATTCAGGAGGAAGTTTCCAATGAAATTCGCTAGCCGCCTCGTCAGCTTCGATCCCGCTCCCGGAGATCGCTTCCGTCCGATCTCTACGCCCATCTATCAAACCGCAACGTTCGAGCAAGAACATGCAGACGCGTTCGGAGAATATGACTATTCGCGTAGCGGGAATCCGACCCGTTCCGTGCTCGAGAAGCATCTGGCGTTGCTCGAAAACGGTACGCGCGGCTTCGCTTTTGCGAGTGGCATGGCTGCAATTAGCACGGTCACAAAGCTCCTGCGAAACGGCGACGATATCCTTGCCGACAGCGATCTGTATGGCGGCACGTGCCGCCTGTTCTCAAAGGTGCTCGACCGCACCGGGATCACCGCACGTTACGCGGACGCCTGTGATCTGGACCGTTTCGAGCAACAGATTGCTCCGAAAACACGGCTTGTCTATATCGAGTCTCCAACAAACCCTTTGCTGCGTGTGGTTGATATTCGCCGCATTGCCGCATTGGCACACTCTCACGGAGCGATTCTCTGCGTGGACAACAGTACTATGTCGCCCTACCTTCAGAACCCGCTGGATCTCGGTGCGGATATCGTTCTGCATTCGGCAACCAAATTCCTCTGCGGACACCACGATGTAACGGCAGGGGCAATCGTAGTCAACGATCCATCGCTGGCCGACAAGATTTACTTCATGCAGAATGCAGAAGGCAACGCCCTTGGGCCGTTCGATTCCTTTCTGCTGCTCCGCGGCATCAAGACGCTGAAACTCCGTCTCGACTGCCAGCAGCGGAATGCCGAGACGATTGCGAAGTTCCTCTTGAGCCACAAAGAAGTAATGCGGGTCTTTTACCCTGGGCTCGCTGAGAACCCAGGCTATGAACTCCAACGTTCTCAGGCGCGCGGTTCAGGAGCGGTGCTGAGTTTTACCACAGGGTCAGCAGAGGTCTCAAAGGCCATCGCAGAGCACGCGAAACTCTTTCGCATCACGGTCAGCTTTGGGAGTATCAATTCGTCGATCAGCCTGCCTGGACACATGTCTCATGCCAGTGTTCCGCCCGAGGTGCTTGCGCAGCGCGATTTGCCACAAGATCTGGTGCGGATTTCTGTCGGGATTGAGGACGAAGAGGACCTGATCGCGGACCTCGAGCAGGCTCTCCATCTGGCGACGCGACGGACCTGTCTTGCGGTTGAGTGATTGGATTCTTGCTCATCTCAGAAATGATCTAGCAGATATCTGAAGGGTTTGTTTTCGCCTCGGCCCGCCCACGGGAAGCTAACGCGGTTGACAGCGACCCCAATCCGCGCCAAACTAGCGCTACCGTGGCTGTAAACTCGGAGTAGTTGATTTCAGCACCTATGGCGTTCCTCTCCCACCTGTTGACCGCTTGCCGCATCCGGTGTTGTCGCTGACCCTCTTGGGCTGCAACGTAGCTTAAATCTGCGCAGGCGCAAATTCGAATCCTGACAATTCAAGAACTGGCATACCGGGGCAATTCCGTCTGCGCACGAACATCATCCGCCTGTATCTATCCGATCTTTGGAGCAATTCATGACTGACCGTAGAAGCTTCCTCGTATCAGCTGCCGCTCTCGCCGGTGCCGCACTTGCACAACCCATCCTAGGACAGGTGGCAGGCCGAAAGCCACTCACGCGTAAGGAACGAGTAGACAGAGCGCTCGCGGGGCGCAATGTAGATCGGCCGCCCTTTACACATTGGCATCACTTCGGGCCGCAGACTGCGGAAGTACATGCAAAGGCGACGCTCGATTATCACTGGAAGTACAAAACTGACATCGTAAAAGTAATGAGCGACTTCGAATATCCGAAGCCAGCCGGGAACTGGTATGAACTGAAGGTCCTCGACAACCCATTTCCCGACCAGATTCGTGCCCTGGAACTGATTAACTCCGGCCTGAACGGAGATGCCTATATCCTTGAAACCGCCTTCAATCCCTGGCAGGTCGCAGTCAAATTGTCGTCCAAGGAAGAGGTTCTTCGCCTTCAACAAGAGAACCCACAGCGGCTGCTCGACGCCCTTGACGTGCTCACACAGTCGCACATCAACCATGCAAAGCGTGCTTTTGCAGCGGGCGCATCGGGGATACTCTTCTCGATTGCAAACGCCAAGCGTGAGGAGCTTTCCCCGGCCGACTACGCCCGGTTCAGCGCGCCTTTCGACAAACGCTTCTTTGAGGCGACTACCGGCGCGAAGCTTAACTTCCTGCATTTGCACTGGGAGAACGAGTATGTTGACCAGTTCGTCGGTTTCAATGCCCCTGTTGTCAACTGGTCTGTGCAAACCAGCGGCGTACAGGTCAGCACAGTGCGCAGTAAGTTCTCGCAGACCATCGCCACCGGCATCGATGAGGTGAAGTACAAAGATCTTTCGCCGGCTCAAATCCGTGAGCAGTGGCAAAGCGCCAGCAGTGCGGCCGGAAGCAAGTTCATCCTGACTCCCGGATGCTCGGTCCCTAACGACAGTACAGACGAAGAGCTATCTCGGCTCCCGCAGGTCGTTGGGGCCTGACCCGATCATCGACATTCTATTCGAAGGGCTGCACCACAGCCAAAGCGCGACATGAAGGAATAAACGCGTGTCAGGCACTCGTGTCCGTCGGTGCTCATTGAGTCTTCTTCTCGTTGTTGCTGCGGTCATCATCGGGCAACTGATGGTCGGGGTCGACGACGACCGAAGTGATCGGCGTCTTATTCTCCAGCATCCAGGTGTAAGTGCCCTTCTGCAGCCATGTCTCCACGGGGAGTTTCGCGCGCGCCTTGGTCCCGTCCTGAAAAGTCACTTCGATAGTCGTCGGCAGCACAAGCTGGCCAGCCGAGGTCTTCCCCGCCCTCGCTCTGCATTTCGCGGAAGAAGTCAGACGGAGATGGATGCTTGTAGGCCCAGTCTCGGATGTACTTGCGGAATGCCCAGTCGAACCGCTCGGGGCCGAGAATCTGTTCACGCAGCAAGACCATTCCATAGGCGCCTTTGAAGTAGCTGATGGGATGACCGACCGCGAAGCCATAGGAATCCGCTGTGGCCAGGAGTGTTGGCGCGTCGGGATTGTCAAGCACCTTGAGGATCGTGTCCGGCGGCTCGCCTCCGGCCGAGTATTCTGAATCGGCTTGGGTCCGTATTTGGCCCCCGCGTATGTCGCCGACTCGTCGATGTCGATGAAGGTATTGAAGCCTTCATCCATGAAAGCGTGGCGCCGCTCATTCGACCCGACGAGCATGGGAAACCAGTCGTGGCCGATCTCATGCGCCGTAACCCAGAACAGAAACGACCCGTGGTCGGGAATGCCGTCGAAGACGATGCCCGGATACTCCATGCCGGTGGAGAAGCCGGCGACGTTGATCGCCGCTGGCCAGGGATACAGATACCACTGTTTCGAAAAGTGTTCGACCGTATCTTTCACATACTCCGTGGATTTATCCCATGCATCGGGGCCAACACTCTCCAGCGGGTAGAAACTCTCTGCCAGTGCGCTCTTGCCATCCGGCAAATTGATCCGTGCAAGCATCCCAAACAAAGACTGGCGAGGCGCTCCACGACACATCGCGCGTGTGATCCATATGGAAGTGCCAGGTGAGCGTCCCATCCTGCTTCGGCCGGCTGGTAGGATCGGCCACCTCTTCCGGCTTGCGGATGTAGATGGTCTTGTCGCTCGTCCTTGCCTGTTCGAAACGATCAAGCTCGGTTTTGGTGAGAACTTCCTTCGGGTTCACCAGCTCTCCGGAGCCGGCAACAAAGAAATTTGACGGCACAGTAAGGAAGTAATCGAAGTTGCCATACTCGAGATAGAACTCGCTGCCGATGTAGGGTAGCGTGTCCCATCCGCGCAGGTCATCGTAGACGCACATACGCGGGTACCACTGTGCCATGTCGTAGATTTCGTTCTGTTTTGACTGTCCCCACGAGGTGCGTCCGCCCCATATGCCGGGAATCTTGTAGTGATATTTGATGTGAATCTTCAACTGTCCGCCATGCGGCTTGAGCGGGTCCACAAGCCGGATTTGCAGTCGCGTGTCGTTCACAATGTACTCGGCCTTTGCGGTCTGCTTCCCGGATTCAATTTCGATAGAATCAAGCACGAAGCCCTCGGTCGTTGTATCTTCGGTCGCCGGAGCCGTGACGCCGCCGCGGCCTCGGCGCACGCCGCCAGCGATGATATGCGCCCGCGAATCCTTGCGGTAGATATTCTGTTCGAGATGAATCCAGAGACTGGGCAGTGAGTCCGGGCTATTGTTTGTGTAAGAGATGATCTCGGAGCCGCGCAGTTCCTTCGCCACGGTGTCGAGTTGGACATGCATCTCGTAGCTGGCCGCATTCTGCCAGTACGCTGGGCCAGGCGCGCCATTGCTCGAGCGGTAGGCGTTCACTGGATCGGGCAGCGAGAGCGGTGCGAAAGTCAACCGCGGCTCATACGTCGAAGGCGCGCTCTGCGCGTGCGCCATCGAACCAGCGGCAAGCAACGACGCCGCGCAAAACGCGCATAGACTGCGTTCAATATCCGGCAAAGCCCGCATGAAGACTCTCTCCTTTTGTGGTGACACGACTCCCCTCGTCGGCCAGGCATTGGTCTGCTTGATTGCCGAAAGCCGTCTCCGCCGCAAATGCTCTTATTCGGTTTTTCGCAATCGATCATACTTCTTCAATGCATCCTGCAACTCCGCATGAGGAAGCTGGATAACAGTATGCCCGTCGCGCCCGGTCATGGTTCTGGCGCCAACCATGGCGTTCACAATTGCCTCTTCGGTAGCTTCCACAGTCGCCGTGAACAGCGGGCTAATTCTTTCATCCGATACTGTCAAAACTTCGTTTGGCCCCGGCACACGGTCCGCATGGGGGTTCGCCGTTGAAAACGCCAGAAAGATATCGCCCGAACTGTTGCCGGATGTGGACCCTGTCCGTGCCAATCCCATCGTCGCTCGCCGCGCCAATCGCTTCAGTTGGTGCGGAAGCAGTGGCGCGTCCGTGGCGACTACGATAATGATGGAGCCTACATCGCCTTCGGTGTCGTTGCCCGGAGGCGGCGGGACAGAGCGTGCATAAGGCACAGAATCTGGAATCTCCCGGCCAACAGGCACACCGGCGATGGTCAGTTGCGGACGGCGCCCGCAGTTGCATTGCACCAGAACGCCCACAGTGTAGCCGCCATCGGCCTGCGCCAGCACACGCGACGAGGTTCCGACGCCCCCTTTGAACCCATAACAGACCATGCCCGTCCCGCCGCCGACATTCCCTTCGGGAACAGGACCTGCGTGCGCAGAATCGAGAGCATGAAACAGGTCCTCGGCCTTCACATGAAATCCGTTGATGTCGTTCAGCCAGCCGTCGAAGGTCTCCGCGACTACGGGAAGCGACCACGTTTCTTTAGCCTGCTGGTGCCGAAGGCTCCAGGCGATGATGGCGTCGCGGACAACGCCCACGCTGTGTGTATTGGTGAGCGCCACTGGGCCTTCCAGAAAACCGGACTCCTCAATCCATGTGGTCCCGGTCATCTCGCCATTGCCATTCTGGCTGAACCAGGCCGCATAGACAGGATCGTTGTTGGCTTTGCCGCGCGGCAGCACCGCGGTCACACCGGTTCGTACCACAGGCTCTTTTGCGGGCGAGTTGTTGTCTCCGCTCACGAGCGTCGTGTTGCCCACTTCGACACCGGTTACATCCGTGATCGAGTTCAATGGGCCCGCTGTGCCATCAAACGGCACGCCCAGAGCACGCGCCCTCTCAAGTCCGGCGCCGTCAACTGTCTGCGCATGCGATTGAACCACGGCAACCAATAGAAGCCCTGCGGCCAAATGCGGTCCACGCATATCATTCCACTCCAAAGCTGAGCTGCCTTGTAACGATACCCTATCAGAACAAACGAGCCGGAGAGATATGCCTCTGCGGCCCGTTGAGAACGACACTTCGCTTAGAAGAGAATCTTCAGCGCGAACTGCGTATTGAACGGCTCGCCAGGGCCGATGCCGGGAGCGCCATTGTAGTCGCCGATGGTGTCGTAGATCTGCCCAAGGCTTTGCCCATCCGCGACGTTCAAGGGCGGTGCGAAATTGTGGTGATTGAAAAGATTGAAAAGCTCCGCGCGGAATTGCACCTTGACCTTCTCGTGGATGGTGCCGGTTTTGAAGACAGAGAAGTCGACATCCTGATAACCCGGTCCGTAGATCTGGTCTTTCCTCGAGGTGCCGGCAAAGGTGCCGGTTGGTCCAGGACCGAATGAGGCCGGATTGACCCAGAATTCCGATCCGTTCACAAGACTATGTTGAACGCCCGCATACGGATCGCTTAACTGCACGCCGCGTTGAAAACCCTCGCCGGTTCCCGAGTTATCTGTTGGGCTGAGAACAGAGAAAGGCTCTCCGCCGTGAATGGCGATCAGGCCGTTCAACTGCCAGCCACGCGTGAGCCAGCCCGGGCCCTCCTTGAGCACAGGCACATCATAGCCAAGGGCCGCACTGAACGTGTTGCGCACGTCGTAATCACTGTTACCGTAGCCGCCCTTGACGTTTGTGCTGTCCTGCGGAAGGGCGCTTCTGTATTGCGTTCCATCATCCAGGCTGTGGCTCCAGGTATAGCTGGCCTGCGTGGTCAGGCCATGCCAAGCCTGGGTGCGAATCAGCGTCTGCAGAGAGTTGTAGTTCGCAGTGCCAATGCTGTCTTCCTCGTTGATCGCGGAATAATTCGGGAAGGAACTGAAATACGGGCGGCTTGCCTGTTGCGTGTAGGGATCCACGTCGGCGCCGGCAGGATTGAGCGCAGCCTGGTTGCTGTCGCGCAGCAGGAGTTGCTTGCGAGCACCGTTCCCAACATAGCCGATCTGCGCAATCACCTTAGGGCCAAGCGCTTGTTGAATGTTGAGGCTGTAGTTGAGGCTGTGCGGGTCGCGAAGCTTCTGGCTCACCGTGTACAAGCCGCACGGACTCACATTGCTTGTGCTCACAACGCACGATGTCGCGGCGTCAGCTGTGGTGGGCGCAAGCAACTGGCCGGGAACGACGGTTTGTGAGGGAACATCAAGAGTGAGCACGGGGTTGGGTCCCGCTGGATTGGCTTGCAGGCCACCCGCACCGCCATTCCCTGGGTTGTTAGAAAGGAAGACATTCAAGTTCGGTGTATCGAAATACAATCCTACGCCGCCGCGAATGACGGTACTGCCCGACTCCTTTGGCTGCCATGAGAAACCGACACGCGGGCTGAAGTTGGTATGTGGGGCCGGGTAGATCGAATCGATCCCGTTGCCCTGGAACACAAGGCCCCCCTTGCCGGGGTCGAAGATCGAGAGGTTCTTATCGTTGTTGTACAGAGCGCCTTCGTAGTCGTACCGGACACCGTAGTTGACCGTGAGGTTCTTGCTCACTTGCCAGGCATCCTGCCCAAAGGCCGAGTACGTGTTCAAAAGAATCTGGCGCTGCTGATTCCCCCGCGTAATCGACCCTGAGTAGAGGTACCCGGCCAGGAAGTCGGCGAGAATAAGCGCATTGGGGTCGGCGGTCAGATCTGATGCTGTCGGCGCAGTCGACCATGGCCCTTCCGAGCCGCTGAAAGTGAATGTTCCGCGCTCGCCGGCGAAATAAGCAAGGTTCAGATCGAAGCGCCGGTACTCGCCGCCCAGGCGCAGTTGATGTGCCCCCTTCACCCATGTGAGCGCATCGGTGACGTGTCCAGTCGTGTCGTTTCGCGCATTGGGCGATGTAAGACCGACCTGGCTGAGCTGCGACTGAGTTCCAAGCTTGATGTGCGGCGCGCCTAGAACAGGCGCGCCGGTGTTGAAGCCGAGCGAAATGGGATCGAAGTCGGTTTTGTAGTCGTAATAATTCTGCTCAAAGTAGTTCGTGCCCAGCAGCACCTGGTTGCTGATGCTCGAGGATAACTGAGAGTTCAGCACAACCGCATAGTTCTGGACGTGCGTCGGAGCCACCTGGTAGTACCACAGCAGGTTGGAGCCGACCGGTGCAGCCTGGCTGCCCTCTCCTGAGAACCAATGAAACGAAACGCTGTTGCGCTGGTTGATGGTGTAGTCCAGCTTGAAAAGGCCGTTCCAGCTGTATCCGAACTCGGGATCGGGGTCGTTGTAGTTGTTGGTGGCTGCCGGTCCGGTGAGCGCATCGGCGGGCCATAGTGTCTTGAGCAGGTTCTGCGTGGCGGAATCGACCGGCACATTGTGCTCCGTCAACAGAGCATTTGCTTCCGCTTGATAGGCGGTCGAGGGCATTGTCGCAAGTCCCGGGATTCCGATTACGAAGCGCTGCTTTTCGAGGGTGCCGAAGAAAAAGAGTTTGTCACGGATAATGGGGCCTCCGACGGAACCGCCGGCATTGTAGTCGCGCACCTTTTCCTTGGTAGTGGAGAACGGCGATTTGGCGGCAAAGAATTCGTTGCGATCGAAATAGTAGAGGCTTCCGTGGAACTGATTGGTGCCGGATTTCAGCCCGAGGTTCACCGTTCCGCCTGGATTGCGTCCCGCTTCCGGCGCGGACTGGGTCTGGGTTGAAAACGATTCGATGGCATCAATGGGCAGCAGCACCCCGGCAATGCCAGAGACGCCGCTCTGATTGACCGCGGGGATGTTATGCCATGCATCGTTATTGTCTACGCCATCAATTTGCCAGTTAATCTGGTTGATGCGGCTGCCATTCAGCGAGCCATCCGTTCCATTGGCTGAGTAGCCAGCGTAGCCAGGGGTCAGCGCTACCAGTTGAGTAAAGTCCCGTCCGTTCAGCGGAGCGTCTTGCACTTGTTGCTCGGCAATCACGGAGTTTTGCGTGTCCGACGTGGTGTCCAGGCTGAGCGTCGTGGCCGATACTTCAACGACCGTGGACTGCTTGGCTATGGGAAGCGTGAGTTGCAGGTTGCGCACAGAGCCGACTGACACTGTCACCTTCTCGACTTTGAGGCTTTCAAACCCGGAGTTCTGAATGTTGACGGTATAGGTTCCCTGTGGAATGTCCTGGAACACAAATGTGCCCGCACTCGATGTGACCGTTTGCCGTGATTGTGCAGTAGCATCGTCGATCAACACCACCGTCGCTCCGACAATTGCTGCTCCTTGCGGATCGGACACAGTTCCGCCTAAACCACCGCGGAATGTTTGCGCAGATGCCGTGTTCAGGAAGTGTGCGAACACGGCAAAGAGGAAAAGAAATGGGATATAGAAACGCACTTTTTGCACGGAACAGCCTCCAAAAGCATGCTCCTCAATTTGTAGCTATGAGGAGAATGGATCAATCGCTGGGAGATTGCGGCACGCGCGAACAGAGCTGAGCATATGCCGCAGGAAGGTGCGGCAATGCTGGCGTCTTGGTTGGATATTCAGAATGGGATGAATGGAGACAGGTACTGCGCCTCTAACTCAAATTCGGACACCCGGTCTAATCCGCCAGCATTGCACTGCGGAAGCAACAACAAGGAGCGGGATGTCCTATCTGATGCATAGTCGAATCATAGTATTGGCGGTAAGAGCCGTCAACCAGGAAGCGTAAGAACCTGCCAACAGGCGGTCGGTGCTTGAGAGTTCCTCTCAGCAGTCCACGCAGTGCGCGCGCACGCGACGGAGCTCTCGATCAATCCGTGCAGCCGCCCTCGAAAGAACAACTGCACGGAGCTTTGTTTATCAACGGCAGCCGGGCCTTCGCATGCCGATAGCCAGCAAGTTCTACTCTCCAGGTTTGGCCGGAGCGGATGATGTAACCGCGAGGTTTCGTGTTGGCTTTTCGGAAAGCAACTGCTCAATCTTCGACGTAAATTCCTCCTGCAGTTGACGATTGAATTCTCCGCTCGCAGGCGAGGCGAATCCTGAATGAATCCCCTTAACCAGTCCATCGCGTCCAACGAAGATTGTTGCCGGCCACGTGTTGAGATTGACCGCCTGCGGCACTTTCTCCCACATCTCCGACGGCGCGCCCGCGATCAGATAGGTGTACTCCACGCCGTATTGCTTCACAAAGGCTCTTTCGCGCTCCAGGCTTCCCTGCTGCTCCGGTTCTTCGAAGTCGAGCGCGACAATCGCCAGACCCTTGTCGCGGTATTTCTTGTCGAGCTTGACCAGATACTGTGCCTCATCATGGCAGTTGGGGCACCAGGTGCCGGTCACGATTGCCAGCACGACTTTGCCCTTGAAGCGCGGATCGTCGTTCGATACCAGCTTCCCGTTCGCGTCCGGGAAATTGAAGGCGAACTTCTCATTCGGATCGCGGACAGTCGTGTGCGTGTCATAGTCCTCAGGCTGCGGTAGGCCTTTGGCTTTGGCTACTTCCTCGCGGTAAGCGATTAGCTTACTGGCATAGCGACTGCCGCCGGGCTGTTCACCATACTGGCTGCTGTTGGTGGGACTGGAAAGTGCAACTTGTTGCTCGCCGCTCCCTGCGCTGCCAGCAGGAGCTGCCGCTGCCTTTGGGCGACCGCCATTCTGATGGATTTCGAGCGTTCCATCCGCCGCCAATGAAACCTCGATCAACCCAGGGCGAGACCCGTCAAAATGACTAAGTACCCATTTCCCATCCTTGTAAGTGCCGGTGTAGGCTCCCGTATCTCCATCGACGCGAAGGATCGACGCAGCGACTTCCGATCCGTGCTGCTGGACGATGAATCGGAACGCTTTCTCCCCCTTTGCCGACGGATTATCAAGCGGAATGATCCATGAGCCGGCAATGGATGGCGCATCTACTGGGGCCGCGCTCGTTTCCACGTGCCGCGTTGCCTGAAAGCCATAATTAGCGTTGCCGCCTCGTGAGATGGTGACCACATTTCCGGTGAGAGCGCCGTTGTTCACACTGGCTGTGATCGTCGTAAGATAGTGCTCAATGCTCAGCGTGAGCTTGCCATCCTGGTACGTTGCGCTGGTAGTTCCGTCATACGGCTTGAACCCGTCGTAAAATGTCCCCTTCAGCGTCGGACCGGAACCGGAGATATCGAGTCTGAATGGAATTTGTGTTCCATGGTTATCAAGACTGGCGTCCCAACGCCCGTCTATCGATTCCGACCCGCTGCCAGATTGCGCCACGGCGACGGACACGCCAAGGGCCGCGAGTACAGCTGCGAGCCCGACCATTCTCGAAAATACTCTCATCGACTTGTTTCCTCTCTGGTTGCCTACTGTTGAGTTGAGCACCCTTGCTAACTCGGGTGTGAATGTCTCTCTGATCCATGAACAGGAATGTGATTTGAGCGAGCATAGTCATCCCACTCCGCTGGCAATCCCGGCTTGGTTGCGAGCAGAATCTCGAGCACCGCACGGCGATCTTCATCTGAAAGTTTGGAGAAATCGCCGCTCTTATCCTGCCCGGTAAGCACCTGAAGCAAGCGATGATAGACATATCCCTTCGCAGGCTCAGGCAGTGCATCGAAGGATGAGGAGTAGATCAGATAACTGCACGGATAGCGAAAGATCCTTGTCTTCAGATCGAAGTCGCGCAATGATCTACCTTTCCCATCGCGAACCCCGCGCTTTTCGAACTCCTTTTGATACGTGGAGGAACCTTCGATTCCCTCCCCGCCTGGCAGAGAAAGCGGCGCTTCATTGACAAAGAGAAGGTAACGGAGCAACTGCTCCGCAGGACGCTCGAACTGCTTACGTGCGGCCTCAGACAATGGAGCATCGGCAGCCAATCCGTCGCTTTTGTTCTTGGTGGCTTCCGCGTAAAGAGCCAGCCTCGTCTTATAGTTCGTCAATGTGATGAGATTGTGCATCTGCGTTTGGTGCGCCAGCACAAGATGGGCCACAACATCGCTCTGGGGTGTCAAATAAGCCGAGGAGTCAAAGGCGTTGGGAAGTGACACAAGCTTAATTGAGGCGCCCTGATCCGGTTGACCCGGAGTCTGCTTGTCTTCGACGACCGCATTCGCCATGTGCGGCAGGCCTGCTATCTTGCCCGTCACATACCACCCACCCCAACGGTCTTTGATGGGGCTTTCCTGGTCCGTGATGTAAGACTGGCTGGAGAGCGCCTGTGTACCTGTTGCGGTCGGATAGATGGATCGAAGCAGTACCCCGGGGACATTGCGTGTTCCCGCGGCAATGTGGCATTGTGTGCAGTCCAACTCGGCCCGCTGAAACACAGGCTTGTCTACCTTGTGTTCATCCAGCAGATAGAAGATCGCGCCCTGCCTCGGATCGAAAGAGACAATTTCAATTGCCTTGCCATCGTGCACCTTCCCCACGTAGACGTCGTCGTTGAAATAGAGGGCGCGTGGATGCTCCGGCGAGATCTTTTTGTACTGAAAGCTTGTCTTCGAAAAAACCAGCGTCTGAGAGTCCACTGGAACCTTTAGCAGCTTCAATACCGACTTGAGATATCCGAACTTCTGCTCATACTTGAGTTTTCGCTTGCCCTGATTCAGTTCCTGCTGCAGTATGGCCACCGGGTCGCTCAGATCCTCTGAGCGATAGTTGATGGGCGCATCGCTGTAAGGAACATAGCCTTGGTTTCGAACAGCGATCTGGCCATATGCGCGTGCAATGACCCAGCCGAGACACAGAACAGAAACCGCAACAAGCGAAACCAGCAATCGACTCGACTGCTCTTTGCCAAACGCCAATCTCCGTTGCCACTTACGCGTTCCACGCTGCGTCGAAAGCGACGGCGCGCTCGTTGAAGCTGGATTGTGTTGAGAGAGGTTGCCCTCCCCTGAAGCGCGATCGTCAATTTCGTGGATCATGATCCATCCCAGGTGTTAAAGTGTCTGTCTCGTAGAGGCGGCCTTTGAGTTCGACCGAGACCGCCTCCCGTCTTCCAATTCGGTTTAGCCGTTAGAAAGTAAGCCGGCCGCCGATCTGGATAATGCGCGAGAATCCCAACTGCGAGGTCACCGCGCCCGTTGATGCGCTGCTCGCGCCGGTTGTGATGGTGATTCCGGGCTGCCCGAATTCAGGAGTATTGAAGGCATTCAGGGCTTCCACGCGAACCTCGAAGTTGGCCCTTTCCGTCGCTTTGAAGCTTTTGTTGATCGAGATATCGGAGTTCTCAAATCCAGGCCCATAGCAATTCAAGGTGCGCTCCGCATCGCCATGGGTATATTGAGGAGCAATCGAGAAGGCGCTTGCATTGAAGTACGGTTTGAGTCCGCTTGTGCCGCCTAAACGGCTTTCCGGCGCGCCCGAATAGCATGGATTCGCGCCCGGAACCAGATTGGGTCGCTGATTTGCGCCGGCAACTCCAGTAGTTCCGTAAGTGCCGGTGCTGAGATTCGTCTGAACGATCGGCAGCGGGCCACCATTCTCAAGTATGGTCACGTCGTTGACCTTCCATCCGCCAACAACAGCATCGACAAACCTGTTCGCATCTCCCAGCAGCAGCTTTCCTCGCCCGATAGGCAGTTCATAATTCACCGCCGCAGTGAATCGGTTAGGTATGTCATTGGTTGCCCTCGAATATTCAGCCTTCGGGTTGTAGCCATCCTGAGGACCGGCGGTTGTTGGATTCGGATTAAGTGTGTTCAACCCGGCAACCGGTGAGCCCCAGAGGTTATCCCAATTCGAAGACCATGTGTAGGCGATGAGCGCAGTCAGCCCGTGGCTGAATCGCTTCTGCACCTTCACGTCAAACGCGTTGTATTGGCTATGACCAACACTCTCTGTTTCCGTGATGGACCCAAACTGCGGGAACGGCAAAAGCGTTTGGCCGAGTGGAACCGTCTTTTGCGCAATGATCCCGAAGGGAGTCGAGGGGTAGCCACCGACCGTCTTCGCGTAATAGGGATTCGCTACTTTACTGGCCAGGTTGGTGCCCGCATACTGGCCGCCAGGAGCATATTCAGCCAGGACGCTGTCAGGTATCTGGTTGATATTCACGGCATCCGGCAGGTTACGTCCATGGGCTCCCACGTAGCCGATTTTGACAACGAGGCTTCCTGGAAACTCGTGTTCCACGTCGGCCGAATACTGCTCCACAAGCGGGTAGCCAAGATGAAACGCCGGAACCGTAATCGCGCCACCGATTCCGGTCAAAGTTCCAAGGGATGTGCCTGTCGGAGCAAGAAGCTGTGAGCTGAATGGGTTGGACAACCAAGCATCTGACCCTGCCGTAACAGGCCCCGAGGCCGGACCAGGAGAGTAACTCGTCAGTTGGGAGAACCCCGTAGACGCGGCGGCCAGCGGAACCGCCGCATAGAAGACGCCAAAGCCTCCGCGAACCACTGTGTCCGGCCGCACTTCATAACTCACGCCAACCCGAGGCGAGAGCTTCGTGTGGCTCAAGTCTCCCGAATGCACGGGGTACCCATTCAATCCTGCGAACGCTATCGCTCCATGGGCAGATACGGCTCCGTTTGCCCCTGCGAAATCGTACGCAACGTTGGGATCGAATCCAACGTTATACCGGTTCGACGATTCCGTCTGTCCGGGCTCATATTCATACCTCAGACCGGCATTTGCGGTTAGCTTGGAACTCAAGCGCACATCATCCTGAACATAGAGTGCCTGGTAGTGCACGTTCTGATTGAGGCCCACCGCATTGATCTGCACGCTCGCGGAAGAAGGCAGACCGAGGAGCAGGTCCGCAATGGCCTGCGGTCCATTTGAAACCGATGCACCACTCTGATCCGTGTACTGCCCATCGAACGTAAACGAACCGTTCGCAGAGGTATCGAGCGAAGTGAACTGGTGAAAGTCGCGGAATACGTATCCCACTTTAACAGTCTGCTTACCGATGGTTTTGGTAAGCACGAAGACATAACTGTGTTGCGCCTTGATAGTAGGCCCGCTGTTCGCCGCGCCGAGCCCAGCTCCTCCAGTTACTCCCGACAAAGTAATGGTCGGAAAGGTCTTCGACTGCAATTGGTCAACGTAACCCACCGGGAACCCGGCGCCTCCGAACCCCGCCGTCTGGTCAAAGCCATTGCTGTATTGCGGCACCGTTGAGTAGTAGCGGCTATACCCGTACCCAGCGGTGAGCAATGTGGTTGGATTTAGCGTGAATACATTGTTGAACGCCGTTGCATCGATATACCGGGTCAGCACTCCGTCACTCGCCGCGAAGATGTGAAAGAGGTCACCACCAGGTTCCTGCGTTGCCAGGTGAACATAGGACGCCGATGCCGACCACCACGGAGTAAACTGGTGGTCCAGCTTTCCCACATACTCATCGCCACGTGTCTTGAAGTCGTCCGATCCGGAGTAATTCGGAGTGCTGCCGTTGTACGCTCCGCTCGCCGTCGGCTTGGCAAATTGATTTACGATATACTGCCCGATTGGATTGATAAGGTTTGACGGAATCACATTGCCTTCTAGCGCTACGGTTCGAACGCCGCCCACAAAGGGCTGTGTTGGATCGTAGAGCGTGACGGCATTTGCACCAACCGTGTCCGCGCTGAAATTACCCGATCGCTCCGCCAGGCTCGGAACATAGTACTGGGTGGTCGTGCTCGAAAGAGGTTGCGCCTGCCGGTAGCCTGCTTCCGTCGCCCAGAAGAAAGTATTCTTCAGAAAATGGCTCTTATTGCTGAGAGGCAGTGGGCCGCCGAATGCGCCGGCGTATTGATAGGTTGTGTAGTCCGGTTTAGCGATCCCATAATGATCGTTGAACCATGCATTGGCTGCGAGGGGATTCTGCCTTGTCAGGCCGAACAGCTCTCCGTGGTATGTGGTCGTGCCGGACTTCAGAGAAGTATTGAAAATGCCACCGCCCGTTCTCCCCAATTCCGAGTCATAGGTGTTGGCCTGTACCTTCACGTCGGACACAGCCTCAATCGCAGGAACAAACGTAACCCCGCCGGTCGATGTGGAGATCGGAATTCCGTCGACAACATAGCCATTGGTACCGATTGGCGCGCCTGCAACCGACTGCGAGTCAGTGCCGTTCTGATCTTCATAACGAACGAACCGTGGATCGCCCACCGGAGTCACGTTGTTATCCAGCTTGTTTACGGTGAAAGGATTGCGGCCCTGGTTGGGAAGATCCTGTATCTGTTCCTCTGTGATGACCTGCCCTTCCGATGCAGTCGCGGTGTCAATCAACGGGCCGGCGCCGCTGACTTCAACCGTTTCTCCAACCGCCCCTACTGGGAGGCTTTCGTCAACTGTCGCTGTCTGTTCAAGGTCGACCACCACTCCCTTGTGTTCGACTCTCTTGAAATCCTTGGCTGAGGTGGACACCGTATATGTTCCCGGATCGACCGCGGTAAAGAAGTAGTCACCGGCCTGATTTGTCCGAGTGGAACGAACAATCTGTGTTCCAGCATTTGTCAGAGTGATCTCGGCGCCGGAGACGATTGCCCCCGACGTATCGGTGACCCGTCCGCGCACGTTGCCATATTTCACCTGTGCTTCGAGCGTTGGCGCAATCGTTGCAGACAGGCCCAGCAGCCCAGCTACCGCGGCAGTGTACATCCTGAACTTCCAATGTCTGACCTTCATCGAATTCTCTCCGTCTTGCCTTGTTATCCCTACTGAGGCTTCAAGCGTCCCATGAGAATGTCGGCGGCGCGACCCGAACTTGGCGGGCTTATCAGGTGCGGTTCCAGACGCAGTCGCAGCCCACGAACTGAGCCATCGACAATTCGGAACCACCTGTTCGCCAATGAGCGACTAAGCGGAGAGACAACAAGGCCTGAATTGTTTGAGTATTCGATACATTTCGACTCAACCTGTGACTAACTCCGATTGCGAGCAGGAACCGTGCTTCCCGTTTGGCAACAGGATGGGGAATGAAACGTTGAGTAGACGTTCAGAGTGTTGGGGAGATGGAGGGTCTTGTCCGAGATATGCCGACTAGCCTTGATCAGGCTGTTCGAATCATAGCCGCGCGTGACGACGCCATCTCTTCTGGGAGAAGCGAGAAGCGTCGACAACCTCGGGCGGATCGGACAATCATGTTATGAAACCTAACTTAGAACTCGATTCAGGTCAAGAGGAAAAATCGCGAAGTGTGGTTCTCTTGTCAGCTAATTGCCTTCAGAAACCTCGATAGGTACAGACACGTGAACTGTTCGTGGCGGCAGGCATACCCGGTCGTTGCACGCTTGAAAACGGACGCTCACTGGGATCAGTTTTCTTCCGACAGCAGGATGTTGGTTGACCTGAGCGGGCAAATGCAAATCGAACGCACCCCTATAAACCTCTGTGTCGAGATCGAAGGCCTCGTCATGCTTCTTTTCCGGCGGAGTGGCCGACGGCACACCCGCGATCTGGGCAACTTCATTGGTATCAAGTGTGACGCGGAGGGGCGTTGGCCCGCCAGGTAACTGAGCAAGGCCATAGACATGCCAACCCGCTTGAACCTCCGCCGAAAGCTCGATGACAATATTTGTCCCCGTCCTCACGGCCGTCTTAGGGGCCACAACTCCCGTCCATTGCACAGGCTGAACCGGAACCTGCGCGACACAGACAACAGAAAGGCACAGACCAAAACTCATCCCGAATTGAAGCCATCGTCCCTTCATGCAGAATCTCCTCCGGCAGCCGCTGCACTTGTTGCTTCCCGATCTTTCATCGCTATCGCTCGGACCCTAG
>Ga0181529_10001254_pt1 | contig 33933 bp, 28 predicted proteins | sample PEATcosm2014_Bin_36_FD_119763 | JGI IMG/M metagenome (GOLD analysis project Ga0181529, IMG submission 119763) | Peatland microbial communities from MTU Mesocosm Facility, Houghton, MI, USA - PEATcosm2014_Bin10_30_metaG | ecosystem: Environmental > Terrestrial > Soil > Wetlands > Peat | place... | reverse complement strand
GCCCCGTTTTCAATTGAATAGGTAAGCTCTTCGATGGACGCCGAATCGTTCCACAAGCAGGTGGGGGTGGTCTGCGTCATTTGAAAAAGTGGACTTTTGAACTGCCGCTGCGCTTCAACCTGAGACATGCATCCTCCAACTAATGCACACGTGTGCAGAAAAACCGTATCACCACGCGGCAATTTTGGTCAAGAGGGCCAATCACAGCCGTTCTACTGAAGGCCCGCGCGCACCAGCAGGATTTTTGGGGTTGACAGAACAGCGTGCCGAAGGCGATTATATGGTGTTTGTTGCACACGTGTGCATTTAGCTGGTGGAGATGATGATGAGTGACTTGCTGGTCCGCCCGGAAGCTTTCCGGAACCGGATAGAAAATTTTGGTTATGAGTACCTGTCCTTCCAGGTTCGCAAGATGGCGCAGGGCGAGAAATACGACGCCGAGATTGAAGACGCCGAGTTGGCAATCGTGGTGCTAGGCGGCGTCTGCTCGGTGAAGAGCTCGCGCGGCGAGTGGCAGCGCTTCGGTGGGCGGAAAACGGTATTCGGCGGTCTTCCCTACACGCTGTATCTGCCGCTGAAGACCCGCTTCACCATTACCGCCGAGACCGATTGCGACCTCGCCCTCTGTTATAGCCGCGCCGAGGAGGAACATCCGGCGTGCCTGGTGACGCCTGACCAGGTGGGCATCGAGATTCGCGGCGGCGGCAACGCCACGCGCCAGATCAACAGCATGGTGCCGCCGAAGTTTCCCGCGCATCGCCTGATTGTGGTTGAGGTTTTCACGCCCGCGGGCAACTGGTCCAGCTTTCCGCCCCACAAGCACGACGTGCATAACCCTCCCGCGGAAGTGGACCTGGAGGAGATTTACTACTACCGGATCGAGCGCCCGGAGGGCTTTGCCATTCAGAAGGTGTACACCCCCGACCGTCACATCGACGAGACGATTACGGTTCACGATGGTGAACTGGTTCTGGTGCCGGAAGGCTATCACCCGATGGTGGCGGCGCATGGCTACAACGCGTATTACCTGAACGCGCTGGCGGGCTCGGCGCGTTCGCTGGCCGCCTCTGACGACCCCGATTATGCGTGGGTGAAGGAGACCTGGAACGAAACGGATCCCAGAGTACCGATGGTGAAAAGGTAAGCGCCAAAGATCACATTGATTCGCTGAACTGAGGAGGCACATGGCAACGCTTCGCATGACGATGGCTCAGGCACTGATTCGCTTTTTGAAGAACCAGTATGTCGAGCGGGATGGACAGGAACATTTATTCTTCGCGGGAGTGCTGGGCATCTTCGGACACGGAAACGTGGCGGGGATCGGACAGGCCCTGCAACAGAATCCGGATTTCCCTTATTACCTGGTGCGCAACGAACAGGCCGGCGTCCACCTGGCGGCGGGGTTTGCCAAGGCCAGCAACCGCATGCGCGCCTTTGCCTGCACCTCGTCCATCGGACCCGGCGCGACCAACATGATCACCGGCGCGGCGCTGGCCACCATCAATCGCCTGCCGGTACTGCTGCTGCCGGGCGACATCTTTGCTCGCCGCAACGTGGCGCCGGTGCTCCAGCAATTGGAGTCGCCCACCACGCAGGATATCGGCGTCAACGATTGCTTCAAGCCGGTCTCCCGCTACTGGGATCGCATCTACCGGCCTGAGCAACTGATCACCGCGCTGCCCGAAGCGATGCGCGTGCTCACCTCTCCATCCGACTGCGGCGCCGTAACGCTGTCGCTGCCGCAGGATGTGCAGGCTGAAGCCTACGACTATCCGGAAGAGTTGTTCCGCAAGCGGGTGTGGCTGATTCGCCGCGGCCAACCCGATGAAGTCTCCATGAGCCGAGCGGTAGCGGCGATCCGTTCGAGCCGCAAGCCGCTGATTGTGGCCGGCGGCGGCGTACTGATGAGCGAAGCTTGTGCCGAGCTTAACAAATTTGTAGCGCAAACCGGCATTCCAGTGGCGGAGACTCAGGCGGGCAAAGGCTCGCTGCCGTGGGACCATCCGCAGTCGATGGGGGCCATCGGCGCCACAGGCACCCTGGCAGCCAACCGCCTGGCGCACTCGGCTGATCTGGTCATCGGCATCGGCACCCGCTATGCCGATTTCACCACGGCCTCGATGACCGCGTTCCAGAATCCGCAGGTACGGTTTGTGAATATCAACACGGCGGAGTTTGACGCTTACAAGGTCTCCGCAATTCCCGTGGTGGCCGACGCCCGCGTTGCCCTTGAGCAACTGGGCGCGGCGCTCGCCGGCTTCCGGGTCGGCAAGGAGTATGAGGCCGAGGCGGCCGCGCTGAAACTCCAATGGGAAGCAGAAGTAGACCGGCTCTTCCACCTGAACAACCCCGGACGGCCGGCGCAGAGCGAAGTCATCGGCGCCATCTGGGAGGCATCGGGGCCGCGCGACGTGCTGCTTTCTGCCGCGGGCAGCCACCCCGGCGACTTGCACAAGCTGTGGCGCACGCGCACTCCCAACGGCTATCACATGGAGTACGGCTACTCCTGCATGGGCTATGAGATTCCCGGGGCCCTCGGCGCAAAGATCGCCGACCCCAGCCGCGAAGTTTATGTCTTCCTGGGCGACGGCACCTATCAGATGATGCCCAGCGAAATTGTGACCTCCGTGCAGGAGGGCGTGAAGATCATCATTGTGCTGGTGGACAATCACGGCTTTGCCAGCATCGGCGCCCTCAGCCGCTCGCTGGGAATGAGCGGATTTGGAACCAGCTATCGCTTCCGCTCGCCAGCCTCCGGGCAGTTGGACGGCGATCCGCTTAGAGTGGACTTCGCCGCCAATGCGCGCAGCTTGGGCGCTCATGCCTTGAAGGCCGCCACGCTGGACGAATTGAAGGAAGCCTTGCGCACGGCCAAAACACTGGATCGCACCACGGTCATCGTTGTGGAGACAGATCCGGCAGTGAGCGTACCGGGATACGAATCCTGGTGGGATGTCGCGGCGGCCGAAGTCTCCGAGATGGAGAGCGTGCGCGCCGCAAGGGTTAACTACGAAAAAGCGCGCAAGCGCGAACGCCATCATTTGTGAAGCACTCAGGAAATCGGAAAGAGGAGAAATCATGAAGAAGTTATTGGTTGGCAATGCCCCGTGTTCCTGGGGCACGCTGGAAAACCAGGACAAGAGCAAGCAAATCCCGTTTAACCGCATGCTGGACGAGTTGGTGGAAACCGGCTACACCGCAACGGAGTTGGGCGACTGGGGCTATATGCCCACAGATCCGGCCACGCTGAGCGCGGAACTGACGCGGCGCAACCTGGTCATGCTGGGCGCATTTGTGCCGGTGGCGATGAAGTATCCCTCAGCCCATGCAGCCGGCGTCGCAACCGCGGTGAAGACGGCGCGCCTGCTGGCCGCTGTGGCCACCTCCCCGGCGCCCTACCTGGTGCTCTCTGACAACAACGGCACCGACCCCGTAAGAACAAAAATGGCCGGACGCATCACCCCGGAGTTGGGGCTGAGCGCGGCGGAGTGGAAGACCTTTGCTGGCGGCGCGGACCAGATCGCGCACGCGGTCTTTGAGGAGACAGGCCTGCTGACGGTCCTCCACCACCACTGCGCGGGCTATGTGGAGACACCCGATGAGATTGCTACCTTCCTGGGCTTGACTGACCCGCGCTACCTGGGGCTGGTCTTCGATGTGGGCCACTATTATCACGGAACCGGCAAAGAAGATTGCGATGTTACGGCGGCTCTCGACCGCTTTGCCGACCGGGTCTGGTACATCCACCTCAAGGACCTCGAGCCCACGGTCGCCAGGCGCAGCCGGGACGAGGAATGGGACTACTTCACCGCCATGCGCAACGGCCTCTACCCCGAGTTGGGCAAAGGCTGCGTTGACTTCCCGGCCATGCTCCGCTGGCTGAGCGCGCACGACTACAAGGGCTATATGCTGGTCGAGCAGGACATTCTGCCCGGCATGGGCACGCCCAAGGAGAGCGCGGCTCGCAGCCGTGAGTACCTGCGCTCCGTCGAAAAGTATTTCGCCTGAGCCAATAGAGGATGCAGCGGCAAGGACACGCCGCTGGTGACGTAGGATTTGAAAGGGCCCGGCTTCTTAATTGACCATGTGGCGGCGCGGCTAAAGCCGCGCCCTTTCAAAGCATTGGAATATGGGACGAAGCAGGCTTTAACATTCACATGATTTCTGGACAGATACCAAGGGGGCACAATGAGCACATCAAGGCTGAACATCGGAATCATCGGCGCCGGACGCATCGGGCGGGTTCATGCGGATACACTGGCCTTTCGCTTGCCGGAAGCAAAGATCGTTGCCATCACGGACGTCAACCGCCAGGCCGCGGAAGCGCTGGCTGCCCGCTGCAACATTCCCAGGGTTGCCGCGTCGAGCGACGAGATCCTCGCCGATCCGCAGATCGAGGCGGTGCTGATCTGCTCCTCGACCAACACCCACGCCGATCTGATCGTGCAGGCCGCTCAGGCCGGCAAGCACATCTTCTGCGAGAAGCCGATCGCCTTCAGCCTGGAGCAGATCGACCGCGCCCTGGCCGCGGTGAAAACGGCGGGAGTGCAACTGCAGCTCGGCTTTAACCGGCGCTTCGACGCCAACTTCGCCCGGGTCCGCCAGGCGGTGGCCAGCGGCGAAATCGGCGCACCCAGCTTGATGCATATCATCAGCCGCGACCCCGCGCCTCCGCCGCTCTCTTACGTTAAAGTCTCCGGCGGCATCTTCATGGACATGACCATTCACGACTTCGATATGGCCCGTTTCCTCATCGGCGACGAGGTGGAAGAAATCTACACCGCGGCTGGCGTGCGGGTTGACCCGGAGATTGGCAAGGCCGGCGATCTGGACACCGCGCTGATCGTGCTGCGCTTCCGCAACGGCGTCATCGGGACCATCGACAACAGCCGCAAGGCCGCCTATGGCTATGACCAGCGCGTGGAAATTCTGGGCAGCGAAGGAAAGATCGCAACCGAGAACTGTTATCCGAATCAGGCCGTGGTCAGCGACGGAAAATCCGTGCACAAGGACCTGCCTCTCAATTTCTTCATGGAGCGCTATACGGAGAGCTTTGCCACGGAGTTGCAATCCTTTGTTGCCGCCGTGCGCGAGAAGCGGACGACCGTGGTGACCGGCATTGATGGCCGGATTCCCGTGGTCATGGCGCTGGCCGCGCGCAAGTCGTACGATGAGCGCCGTCCCGTCCGCCTGGACGAGGTAAACGCATGACGCGGGCAAAGCTGATTTCCATCTTCACCGACGTGCATCTTTGGGTGCCCGTCGGTGTCTTGATTCTTGGCATATTCCTTCTGATGAGCCTGAGGTGAATTCGTGAGCGACACTGTGGTTGCCGCACGAGGGCGATCGACCCTTTCCTTGCACAAGCTCGGCGTCTTCTGCGGATTGGCCGCGGCCGTCTGGCTGGGCACCGCCGAAGCGCCCACCAAACTGGTGAACGCTGGATTTTCACCGTTTCTCATCTCGATGGGCATGGTGATGGGCGCCTTCGTGGCGCGCTGGACAGTTCCAACGCTGCTGAAAGGCACCGGCTTTCTCTTCGCCGATCTGCGCGACAAACCCCACCTGATTGTGTGGGCGCTTTTGGCGGGAATGTTGTGGGCCGTGGCCAACACGCTGACCATCTTCGCGGTGCGCAACGTGGGCTTGGCCATTGCCTTTCCGCTGTGGAACACCAATAGCCTGGTGGGCCTCTTCTGGGGCTGGCTGCTCTTTAACGAGCTGCGCGGCTCCAGCATCAAGGAATGGGCAAAGGTGTTGGGAGGCGCCAGCGCCATTGTCGGGGGCGCGGCAGTGCTTGCCTTTGCCACTGCGCGCCAGTCCGATACGCCGGGCAAGGCGGCCGTGGGCATCGTGGCCGCGCTGGGCGCCGGCGTCCTGCTGGGCACCATGTATATTCCCTACCGCAAGGCCTACATCAGCGGCATGAACCCGCTCTCCTTCGTGACCATCTTCACCTTCGGCGAGTTAGGCACCGTCCTCACCCTGAGTGCGATCTATATGGGTGGTTTCAGCCAGGTAGTCAGCGAGTTGCACCGCGCCCGGCCCATGCTCTTCTGGCCCTTCGTCGGCGGCTTCTGCTGGGTGATGGGCGACCTCTTCCAGAACTTTGCGGCAAAGTATATCGGCATCGGACGCGGAATCCCTCTTTCCAACACCAATCAGCTTTGGGGATTGGCGTGGGGCGCGCTGGTCTTCGGCGAACTGGCCGGGTTGGGCCTGTACTCGAAAGGGCTGGTCATCACCGGATCGCTGGTGATGATCGCCGGCGCTGTATCCATCAGCATGGCCGATCCGGGCGCTTCGGAACTGGTGAATTGGCGGAAGGCCATGCACCGGGAGTGCGACCGCTACGGTCTGGACACCCAAAAGGTGGCCTTGGTGGTGGCGGGCGACGACCCGCTGGCCGAGCATCCTCCCGTGCGGCGCTGGTGGGAAGCAGTAATCGTTACGGTCGCGGTGGGAATCTTCGTCTGGCTGGCCATCGGCACGCGCAGTCAGCACCTCTCCATCAGCATGCCCTGGATGATTGTCCTGGTAATCGGCACCATCCTGCCCCTGGGAATATGCGGAACTCTGTTGTGGCGGCGAACCCGCTTCTCCTAGAAGCTTTTCACCTTTGTTTACAGGAATCTTGATTCCCTCTTCGCGCTCTTTGCGAAGGGGGGATCGAGTCTCAGGCCGTCTTCACCCGCGCCGTCGACTCCCGCACAATCAGCTCTGCCTCCACCTTGATCCTGATCTCCAATTCATCCCCCGACAGCAACTTGAAGAGATTCTCCATCGCCAGTTCTCCCATGCGCCGCATGGGCTGGCGAACTGTGGTCAGCGGCGGCTGAGTGTACGAGGCGAAGAAAAGATCGTCAAAGCCTACCACGGAAATATCTTCCGGCACGCGCAGCCCGTGCAGGCAAATCGACCGTAGCGCTCCCAGCGCCGACATATCGTTGTAACAGCACACCGCGGTCGGTGGATGGGGCAGCGCCAGCAATTGATCCATAGCGCGCATGGCGGCTTCCGGCTTGCCATCGCCATGGACCAGCAGCTCCGGGGCGAACGGAATCCCGGCCGCATCCAGAGCCTCCCGGTAGCCCGCCATTCGTTCCGCGTCCGATTGATAACCGAACTGGTCGCCCATATAGGCAATCCGCCGATGCCCCAACCCGATCAGGTGGTTGGCCGCCGTCCGGCCGCCTTCGAGGTTGCAGATCATGACCGAGTGCACAAACGTTCCGGGGTGCTGGTTATTGACCAGAACGATTGGGACCATCAGTTCCGACAGCAGCGGAAGATACAACGCGCCCACGCGCGAAGAGGTGACGATGATTCCGTCCACCCGCCGCTCCGCGAATGTCCGCACCACTTCTCTCTCGCGCTGCGGATCCGCATTCGATTCGGCCAGAAACACGCAATACCCGCGGTCATGCGCAGCTTGCTCGATTCCGCTGAATACTTCGCTGGTAAATGGATCGGCGACCGTCGTAACCACCAGTCCGATGGTCCGCGTCTGCCGGGTCACCAGGCCGCGTGCTACGGCGCTGGCGCGATAGCCAGCCTGGTCCGCGATCTTCTGGATTTTCGCGGCGGTCCGTGGATTCACCAGCGGGCTGTTCTGCAGAGCGCGGGAAACCGTGGGGTGCGATACATGGGCGAGCCGTGCAATGTCTTTGATCGACGGCCGGCGAGCGGATCGCTTCAAGCCGTCAGGACGCGCAACATCCGGAACTCTTCCAGTATCTTCGTCGGACATAGTCGAAGATATTATCCCACATCCCCATTTAAGCCGCACTTCCGCACTAAGCTGCACTTCCGCAACCTGGGATCGCCGCCCTCGCTGATATTCATGCGCGTGTGAATCCAATGCGGCAGCCGGTCTTGGTCGCCAAGGGCTTTTGATGAAGAAGCATCCGGAAAAGTGCTTCAAAATGGGGCAAATCCTGCTTGATTGGTCCGCTAAAGGCCCTCCAGGCACGCCCGGTCTTGGGGATGGAAACGAATGCAAGAAAGGACCCGGAGAAAGCATGTGGATGTATATTGGTTAGCAGCCGAGAGGCAACACGGAAATCCTGGCTGAGTTGGTTATGGATTACGGAACTTTGTTCTTCACCAATATCGCGTCAGTAGCCGTGTTTACGGTGTGCATCGGTCTTCTTGCGTTGTACAACCGCCGCGTGACGGGAATGAAGTGGTTTGCCGGCGGGCTGATTGTGGGATTGGCCAAGATGATTCTCCAGGCCCTGGAAGGAAAAGCGCCCCCAGGACTCAGCAACATGCCGGCCAACGAGCTTTACCTGATTTCCTTCATGATGCAGTTGATGGGCCTGCGCTGGTTTGTCGTGCGCAAACCGCTGCGGAGCCGGTGGCCCTGGATAGCACTCGGGCTTGTGCTGGCGGCTTATACCATCCTGTTTCTCGAAAGAATCCCGTACAGCGCCAACGTCATCAATATTCCTTTTGTCGCGGTGTGCGGCGCATCCGCGTGGATTCTATTGAAACATGGGAGTGGGCCGTTCACCGCGGTATCGCGAGTCTCCGCGGCAATTCTATGCGGAGAGATGGGCTTGGCGGCGTACCGTGCCGTCTTGACCAACCTGCGCTATATGCGGCCGTGGGCGACTAAACTTGCCGAGCGCGACCCGCAGTGGCTGTATTCGCTGGCCGCCATGGCCTTTCTTGCCACCTTCATGGTGATGTGCTATCTGTGGTTCCTGGTGACAGAGTTGCAGAAAGAACTGGCCGAGCAGGCAAGCACGGACCCTCTCACCGGAGCGCTGAATCGCCGCGCGATGGAAGAAGCGGCCCTGCGTGAGACGGCGCGAAGCCTACGGTATGGTAACCCGCTCTGCATGATCATGATTGACATTGACTATTTCAAGCGCCTGAACGACACGCGCGGGCATGCCGCGGGAGACTGCGCGCTGAAGGCCTTTGTGCGCAAGGTGAAAACCTTGCTGCGCGGCGAAGATTTGTTTGCGCGCACGGGAGGCGAGGAGTTTACCATCCTGCTGCCGGACACGCCTGAGTCCGCCGGCATCCTCACTGCGGAGCGGGTGAGGCAGGCCATTGAAGCGCTGGAAATACCTTTCGAGAAAAAGCCCATCAAACTTACCATCAGCGCGGGCGTGGCCCAGCTTGATCCGGAAGGCGGCGGCTGGGAAGGGATGATGCAACGCGCCGATGCCGCGCTGTACAAGGCCAAAGAACATGGCCGTAACTCCGTGGCCGCACTATCTCCGAAAACTGCCGCTGGCGAGGCAACTTAGAACGGATATTTATTCCTGCCTTGTGCCGATTCAGGAAAAACCCCCGAATTGGTTACCATTTGTCCCGATTCATAAGCTTCTTACGCGCCGCAATTATGGTCCTTTCCGCCAGTAGCCCGCGAATCGCCAGTCTTGAGCCTGTCCATAATGTCAGACTCTTTCCGCGTTGAATATAGAAGAGACTCTTGACAGCCGGCAGTCCCATGCTATGATTTTTCTAGCGCGGCAGATATGAAGAGAGCCGCCCTCCAGTGCGCAGATGATATCTGTGTCCTGGAGGGCGGCTTTTTTGCGCGCGGTCGGCAAGATATCCGCTAGAGCGATGACCGGCAAAATTGGGCAGTGACGCCGCGGTGATTGGCTATGCCAAACACTGCCCGCTCAATCTTTGCCCTGAACTCAGCGCCGAACGGCCTCAACAGCGCAACAAGATAATTGGAACGGAAGAGATGGCTACAGGCAATCAGAGCCAAACGATAGCGGACCATATAGAAGCTAGCGGAGTCTCGCGCCGGAGATTTCTAGAACTCTGCGCAATGTTGGTGGCTACGGCTCCTGCTGGATTGGCGCTGACAAAGCCGGCTTCGGCTCTTCAGGTTGCGCGGAAGATTGGCGCATCAAGGCGTCCCTCGGTGATCTGGCTGCACTTTCAGGACTGCACCGGGTGCACGGAATCGCTATTACATGCCTCGCGGCCCGATATCGCCGATCTGATCTTCAATGTCATCTCCCTCGACTATCACGAAACGCTCATGGCTGCCTCCGGTCATCAGGCCGAGGCCGCGCTGCGCCAGGCGGTCGACGAGAACGCTGGCAAGTTCGTCTTGGTCGTTGAAGGATCGATTCCCACCAAAGAGAACGGCGCTTACATGAAGCTGGCCGGCCAACCGGCGCTTGAAGTGTTACGAGACGTGGGCTCGAAAGCGGCGCTTGTCGTGGCTATCGGTTCCTGCGCTTCCTGGGGCGGAGTTCCATCGGCTGACCCCAACCCCACGGGCGCTCTGGGAGTGGATTCCATTCTGACCAACAGGACGGTGGTGAACCTGCCCGGCTGCCCGCCCAACCCTTATAACTTCTTGTCGCTGGTGCTGGAATACACTGCCATGCACCGGATTCCCGCGCTGGACGAGTACCACAGGCCGAAGTTTGCCTATGACCGCCTCATACATGAGGATTGTCCGCGGCGCGGTCACTTCGATGCCGGCAGGTTCGCCAGCGTCTATGGCGACGAGGGACATCGCCAGGGCTGGTGCCTGTACAAGCTGGGATGCAAGGGCCCGGTAACTCACGCGCCCTGCTCGACCCTGCACTTCAACGAGATTCCCGGCGCCTGGCCGATCGGCATCGGCGCGCCCTGTGCCGGATGCACCGAAAAAGCCACCGCATTCCGTATTCCGCTCTTCCAGACCGTGGACATTCATTCCATCACTCCTCCTGAAGCGTTCCCAATCATCAACGCGCCGGCCGGATCGGTTGGAGTTGCAGCGGCGGCGACCGTCGGAGCCATCGTCGGCGCCGCTGCAACCGCGACAGTAATCGCCTCCCGCCGGCTGCCGAACGGCAAGGGGATACACGCGCTCCAGAAACCGGAAGATATCTCAAAGCCAAAAAGCAAAGATATTGATCCGGAAGGACGCTAACCATGGAGATCACTCGCCGCCATCTATTGGGGGGAATGGCAAAGGGCGCGGCAACTGTCTTCGCCGCAGGCAGCGTCTCTTCCGTGGCGCTTGCCGAAAGCTCTAAGCCGGAGGAAAAGCCGCAGGCATCGCAGGCCGCGATTGCCATGCTTTACGACGCGACCCAGTGCATCGGATGTCAATCCTGCGTCGCAGCCTGCGCGAAGGCAAACAGCCTGACACCCGATACGAAGCTCGACCGTCTCCACCAAGCCCCGCACGATCTGAATGACACCGCCAAAAGCGTAGTCAAGCTCTACAAGCCGGCCGATGGCTCACCGTATTCCTACGTGAAACAGCAATGTATGCATTGCGTAGATCCAGCCTGCGTGGCGGCCTGCTTGTTTAAGGCGCTCAAAAAGGATGCAGTAACTGGAATTGTTACCTGGAACGGGAGCCTCTGCGTGGGTTGCCGCTACTGCGAGATTGTTTGTCCCTATCACATCCCGAAGTTTCAGTGGCATGGAATCAATCCCAAGATTGTCAAGTGCGAGTTTTGCAAGGAACGTCTGGCTCATGGCAGCGATCCGGCCTGCACCTCGGTTTGTCCCACTCATGCCGTGATCTTCGGCAAACGAACCAGCCTGCTCGAAGAGGCCAAACTGCGCATCGCGAAGAATCCCGGAAAGTATTACCAGGAGCGCGTCTTCGGAGAGCGCGAAGGAGGCGGAACTCAGGTCTTCTATCTCACCCGTGCGCCATTTGAAAAACTCGGCCTGCCGAAACTTGGGAACGAGTCGATCCCAGGGAAATATCTGAAGTGGCAAAAGCGGATGTATAGCTACTTGCTCTTCCCCGCCGCTCTGTATGCCGGGATTGTCTTTATAACTCGAAAGAATTGGAATCGCCACGAAAAGCATTTGAAGGAAGAGGAGAAAGCTACCGGGTTGAGGCCGCAACTATGAGCAAGGCGTGGGAAAGAAGCGTTCCCGTTTTTGACATTCCGATTCTCACTCGGCCGTTTGTGGCGTTGTGCACCTTGGGCATCGTAGCCTGCGGGCTGGTGCTTTACCGCGAGATAGTGGGCCTGGGCCCCGCCAGCGGAATGAATGACGCCTATGCATGGGGAATCTGGAAGACCTTCAACATCATGGCTCTGACCGGCCTGGGGTCGGGAGGGTTTTCCATCGGCATTGCTACGTGGCTCTTTGGCCGCCGCCGTTTGCATAGCGTGATGCGAACGGCCGTAATCAGCAGTTTTTTGGTTTACGCATCCGGCCTCATGCTGCTTGGAATCGATGTGGGCCGTCCGTGGAATTTCCTCTGGATACTCGCGCCCTGGCGATGGAACGTGCATTCTCCCATGCTGGAAGTGGGCTTCTGCATGCCGCTATACACGGCGGTCCCCTTGTTTCTGGAAGCGATTCCGCCGGTGTTGGAATGGGTTCACAGCCGCTGGCCGGAGTTGGAATCGACCGTGGAAATGGCCGAAGGCATTCTCAAGCGAATCTATCCGTGGGTGCTTGGACTGGCTTTCCTCCTGCCCGCGATGCATCAATCTTCGTTGGGCGCGCTGATGCTTCTGGCCGGCAATCAGGTCCATCCTTTGTGGCAGACGCCCTGTTTGCCGCTGCTCTATGTGTGGGCCGCATCCTTCATGGGCTTTGCCTTTGTCAGCGTGGTGCTGATGATTTGCCATCTCATCTGGGGCCGTCCCCTTGACGTGGATGTGCTGCGCGAAATGAGCCGCATCACGGCATGGATCATTGCGACCTGGCTGGCATTCCGCTTTGCGGACCTGGCGTTGCGCGGCAGACTTCCGCTGGCCGTTGAAATCTCGGCCCCCAGCGCCCTCTTCTGGATGGAGACACTGTCGCTGATGGCGGCCGCCTCGATGCTCGCCGTTGCCAGCAGGAAGCATAACGTCAGGCTCGCGTTTCAAGGAAGCCTGCTTGCCGCGCTCGGCGGCATCTTGTACCGGTTTGATCCAACGACGCTGGCATTTCAGCCCCGGGCTGGAGCGTTCTACTTCCCTACTGCAATCGAATTGCTAATCGACCTCGGCTTCCTCTCGCTGGCCATCGCCAGTTTCAGTCTGCTTGCAAAAGCGCTGCCGATACTGCCGGCATCCAACAGGCTTTGGCACGTTATGGAGTCAGCGCGTTGGAACGGAGCAATCCTTCATCCCCGCCAGGCCGATTACAAGCAGTACGCGGCTGCTGACTAAACGGCTGCCCGCTGAAAAACGGCAGATAGGAACCAAGATGAAAAGCACACCTAGTTTGGAGTTCATCCTATGACGCGACGTATCAAGATCGATCCAATTACCAGAATCGAAGGACATCTGCGTGTCGATGTCGAGGTTGACAACGGCAGGGTTTCGGACGCCTGGGTTTCAGCCACCATGTGGCGGGGGATGGAAAAGATCCTTCAGGGCAGGGATGCGCGCGAAGCATGGCTCTTTGCCCAGCGAATCTGCGGCGTCTGCACCACGGTGCATGCAATCGCCAGCGTGCGCGCCGTTGAAGATGCCTTGAAACTGCAAATTCCCGCCAATGCCCAATACATTCGCAATCTCATCCTCATCCATCACGCTCTTCGCGATCACGTGGTGCATTTCTATCAGCTCTCGGCGCTTGACTGGGTCGATGTGCTTCAGATTCCCAAGGCAGATCCCGGCAGGGCTTCCTCGCTTGCGGAGGGCTTCTCATCCTGGACGCGCAACTCCCGCGAGGAGATGAAAGCTGCCAAAGACAAGGCGACCCGCATCGCGGAAAGCGGGCAGTTAGGCATCCTGACGAATGGCTACTGGGGGCATCCGGCGATGCATTTGCGGCCGGAAGCGAATCTGCTCTTCTTCTCGCACTATCTCCAGGCCCTGGAATTCCAGAGGAAGGCCAGCCAGGCCGTCGCCGTACTCGGCGGAAAGATGCCGCACATTCAAAACCTGACCGTCGGCGGCGTAGCGAACGCGATCAATCTTGATAGTGAAGCAGTGCTGGGCATGGAAGGCCTGGAATCGATTCAGGCGCTCATGAGCGAGGTATCGAATTTCGTCCAGCGCGTTTACTTCCCCGACGCCTGCGCGCTGGCTGGCTACTATCCGGAGTGGTTTGGCAGCGGAAGGGGCAGCGATCGATATCTGGCTGTGCCCGACCTGCCCCGCGATGCCCAGGCAAGCCAATTCGACCTTCCCGGGGGATATATTCGCGACTTTGCCGCCGACGCTGCCAGCCGATCCGTAAGATTTATGGATGGGCGCTTTCGCGAGTCGGTCACCGAAGATGTGACTCATGCCTATTACCGGGGCGACAAGGCGCTTCACCCCTGGAAAGGCGAAACAGTTCCCGAGTATACCGACTGGCATCCCGATCAGAAATACACCTGGGTGAAGGCCGCCCGGTATGAAGGACAGCCGGCAGAAGTGGGACCGCTCGCTCAAGTGCTGATCGGCTATATGCAAGGCCATGCGCTGACCAGAAAGTGGACAGACGCCGCGCTGGATCGAGTATCGTCCATCGCCGGACATAGGATTGGCATCGAGCAGCTTCGTTCCACCATGGGCCGCCACCTGGCGCGCGCCATTCGCGCGGCAGTGTTGGCCGACCTGGCCCACGAGCACTGGCAAATGCTGGTCGATAACATCTCCAAAGGCGATTACTCAACCCACAATCCGCCGAGTTTTCCCGATGGCGAAATTGAGGGAGTGGGAACGCACGAAGCGCCGCGCGGCGCGCTCTCTCACTGGGTGGTGATCGAGAAGGGCAAGATCAAGAACTATCAGGCCGTGGTGCCCTCCACATGGAACGCAAGTCCGAGGGATAAAAATGGCGTGCGCGGGCCCTACGAAGCCGCGCTGCTGGGCACTGAAATAGCGGATGCCGAGAAGCCGCTCGAAGCCCTCCGAACCATCCATTCTTTTGACCCCTGCATGGCCTGCGCCTGTCACGCCTTCGACCCGTCGGGAAGAAAGATCGGGACGGCCGGGGATTTATGAAGCGCGTCCTCATTGCCGGAATTGGAAATGTGCTGCTTCAGGATGACGGGTTCGGGCCGTGCGTTGTGCGCATGTTACAGGCCAGATATCGCTTCGAGAGCAACGTAGAAGTGGCAGACCTGGGCACCCCTGGGCTCGACCTGGCCGATTACCTCATCGGCAAGGATGCCGTCATCCTGATCGACTCGGTGAAGAGCGAACAGCGCCCCGGCACAGTTCTTCTCTATCGCATGCCGGAGATCCTCCACTGCCAGGTCGAGCCCCGGATGGGGCCGCACGCGCCCGCTCTGACAGAAACCTTGCTCACCATCAACCTTCTGGGCGCCGCGCCCGCGGAGCTTTTGCTTGTCGGAGTCGTGGGCCACTCCTATGAGATGGGTTGCAGTTTGAGCCCATCTGTACAGATGTCTGTGGACTCGGCGATTGCCGAAATCTTGCGCGAGCTGGCTCGCCTGGGCGTCCGCGTCGAACCGGAGCAATCCTGCGCGGAGCCGGACCTCTGGTGGACAAAGCCGCCTTCGTGCGGAAGCGTCGAGGCCGGCGCTGCTGGCGAATGAGTTCACGCCATAGGCGTTCCCCAGGATAGCGGTTGCCGGGCCGGCAGGCATTGATGAGTGTAACCGCTTGAACTGAAAAAACTTCGCAGGCCGCCAACTCCCTTATCTCGGAAGCCGAAACACATTCCCGCATCGCAAGATTGCTACCGGATGGACGCATAAGTTCGGGCAGTGCCAACTCACCGGGAAGCTCATGAAAATTTGTTGAAGAATAATTCCTCTGGCCGTGAAACCTTTCCCGTTTCCCCGCATCTATACGGTAATTAGCAGAGGCTTCCCCGAAATACCACTCACCCAAGAAAGGAATCCCCTCCTTCTTGAAGGTTCAGTACGAACCTCTTCTCAAATTCCCCTCTGGACCCCCTCTCTAAACTGCCTCTCAAACGGGCCTGCCGGAAGGCAGGCCCATTCGTTTGCGTGCCACCAGATAGAATGGGAGCCAGATGCGCTCTTCCTCCACGCGTGACACTCACTCCAGCCCGGAAATCCAGGCCATCGACGCGCTTTTTGAGCGGGCGGGCCTCAACCGCAACCTGCGCGGCAAAGCCGCCGGCGTGACCCTGCGGATGCGTTTGGAACGCTCTGCGCCGGAGGAACTCGTCCCAGCCGCGCCCGTCCCCTGCATCGCCCGCAATGGCGTCCAGTGGCTATCGGTTCCCGCCTGGGAGAAGATGCCTTGGCTCTGGCACGGCTTCAGCACGCGACGGGGCGGCCTCAGCCGCGCTTATTGCGCTGACGACGCGCCGGGCGAGTTGAATCTTGGCTTTACGGCAGCGGACGACCGGGAAACGGTGCTCCGCAACCGCCAGCTCTTCGCTGAAGCAATCACCGGAGACGCGGCCACACCGCTGGTGGCTCTCAAGCAGATTCATTCCAACCGCATGGTCATTGCAGGCGCGGCAGACCTCAGCCGCGAGCGGCCGTCGAGAGCCGACGCCCTGATGACCGATGAGCCCGGTCTGCTCGTCGGCATCCAGACCGCAGACTGCATCCCTGTGCTGGTGGCCGACCGCAAGCGGCACGCGGTGGCCGCCTTCCACGCCGGCTGGCGGGGAACGGTAAATCGCATCGTCGAGAGCGGCATCGGCCGCATGAGGCTCCAATTCGGTTCCCGGCCTGAAGATCTGGTGGCCGCCATCGGTCCCGGCATTGGCGCCTGCTGCTACTCCGTGGGCGAGGAGATGCTTTCCAACTTCGAGTCGCAGTTCTCCTACGCCCGCGAACTCTTCCGCGAGGTCTACGACTCGGACCCTGTGCGAACCAAATACCCGATGCTGTTTCTGACGCAGCGCGCTCCGGGCCACTCAGAGATCGGCCCCAGCCTGCACCTGAATCTGGTGGAGGCCAACCGCCGCCAGTTGCTCGCGGCGGGCCTCAAGCCACGGTCAATTCGTTGGGTGGGCGGCTGCACAAATTGCCAGCCGGAGCTGTTTTTCTCTCATCGCGGCTCGCAGGGCCACGCCGGGCGCATGTTGAGCGTGATTGGCATACGTCCGCGCTAGTCAGGTGCGAGGCCCGTTCTGGGGCGCGGCACAATGGCCACAGCCGCGGCGATGAGCACAATGGGAAAGCCTTCCAGCGTGTACCGCGGATCGGCGTTCTCCATGGTCGCCAGCAGCAGACAGCGGAAGACCACATAGGCGCCCAGCATGGCCGCGAACGGCACACGCCGGCGAGCAAAACCGAGGCAAGCCAGCGCCAGAAGCGCCGCACAGAGCAGCCCATAGCTGAAGGCAACCAGCGAGCCGCCCGGATGCTGGCGCCACTCCCACCAGCGGATGGGCAACGCGTCCCAGAGCAGTTCTGTGCGCGGGCGCAGCCACATATCGGCTACGCGGGCCAGCGGCAAGACCGCGAAATACCGCAGGGGATGGCGGCTGATCCGTTGATCGGCGAGGGCGGCGAAACGGGCATCAAGCTCCGGCGTAATCGTGCATACGTCGTTGTAATCCGAAATCAGCCGGGAGGTTTGGCGGTACTCCTCGGCGGAGTCGAAGGCCCGGTTCGGCAGCAGGGAAATGTCGATGGGAAGGCCGTCGCCTTTCCAGTACACCTCGGGGGAGGAAACGTATTCGACCAGCCAGGTCTTCGTCCAGTGCACATAGCCCGGCAAGGGGTCTTCGCCGGGATCGTTGGCAAAGCGCGGAGCGAGGGGCTGGAAGACGTGAAAGACGCGGTAGTTGCGGATGGTCCAGGGAACAAAGGGAAGGGCGGCCAGCAGGGCGCAGAGCAACGCGGCCCTCAGTGAGGTCTTCCAAAGGACGCCGGTTCCGCTGCGGCGCGCATACCACCAGATGCCGGGAAGAATGGCGGCCGCAAGCAGCCCGCCGTCGGGGCGAAAGAGAATGGCGCAACTGAGGGCTGCGGCGGTAAGCGCCAGGTAGCCCCATGGCAGCCGGTTTTGCAAACGGATGCCGCGAATGAGGCGGCCGCTGGCGAAGAGGCCCAGCGCGACGCAAAAGATGGAGATCGTCCCCATCATCGGGGTCGCGGTGTAATTGGCGGTAAAGAAGCAGAGAGCGGACAGCCATAGCGCCCAGCAGGCGGCGCGCCGCGAGACATGATCGCAGACAAATCCGGCAATCAGCAGGCACGAGGCCAGGTCGATGGCCAGTTGGATGGGCCGGATCGGGGCATAATTCTCCATGCCGAAGAGCTTGAAGATCATCGCCACGAAGAACGGATTGCCAGGCAGCCGGATGAGAGTCAGGTGGTAAGGATTATCCAGCGCATAGGCGTGATGAACCAGCAGGTTCTTGGCGATGGTTCCGTAGACCGCGGCGTCTCCATCGAACTCCGGATACACCAGAATGAAGAACCCGCGCAGCGCGGCGCCCGCCAACAGGGCCAGCAAGACGCTCCAGCAGGGCAGCGCGGCCCTTGTGAAGGCCCTGCGCGGAAAATCCCTCCACAGCCCGCCGAGCCGGAGCGCGATCCTGGCGGGCAGCGCGGCAAACCGCCGGCACGCGAAAATTTGAGATTGCTGAAGAGCCATGCCTTGATTCTCGGGACAACTCTTTGCGCCCCGCCTCAAACAGGCTCAGCCGATGCCTTGCACGTCGGGAAGGGTGAGTGCGCTCAGGAGGCCTTGATGGCTTCCTGGGGATTGACCAGGTCGCGCAGCTCCTTGGACGGCTTGAAGTAGGGCACTTTCTTGGCTGGAACCTCAACACGCTCCCCGGTCTTAGGGTTGCGCCCGATGCGCGGATTGCGCTGGCGAATGCGGAAGGATCCGAAGCCGCGAATCTCAATCTTGTCTCCGCTCTTGAGAGCCCCGATCACCGCATCGAAGATGGTCTCGACGATGACCTCGCCGTCGCGGCGCGTCAGGTCGCCCACTCCGGTCACCTTTTCCACCAAGTCTGCCTTTGTCATGTCCTCTTGCCTCCGCTCACAGCATAACCGGATTCTACCTGTCGTGGCACGAAAAACAAGGCTTCCTTGTGGATTTGGACCTTTTCCTCTCAATGGCTTGGCAGAAATCCCCTCCGCCCCAGAGAACATCGGCCAACTTCGCCCGGCGGCATTTATGATGACCAGAGTCATTCCCTGAAATTTCCGCTCCCGGCCAGGAGCGAGAGTTGAGGGAGGGGGCGGAGACGTGACAGACGATTCCACGAACAACACGGAGCCGAAAAACAGCGCCGGGCCGAAGTACAGCATCGTAATTCCGGCCTACAACGAGAGCGCCCGCCTGCCCGCGACACTCGCTTCGGTGATGGGCTGCATTCGCGCTCGCGGCTGGGATGCCGAAGTTCTGGTGGTCAACGACGGCTCCAGCGACGGCACTGCCGATGTGGTGCGGGCCTTTGCCCGGAGTGCGCCCGAGGTGCGGCTCATTGAGAACCCCGGCAATCGCGGCAAGGGCTACAGCGTGCGCGCCGGGATGCTGCAGGCTCGGGGCGAAGTGGCGCTCTTCACCGACTCCGACCTCTCGGCGCCCATCGAGGAGGCCGAACGCCTCTTCACAGCCATCCAGGGGGGCGCTGACATCGCCATCGGCTCTCGCTGGCTTGAGAGTGGCCGCCAGACCCAGCGCCAGCCCCTCTACCGCCAGTTCTTCGGGCGCTGCTTCAATGCCGTCACCCGCGCCGTCATGCGCCTGCCCTTCGCCGATACCCAGTGCGGCCTCAAGGCCTTCACCCGCGAGGCTGCGCAGACCGTCTTCCAGCTCCAGACCATCGATCGCTGGGGCTTCGACCCGGAGATTTTGTTCATCGCCCTCAAGCGCGGTTACTGGATCATCGAAGTGCCGGTAAGCTGGGCCCACGACGAGCGCACCCGCATGAGCTACCTGCGCGACGGCATCCGCATGCTCCAGGAGATCGCTCAAATCCGTTGGAACGCCTTCCGCGGCCGCTACAAGAAGCCGGTCGAGGCAAACCCGCGCGCCGCGAAGACGCGCTAGGGCTCCGAGCCAGTCAAGCAGGGCGCCAAACTGGTCCGCATCTCAGCGGAAGCGGTTCGAGTTGAATAATTATATATTTGTAATTACAATATTGACGTGAGCGGAATCCGTTTTGAGTGGGATGAGGCGAAGAACCTCTCCAACCAGTGCAAGCGCGGCGTCAGCTTTCTGCAAGCGAGTCAGGTCTTTCTCGACCCGCTCCTCGTCTCCGTTAAGGATCGCATCAAGTGCGGAGAACAGCGCTGGCGAACCTATGGAGAGGTCGATGGCTGTTTGCTCATGATGGTGGCGCACACCGTTAAAGAAGAAGATGCGTATGGCGGCATCAGAGAGGTGATTCGAATCATCTCCGCTCGATACGCCACACGAAAGGAGAGGCAACGCTATGAAGACGAAAATGGTTAGTTTCACGTTGGAGACGCTGCCCCCCCTGACGGAGGCGCAACGGGAGAATTTACGGACACTGGCAGCACGGCCAGACAGCGAGATCGACTTGAGCGACGCACCGGAGATGACCGACGAGGAGTGGAAGAATGCCGAGCGTGGCCATTTCTACCGTCCGGTGAAGCGGCAGATTACGGCGCGCGTGGATGCTGATGTGCTGGCGTGGCTGCAGGCGCAGGGGAAGGGCTATCAGTCGCGCATCAATGCGATTCTGCGGCGAGAGATGCTGGCGGCGCACCGAGCGGCAGCCGCGAAGTAGGCTGAAGATTCAGTCCCAGTATTGCGGCTTGTGCCATTCGCGGCACTTCCAGTTCCCAAAATCGAGAGCCGGGCCCTGCGTTACGACTTTGAGACCTGAGAAACCAGGAGACGGATTCAACCATGTAGCCCACTACGCCGTCGCGGCGCTGCAATCGCTCCAGGTGCAAATCTCTTCCCCGCCTTTGCCGTTCCTCAGCCAACCAGCTTACCAGAGCGCACCCATCAGCAAATCGCCCTCCGTGGTCGGTCTGAAGCGCGTAAATCCAGCCCACGGCGTTAATGTCATTTCGCCGAAATAAACGTCGCGGTCGTTGATTGAATACAAATCCACTCTGCAAAAATCTATATCCCGAGCCAGCACTTCGGCGATTTCGAGCATTCGCTTCAGCGTGGCGGGTTTCTCTGGATCGACGATCCCGCGTGGTTGCTGGCAGGTAAAGTCCTGCGCTTCCCATCCGGTGTTGTAAATCGTCTGCGTATGCTCGGTAAATCGCCCATAATCCACTTGGATAAAATGGCATTTTCCATGAAATACCAAAAACTTATAATCCGGCGGAACTTCATATTTGGCGTCGAAGAGAAATTTCTCAATCATGATCGCCGGCGGAATATCCCGGTAGTGGCGTTCCCTGGCCCACTCCCCATAGACGCTATTCATCCATATCTTGCACTGGCCAACAATCTCTTCAGAAACAATCTCTTCCTTGTTTTTGACGATAATATTCCATCCGGAGCCATGGGTGGCTTTTATAACAAAGCGTTGCGGGAGTTTTGCAAAGTCAATCTCCTCCGGGTGCTTTGTAACCAGCAGAACTTCGTTCAATATCTCCGGGCAACCGCGGTCGGCCACAAACTTTCGCACGGCAAACTTGTCGGCTAACATCGCCGCCCGCGGAACTGGATTGAATAGTTTGCGATGGCAGATTTTCTCGTTGAAGGTACGCGGGTGCCTCAGATGAGGAATGTATCCAAGTTTGTCATAAAAAATGCAGCGCTCTGCTGCCACAGGACTCAGCATCTTGCCTATCCATGGCGTTCCAGCTTCAAGGCGCCAGGCGACTCCGTGAGCAAAACGCCGGGCTATCCGGCGCAAGAAGTCCATCTCCACAAGATTCTCAGTCATTTAGTCAGGATTCCTATTAATCCAGCCCAAAAGTAATGCATCGGTTTCCCGTCATTGCGCCAGGAAAAAGGCGCAAAGGCGGGCACGGTGTGTCAATACTTCGGGACCGGATCAATAACTACTTCAGCTTTGGGGCTGCTCTCGCTTTTTTATTGGTACTGAAAGCTTTGAGAGCTGCGTGCCCTGCATTACGACTTTGAGACCTGGGAAACTACGAGGTCCATACTACCATGCAGACCTACGCCGTAGCGGCGTTGGCCTCCTGCTGCAAGCCTCTCGCCTCGATCTCGAACTCGCGAATCTTGTACTTCTGAATCTTGCCGGAGAGTGTGATCGGAAACTGAGTGACAAAGCGGACGTACTCGGGGATCTTGTAGTAGGCGATCTGGCCTTTGCAGAACTCCCGAATCTCTTCTTCCGTAGCTTCGGTTCCCGGCGCCAGCCGCACCCAAGCGACAACAATCTCGCCCAGCCGCGCATTGGGAATGCCAACCACCTGCGTCTCGTCCACTTTGGGGTGGGTGTAGAGGAACTCCTCGACCTCGCGGGGATAGATGTTTTCTCCGCCGCGGATAATCACATCTTTCGAGCGGCCGGTCAGGTGGATGCAGCCGTCCTGCCTCATGATGCCCAGGTCGCCAGTGTGCAGCCAGCCGTCGGCGCGGATGACATCCGCCGTGGCTTCCGGATCGCCGTCGTATCCCTTCATCAACGCATAGCCGCGCACGCAGACCTCGCCCTGTTTGCCCATGGGCACCGGCTTGCCGCTGGCGGGCGACGAGATCCGGATCTCGGTCTGAGGCATGGCTCGGCCCACCGTGTTGACGCGAATCTCGATGCTGTCGCCGGCGTCGCTCATGGTCACCACGGGCGAGGTCTCGGTCTGGCCATAAGCGATGACCAGTTCGCGGCAATGCATCTCGTCGAGCACCCGCTTCATCAGCTCCACCGGGCAGGGCGCGCCGCTCATCATGCCGGTACGCAGGCAGGTCAGGTCGAAGCTGGCAAAATCCGGCAGGGCAAACTCCGCCACATACATGGCTGGAACACCATAGACCGAGGTCGCCCGTTCGTCGTGAATCGCTTTCAGCGTGGCGCGCGGATCGTAGGTCCAACTGGGAAGAATGATCGCCGCACCGGTGTTCAGCGCGGACATCGTTCCGATCACGCAGCCGTAGCAATGGAACAACGGCACCGGCAAAACGATCTTGTCCTGCTCGGTGTAGTGAAAGCCCTGCGCCAGAAACTGGCCGTTGTTCACAATGTTGTGATGGGTGAGCATCACGCCCTTGGGCAGCCCCGTGGTGCCACTGGTGTACTGGATATTGGCGACGTCTTCCGGGTCCACATTCGCGGGCAACTCCCCTGGAGTCTCCAGCAGCGCGGGCCACTCCGGCGAGTCGAAATAGATGGTGTGTTCCAGCGTGTGCGTCAGGCCATGGCAGGCGCGGTCCAGAATCTCCTCGTAGTTGGCGCGCTTGTCCTTGTGCCACAGGAACAGAGCCTTCATCCGCGACTTGTTCAACGTGTATTGGAGCTCGTGCGAGCGGTAGGCCGGGTTCACGTTGACCAGCGCGGCGCCTGCCCGGGCGCAGCCCATGTGCAGGATGATCCACTCGATGCAGTTGGTGGACCAGAGTCCTACGCGGTCGCCCCGGCGCACACCGAGCGACCAGAGTCCCCGCGCCACGCGGTCAGCCTCGACGCTCAACTCACCCCAGGTGAGCCGTTTCGACTGGTGGCATGAAGCCACGGCCAAACGGTCGGGGAAGCGGTCGGCTGTCCGATGGAGCAGGCCGCCAATGGTCAGATCGAGGAGGGGGCGGTTGGGGCCGCGCGAGTAGCTCAGGGGGGGAACGTCTTTTTCAATACTCATAGTTTTTGTTTCGGAGCAAGAAATCGTAGTTTACACCCGCGCACCCTGCAAAAAATGCTCAGTTTATCTCAGAGTATCCTCGCGCTGTGGCGCCATCCCCAGATGGCCGCCGTTACCGGAGAGGCGGCCCGTTTAAGCGAAAGATTGCGCTGCCCATGGAACGCGCTTGCCGGCGTCGAAAAGGGTGCCCCGCCTACGACTTCGTTCCGAAAATCCGATTGCACCTCCGGGGATGGGTGGAGATGAAGCCCGGCCAGAGCGCCGGGGGGCACGTGCGTCTGCGAGTGCTTGTGCCGTAAGGAGTTGCCAGCCTCCGGCTTCCGGCCTGTCCGCTGCCGGCCGGGAGCGTTTCCTTGAATTCCCGCATGAAAAAGCCGTATCCGCTCGCAAGAAGCGAAGATTGCAGGGCGAAAAATGAGAAACCAGCGGCCGGAAGCTGCCTTTTGTGTAAACCCCAAGCTGATGTTCCCGTCCACTCACAGGGGAAGTTCGTGGAGACTCGTTTTCGTTGCCCATGCTGCGGATGTAAAACGCTGGAGGCTCCCGAGGCGCTGGCCTTGTGCCCGGTTTGCTGGTGGGAGGATGATGGCCAGGAAGACGGCGACGCCTCCGATGTCCGGTTGACCGTGAACGGCGCCCTCAGCCTGAAAGAGGCCCGCGCATACTACGCCCGATGCGGCGCGGCCCATCCCCGGTTTCTGCCCTACGTCCGCAAGCCCCAACTTGCTGAGCAGTAGCCAGGGCCCCCGCGGACAGGTCTTCGTCCGTGGGTGGAGCAGTACCTTTCCCGGTGCCTCCCGGCATCAAAACCGCCCCAGCCGGTTTGACCCTGTCAGCAAACCCACTTACCATAAGGGGAGGTATTCCCCTGGCCGCACGGAGCTGGTTTCGCCCGGAGCGGCAGCCCTCGGCAGCAGTCTGCCGCAAGAGTTGAAGTTTTGCGGCTCTTAGTGGCATTTTGTACCCCAGTCTGGCAGTTTGTTTAGCGCGCAAGCGCATGGAAGGCAATACGTTGAACTCCACCGACACAGCAGAAAACAATCCACAACCTGAATCGGCCGAGGTAACAAACGACAACCTCGAACACGATCACGATCATGACCACGACCATGAGGGCCACAACCACGAGCATGGCCCGGTTCTGAACCCGGAGTGCACCCGCGAACTGGTGCTGGATGTCCCCGCCGAAGAGGTCTCCAAGGCATATCAGACCGTGACCGCCAACTACCGGAAGTACGCCAAGATTCCCGGCTTCCGCGCCGGCAAGGTGCCGGAGACGGTTGTCCGTCGCCGCTTTGCCGACGGAATTCGCAAGGACGTGATCGACGGCCTGCTGCCCGAGCGGTTCAACAAGGCGGTTCAGGATCTGGGCGTCAAGCCCGTCGGCGAGCCGCGAGTGACAGAACTGACCATCGACGATGGCCAGCCGCTGCACGTCAAGGCGGTCTTCGAGTTCGTTCCCGAGTTTTCCATCGAGGGTTATCAGTCGGTAACCGTGGAGAAGCCATCGGTGGAGATCACCGAAGAGGAATTCCAGGCCGAAATCGAGCAGTTGCGCGAGTCGCGCGCCACCATCGAGCCGGTCGAGGAAGATCGGGCGCTCAAGGACGGCGACTGGGCGCAGATCACCTATAAGGGCCAGGTTGAAGGCGATGCCGAGGCCGACCCGGTGGCTGGTGAAGACACCTTGGTCGAAGTTGGCGGCAAGGACACCGTAGAGGCTTTCACAACCGTGCTGCGCGGCGCCAAGCCCGGCCAGGAGCTGAAGGCCGAGGTCATCTATCCGGCCGATTTTGCCGAACCCAAGCTGGCCGGCAAGACCGTGACCTACCAGGTCGAGGTCAAGTCCATCAAGAAGCGCACCATGCCGGAGTTGACGGACGATTTCGCCAAGGAGCTGGGCCAGTACGAAAGCCTGAAGGAGTTGGAAGACCGCGTCCGCGACCACATGGCGAACCGCAAGCGCCGCAGCGTGGAAGGCGAAACCAAGGACCGGCTCTTCGCCGCGCTAACGGAACGCTACCCGTTTGCGGTGCCCGAGTCGCTGGTGCAGCAGCAGATCGACACGCGCCTGGAGCGCGGACTGCGCGCCCTGGCGGCCCAGGGCATGAACACCGAGCAGATGCGCAAGCTGGACTTTGGCCGCCTGCGCACAGCTCAGCGCGACGGCGCCGTGGCCGAGGTGAAATCCAATATTCTGCTGGACCGCATCGCGACTGCGGAAGACATTAATATCACCGACGAGGAACTGGACCGCGAATTGCAACTGGCCGCTCTGCAAGCCCGCGAACCGATTGATGCCCTGCGGACGCGTTTGACGGCGGACGGCGGACTGACCAGAATCCGGGAGCAATTGCGGCGCGAGAAAACCGCGAGCCTGCTGTACGAGCGGTTGCCCGCGTAGGGCGGCAAAACTGCGGAAATCGACGCGCGGACTGGAAATTGAACCTCCAGGGCCGCGCGTCAGGCAAGAAAACGGGAAGCAAGACTCCCCGACGGAAGAGCGAGAAGAAGACCCACGACGGTTCTCCAATTGGGTGGGCCGAAACCTAAACCTTCAAGTGGCTTTTTCAAGCCACTCCTCACAGAGCGTGCATGAGCACGTGCATCGGAGAATCGCTCGAATGGCATTGGTTCCCATGGTGGTTGAACAGACGAGCCGGGGCGAGCGCGCCTACGACATCTACTCCCGTCTGCTGCGCGACAACATCATCTTTCTGGGTACGCCCATCGACGATCAGGTGGCCAACCTCATCGTGGCGCAGATGCTGTTTCTCTCCGGCGAAGATCCGGACAAGGACGTGCATCTGTACATCAACTCTCCCGGCGGCTCCATCAGCGCGGGTCTGGCCATCTACGACACCATGCAGTTCATCAAGAACAAGGTGGAGACCATCTGCATCGGCCAGGCGGCCAGCATGGGTGCGTTTCTGCTGTTGGCCGGCACCAAGGGCAAGCGGTTCGCCCTGCCCAACTCCAGGGTTCTCATCCATCAGCCGTCCATGGGCGGCCTTAGCGGCCAGGCCACGGACATCGACATTCACGCGCGCGAGATTCTCCGCATCCGCGAGATTACCAACAATATCATCGCCAAACACACTGGCCAGCCCCTGGACCGCATCGAGCACGACGTCGAGCGGGACTTCATCATGAACGCGCAACAGGCCAAGGAATACGGCATCGTCGACGAAATCATCGACCGGCCGCGCGCCTGACCGATCCATGCGCCAGCGTAACGCCTGTTAACCTGCTAGACTGGCCGGGGCGCGGGAAGTAAAACTCGAAACAAGCTCGTCCAAAGGGAGCGGAAACATGAAAACGCGCACGGGACCCGAAGAAGCATTGCGCTGCTCGTTCTGTCACAAGTCGCAGGACGCTGTGGCCAAGCTGATCTCGTCGCCCAGCGACTACCCTCGCGCTTACATCTGCGATGAGTGCGTAGCCGTCTGCAATTCGATTCTCGAGGACGACCGTGGCGCCGATGGCGCCCAGCCAGCCAACGCCGCCGGCCACCTGCCCAAGCCGTCGGAGGTGAAAAGCTTTCTCGACGACTACGTGATCGGCCAGGACCAGACCAAGAAGAAACTCGCTGTCGCGGTTTACAACCACTACAAGCGCATCCAGATGAACAAGGCGCGCAACAACGAAGTGGAGCTGAGCAAGTCCAACATCCTGCTCATCGGCCCCACTGGCTCGGGAAAAACGCTGCTGGCTCACACCCTGGCCAAGATGCTCGACGTGCCCTTCGCCATCGTGGACGCTACCACCCTCACCGAGGCCGGCTACGTGGGCGAGGATGTGGAGAACATCATCCTCAAGCTCTTGCAGGCCGCCGACGGCGACGTAACGCGCGCTCAGCAGGGCATCATCTACATCGACGAGATCGACAAGATCGGCCGCAAGGACGAGAACCCCTCGATCACCCGCGACGTCTCCGGCGAGGGCGTGCAGCAGGCGCTGCTCAAGATCCTCGAAGGCACAGTCGCCAACGTTCCGCCGCAGGGCGGACGCAAGCACCCGCACCAGGAGTTCACCGCCGTCGATACCACCAACATCCTGTTCATCTGCGGCGGGGCGTTTGTGGGTCTGGAGCGCGTCGTGGGCCGGCGCGTGGGCAAGAAGGCGCTGGGCTTCAAGGCCATGGATGCCGAGGCCGATGCGGCCACCACCCGTTCGCATCGTGACACCGAACTGCTGCGCCGTACCGAGCCGCAGGATCTGATCAAGTACGGCCTGATTCCCGAGTTTGTCGGCCGCCTGCCGGTCATGGGCATCCTCGACGAACTGGATGAAGCGGCGCTGATCGAGATTCTCACCAAGCCGCGCAACGCCATCCTCAAGCAGTATCAGAGGCTCTTTGAGTTCGAGAATGTCCGCCTGCACTTCACGCCGGAGGCCGCTGCTGCCATCGCCCGCGAGGCCCTGGCCCGCAAAATCGGCGCGCGCGGCTTGCGCATGATCCTGGAAGAGCTGATGCTCGACCTGATGTACCACCTGCCCAACAACAAGCGCGTCCGCGATCTCGAAATCACCAGCGATATGGTCGAGCGCCGCGATCTGTCCCTCTGCTTGCTGGAAAAAGCCGGCTGATTCCGCAGTTTCCGAATTGAAGACTAAAAACCCCAGCTCTCAATTTTGAGACCTGGGGTTTTTCAGTTTCTGGACAGCTTCTGAGACAGAGGCAACCCTCCGGTTCAAGGAAAAACGCCGTCTCTATGGATTCTCCTGGACTTTCATCACCAGGCAGGTGACCGTCTTCTCGCCGGCAACCAGCATCTGATGCGGCACGCCCGCCGGGACATGCGCCACATCGCCCGCCCTCAGCTCCTGCCGCGCGCCGCCCTCCACCGAAGAGCCGCGCACCTCTCCCGGCCCAACCCGATGAGCGCCGGCCACCGTACCGCCGGTCACCAGCGTCGCGCGGCCATCAAGCACGTAGAAAACATCGGCGAAGTTCTCATGCAGCTCGGCCACGCCATCGCGGCTGCGAAACGAGAGCATCGCATAGTGTTGCGGATACTCCTTCAGCGTCTCGCTGGCCGAGCCGTCCCCGTGCCTGGCCAGTTCGCGCAAGTAGGCCGCCCGCTCCAGCAACACGGCTGCGGACCAGTGATCCACGGGGCTTCGTGGGCCAACCCGCGCGGTTGACGGTGGCGGAACAATTTCCTTCTCAGCTGGGAGCAGTTCCTTCAGAATTTCTTTCGACAACGAATCCATAGTTTCCTCAGTTTACGGCCAAATGCCAGCGACGACAGCTCAGCCCTGCCCCGCCACTTCCCGCGCGCGCTGGAAGATCTTCAGAAACATGGGCCGGGTGAGCCTGCCGGTGTTGGTGTTTTGCAACGAGGGGTGATAGCTGGCGATCACGGCCACGCCATTGGGCAATGTGAACTCCGCGCCATGAGCAAAGGCCAGCCCGGCGCGCGAGGGCGCCTGCCCGGTCCGCCGCGCATGAGCCAGCAGGCCGTCGAAGGCAATCTTGCCCAGGCAAACCACCACGCGCAGATGCTTGAGCAGAAGAACCTCCGCGTCCAGCCAGGCGGAGCACGTGCGCTGCTCCTCCGGCGTGGGCTTGTTGGCCGGCGGAGCGCAGCGAACCAGTGCGCTGATCCACAGATCCGTGAGCTTCATGCCGTCGTCGCGGTTGATGGCCTTGGGCTGCGAGGCAAAACCTGCCTCATGAAGCACGGGAAAAAGAAAATCGCCCGAGCCGTCGCCGGTGAACATTCGCCCGGTGCGGTTGGAGCCATGCGCGCCCGGCGCCAGTCCCAGCACCAGCACCCGCGCCCGCGGATCGCCAAAGGAGGGTACGGGCTTGCCCCAGTACTCGCAGTCCGCATAAGCGCGGCGGCGCACCCGCGCCACTTCGGCGCAGTACGCACGCAACCGCTCGCAGCGCTTGCAGGCAACAATACGTGCATTCAGAGCTTCGAGCGAAGAGGCTGCGGCAACCATGCTGAGATTCTAGGTCATTGCCGGTAAGAGTTGAATGTGGAGCGGGCGCGAAGGATGTTGCGCGCAGCCGAACTGAGGCTGTTCCCAATTCCCTATTCCCTGCTTCCTACGCAACGCCTGTGCTATATTCTTACTTGCCTTTCAACCAACAGTGGAGCAAGTCAGCGATGCGGAAATCGCCAAATCCCGAGTTTTTGCGCCGCGCCATTGCGCTTGCCACCGAAAATGTGGCCAGCGGTGCGGGCGGGCCGTTTGGCGCGGTGATTGTGCGCGACGGCCGGATTGTGGGCGAGGGCGTGAACACCGTAACCACCACGCTCGACCCCACGGCACACGGCGAAGTGAACGCCATCCGCGCGGCCGCCAAGGCGCTGGGGACCTTCACGCTGGCCGGCTGCGAGCTTTATACCAGTTGTGAGCCCTGCCCCATGTGCCTCGCCGCGACCTACTGGGCGCGGATTGAAGCCATCTACTACGGCGCCAGCGCCGCCGACGCCGCCCGCGCTGGCTTCGACGATGCCTTTCTTTACGATGAGCTTCGCAAGCCCAAGGCGGCCCGCACACTTTCCACTACGCAACTGCTCGCCGATGAAGCCCGGGCCAGTTTTACCGCCTGGACCGCCTCAACCAACAAGATCGAGTACTGAAAATCTGACGGCAAAACCTGGCAGCCCTTCGACAACGGCAACTGGAATGCTCTCTCCCTGCCTTTCGTCGTCGGCCCCAACGGACGCATTGCCCGGCTGAACTCCACAGCCGTCACACCCGAAGAACCCAAAGGAACCAGGAATTCTAAGTAGGGGAGTAGTGAGACATTCAGCGCCGTTCCTCCCGTAGGGAGAAGCTGAAAATAGCCCGGGGTGAAACCTTGGGAAAGCGTTCAACCGGGAGATCCCCGCCTCGGAGGGGCGGTGTGAAAGCCCGGTACCATCACTGGATTCAGCAATCCTTGGCACGCGCATTCGATCCGCCCCTCCAGGGCGGATGCCCCTTTCTTTGCCTTTTACCCAGGGCTGCACTACGCTTGCCCCGGGCTATTTTCGATGGCTCCCTACGGGAGAAAAGCGATGGGCTGCTCTTGGGATAACCGATGCGGAGGTCCATTGAGAATTGCTGCAAAGAACCCCACCCAGCGCGGACTCCGCCCCCAGCACGATAAAATAAGGACAACGGGATGACCCAATTCTCTTCAGCGGCTGCCGACCAGGACGCCCGCACAGCGCGGGAACCGGAGTTGCGGGCGCAAACCAGCCAGGGTTCATCCATTTCCCCCATCATTCAGGTCCAGAATCTCGAAAAGACTTACACCACCGCGCGCGGAGCTCTCACCCTCTTTCGCGGGCTCAATTTTGAGGTCCAGACCGGCGAGATGGTGGCCATTGTGGGCCAGTCCGGGGCGGGAAAGAGCACGCTTTTGCACATTCTGGGCGCGCTGGATGCGCCCACCGCGGGAACGGTAACCTGCGCCTCGGTCAACGTGGCTCAGCTCTCCGAGCGCGAAGCGGCGGCCTTTCGCAATCGCGAGATCGGCTACGTATGGCAGTTTCATTACCTGCTGCCGGAGTTCACCGCCCTGGAAAACGTCGCCATGCCGCTCATGGCACGCGGCGTGCGCAGGCCAGCCGCGCTGGTTGCGGCGGCAAAGTGGCTGCGGGAAGTGGACTTGGAGGATCGCGGCGACCATCGGCCCGGAGAACTCAGCGGCGGCGAGCAGCAACGCGTGGCCCTGGCTCGCGCGCTGGTCAACAATCCCCGGCTGCTGCTGGCCGACGAGCCCACCGGCGACCTGGACGAAACCACCGCTAGCCGCGTTTTTGACATGGTTGAACGACTGCACTCGACCCACGGCCTGACATCGATCCTGGTGACGCATAATCCTGATCTGGCCGCGCGTTGTACGCGAACCTTGCGCCTGGAGAGCGGCCGGTTGGCCGTGCCGGCGCGAACTCCTCAAGCGGAACCTGACGCCTGGAAGATTTGAACGAAAAAAGCGCCGTTTCGTACGGTTCTTGAGTCTAATCGAGCAAGCAGCAAGTTTGCACAAGGGAGACCATTATGTTCGAACGCTATACGGAGAAGGCACGGCGCGTGATCTTCTTCGCGCGGTATGAGGCCAGCCAGTTCGGCTCGCCTTATATCGAGACCGAGCACCTGCTGCTGGGCCTCTTGCGCGAGGACAAGGCGTTGACCAACCGCTTCCTGCGCTCGCACGCTTCGGTGGAGTCGATTCGCAAGCAGATTGAGGCGCACACCACCGTCCGGGAAAAAGTCTCGACCAGCGTAGACCTGCCGCTTTCGAACGAGTGCAAGCGGGTGCTGGCCTATGCGGCCGAGGAAGCCGAGAGGCTGGGCCACAAGCACATCGGCACCGAACATCTGCTTTTGGGCCTGCTGCGCGAGGAAAAGTGTTTCGCCGCTGAGATCCTGCAAGAGCGCGGCCTGAGGCTGGTGCAGATTCGCGAAGAGCTGGGCCGCGTCACCCAGGAAAAAGCCCCGCCGCAGCAGCGCCAGCGCGAGTCCAGCCTGCTGGCCGAGTTCAGCCGCGACCTGACCCAGGCTGCCGCGGATGGGCAGCTCGATCCCCTCGTGGGCCGCGACGCCGAACTCGAGCGCGTGGTGCAGATTCTCTGCCGCCGCACCAAAAATAATCCCGTCCTCATCGGCGAACCCGGCGTGGGCAAGACGGCCATTGTCGAGGGCCATGCCCAGCGCATCGCCGACGGCGAGGTGCCCAGCTTCCTGGCCGAGAAGCGCGTTCTGGGCCTGGATCTTTCGCTTATCGTGGCCGGCACCAAGTACCGCGGCCAGTTCGAGGAGCGCCTCAAGACCATCATGAAGGAGCTGATCGAAAGCCAGAACTCCATCATCTTCATTGACGAGCTGCACACCCTGGTCGGCGCTGGCTCCGCCGAGGGCTCGCTGGACGCGGCCAACATTCTCAAGCCCGCCCTCTCGCGTGGCGAAATCCAGTGCATCGGCGCCACCACTCCGGCCGAATTCCGCAAGTCCATTGAGAAGGATCGCTCCCTCGAACGCCGCTTCCAGGCTGTTAAGGTGCCGCCTCCCAACGAGGCCGACGCCATCAAGATCATCCACGGCATCAAGGACCGCTACGAGAAGTTTCACGCGGTCAGCTACACCGATGCCGCCGTCGAGTTTGCGGTCTCGCATTCGAATCGCTACATCCCCGACCGCTTCCTGCCCGACAAGGCCATCGACCTGATTGACGAGGCCGGAGCGCGCGTCAAACTGCGCCAAACCTCGCTGCCCGAGGAGATCACCGAAGTCCAGAAGCGCATCAAATTCATCGTGCACAGGATGGACTCGGCGATCGCCAACCACGAGTTTGAGAAGGCTCGCTTCTACTCCGACGAGGAGCGCAAAGAGCGCGAAACCCTGCGCGCCCTGCGCGACAAATACCACCTCGACGACTCAGCCAGCGGCATCGTCAGCCGCGAAGACATTGAGGATGTGGTCAGCCGCTGGACTGGCGTCCCCGTCACCAGCATCAAGGAAGAAGAGACGCAAAAGCTTCTGCGCGTCGAGGAAGAGCTGCACAAGCGCGTCATCTCTCAGGACAAAGCCATCAGCGCCCTGGCGCGCGCCATTCGCCGCTCACGAGCGGGTTTGAAGTCGCCCAATCGGCCCATCGGCAGCTTCCTCTTCCTGGGGCCCACGGGCGTGGGCAAAACCGAGATGGCCCGCACACTTGCCCAATTTTTGTTCGGCTCCGACAAGGCCCTCATCCGCTTCGATATGTCGGAGTTCATGGAGAAGCATTCCGTCTCCAAGCTCATCGGTTCGCCTCCGGGCTACGTGGGCTACGAGGAGGGCGGCCAACTCACCGAGCGCGTCAAGCGCTCGCCCTATTCGGTGGTTCTGCTCGACGAAATCGAGAAGGCCCACCCCGATGTCTTCAACATCCTGCTCCAGGTTTTTGAGGACGGCCAGTTGACCGACGGCCTCGGCAATACGGTCGATTTCAAGAACGTCATCCTCATCATGACCTCGAACATCGGCGCGCGGCACCTGCAAAAGAAGCAGGGCCTCGGCTTCCAGAGCGACCGCGAAGAGATGGTCAGCGAGAAGGTCGAAGAGTTGGTGAAGCAGGAGGTGAAGAAGACCTTCAACCCCGAGTTCCTCAACCGCCTCGACGAGGTCATCATCTTCCAGTCGCTTTCCGATGCGGACCTGATCCAGATCGTCGAACTGATGGTTCAGCAGCTCAACACCAACCTGGCCCAGAAGTCCATCACCATCTCCGTCACCGAGGAAGCCAAAAAGTGGATTCTCGACAAGACCCTCGTCGACCGCAGCTACGGCGCCCGCCCCTTGCGCCGTGCCCTGCAGCGCTACGTCGAAGACCCTCTGTCCGAAGCCCTGATCGCCGGCAACATCTCCGCGCGCCCAGCCTTCCTCGAGGTTTACCT
>Ga0181529_10001251_pt1 | contig 33969 bp, 18 predicted proteins | sample PEATcosm2014_Bin_36_FD_119763 | JGI IMG/M metagenome (GOLD analysis project Ga0181529, IMG submission 119763) | Peatland microbial communities from MTU Mesocosm Facility, Houghton, MI, USA - PEATcosm2014_Bin10_30_metaG | ecosystem: Environmental > Terrestrial > Soil > Wetlands > Peat | place... | reverse complement strand
TTGAGGTTGGCCGATTTCAGGATGCGCATCACTTCCATGGCCAGTGCGGCGCCGGCTCCGTTATCGGTGGCGCCGGTGCCGTAGTGCCAGGAATCGAAGTGGCCGCCCACCATCACCAGTTCGTCGGCTTTGGCGCCGCCGGGAATTTCGGCGATCACGTTAAACGAATCCGGGTTGTCGGTGAGGAAACGGTTCTTGATGTCGAAGGACAGCTTGACCGGCACTTCGTGCTGCAGCAGGCGGGCGATGCGGTTGTAGTGCTCCGCGGCCAGAATCACCTGCGGCGGGTTGTCGGTATGTTCGCGGTTGGCGCCACCGCCGACCAGCGTTCCACTGTCGCCCATGCTGGAGATCTGCACCACCACCGCCGGTTTCTCATCCCTCCAGAAGACCTGCTGGCGCTCGCGGAAAGCGCGCATTTCCTGGTAGGTCATGGCGGGCTGGCCGGGCTGAGCGGGCGGGCCGCCGCGCCCTCCACGTCCGCCGCGGCCGGCGCCGGAGGGGATCAGGTCGAGCGTCATCTCGTTGAGTTCCTCGGCGGTGTAGCGGCTGGCCAGCGGAGTGGTGGGCAAGGCCAGCTCGCGCGGCGCGGAAACCAACACGATCTTTCCTTCCAGCTTGCCATGGAACTTGTCCAGATCGGCCGGCGCCGAGATCGGCGTCAGGATGGCCTCGCCCGTCACGGGGCCGTTGGTGCCCGCGGTCCATGCCACTGGCATCGCGATCAGCGCCTGGTAGCTGGGTTCGACCATGCTGGCCGCGAAATACTCGTTCTCCCAGCCGTTGCCGAAGGGGCCCCACTTCTCCAAATGGGCTTTGCTCAGGCCCCAATCCTGAAGCTGTCTCACGGCCCAATCGCCGGCGGCGCGGAATTGCGGCGAATTGGTGAGGCGCGGGCCGTAACGGTCCGTCAGGTTGTAGAGGATGTCCATCACCTTGGAATGTTCGAACTCCTCCGTCTTGATCTTGTGGATCGCGTTCAGGTCGGCACGTTCCGGCTGCTCGGCGAGAATCAGCAGCGGAATCGAAATCAGCAGCGCCAAAATGGCCAGGAGAATTCTTCGCGGCATACGCGTTGAGCATATCAGACGGCGCGGACAACGTGCAGCCCTGCGCGGAATACGGGCCCAGCGGAGCGAAACGCGCGTTGCAATGATTGATGTTCCAATTTCGTGGCGCCGCGGAGTAGCAACCTGGGTCCGGTGCGCGTAAGATAGAAGTATGGCCCGAGGTTGGGAAAGCAAGTCGGTCGCGGCGCAGATCGACGCTGCTGAGAACCATAGCCACCGCGCCCCAAAGCACAAATTACTCTCTCCAGACCGGCTGGAACTCGTCCGCAAGAAGGAAACGATTCTTTTGTCGCGCACACGCATCTTGCGGGAACTCGAATCTGCACAGAACCCGCGTTATCGGGTTGTTTTGGAAAAGGCCTTAGCGGATCTGGACGCGCAATTGTCGGACATCGCCTCCGTTTGAAGTCCCCTCGAAGGGAGCAGGGCAGAGCACAGCGCCCCGCCCGCCTGGGGTGCAGGTATGCCTTCTTGCAACGGCGTACCCGCGGCGGCTCACACCACCATGATTTGACTTGAGCCGCGCCGCTTTCACTTGGCTACGCTACAATCGAATTCACGCACTCATTCTGATACCGGAGCGCCATTCATGAACATCCAGTTTGACGAGACGAACCTGCTGGCGGAAATGGTGGGCAAAGCCCACGGCGTAACCCGCGCCGAGGTGGAACGCGCGCAACCCAAAGCGCAGAAAGCGCTGGCCGGTTTCCGCAAGCAGAGCGAAGCGGGGCTGTACGGCTTTCCGCACCTGCCGTTTCAAAGCAAAGTCATTCGGGCGATCGGCCGCTATGCCGCCGAAGTGCGCGGCAGCTACGACACGGTGTGCGTGGTAGGCATTGGCGGCAGCGCGCTGGGAGCGTGGGCGCTCGATTGCGGCATTCGTGGGCCGCATCCCATCCAGGGGGCTTTCACGACCGAACATCCACGCCTGGTGATCCTCGACAACGTGGACCCGGACTTCACCTCGGCCGCGCTCGCCTCGATGGACCCGCAGAAGACGCTGGTCGTAGTGATTGCCAAATCGGGCGGCACGGCGGAGACGGTGGCAACCTTCCTGATTGTGCGCGAGTGGCTGCAGCAGGCGCTGGGCGCCACGGCGGGCCGCATTGTGGCCGTCACCACCGAGGGTAAGGGAGATTTGTACGAATTGGCGCAGGCCGAGCGCTACCAGATATTCGGTATCCCTGAAAACGTGGGCGGCCGCTTCAGCGTGCTGACGCCGGTGGGACTGGTGCCGGCGGCGCTGATCGGCATCGATACGGCCAGGCTCTGCCGCGGCGCCGCGCGCATGACCGGCGACTGCTGGCAGCCGGACCTGGAGCGGAACATCGCGCTGCGCGCCGCGCTCTATCATTGGCTGATCTGGACGCGCAAAGACAAACCCATCCAGGTGGCGTTTCCTTACTCGAATCATTTGTGGGGCACTGCGTTTTGGTTCCGGCAGTTGTGGGCGGAATCGCTGGGCAAGGCGCAGAACCGCAAGGGCGAGACAGTCCATACCGGGCAGACGCCGGTGGCCGCGCTGGGCTCGACCGACCAGCATTCGCAGGTCCAGTTGTATATTGAAGGGCCGAACGATAAAGTGTTCACCTTCTGGGCGGTCAAGCGCTTCCACGCGACGGGCCAGATTCCCGACGCGCGCACCGGCTTGGCGGCGTTCGATTCGCTGGCCGGCCAGTCGCTGGCCAAGCTGATCGATGCCGAACGGCGTGCCACCGCGGCGGCCATGGTCGAATGCGGCCGGCCCAATTGCACCGTCACGCTCGACCGCGTGGACGAAGAACATCTGGGCGCGTTTCTGCAGATGATGGAGTTCCAGACGGCTTTCATGGGCGAACTGTTGAACATCAATGCCTTCAACCAGGAAGGTGTGGAACTGGGCAAGAAGCTCACCTTCGGCCTGATGGGCCGCGATGGCTACGAGCCCTACCGCGCCCAGTTCGCCGCGTACGAGAAGAAACGCGCCGCAGCGCGGTAACTGGGCGGCCGGCGCGCGGAGGTCGGTGATGGGTCGGTCGAAGATTCTGCTCCTGGCACTTTTGACTCCCCTGTTTGGCCAGAGCCTGGCCGGCCCGGCGAAGCTGGGCCCGGCGTTGGAGCTGTTGTCGCGCGATCCGTTCCAGGCCACTCTTCGCTGCCAGATGACTCCCGTGCGGCCTTGGCTGAATTTCAGCCTGCGGCTGCAGGCCGGCTACCTGATTGAGACGCCGATGGATCAGTTCTCAGGGGCTGCCCAAGAGCTGACGTCGGTGACTGAAATCACGCCAGGAACGGCCGGCGCCAAGCCGGTTTATCTGGCGAACCGGTTCCACCTGACCGCGCTCCCCGCCACCGGCGCTGTGGCGCAGATGGCCGACGCTTACCTGCTCGGTGCGGGAGCTTACACCGTGCGGGTGGTCGTCTATGACGAAACGGGCCGCGCCTGCCGCGGCGGATGGCCGGTAACGGCGGTCTGGAACGACGCCAGGCTGCGGCCCCCGATTCCGCCCAACACGGTTGCCGAATTCCACTGGACGGCTGCGGGGCGCCCGACGGAACCGGTTTTCGACCGCCTCACCGTGTTTCTGCACACGGCGCCGGTCGATTCGCGCAGGTCTCAACTGACGGCCGAGGATGCCGTCATGCTGTTGGGCGGCCTGGATGCGCTGCTCGACCAGATCCCTGCGCGCACCGTGCGGCTGGTGGCGTTCAATCTGGATCAGCAAAAGGAAGTGCTGACGCGCGACGGCTTCACCGCGGCCGGGTTGGACGAACTCGAAACCCAACTGAACAGCCAGCAACTGGCGGTGGTGGACTACCGGGTGTTGCAGAAGCGGACCGGCTCGGCGGAAATGCTGGCCAGCATGGTCAACCGGGAGATGCGAGCGGAAAAGCCCGCCGACGCGGTGGTGTTCCTCGGGCCGGCGCTGCACACATCCTGGAGCGTCCCGAAGGACGCCGTCTCGCCGCAACCGCACGCGCCGCCATGCTTTTATTTCCAGTTTTATCCCGCTCTGTCCAGGCGTCTGGATGGGGAAGACGAACGGAACCGGGCAGGTGCGATGCACCCCGGCTTTGGGTTCGGATCCAGAGGCGGCCCTGCCTACCAGCCCTACCCCAAGGCAATACCGAACCCATCCGGCCTTGGCGACGATCCCATCGCTTCGTTGGTGGGGCAATTGAAAGGAAAGGTCTTTTCAGTCGGCACTCCGCAAGAATTCGCGCGCGCCGTGCACCGCGTCGGCCAGTGAACGGGTCGGCTTTCGCCCTCTGCAGACTCTCCCCGCAACTGCCGATAGGTATCTTGTGAAGCTCCGCGCAGCCCTCGTGTCGGCCGCCCTGGTAGTCCTCGCCCTCGTCGAAGGCCGCCAACATCTTCCCGGCACCGCGCCGCCCCGCGTTCTCCGCATGGGCTTCCACAGTTCCGTGCCCCGCCAGTTCGTGTCCACCGAGGGCCAGCCTTATGGCCCTACCATCGATACCATCCGCGAGGCCGCCCGGCGCGCCGGCATCGCCTTGCGTTGGGTGCTGGTCCCCGAAGGCCCTGACGTTGCGATGGCTACCCATAAGGTCGATCTGTGGCCTCTCCTCGCCCGCCTGCCGAGACGGCGCGATACATTCTATATCAGCCGGCCTTACATCCGGCCTAATTACTGGCTGGTCACGCTGAAATCGCGCGGCATCACCTCCTTGCAGCAGACCAAGGGCCGCACGATCAGCTACAGCAGCGGTGTGGCGGGAACGGCGATCCGCGCGCAACTCACCGACGCCAACACGATTCCTCAATCCGGCGGATTCGCCAACCTGGAAGCCGTGTGCCGCGGGGAAGTGGACGGCGCCGTAACCCCTGACGACCTCGCCGATTCCGATCTCGCCAAGGCCCTGGCCCGCTGCGGAGAATTCAACCTCGTCCCGGTGCCGGTTACCATCGGATCCGGCATCGGCGCCAACCCACGGGATGACGGGGCCATCCGCGCCGCCGACGCCATCCGCGACCGCATCGGCGAGATGGCCCGCGATGGCGCTCTGATGGCAATCTATCTGCGCTGGTTCGGCCGCCCCTCCCAGGAGAGTCTGACGCTCGAGTACCTGGACTCCGCCGCTCGCCTCAATCGAGCTTTCGCGCTCGCCCTTGTCTCCCTGACCGTGGCCTTCCTCTCGCTCATCTGGCTCTCCGTCCGATTGCGGAGCGCCAAACTGGTGGCGGAGCGCGCCACCGCCGCGCGGTCCGAATTCGTGGCCAATATGAGCCATGAAATCCGCACGCCGATGAACGGAATCATGGGCATGACGGACCTGGCGCTGGGAACCGAATTGACCGCGGAGCAGCGGGACTTTCTCCTCACCGCCAAGACCTCCGCGGACAATCTGCTCACGCTGCTGAACGACATTCTGGACTTTTCCAAGATCGAAGCCGGGCGGCTGGATGTCTCTCCGGTGGACTTCCCGCTGCGCCAATGTATCGCCGATTCGCTGCAAATGCTGGCGGCGCGGGCCGGCGAAAAGGGATTGGACCTGCTCTGCCGGGTGGCGTCGGAGGTTCCCGACGAACTCGTGGGTGACCCGGGCCGGCTGCGCCAGATTGTGATCAACCTGGTTGGCAATTCGATCAAGTTCACCGCACGCGGCGAAGTCGCGGTTGCGGTCACGCTCGATCCCGGCGGTGGCGATGGTGTGATCCTGCATTTCCAGGTGGCCGATACCGGAATTGGAATCCCTCCAGAGAAGCAAAAAGCGGTGTTCGAGGCGTTCGAACAGGCCGATGCCTCGACCACGCGCAAGTACGGCGGCACGGGCCTGGGCCTGGCGATCTCGCGCCGGCTGGTGGAATTGATGGGCGGACGCATCTGGCTGGAAAGCCCCCGCGCGGATCTTGCCGCGGATGCTCCAGGGCCGGGCTGTGCGTTCCACTTCACCGTGGCTATGGCCGTAGGCCAGACGCCGCTTCCATCGGCTCCGGCGCCGCTGGTTCGCCACGTGCCGGACGATTCGCGCCGCAAGCTGCGCATACTGCTGGCCGAGGATAACGCGATCAATCAGAAACTGGGAGTCCGCCTGCTGGAAAAGCGAGGGCACTCGGTGACGGTAGCCAACGATGGCAAGGAGGCGGTGGCAGCCGTGAAGGACGGCGGGTTCGACGTGGTTCTGATGGACGTGCAGATGCCCAACATGAGCGGACTCGAAGCCGCCGCGGCCATCCGAACCATGGAGCGCGCCACAGGCTCGCACATACCGATCGTGGCCATGACGGCGCACGCCATGAAGGGCGATCAAGAGCGTTGCCTGGAGGCGGGAATGGACGGCTACATCTCGAAACCCATCCAACCCGATCACATGATGGAAGTGATCGCGCGGGTTACGTCGCCCACCGCCGAAACCGCGGACCGCGTTCCTGTTTCAAGTTGACCGAAGTGGGCAGTGGGGCATGCGCTGTCGCCCGCCAACCGCCGCGGCCGAACATGTCAGGTTGGCAGGCTACAGCGCCTGCCCCACTTACCTTCAATTTCGAACCGCAGGTCCGCCTCTAAAACGACCGGCTGGGCCGATACCCGGGGCGGGAGTGGATGCGGTACTTCTTGCCGACGTCGCTGACGATCTCGACGGTGATTCTGCGGAAGCCCTCGTTCGGATTGGTGGCGGGGTAGTAGGCGATGGTGTACGAGTTGCTCATGTCCTCGCGGATGTCGTCGAACGCTTCCACCTGGCGCTGCCAGGTGCGCGCCCAATATGCTTTTCCACCGGTGCGCTGGGCGATGCGGCGGAAAACGCCGCTCGAGATGGGGTCCTTGTTGACCTCGCTGGTGGAGATGACATAAATCGGGATGCCTTCGTCCTCAGCCACCGCGCGCACATCGTCGGGGGCGATCATGCTGGCGTTGTCGGGACCGTTCGAAAACACGATCACCACTTTGCGGCCGGGTACTTTGGCGGCATCGCGCAGGGTCAGCAGCAGCGCGTTGTACAGCGCCGTGTCATCGCCGGCGACCGAGTTGCGCAGGCCGGCGATGGCGTCGCCGTGCTCGCGGGTGAGCGATGCCGCGCGCGACAGGTTGCGGCTGAAGGTGTAGACGGCCACGGAATCGGCGTGATCCAGACCGCGCACGAAATCGGCGATCGCGTCTTCGGCATAGACGAAGCCGCGGTACATGAAGTTGCTGGTGTCGAACAGAACGAAAACGTTGGTGCCGACGAAGGCGTCGGGACGCTCCATCCCCGGCACGCCGTCCCGCTTGGCGTTCAGCAGGGGCGTCGCGGTGCCGTCGGCGTTGATAGCCACCGGCGTATTGGCCCCTTCGGCGAAGGTGGCGATCTTCTGCGGGATGCCATCTTCGAAGATGCGGAAGTCGGCAGGCTTGAGGCCGTTGATGTAGTGGTTCTTGCTGTCGGTGACCTGGAAGCTGTGCACCACCATGTCCACCTTGACGCGGAAGACGGGCCGCTGTGGCTCCTGTGCCCGCAGCAATGTGCCGCCGGCGGCGGCGGCCAGGAACCCTCGTCTGGACAGTTTCACTGTGGCCTCCTGGCGGGGATCTCTTGAAGGGCCGCCTTCTGATCGGCCGACGCCGCGCGCGCCCGCTCCCGCACGTCGTCGCCGACCGCACGCAGCGACCGCAGCAGGGCGGGCCAGTCCTCCAGGTGAGAAGCGAAAATGTGCTCCACCAGTTCCTCGGTCCATTGCGGAATGCGGACGTTGAGTTGCGCCGGCCGCAGGCTCAGTTCGTCAGCCAACGCGACCCAGTACAGATTGTTCGATTCCCAGCTTTCCGCCAGGATACGGCTGGAGTAGCCCATCAGCGTGGGGAAGGTTCGCACGTTGAGCAGTTCGGGCCGGTACGAAGTAGCCAGGGTCGGCTTGGGCGCTCCGAAGGCGCGCGAGATGGCCGCCAGGCTCACCTGGCTCGGAACTTCGCCGGACAGGCGCTCGATCTGGGCGCGCAGCGAGGAGTGGTCGCCGCCGCGCGCCGGCTCCAGGGCGCGGCTGAGCCAGAACATCTCGGCCGGCGTCACCTGCTCGACGGCTTCCTTCACTTGCCCCTGTTCGACTAAGCGACGCAGTCTGGCAGTGCGCGCTGGCGCGGCCAGTTGGCCCAGTTCCGCCATCGCCGCCTCGCGCACCGAATCATCCAGCGCAGCCTCGGCCAGCAGCTCCCGCCCGTAACGCAAATTCAGGCCCACCCAATGCATTTGGACCGGCGTGACGTTTCCCCAGCGCGGGATCTTGGCGCTCAGGATCATTTGCGGAACCAGGTCGCCCCAGATCAGCGCCTGGGTCTGCGCGGGCACCAGGAAATTCTGTTCGGTTTCCGCCAACGCATAGGGCAGAGTGGAGAGGGATCCCACCAGGCGGCCGCCGCCGTTGGAAGGCCAGCCCGAGCCGTAAGGTTCGGTGTCCTTCCACAAATTGGGTTGGCCTTCGCCGCCGATGAAATCGTGGCTGCGGACGAATACCGGGTTGGTGAAGAGCACCTGGGCCCCTGGAGGAGCGTAGTACGCGTAGCTCAGGCCGAGCAGGGAATCGCGCAGCAGTGGCGCCAGCAGCTCCGGCAGTTCCTTGAGGCGGGCGGGATCGCCGCCGGCCTTTTCGATGGCCAGCCGCAGATTCAGTTTTCGCTCGGTATCCAAATGTTTCCCGCTCCAGAAGCCGAAGCCCATCGCACTGCGTTCGGCGACGGTGAGCGGCGCGCGCGGCAGCGGCACCTCCGCAATGCGCCCCGCCAGCTTCGCCAATTGCGCGCTGGTGGCCTTATCCGGGCGCTGGCCGCTCTCCAGCAAATCGCTCAACTGGAATATCGTATCGAGCGAGACCAGGTGCTGCGCGTCCAGAATCCGGAGCATCTCCTCTTCCAGCTCCTGGCGGGTTTCGAGGTCGTCGGATTCGGCGGCGCCGGCCAACAGGCCAGCCATCCGTTCCTGGGGTCCGGCGGTGGAATCGGCGGGCTTCGCCGCCGCATCGAACAGCGACAGAAAGCCGCGATGGCCGGCGTCGAACGCGTCGCGGGGGGAATGCACAACGGCGAAACGGGCGGCGATGCCGGCGAAGGCGGAGTCGGCTTTGCGGTCGGCGATGGTCTGCTGGCGCACCAGAATCTGCCACAAGGAGACGAGCGCCTGGAAAGACCCGCAGGCATCGGCGCGCAGGCCCGGTTCGTGCAGCCGCGACAGCGCCTCGGCGGTATCCAGAAACTGGTTGATGGATTTATCGCTCAACTGCGGCGATTCGCTGAAAACCGCGAACTGGCTGCCGTAAGTGTGCCAGGAGCGTGCCAGGCGCCCCACCGTGGCCGCTTCGAGCGGCGTGGCACGGCCGCGGTCGATGTCGGTTAGCGCCATGAAGATCTTGAGCGGCTCGTTCTCCACCGTCTTGCGGCACAGCGCGAACAGCGCCTCCAGCAGGTCGTCCGGTTCTTTCCAGGTGGCGGCCAGCCGCGTCAGTTTGCCGTCGTAGCGGGCCTGCGGGTTGTTGGTGAACAGGCCCTTCCACACTTCCAGGTTGCCGGGCACGTGCGGTTTGCCGCCGGCGTCGAGCTGCAGCCGGGTGGTCAGCAGCATCATATCGCTGTTGGAGCGGAACACCGGGCGCGCCGGCCCGGGGCTGGTGACCTTCCCACGCACCGCCGCGTAGAAGCGCTTCATGCGCGCCGGCTCGGTCAGATAGTCGCGCACCGGAGTGTTGATGCGCGCCAGCGCGTCGTACAGGCTGGCCAGCCAGCCGTCGTCCTTGGCCATTAGCTTACCGAAGAACTCCGCTCCGCGGTCCGGCGAGACGCCCACCAGGTCGCCCCAGGCCGCCGCCGAGCGCGCCCCGCCGGGCACCACCGCTTTGCCGTCGCGCAACTCGAATTGGCCGCCGAAGAAGTCCAGCACGTGCGCATACACACGCAGATGGGGCATCGTGGCCCCATCGTGCATCGCGGCCGCCGTGGCCGGATCCAGCTTGGACAGCCCCAGGTAAAGGCGGCACAGCGAGGGATCGGAGATCAGCGTTTCGATAAAATCGGACTCCTTACTCCCAGCCGTCCAGTATGCCGGGCCGAACATCACCGGTACGAGCGTGGGATGAAAGTCGTAACTGAAGGGGCGGTTGGTGCGCAGCGCCTCTTCCAGGCGGTTGACCGGAAAACCGGAATCGGTGGTCAGGAACGCGCGCCCGGCATTCACCGTTTCCAGCACCACCTCCGAGCCGCACCCGCCGCGCATGCGGAAACCGATGATGCGCAACAGGTCGCCGGCGTTGGGTGAATCGCAATTGGGCACCTGAATGATATACCGAGCCCCCGCCAGTTTCTCGAGTTCGTGCGCTTGCGCCAGATAACGGTGCAGCAATTTCAGGTACTCGGTCTGTTCCAGCGTCTCATTGCTGCGCGAGGCCTGATAGCCGTTGGTGACTATGTTCCGCGCCAGCGCCGGCAGCACGTCTTCGGGCGATGCCTCCGGCGGAATCGCGGACATGCGCGCGAACGAGCGCATCGGGCCGGGTATGGAGACCGTGGGCCACGCCTCGCGCGGCTCGCTCGCAGGGGAGGGGAGCGGCTTGCCGACGATGGCGCGATAGGAGTCGCCATCGCGCGCCAACGCCTCGCCGTCTCCGGCCAGCATATCGAGGGTCACCAGCCGGCGCGCGATCTCGGCTTCCTCCGCCGCGGCGCCGGCCCGCCGCAACTGGGTCAGGAGCTTCTCGTACACCGCGCGAGCTTCCGGTTGGCCGTATTGTTCCAGAAACTCCGCGTAGGATTTGAGAGCGGCAACGCTGTCGGGATCCTTCTGAACGGCGCCGGCCAGGATGCTGCGCGCCTCACTGGCATCGCCGGTGGCATCCAACTGGCGGATCTGAGTCGGGTTCTGCCAGGCCGGCAGCACAGAAATGGGAAACAGGCCAACCGCCGTTACCACAATCGACAACACCTTCATCGATCCCTCCCCGACTGTCCAATCACTCTATCATGTCCACGCGTGGCGTGGGCAGACGCGGAGACGCCTGGGGAATGCAAGTGATAGATGTAACTTCGTGCGTAGTGGACGATCGGTTTCTGTCGTCAAGGTGTCGCCGTGCATGACCGCGAAACACGATGGTCTGTCCCATTCGGCCCGGGTAATGCACGGCGTCGCGTGGGCCAAGATTGCCCGGCCCACGCAGATCGCCTGTTCGCGCTTACTCGATGGTCGGACCGAAGTAGCCTTGCGCCAGGGCGGGTTCGGCTTCGAGAGCCTTGCTCCAGCAGGAGCGCGCTTCTTCGCTCTTGCCGGACGATTCCAGAATGCGGCCCAGGTTGAGTAGGGCCTCGGGCATATCCGACTGCAGCGCCAGCGCATCCCGATAGAGGCGGACGGCCTTCTCCGGCTGATCGGCTTTCTCGTACATCAGCCCGGCGTTGTACAGAATCTCGGGCGAACGCTCGCCGAGGTCGATCAGGCGAACGTGATGTTCCAGCGCGGTGGCGAAGTCGCCGGACTGGATCGACAGGGCGGCGATGCCGCGCAGCGCATCGACGCTCTTCGGGTCGGCTTCGAGCATCTTGTCATAGAGCCGCTCGGCGTGTTCCTTGTCTCCCATGCCGGAATAGGCCAAAGCCAGGTTGGCTTGCGCTTCGGGCCAATACGGACGGTACTTGAGACAGCCCTCGAAGGCCTCGACGGCGCCGCGGAAATCTTCCCGCTTGAGCCGCAGGTAGCCCATCCGGAAGCGTGCTTCCTCTTCCTTCGGGGCTCGCTCCAGCACCTGGCGGTACCAGCGCTCGGCCTCGTCGTGCTGGCCGGCATGTTCGAGCAGCAGCGCCACGTTCCACATCGGCGCCAGCGCATCGGGCTGGGCGGCCATGGCGCGATCATAGTCCGCGCGGGCGGCCACCATGTCGCCCAGTTGTTCGTGCACGACACCCAGGTTGGTGTGCGCCTCGGAGGATTGCGAACGCAGTTTGATGGCTTCCTGGTACGCCTCCGCCGCCGGCTGCCAGCGTCCCGACTTCTGGTGCGCCAGGGCCAGGTTGAACCAGGCTTCGAAGTGGCCCGGCACCGCGTTGACCAGGAGGTTGCAGAACTTGGCGGTGAGCGCATGCTCGTCCGACGCGGCCGCCCAGGCGGCGAGTCCTTCCAGCGCCACCGTGGACTCGGGTTTGAGTTCCAGCAGCCGCTCGGAATACTCGCGCACCATGTCGAAATCCTCTTTCGACATGCCGATCAGCACCAGGTTCGCCAGCGACTCTTCCGAGTCGGGGTTGCGTTCAATGATCTTCTGGTAGATCGCCGCGGCTTCGTCGGCGTGGTCGAGCGATTGCAACGCCGCCGCCTTGCCGAACAAGGCGTCCTCATGCTGCGGCGCCGTCGCCAGGCAGTGCTCGAAGCTGAACAGGGCGCTCTTGGGATCCTCGAGGCGCAGGTGGCAAACGCCCAGCCCGAGGTGTGCGTCCAAGTGGGCCGGATCGAGAGTCGAGGCCTTTCCAAAAGCTTCCGCGGCTTCTTCCCAAGCGCCGAGGCGCTCGAGACAGACGGCCAGGTTGAACCAGCCCATCGCGTACTGCGGCTTGATCTGCGTCAGGGCGCGATAGCTCTTGGCGGCTTCCTTATAGTCGGCCAACTCGAACTGGATGTGCCCCATCGCCCGGTAGATTTCGGGCGAGGCTTCGTTGGCGGCGATGGCGCGCTGCAACTGCTTGAGGGCTTCATCTCGCTTGCCGGCCAAATGCAGCGCGACCGCGCGCGCCAGGAAGCCGGGCCCGCTCGTGGCGGCCGTCTCCTTCTCCTGTAGGTCCGGCGCCGGGCCTCGCAAGGGCTGCACCTTAGCACTGGTTCGAATTGGATTGCTGCTCATTTTCTTCAGACCTCCTTACCGGTCGGATCCGCCTGTCACCAGACGCACCCAATAAAGACGCGCCCGCTTATCCGGTGCGCCCAAAAAACCCACTCCGCCGATCGCGAGGCGGTTATCGCTCCATCTCTCGATGGTCTCACCATCTATGGAAACTGTGAAATCGTTGCCCCTCACCTTGGTGAGGATGGTAACCGCGGCCTTGGGACTGCCCACCTGACGGACCGGCGTGGTGACGCTCAATCCCGGTGCGTCTTCGATCACCGAAGACCGCGTGAACGTGCGGCCCTGCGGCGAAATCGAGAGCGTCGCCAGATGGTAGTTCTGTTCGTCGGAGGCGCGGAATACCCAGCTCAGGCTCTTCTGGTCGATCCGCGCCAGGAACTCGAGATCGTAATCGATCATGGCAAGGGAAGGGGCGAACAGCGCCAAAGCGCCGGGGCGAACGCCCGCAACGTCGACTTTCCAATCGCTCACGCCACCGACCCAATTCCCCAGCCCGGCGTCGAAGCGATCCTCCAGACGGATCGCCTCCGCTTTCGGCTGCTTCGAGGGTTTCGCCGCGGTGCGCTGCTGCTGCTGCCCCGCCTTGGGCGTCGGCGCCTGCGACACCGGCAGCGCGGGCATGCCGCTTTGTATCTTAAAAATGGAGTAGCCGAAAGGCGCCTCTTGCGGCTCAAACGATACCGTCGAGAAGCGCGGGATCAGGTCGCTCACCTTGGGACTCACGGGAACCGCGCGAGTGCCTTCGCGCTTCCATGCGGCACTCCGCAGGTGAGCGTCCACGGCGTGGCCCGCAGCCATGACGACTCCCGGCAGGTTAGCTCCAGTCCAATCCATGACGGCAGCCCGCTGCACCATTTTGGTATCGCGGATCGTCCGGCCCACCCGCCGCGCGGCGCCGCGCCCCATGCCGGGCAACAGCCCATGCGTAGGCCCATGAGGCAAGGCCACCGCACGAAGCAGCGGTGTAATCAGCGGCACGCGGGACTGCGGTGCGAGACCCTCTTTGACGTAGACGTCCGGCGTCATAGTGCCGGGCCAAATCAACTCGGGCCTACGCCGCGCCACGGCAAAACGTCGCAGTTGCCTGTCCGGCGGTTGAATCGGCTGGCTCCCCACCGTCCGCGCACGCCGTCCTATGTGCATCGGCAATGCAAGCCACTTGGGCGGCTTCGCGTCGCGCTGGTAGGTGGCTCCGCCCACCGGCGCCCGCCGCGCTTCGCCCGAAAGCACTGCCCGCGCCGCCCGCCGCCGCGGCAATGGGAAGCCCCGCCGGCGCGCTTTCAGCGAGCGTGTTCCATCCCAAGCCCGCGCGGGCCGCTGGCGCGGCAGCGTCACCGCCATCTTGTGTTCCCGCAGCGGGGGCAGGATCGTTTCCGTCGCTTCCGCGGCGCCTTGCAGATAACCCAAACTGCGCGGAGCCTGCTTTTCTTTCTGGCCGACCGCGTGCGGCGCAAAGAATTTGCCACCGCCCCGCACCTCCGCGTCCAGCAGCGGTTGGATGGCGCGCATGTGGTCGGCGGGAGGCGCCGGCTCAGACAAGCGCATGCTTTGATTGAAGCCACGCCGCTGCAACGACGGCAAACTCTCCGCCTGCGCCGGCACCACTGTTTTCAGGTTTTCGCGCCGCCGCATCAGGGTGGCGACTTTGTTGGCTTCCTGTAGCCGGTCCATCCCCAGGCGCAAGCCATACTGATTCCGGTGCTCCCTGGAACAGAAGTCACCGCCGGCGCCCACCCAGATTCTGCTGAGGGGCCGTCCGCACAGTTGGCAGGTCCTGGCACTCATTCCCGGTTATTATAGACGTACAAATCTGGAATTGCTAGAGTGAATGGTGGCAGTATTTCTCTGATAACCAACGGCAATTACGGGTTATATATCTGGATAGCTATCGGCTAAAACGTTGCAGATCAGTACCGTTGATTTTGGTTAATAGAGCGAATTTTAGGGTATATATTGCTAGGATTTCCGGTAAAATTGACCCGTGTAGTGAATTGCCCAGAATTTCAGCGGGCGGAGGCCAATAGAGATGGTTGAGTCAACAGCACGGCGGGAACGCGGCGAGCCGAAATCCGCGCCCGTGGCAACTTATCTATGGGAGGTTCCCCAGAAGCCGGTCGCAGTAAGACTTGCTTTCGATATCATCGACCGGATGGAGACTGAAGTTATTGAGAACTTCCGCTCTCTGACGTCACGAGGATCGGAGATTGGCGGCGTGTTGCTGGGTTCGGTGGTCCCCGGCAGCCCGCTGACCGTGCTCGTGCAGGGCTATGAGACGGTTTCGTGCGATTACACCCGTGGGCCGCTGTATCGTTTGTCGGATGCCGATCTGGCACGTTTCGAACGGGTGATCGAACAGCACAGCGGTTCCGGCAACGTTCCGGTGACGGGTTTCTTCCGCGCGCATAGCCGCAAGGGTCTCAGTCTGGATGCGGACGATCTGGCGTTTCTGGACGCGCGCTTCCGCGCGCCCCACCACATTGCACTGTTGGTTCGGCCCTTCGCCACCAAGACCAGCGTGGGCGGCCTCTTCATCCGGGAAGACGGCGTGTTCCACGGCGAGGCCAGCTATCTCGAGTTCCCGTTCCGTTCCGCACAATTGACACCGTCGCTGTGGACGCCGCCCGAAGCCGCGCCGGCGCCGCCACCACCGGCGCCTCCGGTAGCTGCCCCAGCCAGCGCTCCGCCTGCCGCCAAGCCCGGCGTGCGGCCGCAGGTTGTGCCGATTGGCCTGCGTCGCGATGCCGGCCCTTCAGCCCCGGCCGCCGATGCGAAGGTTGCCACGCCGCCACCTCCCGAACGGACTGATCGGAAGGCGCCGGAAGTCAAGCCGCCCGCGGCGCCCGCGAAGCCGCCGGCCGTCGAAGTGAAAACCACGGCCCCCGCTCGCCCGGCCGTTCCCGAACCGAAGCCGGTTGCCAAGGAAGTCAAGCCGGCCGCCCCAGTAGTGAAGGATGTTCCGCCCGCCAAGCCGGCCGAGCCTGCTCCCGCCGCGAAGTCCGCTCCCGAGAAAGTAATCGAGAAGCCGCTGTTGGGCACACTGAGCGGCGGACTGCCAAGCGAGTCGGAGGGTAGCGGAAAGCTTATGTTGGTGCTGGGCGGCATAGCCGTCACAGTGGCTATCCTGGTCGCGCTGTTCGTCTATCCGGGCTTTATGGTGCGTCCGCATCAGCCCACCACGGCGTCGCAGTCCGAAGGGCTGAAGCTGCTGGTTGAGCCGAGCGGCACGGATCTGCTGCTCACCTGGAACAAGAATTCCGCCGTGATCGCCAACGCCAGCCATGGCGTGCTGTCCATCAACGATGGGGACCAGCACGAAAACTTCGACATGGACGCCAAAACCCTCACCACCGGCAGCATCGTCTATACGCCGAAGACCGGCGACGTCAGCTTCAACATGGAAGTAACCGGGAAGGACCAAAGCAAAACGACGACCGAGTCGGTACGCTCGTTGCGCACGCGGCCGTCGCCGATGCCGGATGGCAAGTCTGCCGCCAACACGATCTCCGCCAAGGCGACCCCGGTACAGCCTCTGCCGGCTGGCACTCCCGCAACCGCCCCGCCGGGCACGCCCGCCGCCACTACGCCGGCGGAAGTCACACCGGCAGCCCCGGTGAAGGCCGCTCCCAAGGCATTCAACTCGGAATCGCTGGCGCAGCGGCTACGCCCGGCCAGCCCGACGGAGATTGCCGATGCCAGCTTGGGTGCCGCTCCCGCCTCGCCCGCTGGCGTCAATGTGAATGCGAATCTGAACATGCCGTTTGGCAACGCGCCTGCTCCGGTTGCTCCCGCGCCGCCGCCGACCGCGAAGAAGCTTTCCGCCTCGGGCGGCAAGGTCGCCCAGGCCCAACTCCTGTACCGCAAAGAGCCCGAGTATCCGACGGCCGCGCGCCAGATGAACGCCCATGGACAAGTGGTGGTTGACGCCACCATCGGCACCGACGGCAGAGTGGTCGCCGTAAAGGTCGTCTCCGGACACCCGCTGCTTGTGCAAGCCGCCAAGGCAGCCGTCATGCAGTGGCGTTACAGACCGACGCTGCTCGACGGGCAGCCGGTCGAAAACACCACCCAGATCACCTTGACCTTCAGCCCCACGCACTAGGGGGCTACATACGGGAAAAGCCGCGAAGTCTCTCGGGAGTTCGTGGAGCGGAAACGCGTGGGGCAGCATGGCTCGCAGTTAGCCAGGCTGCCCCATGGTTGTTTTGGCGAACGGGATTCTCTCCCCGCCGGCGCGCAGGGACTCTTCGGCATCGAGCAAAGATCCCGATAAGCGGGGTACCAGTTCGACTGGACCTCCTGGGACTAGGGCTGACACGAGAGAGACGCTACCATCCGGTTGGAGTATGAGGTACTATACCGGTACTGGGACGTTAATACACCTCGGACTGAGCAGAATTAGCCAATGGGCACAGAGGTGTGCGGTGGCGAATATACTGAGAATTGGGCCTGACGCGGCGCACTAGACTACCACCCAGCCCGTCAGGAGGGGTATATATGCCGGCAGCCCAAGAATTAAGAAAGCAAATCCTCGTGGTAGAAGATGAGGGGCTGATCGCCGACGACATTCAGCGGCGGTTGGAGCGGTTGGGCTACGCGGTGCCCGCGATCGCCAGTTCGGGTGAAGAAGCGCTGCGGTTTGCGCGAAGCATTCCTTTCGACCTGGTGCTGATGGACATCCGTCTGCAAGGCGAGATGGACGGGATCGCCACCGCTGCGGCGTTGAAGGACGAGTTGCAGGCGCCGGTGGTTTACCTCACGGCGCACGCCGACGCGGACACGGTGAGCCGGGCGACGGCCACCGAGCCGCTGGGCTATATCCTGAAGCCGATTGGCGACCTCAATCTGCGCAGCACGGTGCAGATCGCCCTCTACAAGCATGAGATGGAGCAGCGCGTGCGAGCCAGCGAGGCATGGCTTTCGACAACGCTGCGCAGCGTGGGCGAAGGAATCGTCGCCACCAACCCCGCCGGCGAAATCGTTTTTGTGAACGCCATGGCGGAGCAACTCTCCGGCTGGACCAGCGCGGACGCTTTGGGCCGCCCGCTGATGGATGTTCTGCATCTCAACGAGGAGTCCACGGGCCACGCCGCCGGGAATCCCAGCCTCGAGCTGTTCCCGGACGAGCGCCGCTGCTACCTGCTGATTTCGAAAACGGGAGTTAGCACGCCGGTGGAAGTGAGTTGTTCCGAGAACCGGTCGGCGCGGGAGCGGCTGGGCTCGATCCTGGTGGTGCGCGACATCCGGGCGCGCAGGGAAATGGAAGCCCGGCTGATCCAATCGCAGAGATTGGAGGCGATCGCCAACCTGGCGGGAGGGCTGGCGCACGACTTCAACAATCTGCTGATGGTGATCTTGGGGTGCGCCGAAGAGCTGGAGACGGCGCTGGAACACGATCCTGCCCGGGAACGGGCCACCGAGATCAAGAACGCCGCCACGCTGGCCGGTTCCATCAGCAAGCAGTTGCTGACGCTGAGCCGCCGGGATGTGTTGAAGGCCGAGCTGCTCGACATCAACGCGGTGATTGGCGAGATCCAGCCTCTGATCGCGCGCAGCCTGGGGCCCGGCTGCAATCTCAAGCTGGAGCTGGGCGCGTCCGCCGGCTTGGTGCGAAGCGACCGCAACCGGTTGAAGCAGGTATTCCTCAACCTGGCGCTCAACGCGCGCGACGCGATGCCGCGGGGCGGGGAAATGCGGATTTCGAGCTCGCCGGTCGACATCGGCACGGAGAGCCCGAAACGGCGCGACTACCGGCCGGGACGGTACGTGAGAATTCGAGTGGCGGATTCGGGGCAGGGAATGGACGCGCCGACCCTGGCCCGCATCTTCGAACCATTCTTCACCACCAAGCGCTCCAGCACCGGCACCGGCCTGGGCCTGGCGATTGTGCACGCCATCGTTATGCAAAACGAAGGCTACATCGCCGCGTCGAGCGAAATCGGGAAAGGGACGAGCTTCGAGATCCTGCTGCCGCGAGTGGAAAAGCCGCAGCCGGCAAGCAGACCGCCGGAAGCGGTGGTGGCGAATGAACCGGCGCCGACGGTTCTGTTGGTGGACGACGAGGATGGCGTCCGGCGCCTGATGCACGGTTGTCTGATGCGGGAAGGCTATCAACTCCTGCAGGCGCGCAACGCGGAAGAAGCCGAACGGATCGCCAAGAATTGTTCGGGACCGATCCACGTTCTGGTAACCGACGTCGTGATGCCAGGCATGTCCGGACTGCAACTGGCGGAGCGGCTCAAGCCGCTGCACCCGGCGATGAAGACGCTCTTCGTTTCCGGATGCGCGCACGACGATTTGGGGAGCGCCGCGTCGACCCCCGCCGAAGTGCTGTCGAAACCATTTCGGCCGCTGGAACTGGCGAAGCGGGTGAGGACATTGTTGCAGCGGCCGCCGGCCATTGCACAATGATCGGGCGGCGGGAGGCGCGGCTATGATGGGCGGCAAGAGGCTGCTGCCAGCGGCCAGCTACGGAGCAGCCGTGATGCTGGCTGTGCTGGCGCAACTGTCGCGGCTTCCGCTGCATTCGCCAACGCTGATCCCCTTTATTACATACGCGCCTTTCATCCTGTTGAGCGCATATCAGGGCGGATTGGGTCCGGGTGTGCTGACCACGATTCTGTGCTCGCTCGAGTCGCTGTACTTTGCAACAGAGCCAGTGCAAAGTCTCCGGCTGCGCGACTCGCACGACTGGCTGGGAGTGGGGGCGCTGGCGTTGACCGGGGTGGTGGCCAGCGCGCTGATTGACCGTTTGCAACAGGCGCAAATAGCGGCGAGCGCGGCGGAGCGTGAGAGGGCGGAAATGGCGCGGGAATTGGAGGCACGGCGGCGGATGCTGGAGTCCGTGATTGAACACTCGCCGGTATCGATCGCGCTGTTGCGCGGACGCGATTTTCGCTTTGCGATGGTCAACCCGGCCTACCAGGCGTTCGCACCGGGGGAGCCGATGATCGGCAGGACAATGGCCGAAGTTTGGCCGGAATCGGCGGCGATACTGCTGCCGCTGCTCGAGCAAGTGCGCGATACGCAGAATGTGTACCAAGCCACCGGGATGGCGGTTCCGAAACGGCGCGGGCCCGGGCTGCCGCCGGAAGAGCGCTACTTCGATTTCTCCTACGTGCCGCTGCCGGGGGCGGGGCTGCCGGCGTCCGAGGCTGAAGCGGGCCAGGTGCTGGCAGTCGTCACGGAGGTCACCGAGCAGCAGCGTGCCCAGGAGGCGCTGCGCAGCACGTTGCGCGAACTGGAATCGGCGCTGGCCGAAAAGACGGTGCTCCTGAAAGAGGTCCACCACCGCGTCAAGAACAATCTGGCGGTGATTGTCGGCCTGCTGGGCATGAAGGCTGGCGCGATCGAGGGCGCGGAGGCCCAGGGGGCGCTCGAGGACAGCCAGCAGCGGGTGCGGTCGATCGCTATGATTCACGAGCACCTTTCCGGAACCGAGCGCCTGGACCGGATCGTCTTCGCCGAGTACGCCGAGCAACTCGTGCAGGAATTGGGCGGCATATATGGCATCGCGGCGCGGGGGATCGCTATCCGCCTGGATGCCGAGCCGATCGAGATGGGCATTCATCGTGCGATTCCATGCGCGCTGATCCTCAACGAGCTGGTAACCAACGCCATGAAGCACGCATTTCCGGGCGAACGCGGTGGCGAGGTTCGAGTCTCGTTGCGGCAATCGGCGCCGGGCGAATTGGAGTTGAGCGTCGAGGACGACGGCATCGGCTGCCCAAGAATCGCGCCTGGGCGCAACGGGAAATCGCTGGGGCTGCGAATCGTCGAGATTCTAGCGAAACAACTGGAGGGATCGCTGGAGCAAGCCGAATGCGCGGGCACTCGCTTCGTGCTGCGCTTCCGATCCGGCACCTCGCGCCGGGTGGTGCGGGTCCGCAGAGGTGAGGGAGCCGCGGAAGGCTGAGAGGCCGAAACCGGCGTTTCGCACTTCCGATAACCGATATTATGTAAACTTTATTGCAATGCCCGACGCAGCCCAACACCTGCCGACAACCACGCAATCGAAACTAACCCAGGCCACCTTGATGCTGTCAATACCATAGCGCCCAGCCAGATACCCCACAAAATCGAATGTCCCGATTGAAGTACCTGCGCAGCCCTTTCTCTGATACTCTGGCCTGTGATGGCTCCCGCCTGGCAGAACCTGATGATCGCCCTCGCCCGCAGCCACTCCCTCACCCGCATTGCGCAAGGCAACTCTCGCATATCATTCGCCGCCAATCAGTTCGTCGGAGGCCTGAACGAAGACGCGGCGCTTCACACGACGCTCGCATTGCGCCAGCGCGGCATCCGCGCCTCGTTGTTCTTCCTGGGCGAATACATCACGGATCCGGCCGTCACCCGCCAGACCGTCGACAGCCTGGTGCGGCTTCTGCCGGCGCTGGACAGCCACGGTCTGGACACCCACATTTCGGTGGACCCTACCCAGATCGGCTACTCGATCCGGCCCGAACTCGGCCAGGAGAACGCCCTCCGCCTGGCCGCAGCGTTTCCGGCCCGACGATCGGCACACAGCTTTCTGATGATCGATATGGAGGACGTTGCCTACGTCGACTGCACCATTGCGCTGCGCAGCCTTCTGGCAAGTCGCGGTGTTCCGGCCGCCATCACCCTGCAGGCCTATCTGCGGCGAACCGAATCGGACCTGGCGGGTCTTCTGCGCGACCGCGTCCCCTGCGTGCGGCTGGTGAAGGGCGCGTTCTCGGAGCCCAAGGCAGTCGCCTGGACGCGCCGTGCCGAGATCTCGGCCGCGTACTTGCGATTGGCGGCGCTGATGCTGTCCAACAAGGCGCGGGAGGGCGGAATATTCCCCGTTTTCGCGACCCACAACGAAGAGCTGATCGATTCGATTCGCAAACTGGCGCGCGAGTCTGGATGTGCGCCCGGACAATACGAGTTCGAAATGCTGTATGGCGTGCGACCAGCCCTCCAGGCCAGCATCCTCGACGCCGGCGACCAGCTTCGACTCTACGTGCCTTACGGTGTCAACTGGTGGCCGTACACGGCGCGCCGCATCGGGGAGAACCCGCGCAATCTCGCTTTCGTGTGGCGTGCGCTCGCCGGCCGGTAGCGCTGACCCCTGCCCCGAGTCTTGAACGGTCGACCGTCAATTCACGATGGCGAGCGGTAAGTCAATCCTGGCTCGGTGCTCACGCGTGGATTCGGTCAAAACTCGATGTTCCGCGCGTTCCCACAAAAAAAACGGCCCGGCCTTCGTTGTTGGAAGGCCGGGCCCATGGGAAGAAACTGGATGCTCCGCGAGAAAACTCTAGCGACGGCTGCTGCCGCTCGAATGACCGGAGGCGCTGTGGCCACTGCTCCCGCGGCTGGCCGGGTGGCTGCTGCCGCCGCCCCCGCTCGACCGCGGCGCGCTTTGGGATGGCGCGCTACGCTGTTGGCTGGGCGCGCTGTAACGCTGCTGGCTTGGCGCATTGTTGGCGGGCGCGTTGTAGCGTGGGCTGCTGCCCGAGTACGGGCTGTTACGGTATCCCGAATTCGGTGCGCCGAACCGCTGCCAGCCGCTCGACGAAGACGACGGCCGCGCGGCCGCGTTGGACTGCGTACGCGGCGCGCCGAACCGGCTCCAGCCCGCGGAGCCAGAACTGGCGTTGGCTCGGGTCGCCATGCCCGCCTGGCCGGTGGACCGGTTTACGCCCTGCGATGCCACGCCGCGAGCGCCTGATGCCGCCTGCGGAGAGTGATAGAACGTGGTGTGGCCGCTGCTTCTCGGAACGTACGACGCCCCGCGATTGGAGAACCGCGTGGCGCCGCTTCCCGCCGCTAGCGGAACGGCGCCGCGGATCATACCCGCCGACGCAAACTGTGCCGCCGTGGGCCGCACGATGTTAGCGCCGCGCCCGTTCTGGAAGTCATGCACCGAAAGGCCAGTCACGCCGTTTGCGATACGTGCATTCTGATAAGCATTTCTTATGTTTACGCCAGTAATATTCACGGAGCGGTTGATGTATCCGGCGGACCCGTAGAATCCCCTGCCCCACCATGGGTGGAAGACTTCGTACGGCGCCAGTGCGCACCAGCCGATGTTGCCGAAACCAAAGCCGACACCGAAGCCAACTCCGCCGCCGAAGCCGAAGAAGCCGACCAGGGCCGGCGACCAATAGTGCGGCATTCCCCATACACCCGGATACCACAGCCAACCGAATCCAGGTCGATTGAACCAGCGACCATAGTGATAGGGCGCCCAGCCCCAGGGATCGGCGCTCACCCAGGTCCAGCCGTAGTAATCCAACCACTCCCACTGCCCATTCTGATACGGCGCCCAGCCGGGCGCGACCTGCGGCTGCCAGACGTTGCCGTAATCGGGCGTGTAGACCCAGTCCCCGTTATTGTCCAGATCCTCGGATCCGTAAACTCCCTGTGGCACCCGCTGCGCGCTGCGCGATTGCGTGAGCATACGATCACGGCTGTCCGACCAGGCATCCCAGGCATCGGCTGCCGGCGCTGTCACCATCTGAAATTCAGGATCGGCGGTGGAACCGCGGGCGATCATCATTTGTCCCGTGCTCACCCATTGCGAACCACGGGGCGAGAAGACCTCTACGTCCCCTGCCCTGACGGTGAGCTCGGTTTGGCCGGATGCGTTGACAGAAATGCGATAAATCCCAACTTTCGTTGGCTTTACAGAGATATTCGGAGTATCTACCTCAGCATTTGTGCTGGAGGGCCTTAACACGCGGTATGTTAACGTGCCCTGAGAAAGCTCAACTTGGAGCCGGTCCGCCTCCAGGGCCGCGATTCTGATTTCCGCGGTACCGCCCAGGCGGAGCAGGTTGGCCGCATCGAACTCAACTTCGGCCCGTGAGTTGGGGCCGGTGGAAATGTGGTCGTCGGCCAGCAGCGGGGCGTTGATTACGCCTGCGACCCAGTCGGCGTCGGCGCGTTTCACCGAAACCTGACCGTCCATGACGCTGATCCGGGCGACGCCATGTTGCTGGTCGTCGGCTTCCTGCGCCCGGAGCGGCGCGCCGGTGCCTGCCGTGAGAACGGCCGCCAGAACCCATCCCATCGAGCGAAGCTGCATGCGAACCATGGCGGAATCCTTTCTAACGTCCGCACCGGTAGGAGCAAGGAGGCTGCCAAAGACAAGCGGTAAATCTTTCAGATAGTTACGAGTTCCAGCACGGTTCGCGAGTGGCCGAAAACCACCAGTCTGGCTGCGTTGGAGCAGGCCTGGAATTCACAGGCCCTTCACAAAACCCCTCATATCGCAGTAAGATATTCACCAATGGAGTGGGAGAAACCACTCCAGCGGGGTGCTTTCTTGGGAAAGCCAAAAGGGGCAAACAAAAAATGAAAAAGCTGATCGTGTTGTGCATGCTTGCCGCTGGCATCGTTGCAGGCCTGGTGGCACAAGACATCACCGGCACCATCGAGGGCAGCGTCCTCGATGCAAGCGGCGCCGGCGTACCTAACGCGAAAGTCACGATAACCAGCGCGGACCGCCACCAGGTGGTCCGCACCAGCACTACGGATTCGGCCGGCTACTACTCGGCGCCGCTGATTCCGGTTGGAACCTACTCGATCAAGGTGGAGGCTACGGGGTTCAAGACAGCGAACCGCACAGGCGTCGCACTGAACGTCAACGATGATCTGAAGATCAATCTGCCGCTGGAGGTGGGGAGCCTTACCGAGTCGGTGGAAGTGAAGGCGGACACAGCACAAGTGGAACTGGCCACGCCGGCCACTTCGACCACCATCACCGGTACGCAGGTGCGCGAGCTGTCGCTGCGTACGCGCAACTACGAGCAACTGGTCTCACTGATGCCGGGCGTCACGGCCAACTCGACGGACGAACTCTACATCGGCAACTCGGCGCCGGCAGGCACTGCGGCGACAATTCCCTTCTCCGTGAACGGAAATCGCAACTCCGCCAACAATTGGACCGTGGACGGGGCCGACAACGTGGACCGGGGCAGCAATCTGACCCTGATGACATTTCCCAGCGTGGATGCCATCGCGGAGTTCAAGGTAGAACGTGCGCTGTACACGGCCGACACCGGCCGCGCCGGCGGCGCCCAGGTTAGCGTGGTGACCAAGAGCGGTACCAGCGCGTTCCACGGCGATGTCTACGAATTCGACCGCAACAACGCGTTCGCCGCCAACAACTGGGCCAACAACGCCACCCGCGTGAATGTGATCAACGGCGTGGCTCAGGTTCCGGCGCTGCGCTGGAACGATTTCGGCGGCACCATCGGTGGCCCGGTCTATATCCCCGGCCACTTCAACAAAGACAAGAACCGGACGTTCTTCTTCTTCTCCGAAGAGGCGCGCCGCATCATCACCTACACCACTTTCAATCCCACGCTGCCTACCCAAGGGATGCTGCAAGGCGCTTTTCCGCAGGCGGTCTGCATCACCACACTCACCGGCTGCGCGTCGGGGTCGACGCCGGTGACCCAGATTCCCGTCACCCAGATCAACCCCATCGCCGCTGAATACATCAAGGACGTCTTCGGCAAGATGGCGCTGCAATCCGCCAACACGCTGGCGTCGACCACGGCGGGCTTTTTCCCGCAGCGGAACCTCTACGACAGCCGCCAGGAGATTGCGCGAATCGACCAGAGCTTCGGCGAGAGAATCCAGCTCTGGGGGCGTTTCGAGAATGATAGTATCCCCACCACCGAACCGGGCGGCCTGTTCACCGGCTCGACCATTCCGAACCTGGCCACCACCAACACCAATTCGCCTGGGCGCAGCTACGTGGTCCACGCGGTGGACAGCATCCGGCCCTCGCTGCTGAACGATATCGCATTCGACTTCGCGCAGAGCGCCATCCACTCCACCCCAGTCGGATTGTCGAACAAATCCGACAATCCGGATATCAACGTGCCGGAGCCGTTCCAAAACTCGCAAGGAGTCATTCCGGAGCTCTCATTCACGGGTGGGTCTTCGGTGTTGGGATACGGGCCGTACAACGAATTCAATAAAAACTACAACGTGTTCGACAGCGTGACATGGATCAAGGGCGCCCACATCTTCAAGTTCGGCGTTTCCGTCAACCGGTACAACAAGACCGAAAACGCCGCCAACCAGGAGGGTTCCTTCGGCTTCACCAACACGGGAGCGCCCAGCGGAACCAATTCATTTATGCAGTCCTGGGCGAATTTCCTGTTGGGCAACGTCGCCAGCTTTACGATGCCATCGACCGACATCACGCCGAACATCTGGACCTGGCAGGACGAAGCGTGGGCACAGGACAACTTCCGCGTCAGCCCGCGTCTGACGCTGTACATGGGCGTGCGCTGGTCGTACTTCGCGCAGCCAACCGATACGAATCAGTTGCTCGACAATTTCGATCCGGCCTTGTACAGCGCATCCAACGCCCCGCAAATCAACACAGCCAACGGCAACCTGGTGATCGGGACCGGAAATAACCCATCCACTAACGGGATTATCATCGGCGGGAAAGGCTCGCCGTACGGCGCCAAAGTTGGTAACGACGTCCACAAGGATTTCGCGCCCCGGCTGGGTGTGGCATGGGATCCGTTCGGATCCGGCAAGACGTCGGTCCGCGCCGGTTACGGCATCTATTACGATTCCGGCTTGTTTGGCACCTATGAGCAGAACACTTTTGCCAATCCGCCCTACGTCCAGTCGGTGAGCATTTCGAATGCCCCGTTCTCGAACGTCGCAAGCGGGACGGTAAACATATCGGCGGCTCCGCTGGTGCTGCACGCAACGCAAATCCCCGCGCTGGTGCCTTACGTTCAGCAGTGGACGCTGGACGTCCAGCACGAGCTTCCCAAGGGCGTTGTGCTCGATGTCGGCTACGTCGGGTCAAAGGGAACGCATCTGCAGGGGATCGTGGATATCAATGAAGCTGCTCCTGGGGTGGCGCTGGCGGCGGGCCTGCATGCCGCCAACGGCAATACGGTCTTCACTTCGGCCGACGATCCGCGCATCAATGCCGTGCGCCCGTATCTTGGCTTCAACGCCATCAACACCATCGAGACCGCGTTCGATTCGAACTACAATGCGCTACAGGTAATGGTGCAAAAGAATTTCGGTGGCGCGGGCCTGCTGGCGGGGGCCTATACCTGGTCCAAGAATCTCACCGACAACGCCTCCGACCGATCGAACGCGCCGCAGAACAGCTACAACTGGCATGAAGGCGAATATGGCCCGGCCACGCTGGACCGGACGCAGGTGCTGACCTTGAATTACGTCTATACGCTGCCGTTCTTCAAGGGCAACCACGGCGCCCTTGGGTACGCCTTGGGCGGATGGGAACTGTCGGGTATCGCCAGTTTCTACACCGGATCGCCGTTCACGGTCACCACTTCCAACGCAGACCCCGCCGGTCTCGGCCTGCTGGGCTCGAGCGCGGCCAGTTCGCGTCCGGACATAGTTTGCGGCCCTAACGCCAACGCGCCGGAGCAATACACCGGATTTACCGGCGCGGGCCGGCCGACCTGGTTCAACACGTCTTGCTTCGCAGCGGTTCCGCAAGGCGCAGTGCGGCCTGGGAATACCGGCCGTGGGACGTTGCGCGGCCCTGGTTTCGGGAACCTGGACATTGCCCTGATGAAGAACTTTGGCCTTACCAGAAGCGAGGCGGTGAAGCTGCAACTCCGCGGTGAAGCCTACAACGCCCTGAATCTGGTGAACCCGAATGGCTTCGCCAGCACCAACATCACCAGTGCATCATTCGGTGAGATCAGCTCGTTCCGCGAGGCGCGCGTCATTCAGATCGGCGCCAAGCTGATGTTCTGACGCGGCAATGGCCCGCAGACGGGAGGGCGAATCACGCGCTGACACCCTGCACTAGAATGGGAGCCATGTCCGCTGCCGGCCATACCATCCCCGAAATCCTCGAGAAACTGCACCTGGAGCCGCTGAATTCCGGCGCCTGCTGGGGCGACTGGATCGCCAATCCGGGCGGCGGCGAACTGGCGTCGCTCAATCCCGCTACCGGCGAAACGCTGGCGCGCGTGCAGTTGGCCGGGCCGGCCGATTATGAAGTCATAACGGCGCGCGCCGCCGCGGCCTTCGACGAGTGGCGCATGATCCCCGCTCCGCAGCGCGGCGGCATCGTCCGCGAAATCGGCGACGAGCTGCGGGCGCACAAAGCGGATCTGGGCGCGCTGGTGACGCTCGAAATGGGAAAAATTCTAGCCGAGGGACTGGGCGAAGTGCAGGAGATGATCGATATCGCCGATTTCGCGGTCGGCCTTTCGCGCCAGCTTTACGGCCTCACCATGCACAGCGAGCGGCCTGGGCACCGCATGTACGAACAGTGGCACCCGCTCGGGATCGTGGGCGTCATCAGCGCTTTCAATTTTCCGGTGGCCGTGTGGTCGTGGAACGCTCTCATCGCGGCCGTGTGCGGCGATTGCGTGCTGTGGCGGCCGTCGTCGGAAACGCCGCTCACCGCCATCGCCGTGCAGAAGATCTGCAACCGCGTGCTCGACCGGCACGGCCTGAAGGGTGTCTTCAATCTGGTGATCGGCAAGAGCGCAACCGTCGGCGAAATGCTGATCCGCGACCGCCGCATCCCGCTGGTGAGTTTCACCGGCTCGACCGAAGTGGGCCGGCACGTTTCCGAAGTGGTGGCACAACGGCTGGGCCGCAGCATCCTCGAACTAGGCGGCAATAACGGCATCATCGTGATGGATGACGCCGACCCCGCTCTGGTGGTGCGGGCGGTGCTGTTCGGCGCGGTAGGTACGGCCGGCCAGCGCTGCACCACCACGCGGCGCCTGTTCCTGCAACGCGGCATCGCGTCGAAAATCACCGCGGCGCTCGAGAGTGCGTACCGCCAGGTGAAGATCGGCGATCCGATCGACGAGGCCACGCTGATGGGACCGCTGGTGAACGCCCGAGCGGTAGACGAAATGATGGATGGCATCCGCCGGATTCGCGAGCAAGGCGGCGAGATTCTCCATGGCGGCAGGCACATCGACGGCTGCTACGTCGAACCCACGCTGGTACGCGCGCGGCCCGAGATGCCGATTCTGCAGGAGGAGATCTTCGCGCCGATACTCTACCTCATCGTATTCGATCATCTGGATGAAGCCATCCACTGGCACAATGGCGTGCCGCAAGGCCTTTCGTCCGCCTTGTTCACCAACAGCCTGGTGGCTGCCGAAACATTCTTGAGCCATCGCGGTTCCGACTGCGGCATCGCCAACGTGAACATAGGCACCAGCGGCGCGGAAATCGGCGGCGCTTTCGGCGGCGAAAAGGACACCGGCGGCGGCCGCGAATCCGGCAGCGACGCCTGGAAGGCCTACATGCGCCGCCAGACCAACACCATCAACTGGTCCGGCCAATTGCCTCTGGCGCAGGGGATCCGCTTCGAGGTGTGAGAGTAAGGCGGCCAGGTTTTTCGTTTGCCAACGCCCGCTTGCGGGCGGTTTCTTGCGCCGATCCGAGCCGGACAAGGCGAGTAAGATGATAGGGTGAGCAACCGTACCCTGCTTCTTCTCGCCGCCGCGGCGGCATTCGTCTGGCCGGCGGCCGCGCAAGTCAAGACCGATCCGGCGCCGGAAAAAGCCGGCGTCGTCATCAAGGTCTACCCAGGCGCGGAGAGAATCGGCGTCATGATCGACGGGGAGCCGTTCACGGAATTCTTCGTTGCCGGCGCGAGTGTCACCAAGCCTTATCTGCATCCGCTGCGCACTCCCTCGGGCACCTACGTCACGCGCATGTGGCCGATGGAAAAGGTCGCCGAAGAGGCGGGTATCGCCAGGCCCGACCATCCGCATCAGCGCGGCCTCTGGTTCGCGCACGAGAAGGTCAATGGCCTGGATTTCTGGAACAACGACGCCGCTTACACCACACCCAATCGCGGCAAAATCGTCCTCGCCAGGCTGGACGAAGTGAGCAGCGGAAAGGACCAAGGTGTGATCGCCGCCACTTTCGACTGGACCGACCTGGCGGGTCACAAGGTGCTGACCGAATCGCGGCGGATGACATTCTATGCCGACCCGAAGCTGCGCGTCATCGATTTCGACATCACGCTGACCGCGGCGGCGGACGCGGTGACTTTCGGCGACGCCAAGGATGGCGCCTTCGGCATCCGCATGCGGCCGGTGCTTCAGGAAGCCGGCGGCACCGGTCACATCACCAACGCCGATGGCCTGGTGGGCGAGCGGCAACTCTGGGGCAAGCCCTCCAACTGGTGCGACTACTCCGGTGAGGTGAACGGCGAGAAGGTGGGAATCGCGATTCTGGACCACCCCGATAACCCGTGTCACCCGGTGCGCTGGCACGCGCGCGGCTACGGCCTGTTCGCGGCCAATCCGTTTGCGCTGGCGGCTTTTACGGGCGACAAAACCAAAGACGGATCGTTGACGGTTGCGCCGGGCCAATCCGTGCGCTTCCGTTATTCGGTGATCATCCACGAGGGCGATGCCCAGGACGCCGGCATCGCCGTCCAGTGGGCCAAATACTCGGTCCGGAAATAACGCCGGACCCCGATGATCGCCTTCCGTCCGCTGTTCCGCAACCCGCACCTGCAGACCATCGCATCGCATTTCTGGCAGCGGCCGCGCGCCGCGCACCGGCGCGAGCGGCGCATCATCGAAACAGAACCGGGCGTTTGTGTACTGGTGGAATCGCAGCGTCCGGAGGAGCCAGCGGCAGGCGAGATCGTGATGGTGCATGGCCTGGAAGGCTCGGGCGAGGCGGGCTACATCGAAAGCCTCGCCGCCGCCGCGCTGCGCTCCGGGTACGCCGCGCACCGGTTCCACATGCGCACCTGCGGCGGCACGCAGCACCTTTCGCCCACGCTGTATCACGCCGGCCTGACCGGCGATCTGGCCGCGGTGCTGCGCATCTTCCGCCAGGAGGGCCGCGCGCCGGCCTTCGTGGTGGGGTTCTCGCTGGGCGGCAATGTGGCGATGAAGCTGGCCGGAGAATTCGGCGATTCCGCCGCGGAACTCATGCGCGGGGTCTGCGGCGTGTCGGCGCCGCTCGACCTGGAAGCCTCCGCACGGCGCATCGCCGCTTTTGACAATCGCCTTTACGAGCTTCGCTTCGTGCGTAAGATGCGCCGGCGCCTGCTTTCGACGGGCCGCTATGGGACGGCCGATCTTGCCGGTCTCGATTCGCTGCTCGCGATCGACGACCACATCACGGCGCCGTCGTTTGGCCTGCGTACCGCGCACAATTACTACCGCACACAATCGGCGATCGGGTACGTGGAGCGGATTCGCGTCCCCGCGCTGCTGATTCAGTCCAAGGACGACACCTTTGTGCCGTGGCGGATACTGGAGCATCCGGCGGTGCGCGGCAATCCACTCATCCAGACTGTCCTGACCCAACACGGCGGCCACCTCGGCTTCCTGGCGCGCGGCCCGCACCGATTCTGGCTGGACGAGGCGATTCTGGATTGGATTCGCGCGCAGGTCTAACGGAGCCGCGACCGGAGGGAGCGGTTGCAGGCAATTACCTGGAACCCTACCGCAACAGCGCCTCGGCCCCGCGTTGGATGAGGGCTGCGGTGGCTCCGCCGGCCAGCGCGGAAACCGACGCTGCTGCGGCGCCCTTCCGCTTCCACTCTTCGTGCACGGCGTGATAACCCAGATAAACCAGCCAGCCGGCGGTGAGGCCGAGCGGATAGACGGTCCACATGTTTCCCAGGTGCGGCGCCAGCGCGAGTGCCAGCGCGCCGCCGGCCAGCGTCGCGCCCTCCGCCAGCAGGCACCAGAGCAGCGCCACGGCTCGCGACGGAACGGCCGCCCGCATCACACCGCCCAGCGCGACGCCCTCCGGCACTTTGTGCAAGGCGATTGCGATTGGCACGGCGACGCGCAGCCCGAGCGGAGCTGCGTGCTGGACCACCGCTACGCTCCAGCCGTCGAGCGAACTGTGCAGCGCGGCGGCGACGATCAGCGGAGCGGCGAAGCCGTGCAATTCGGTGCCACAAGCGCTGTGATCGTGGTCGTGCGCGCAGGTGGGGCAAATCGGGTAAGCGTAACGATTGATGAGGAGCAACAGGCCGTAGCCGCCGGCGCACAACGCCAGTGTGAGAAGCCAACTGGAATCCTCGGCCAACTCCGGCAGCAGACCGAACAGCGCCACGCCGATCAGCACGCCGGCGCTGAACGGAACCACCACGGCGATACGGCTGCGCAGGCCGGTGAGCCAGATTCCCAGCGCGGCACCCGCGCACCCCACCAACGCCGCCAGCGCCGGCGGCGCAATTCCCGATTGGAACCAGATCAAGGCCAAGTTCTTACTCTAGCAGGTGCGTTGCGGCCCTCCCACGCTTCGGCCGCCGGCGCGGCTGAGCGGGCGACTGCCACTGGAGCGACTGCCACTTGATCGTTTCAGAGGTTCCTCCCTTGTATAATTAGGATTCTCAAAGGCGCCTGCCGCACCGGATTCATCGCGCAGCCTGCTGAACACATCGAGCAGCCGCACACGGCGTTTCCATAGTCGAGTGCACGGCCAGGATTTCAGGAGAGAGCGAGAGGCACGTGACCATCAGTCGGGTTTTATCGATCCAGACTGCGGGGTGGCTGACGCAGATTGCCGCTATACTTGCCCTGCTTCTATTCTCGACTCGCAAATACGGTCCCAAACCAGCCGCGTCACCCGGACGTGTCTCCTGGTCGCACTGTGCTTTGGCTGTGTGCGGCGCGTGGGCATGGCGGATGGCCTGCTTATTCCTGCTGACTTCGCTCGGGTTTCATTACTCGATCCCTGACGATGCGTCCCGCTTTTATCTCTCGTGGGGGTGGTACAAGCGACCGTATCTGATCACGTGGGACGGCATATGGCAAGGCGGCACGTCTTACGCAAATGGCCTTGCCATGCATCTAATCAACGATCCCTTGGCGGCGATCCGATGCGTTGCAGTGTTATTCAACCTGTTAGCGTTACTCGGCGTGTTCCTGTTTGCAGAAGGTATCTACCGCGACCGCCGGCACTCGATTCTGACAGTGCTGTTTGCGGCTCCCTGGTCGATCGGCATTCTGCTCGGGGCCGGGACTATGCCGGAAACACCCCTTGTCGGTTTCCTCCTTGGCGGCGCCGGGCTTTTCCTGATAGGACTTTCGGCCGCCCCACGGTCCAGGTCGCTGGCGTGGTGGGCCGCTGCTCTGTGCTTCGCTGCCGCGACCTCGTTCCACATGGTTGCATGGATGGTGTTAGCGCCTATCCTCGTGGTGTTGCTCGTTTATGCCTGGATTTCACAGAGACAAGGGGGCGCCTTCCGGTTGACGACATGGTTGTGGTTTGCCGCTGTGTCCGTTTCCTACTGTGCCATCTGGCTCGTTGGTTGCTGGGTGAAGTTTGGTTCGCCTTTTGACCCAATCGAACGAAATGCCCATTCTTTAATTCGGGATTCCGGGATAACTCTCCTATCGGACCGCCTTTCCGCGTATCCACGCGCACTGTTGCACAACTTATGGCCGCTCTTGCCGCTGGTTCTATTCGGCACCGTCTGGAGCTCCGTTCGAACCGGTTCGGAGCGAGGACGTGTTAGGACCGTTTTGACTACCATGTGTCTGGGGTTCGGCGTGTTAATAGCTTCCGCCGTCGCTGCGAATCCAGATGGACACCCCTACACAACAGTCACTCTTTTCAGCATGGCCCTATTACCGCTAGCCCTTTCTCCGCTGCTCGATCTATTGTCTTCGGCACGCACGCATACACGGCGTCAGCGTATCGGGGCCGCCGCTCTGGTTGCCTTGGTCGGGGCATTTTGGGTGTGGGACAATCACGTCCTCGTGATGCGTTCCCTGCGGGGGGCAGGCGGCCCTGACACCGATGCGATCGCGGCCGGGACCTGGCTCCGAGCGGAGATGCTGACGCCTCATCTGCTTGACCTTGGCGCCTCGGCGCCCCCGGTGCGCGTCTGGACGGAAAGTCATCTCAAGGACCTCGCGATTCTTTATGCGTGCGGGTTACTGGGCAGACTCGAGCAGTGGGAACCGGATACGGACCCCGTCGATTCCATGCAACAAGGCCAGTACCTGGTGACAGATCGTGATATTCAGAACACGAAATTGACTCTGCGATTCAAAGTGGCACGGTATAACGTATACCAGCTTGGGCGGCTGGCACCAGGTACGATGCCACAGGATGCGGGCGGCCGATGAGCAGTGGCTCAACGAGTCCCGGCCCGAATCG